>ERZ857785.208-NODE-208-length-83950-cov-32.191299_pt1 | contig 83950 bp, 58 predicted proteins | sample MGYA00519763_ERZ857785 | MGnify/ENA primary metagenome ERZ857785 (study PRJEB31778, sample SAMEA3449365) | human gut metagenome | biome: human gut; feature: human-associated habitat; material: faeces | place: United Kingdom | collected 2010/2012 ...
ACTTGCATGTGTTAAGCACGCCGCCAGCGTTCGTCCTGAGCCAGGATCAAACTCTCTATAAATCGTATCTAAACAGTTTCCTGCTTAAATCGTTACAGAGCTATTTGTCATAGCTTCAAACTTTTTACCCTTACGCTCGCGGGTAATTGACTTAACCCCACTCGCGCAAGCTTTTCAGTTGCGCTCCAAAGCCCGTTTTCACAAGCTCTCTCGCGCTCCCGTCTGGTGCTTTTCGTTTCGTTCGTTGTTTAATTTACAAGGTACACGTCCCACGCGGAACAGGTATTATCTTATCATATGTCAGCCATCTTGTCAACTACTAATTTTACTTTTTTTTGACATTTTTCATCGACTCGCTTCGGCTGAGCACCGCTGCCCTCGCGGACAGCTTGGTTAGATTACCACACCTCTCCCTACTTTGCAACCCCTTTTTTCACTTTTCCCTCTGTTCATATGAAGCGGTCAGTTCCATAAGTTTAGCTTATACCTTTTTCCATACGCAAAGCACAATTGTACAACGGAACTGTGAAAACTCCGTCTCTCCCTGTGCAATTCTCCTATTTACATTTACGCTTTTAAGTGATAAAGTATCTCCAACATCAGAACACGGCAATGATGGACCCCAGTAGGATACTGTGCCATCTTCTGCAGAGAGCTGTCGGTTGGTGCAAGACAGCGGAGATACAGCGTCTGAATTACCGTCCTGAGCCACGCCCTGAAGCTCCTCGGAGTGGTAGGCGGCGTCGGGTGCGCCCGTTACAGCGCTGCGGATATGTCAGTATCCTATGAGGCCGCGCAAGCGGTAAACTGAGGTGGTACCACGGGTCAAACTCGTCCTCTGTGTCCGATACGGACGCGGAGGGCGTTTTTTATTTTAAAAGGAGGGCCTCATGCTTCTTTATTTGTATTGTATCTCGCGGCGATACCCGCGGCGGCGGGATCATAGAAACACAGCGACATCAGATCTTACTAATATTATATAAGGAGGGGCCCATTATGCCCGCTATTACATTTTACAAGCACGAACCTATCCCCATGGAAATGCACAAGGTCAAGATCGTCCAGCAGCTGCACCTGCTGCCTACCGCCCAGCGTCTGGAGAAGATCCAGGCCGCAGGCTTCAACACCTTTCAGCTCCACAATGGCGACATCTTTCTGGATATGCTGACAGATTCCGGCGTCAACGCCATGTCCGACCGCCAGCAGGCCGCCATGCTCCAGGCCGACGATGCCTACGCCGGCTCTGAGACCTTTTACCGCATGCAGGCCAAGCTGACGGAGCTGTTCGGCATCGAGCACTGCCTGCCCGCCCACCAGGGCCGCGCCTGTGAAAACATCCTGGCCACCCGCTTTGTCAAGCCCGGCAGCTGCGTCATCATGAACTACCACTTCACCACCGCTAAGGCCCATATCACCCGTCTGGGCGGCCGCGTGGAGGAGCTGGTCAAGGCCGAGGGTCTGGAGAGCGCCAGCACCCTGCCCTTCAAGGGCAACATCGATCTGGATGCGCTGGAGCGCTGCATCCAGCGGGAAACACCGTCCAACGTCCCCTTCGTTCGTCTGGAGGCCGGCACCAACCTGATCGGCGGTCAGCCCATCTCCTACGAAAACATGAAGGCCGCCACCGCCATCTGCCGCCGCCACGGCATCCTCACCGTGCTGGACGCCTCCCTGCTGCAGGACAATCTGTACTTCATCAAGACCCGCGAGACGGCGCTGGCGGATAAGTCCGTCCGTGAGATCACCCGCATGATCGCCGACCTGTTCGACATCATCTACTTCTCCGCCCGCAAATTCGGCTTCGCCCGCGGCGGCGCTATTCTGGTCCGTGACCCGGAGCTTTTCCACTCCATGGAGGATCTGGTCCCCATGTTCGAGGGCTTCCTGACCTACGGCGGCATGTCCGTCAAGGAGATGGAGGCCATGACCGTGGGCTTTGAGGAGAGCATGGACATGGATGTCATCTCCCAGGGTCCCCAGTTCATCGACTACTGTGTGCGGCGTCTGGCCGACTACGGCGTGCCCGTCATCACCCCCGGCGGCGGTCTGGGCGCCCACATCGATGTGAAGTCGTTCCTGCCTCATGTCCCCCAGGCCCAGTACTCCGCCGGCGCCCTGTCCTGCGCTCTGTACGTCTGCGGCGGCATCCGCGGCATGGAGCGCGGTACCCTGTCGGAGGAACGCGAGCCGGACGGCACGGAGCGCATCGCCTCCATGGAGCTGCTGCGCCTGGCCTTCCCCCGCCGCGTGTTCACCCTGTCCCAGACGGAGTACGTCATCGACCGCGTCAAGTGGCTGTACGACCACCGCGATCTGGTGGGCGGCCTGCGCTTCGTCCACGAACCGGCCACCCTTCGCTTCTTCACCGGCGTGCTGGAGCCCATCGGCGACTGGCCAGAGCGGCTGGCGGCGGCGTACCGCGCCGATTTCGGCGACGAGCAGTAATATCGCTTCCGGAAAGACGCGCCTGCCGGCGCGTCTTTCTCTGCCGGACAATGGCCGCTTCCCCTCTTGACAAGCTCCTGTTTCCGTGCTAAGATATCCACACAATCCAAGGGGTGCTGGCGCAAGCCGGCTGAGATAAGACGTATCGCCGTCTGATCCCTCGAACCTGATCCGGGTAATGCCGGCGTAGGAATGCGAACATATCGGCTTTCGAAATTTCCGCATTGTGACGCCTGCACGGCTCGCCATGCGGGAATTTTTTTTGGAGGTACAAATTATGAATCACATGAAGGTCCGCGCCCTCTGCGAGGGTGCCGTGCTTCTGGCCGTAGCCCAGATCCTCAGCTACATCAAGCTGTGGGAGATGCCCTGGGGCGGCAGTATCGTTCTGTCCATGGTGCCGCTGGTACTGTACGCGGTGCGCTGGGGTCTGGGCGCCGGCCTGCTGAACGGCTTCCTGTTCGGCGTGCTGCAGTTCATGTTTGACGGCGGCTTCGCCATCGGCTGGGAGTCCATCATCGGCGACTATCTGCTGGCCTTTACCGTTCTGGGTCTGGCCGGTCTGTTCGCCCGCCGCCGCAGCGGCGTGTTCCTGGGCACTCTGGTGGCCGGCGGCGCCCGCTTCCTGGTCCACTACATCGTGGGCGCCACCATCTGGGCCGCCTACATGCCCGACACCTTCTTCGGCATGACCATGCACAGCCCCTGGTTCTACTCCCTGCTGTACAATCTGGCCTATATGCTGCCCAACATCGCCATCACGCTGGTGGTGTTCGCCATCGCCTACAAGCCGCTGGGCAAGTACCTGACCGGCGCCGATCTGGTGCAGGCACAGGGCAAGTAAAACACCTCCCTTTCCGCGCAGGGCTCCGCCCTCTCCCCCCCTATCGGAGCCCTGCGCGGCTTTTTTCCTCGGAATGCGAAAAAAGCTCTTGACAAACGCAGCGAAATCTGTATAATAGTTTTTGTTCGTCAGAACATAGCGGGATTGTGTAAAGGTAGCACAGCGGACTCTGACTCCGTATGTGAGGGTTCGAATCCTTCTCCCGCTGCCAGAAGAGACACGGCTTTGCCGTGTCTCTTTTTTGTATCCCTTGACACGGGCACTTCGGTTTTGATAGGCAAAACTGCCCGTCCCCCTTGTCAACTGTTGGTATCCCTCCCCCACACTCAAAAAGGAGCGGAGACGCTGCGCGTCTCCGCTCCTTTTTTCGCTATGCGCTTTCGCCTCAGCGTTTCTTGCGCTTCCGGCCCACGACCCATGCGCCGCCCATGGCGGACAGCAGGCTCATGGCTGCGTACATGGCAACGCCCGCGTCTCCGGTACGGCTGGACTCCACCTTTCCGGTGTCGTCCTTGGTACCGCCGGAGGCATTACCGCTGTGGTTGTGCCGCGTCATCTTCGCATAGGCCGCCTCCGCGTCCGTCAGGGTCTTCACCGCACCGGCAGGGATCAGTGCCTTCTGATCCTCGCTCAGCGCGTCGTAGGCCCTGCGAGCCGCCTCGATGGCGCTCTTGCTGTTCCTCGTGACGGTGCCGATGCCGTTGATCTTCTCGATCACCGCATCTGCCGCGGCCTGATCGGTCTTACCATCCCCGCTGCCGGGCAGCTTGTCGATGGCCTCGGTCCGCACCGCCCGGCACACCGTGCAGGTGTAGGTCCGGACACCCTCCTTCTCGCTGGTAGGCACGGTAGTCACAACGCCCTTGTCCCACTGATGCCCCGCGGCCTTATCCGTAACGGTGCTGCGGCTCATCTCGGCCTTGCAGACGGTGCAGTACACCACATCGTCGTGGGAACCGTCCGCCGTGCAGGTCGCAGGCTTGACGTTCTCCTTTACGGTCTCGCCGCCCACATGCCGGCAGGCGTAGCCGCACACGCCGCACGCGCCGTTCTCCCAGCTATGAGCCGCCTCCGCCGTCACCGCCAGACCGCAGCAGTCGTACTGCCGCACGTGCTTGTCGGCGGTGGTGACCCACACCAGCTTACCGCTGTGGTTGGCAGGGTCCTTCGCCCCGTAGACCTCGCCGCACCTGGCGCAGGTCAGGGGCGTGGTGCAGGTGGCCTCGCCGCCGCTGTGGCGGCAGGCGTAGCCGCACACGCTGCACGCGCCGTTCTCCCAGCTATGGGGCTGGGAGGGGATGACCTCCGCGCTGCAGCAGTCGTAGCGCATTCTGTGCTTGTCGGCGGTCCGCGTCCACGTCTGCTCGCCGGTATGGTTGTCGGGATTCTTCTCGCCGTAGGCCGCGCCGCACACGGTGCAGACAGCGCCGCTGGTGCAGGTGGCCGTGCCGCCGGTGTGATAGCCCGTCTCCGTGGGGCACGCCACATAGTAGAAGCGGATGACATCATCTTTCTTCACCTGATACTGGTTCAGCGCGGCGTAGGTGATATTTCCGCTGGCATCGGTGCGCAGGATGGGCATCTCGCCGTTGACGGTGAACATCCAGCCGGACCAGGGGCCGAAGGTCTTGTCGCCGGCGGTCAGGGCGACGCCATTGGCATCAGTGACGCCGGTGATGTACCCCGGCGTACCGGTGTAGGTGTACCGGTTCTGGGCCAGCACGCTCAACAGAGCGTCCGCCGCGGTGCGGCCGTCGCTGCTGCTGCACGTGTAGGTGCCGCCGGTCAGATCGGCAAACGTCCTTCTGAAGCCGCCGCCCTCCACGTTGACGGTGACGGTGATGGGCTGGATGTTGGGATCGTCGATCCCCTCCGTGCCGATGACCTTCACGCTGACGGAGATGGGCTGCTTATAGAACCTGGCGAACTGTGCGTAGGCGGGATCGCTCCGGAACTTCTCCCAGTACTTGGCGTACTCCGTATAGCTCAGCACGCTGTCGATGGTAATTCTTGTGTTGTACTGGGGCTGGGTCAGCAGCAGGGTCTCGTGTGCCACAACAGCGCTGTTGCTGGACCGGAAGCACCGGTACTGCTGAGCATCGTACCAGCCATCGATGTCGTCGGCCTTGACGCCCACGGCGTTGTAGTCCGCCATATCGCGGACGAACTTATAGCCGTCGCCGTTCGGCACGATCTCGATGAAGGAGCGCATGTCGCCGGTGACGCCGTTCCGATCCGTGTTGGCCTTGCGGATACCCTCCCAGTAGACCTCCTCGGTGCACACCTTCTGCATGAAAGCCGCCGCCGCGTCCAGCTCCGCCTGAGTCAGGGGCTGGACGGTCAGGGTGATATCCCTGCTGGCCAGCACCGTCATGGACGCATAGTCCTTGCCCTCGCCGCCGGGGCGGGACAGGATCTTCATCGTCACCGTCACGGTCCTGGCCGCCTGCCCGGGCAGCGGGCGGTAGGTCACCATCCGCGCCACATTGGCGGTGGCGGGATCGGCGGAGACTACCACGCTGTCATCGCTGGTGGTCAGCAGGACCGGCGTGTACTTGCCGTCGAATTCCTTCTCATAATCGCGGTAGGCGATGGTATTGAGCTGCCATGTGGTAGGGAACTGGATGTCGCTGACCACATTGGCATTGTCGATGGCAGAGCTGTCCCGCGGATCTTTGAGCCCGTACTCGGTAAGCGCGGTCTCCAGCAGCTCCTGATAGTCCAGCTCACGGACAGCAGCGCTGCCCTTGACGTTGACGGTGTAGACCTTGCTGACCTTCAGGTCCTCGCGGCCGTTGTAGGTCAGGGTCAGCGTCAATGTCACGGCGGTGTCCTTCTGGGGCAGCGTCACCGCAGCCGTGTAGGGCGCGTAATAGGGATACGACACCTGTGTGATGGCGATCACGCCGGTGTTGCTGGAGGTCCACGCCGCCGTGGTCCACAGCTCCACGCTGGCGTTGTCGTTGTAGTCCACGCTGCCCGCGTCCACGCCGGCCTTCAGGGGATAGCGGGGCAGGCTGGTGAGCGCATCGGCGCTGCTGATCTCGGCGGGCAGGGTGATGCGGTCCGCCACCGTCTGCAGGGCGGCACGGGCCTTGGCCTCGTCCAGGCCGATGATGAAGTAGCAGCCGTCGGTCTCCTTGGTATACGTCTTGCCGTCGGCGCCCTGATAGCTCAGGACCACGGTGGGCCGCAGGAAGGCGTCGGCGGCGGGGGTACTGCCATTGGTGTTCCACTTGTACCGGATGGTGCCGTCGGCGTCAATGCCCGCGTAGTTGCCGGAGGCCGCCGCCTTCATGGTCACAGTAACATCCTTGATGCCTGCGGCGTTCAGCTTGGCCCCGATCATGGTCAGAGCGTTGGTATCCGTGCCGTAGACGGCCTTGTAGTTGCCGGTGACGGCAGTGTCTGCGGCGTTCAGCTTTTCATCGGCCGCTGTCTGCTCGGGGGACTTGCGCTCGGTCCACACGGCGTACAGCGTGTAGGACTCGTTGTCCTCGCTGCCGTCGCCCCAGTCGTCCTCCTCCCATGCGCGGTTGATGACCGCCTCGTCCGGATGGGCAATGGTGGAGCCGTAGCTGCTGGTGGCCCAGCCCGCGAAGTCGTAGCCCTCGCGGACATACGCGCACTTCGCCAGCTTTACGTCCTGTCCGAAGGGGGCGGGCTGATCGGCCATGGTGCCGGTAACGCCGCTCTTATCGCCGGACTTGACGTGGTACTTGATGATGTACTGATAGTCGCGCCACTTGGCGATGAGCGTCACCTCGTCGCCGGAGAACACGGTGTCCTTGGCGACAGCCTCGCCGAAGGAGCCGTCCGCGTTCTTGATGTACCAGCCCTCCAGCGTCTTGTTGGCGGGGTAGGAGTTCTCTCTGAGCAGATAGGTCAGGCTGCTGTATACCTTGTCCGGCGTCACGGTCTTGTCCGCCAGCGTGCCCTTGTAGCCGTTGCCGTCGAAGTGGACGATGATGCCCTTGACCCAGTGGGCGTACATGTCGAAGCCGTCCTCAGCATCGGCAGCCGTGAACTTATAGGTCGTACCGATCGCGCTGCCGCCCTCCGCCGCGTCGTACCAGCCGTCAAAGATATAGCCGTCACGCTTGGGATCCGTGATGGAATTGAATCTGGTCGTACCGGCATCGGTGAGGATATAGTTGTAGTTGCTGCCCACAGCGCCGGTACGGGTGATGTCCTCCGCACCCGCATAGTTCAGGTGCAGTCTCACAGTCACCGGCAGGGGCTGCCACGCGGCGTAGAGTGTGACGTTGGTGCCTTGGGTGCTGGTCAGGTTCTTCACCGCATCGCCCTCGGCGTAGCTGCCCTTGGACGCGGAGGAGGATTGGCTCCAGCCGTTGAAGCTGTACCCCGGGCGGGTAAAGGCGTTCCGGGGCAGCGTCACCTCCCGGTCGTAGGCGGCGGGGATGCTCTCGACGGAGCCGGTGCTCTCCGAACCGCCGCTGAATGCGATGGTGTAGGTGATGGCCGTCCACTTGGCGGTGTAGGTACTATCGCCGGAGATGACCGTTTCCGCCGTCAGCTTCGTCTCGCCGTTGAACCAGCCGTCGAAGGTGTAGCCCTTCCTGCTGGGATCGGCGGGGATGCGGCTGCCGATGGCGCCGTTCCGGGGCGTCATCACCGTGGCCGTAGCGCCGTCGTTGTCAAAGGTAACGGTATAGGCGTCCGCCCACACGGCGTACAGGTCCAGGCTCGTCTCGGTGGTGATGCGCTCGCCGTCCTGATACAGCACCTCGCCGTCCGCCGCGGCGGCCCAGCCCGCAAAGATCTTATTCTCGCAGGTAAAGGTATTGGCCTTCAGCGCGGCCTTGCCGCCGTAGACCTTCTGCTGGGCGGTATCCTCCGTGCCGTTGTTGGCGTGGAACGTCACCACCAGCGCCTCACCGGCGGAGAAATTCCGCAGGTACACGCAGTCGTCAAACCTGTCGACGCCGCTGTCCTTCTTGTAGACTACCGTCAGCACCTGACCGCTCTTGGCGTCCAGCTCCAGAGGCTTCCAGTTCTGGTCGCCGCTCTCGCCGTTGACCAGCTTGTCGCTGCCCAGCGTGATGGTACACTTGTCGCAGTTTTTCTCGGAGGAGACCTTGTACTCAAAGGTCAGATGGGTGTCGCCGGTGAAGGTCAGCTGCAGCGTGCTGGTGCTGGAGCTCTTGCCCTTGTTGCCGGACATGAGAACCGTGTCGCCGCCCAGCGTCGTGACCTTCCACTTCTTGGTGCTGCTGGGACTGCCCGGCTCCGTCTCCGCGATGACCGGCAGGCCCTCGAAATAGCTGTCCAGCGTGGTGGCCGCCGCCAGTGCCGCAGGCCCATCGTCCTCGACAGCCGCCAGTACGGCAGCGTCCACCGCGTCCTCACCGGGAACATTTTCGGAGTCCGAAACCTCCTCTAAGTCCCGGTCGCCTTCGCTGCCCTGGACGTTTTCGACGCCCTCGGTGTCCCGGATGCCCTCGGCATGCGCCGCATCGTGGGCCCACGCGGTGGTGGGGAGCAAACTGATCGTCATCACCGCTGCCATCAGCAGGGCGAGCAATCGTTTCTTCATCATGTGATCTTCCTTTCTCTGATGTATTCATATATTAAAGGTCCGCAGACCTGAACGCACACATGCACACTCGCACAAAACGCCGCTGCATCAGCCCCTGCACCGTTCCGCACGCCATCCCGCTTCGCCTAAAAATAAAACGCGCACAGCCAAAGCCAGCCGTGCGCGTTACAAAAGAAGCGCACGGCCCAAGCAGGTCGTGCGCGTAAAAAACACTTCTTGCTTCGGCTTTGGGAAATGGCAAAGCCCAGGAGCAGCGTATCTCGTATCTGACTTATCCCGCCGCCTTATCGGCGCGGGCATCACAGTGACCTTCTCGCGGGGCATCTCACCCCATTCCGCCGCCAGTCCGTGAAAGACCGGCACGCTGTCCTGTTATGTACTTGTCAGGCGTCAGTATATCACATGATTCCCGAAATGACAACCCCCACTCTGGTATATTCTCCCTTCATCGCCGCTCTCCTCCGGCATTTCCGCCGCTCCGCCCGGACAAAAGCGCCCCGCGGCATAGCCGCGGGGCGCTTTTTCCTTACGTATTCAGAAACGGATCATCCAGCTTGCCCAACCGGCGCAGCATGGTCTTTTTCACCGCTTTGAAAATGTTCTCATAGCCGGTGCAGCGGCACAGATGGCCGCTCAGCAGCTTGCGCAGCTCGTCATCGCTGTACAGCACGCCGCGATCCAGGATCTCCACCGCCGTCATCAGAAAGCCCGGGATGCAGAAGCCGCACTGGATGGCAGTCTCCTCCATGAAAGCCTGCTGGATGTCGGACAGCTCGCCGTTGGGGCCCATCAGGCCCTCCAGCGTGGTGATGTGCTTGCCCTCGGCCCACACCGCCAGATAGAGACAGGAGTTGAAGCACTCGCCGTCGATGAGCACGTTGCACGCGCCGCACTCGCCCACCTCGCAGCCCTTCTTCACGCTGGTCAGGTGGAAATCGTTGCGGAGCATATCGGTCAGCGATGCACGCACGTCCACCATCTGCTCCACTTCCCTGCCGTTGATGGTGCAGGTCACCAGCTGATACTGCTTTTTCGCCATTACAGCACACCTCCCGCCAGCTTTACAGATTCGATGAGGCACCGCTTGGCGCTCTCCACGGCGATATGGCTGCGGAACGCCTTGCTGGCGCGCCAGGAGTCGCGGGGATGGATGTCCTCCAGCACCTTGCGGCCGAAGGCCTCGATATTCTCCAGCGTTACGGCCTTGCCGTTGATGAACGCCTCCGCGTTCACCGCCCGCATGGGCACGGGCCCCGCCACTCCGAAGGCGATGCGCACCCGCTCAAACGTCTTTCCGTCGGGGCTGAGCCGCGCATTGACGGAGGTACCCAGCGTGGCGATATCCATGGCGTTGCGCATGGCGTATTTGATGTAGTGTCCCCACGTCCGGTCGTAGGACGTCTTGGGGATGAGGATGGCGGTCTGGATCTCGCCGTCCTCCACCCGCAGATCCACGGTACCCGCCTTGATGTAGAACTCCTTGATGGGTACGCGGCGCACGCCGTTTTTGCCGGTGATCTCCACGATGGCCTCCCACGCGTGAAGCGTGGAGGCGGAGTCGGCGGAGGTCACGCCGTTGCAGGTATTGCCGCCAATGGTGCCGGCGTTGCGGATCTGGGGGCCGCCCACCATGTCCACCGCCTCGCCCAGTACGTTGATGTACTTCTGGATGATGGGATCGTTGGTGATGTGGGTAAAGCTGGTAAGGCTGCCGATACGGATGTTCTCCTCGTCATCGATGGATATGCCCCGCATCTCGCCGCACTTCTGGATGGAGATCAGCGCCTTACCGGCCCGCTTGCCCTCCCGCATCTGCACCAGCACATCCGTGCCGCCGGCGATGATCTGCGCCTCGGGGTGCTCCAGCCGCAGGCGCACCGCATCCTGTACGTTCTTGGCCTCGTACAGTGCCAACATATCATACATAGCTTGTCCCTCCTCAGTCCTGAATGAGCCCCTCTTCGCTGAAGCGCTTGAAGAGGATGTGGGCATTCATGGGGTTCTGGTCGATGGCCACGCCGGTGGCGTTGAGAATGGCGTTGCGGATGGCCGGTGCGCCGGAGCAGGCCGGCGGCTCGCCCAGCGCCTTGGTGCCGAAGGCCGAGGTAGGCTCGGCATTTTCGATGAACTGCGTCTCCAGATGGGGGTGATCCATAATGGTGCTGAGCTTGTAGTCCAGCAGGTTGTTGTTCAGGGGCTTGCCGTTCTTCTCATCGAACAGCAGCTGCTCGCCCATGCCGTAGCCGATGGCCATGGACATGCCGCCATGTACCTGTGCCGCGGCCAGCGCCGGATTGATGAGCTTGCCGCAGTCGTGGACATTGACGATGTCCCGCAGTGTCACCTTGCACATGGGGATATCCACCTCGATGTCCACGAAGGTGCAGCCGAAGGAGTAGGCGTTGTTGCGGATGGTAAACGTGGACTCGGCGGTAATATGCTCGCTCTTGGCGGCGTTGTACTGGGCGGTCATGGCCAGCTCCTTCAGGCTCATCAGTGCCTTGCCGTCGGTGCTGCGGATGATGTTGCCGTCCACGATATCCATGTTGTATACCGCCTGACGGGTCAGATCGGTGGCATATTGCAGGATCTTCTCCTTCAGCAGCAGGCCGGTCTGGCGGATGGAGAAGCCCGCCGTATAGGTCTGGCGGCTGGCGTAGGCGCCCAGGCCAGTGGGCGTGATGTCGGTGTCCTGACAGGATACCACATGCACGTCCTTATAGCTCTTCAGGCCCACCACATCGGCGGTCATCTGGGCGTAGGCCGTGTCGGCGCCCTGTCCGATCTCCGTCTCGCCGCACTGCATGGTGACGGTGCCGTCCAGATTCAGCTGCATCCGGTTGCTGGAGGTCTCCAGCGAGATGGGGTACACGGCGGTGTTGTACCAGAACGTGGCCAGGCCCACCGCATGGCGGATGGGGCCGGTCTCCTTGGCGTACTCCGCCATCTTCCTGTCGTAGTCTATGTATTTCCGGCCCGCCTCCATGCACTCACGGAAGGAGTCGTTGTAGTTGACGTTGTGGCTGAATCCGTCCTCGAAGCCCTGGGGCATGATGTTCTGCATCCGGAAGGCCAGCGGGTCCATGCCCACCGCTCTGGCGCAGTCGTCCACATTGGACTCATCGGCAAAGCTGGCCTGAGGCATGCCGTAGCCCCGCATAGCGCCGGCCGCCGGCCGGTTGGTGAACACGGTCCAGGCATCGCACTCCATGTTGTCGCAGGGGTAGTGCTGGGGGAAGGAGCCCATGGCCTTGGCCACGATGGAGTGGCCGTGGGAGGCATAAGCGCCCTGATTGGAGAAGCACTCCACCTTGCGGGCGGCAAACGTGCCGTCCTTCCGGAGCCACGACACGATGTGGAACCGGATGGCGTGGCGCACGCGGTTGGACACGAACGTCTCCTCGCGGGAGCAGTCGATGCGCACCGGCCGCCCGCCCACCTGGGTGGTGCAGTAGGCGCACAGCGGCTCGTACAGGGCGTCCTGCTTGTTGCCGAAGCCGCCGCCGATATAGGGCTTGATGATGTGGATGTCCGCCCAAGGGCGGCCCAGCGCCTGCCCCACGATGCGGCGAATGATGTGGGGGATCTGAGTGGAGGACACCACCACGATGCGGCCGTTCTCCTCGTAGGAGAAGCATCCGTGGTTCTCGATATGGCTGTGCTGCACGGTGGGCGTGTCGTACCAGCCCTCCACCTTGATCAGTCCCGGCTCCCGGATGGCGGCCTGATAGTCGCCCTTCTTCATATCCGTGTGCTTCAGGATATTGTGGGGATAGTTCTCGTGAAGCTGGGGCGCCCCCTCCTCCATGGCCTTCTGGGCGTCCAGCACGAAGGGCAGCACGTCGTACTCCACCTTCAGCGCCCGCACGCCCTGCATGGCGGACACCTCGTCCTCCGCGATGACCACCGCCACATCATCGCCCCAGTACCGCACGTGGCGGTTCAGCAGATGGCGGTCAGCCACGTCCTGATGGCCCGGGTCCATGGACCATGGATGGCCCGCCGTGGGGAAGGTGATGTCCGGCACGTCGAAGCAGGTGATGACCTTCACCACGCCGTCGATGGCCTCGGCGGCGCTGGTATCCACGGACTTCACGAAGCCGTGGGCGATCTCCGCATGCTTGATCCGCACGTACAGCGCGTTTCGGGGCATCAGATCCTCATAATACTTGGTCCGTCCCGTGGCCTTGTCGAAAGCGTCCACGCGGACCTGGCTCTTTCCTACCTCACCCATTCCGGTACTCCTCCTTGTAAACGAGATTTGACTCGGTAACAGCTACGCAAATGGCTGCCATCAGCCATACTGATATCTCTATTATCCTATCACAAACCCGTGGATTTGAAAAGGCATTTTCGTTATCCTACTTGCGATATAACGCCGTATTTCTTGACAGCGTTTCCGTTTTGCGGGTATACTACCGTCAAAACCACACCACGGAGGTGCATCCCATGGAAAAACCGCGCATCGGCTGCGTCGTCATGGCCGCCGGCAGCGCGTCCCGCTTCGGGACCAATAAGCTGGCCGCTCAGATAGACGGCAAGACCCTCCTGTGCCGCGCACTGGAGGCAGTCCCTCCCGCCTGCTTTGCGCAGGTAGTGGTAGTCACCCAGCATCCGGAGGCTGCGGAGGCTGCAAGGCGCTTTTCCTTTACGCCCGTTGAAAACCAACACCCCGACTGGGGCATCAGTCATACCATCTCTCTGGGCCTGGACGCCCTTCAGGACTGCGATGCCGCACTGTTTCTGGTGTCGGACCAGCCCCTGCTGCGGCAGACCAGCGTGGCGGAGCTGGTGGATCTCTACCGCCGGCACCCGTCCCACATCGTGGCTCTGGGCCACAACGGTATCCGCGGCAACCCCTGCCTGTTCCCCGCCCGCTTCTTTCCGGAGCTGCGGGCGCTGCGGGAGGACCACGGCGGCAGCACGGTCATCCGCCGTCACGAGGACGCCCTGCTGCTGTACGACGTGCCCGCCCGCCAGCTGGCGGACGTGGACACCCGCGCCGCTCTGGACGCTTTGATCGCGCGGGAGCGGTAGACCCGCCCGTCACGCGCCCCGGTTGAACCGCGCCCCTCGGGCCGCACCGGCACGCCCGCGCATTTCCCGGCGCCGGCAGCGCCGTGCGCACCGCTGGCGCGCCCAGCGTCTCTATCCATTTCCCACAGGTCATCTTCCCACAGGTCATCTTCCCACAGGTCATCTTCCCACAGGCCGCAGCGGTGCTGCGGCCTGTTTTTTACTTCTTTCTGGCGTAGGGCGTGTGCGCCAGCGGCAGCTCGAGCCGCCGTTCCCCGTCCCACCGGTAGTAGGCATCGGCGATGGCCGGCGCCGTGGGGATAGAGGTGATCTCGCCGATGCCGATGGCGCCTCCGGCCACATTCAGGCCCGGCTTCTCCACCACGATGGCCTCGATCTCCTGCTCCGGCAGCTGGTTGGCGCGGAACAGCCCCAGCGTACCGTACTTGGCGGTGGGTCTGCAATTCTCGTCGATGGGATACTGCTCCGTCAGAGCATAGCCCATGGACATCACCACGCCGCCCTCGATCTGTCCCTCCACGCTGAGGGGGTTCACGGCCTTGCCCACGTCGTGGGCGGCCACCATCCTCCTGATCTTCCCCGTCTCGCGGTCCAGGATGCACATCTGGGTGGCGTAGCCGTAGGCCACGTGGCTCACGGGGTTGGGCACATCCGCGCCCAGCGGATCGGTCTTGGCCAGATACTCTCCGTAAAACTCCTGTCCCGACAACTGCTGTAAAGTCTTTCCACTATCCAGCTCCGCCTTCAGCTTTTCACAGGCGCGGCGGGTAGCCTCGCCCGTCACCAGCGTCTGGCGGCTGCCGGAGGTGTCGCCGGAGTCCGGCGCGATCCACGTATTGCTGCGCTCGTACACCACGTCCTCGCGCTTCACCCCGGTACACGTCACCACCGTCTGTACCAGCACGGTGCCCAGCCCCTGCCCGATGCAGCTGGCGCCGGTGTAGATGTGTATCTTCCCGTCGTCCTCCACGATGAGCTTGCAGCGTCCCCAGTCAGGGATACCCACGCCCACACCGGCATTCTTCATGGCGCAGGCGATGCCCACCGGGTCGCCTGCCGCCACCGCCGCGTCATAGGCGGGCTTGATGGCCTCCAGCGTCTCCACAAGGCCGGTGGATTCGTCCACGATCTGGCCGTTGGGCAGCACGCCTCCCGGCCGGATGGCGTTGCGATAGCGGATCTCCCACGGGCTGATGCCCACCAGATCCGCCATCTGGTTCAGCAGCGTCTCTGTGCAGAAGCAGGTCTGGGTCACGCCGAAGCCCCGGAACGCACCGGCAGGCGGGTTGTTGGTGTAGTACGCCCAGCCCTCGATCTCAAAATTCTCATAGGCGTAGGGTCCCGCCGCGTGGGTACAGGCCCGCTCCAGCACCGGCCCGCCCAGCGACGCGAATGCGCCGGTATCGGACACCACGCTGGCCTTCACGCCCTGGATGATACCATTTTCGTCGCATCCCATGGTGAACTCCATGTCCATGCTGTGGCGTTTGGGGTGGACCAGAATGGATTCCTGCCGGCTGAGCTTCACCTTCACCGGCACCCGTGCCACGTAGGCCATCAGGGCCGCGTGGTGCTGCACGGACATGTCCTCCTTGCCGCCGAAGCCGCCGCCCACCAGCATATTCTGCACCTGACAGTGCTCATAGTCCACGCCCAGCATGGCCGCGCACTCGTGCATGGTGGTGTGGGCGCTCTGATCCGTGGTCAGCAGCCTCACGCCGCCGTTGTCCAGCGGCAGCGCCACGCAGCACTCCGGCTCCAGGAATGCATGCTCCGTCCAGGGCGTATGGAACTTCTCCGTCAGTACGTATTTCGACTTGGCGATGGCCCCCGCCGCGTCCCCGCGGGACACGTGCTTGTAGGCCTGCACGTTGCTCTCTTCTTCAAATACCAGCGGCGCGTCGGGTGCCGCCGCCTCAGTGGGATTATGCACCGCCGGCAGTACCTCATACTCCACCTCCACCAGCTTCTTGGCGGCCTCCAGCGTCTCCTGATCCCGGGCGCACACCAGCGCCACCGCGTCACCCAGATAGTGGGTCAGCTCTCCGATGCCGATGAGCGTAGGCTGGTCCTTCTTCAGATGGCCCACGTTGACCTTCCCCGGGATGTCCTTCTGGGTCAGCACGCACACCACGCCCTCCATGGCCTCCGCCTTAGACGTATCGATGCTCAGCACCCGCGCCCGTGCGTACTGGCTGCGCACCGCGCCGCCGTAGCACATACCGTCCACGTACACGTCGTCGGGGTACTGCCCGCAGCCCAGCACTTTCTCCTCCACGTCCAGCCGGTGGACGCGGCTGCCCACCTGCCAGTCGTCGGCGCTGGCCGCAGGGATCTTCCCCTCACGGAAGATTTTCGCCGCCAGCAGGATGCCGTCGATGATCTTCACATAGCCGGTGCAGCGGCAGATGTTATTGCGGATGGCGAAGGCCGCCTCCTCGCGGGTCGGCTCCGGATTCACGTCCAGCAGTCCCTTGGCGGAGATGACCATGCCCGGGATGCAGAAGCCGCACTGCACGGCGCCTGCTTCACCGAAAGCGAAGGTGTAGACTTTCTTTTCCCAGTCGCTGAGTCCCTCCACCGTCACGATGGTCTTGCCCTCCAGCTTGTCCGTCTGGGGGATGCACGCCTTGGTGGGCTTGCCATCAATGAGCACGTGGCACGTGCCGCAGGCGCCCTCGCTGCACCCGTCCTTCACGGAGGTGAGGTGCAGCGTGTCCCGCAGATAGCGGATGAGCTTCTGATTTTTCTCGACGACGACGGTCTGTCCATTCACGGTGAAAGTGGCCATATCGTTCTCCCTCCTGCGGCAGGCAGCCCCGCCGATGTGAAAGTAGCTAAAAATTTTTTAGTTATTATACAATATTTTCAGCTTTTCTGCAACCCTTACTGTGGGCATATCGTTATTCTACTTATCCGATAACGCTTTCTTTTCCCGTGTATTATCTGCCTCCCGCTCCGTTTCCATACCCGTGCCGCGCAGCCCGGCCCCCTCCGCCGCCGCAAAAAAAGAGACACGGCTCCCGCCGCGCCTCTCTTTCGCTTTGTCACGCCATCTTGGGCCGCTCGTTTCCGTAGAAGAACACCGCCACGGTACCCGGCCCCGCGTGGGAGCCGATGATGGTGCCGATGTCGCACAGCCGGATGCGTCCCTTCAGCTTGGGGAACCGCTGCTCGATGGCGTCGATAAGCAGCTGCGCGTCCTGCGGACACTGGGAGTGGCACACGAAGCACTTGCCGTCGTAGTCCGCGCCGCCCTCGGCGCACTGCGCCATGGTCTCCACCGTCACCTCCACAGCCTTCTTCTTGCCCCGCACCTTGCTGTACGCCTTGATGGAGCCGGTGTCGTCCAGCCGCATGATGGGGCAGATGTTCAGCACCGTGGCTACGGTGGCCGCCGCGCCGGACACGCGGCCCGTCCGCCGGAACTGGGTCATATCGCTGCTGAAGAACTGGTGATGCACCCGATTCCGGTGCGCCAGCACCCACTGCTCCACCTCCTCCAGGGACTTGCCCTGATCCCGCAGGTCGGCAGCGCTGTCCACCAGCAGGCCGTAGCCCGAGGAGGAGCACAGCGAGTCGATGACCACCAGCTTCCGCTCCGGATATTTGGCCCGCAGCTCCTCCGCCGCCAGAAAGGCGTTATGTACCGAGCCGGACTGGCCGGACGTAAACGCGATGTGCAGCAGGTCGCCCTTCTGCAGCAGTCTCTCGAAGAATTCCATGTAGGCGGCCACGTTGATCTGGCTGGTCTGGGGCAGCTTCCCCTCCCGAATGAACCGGTAGAAGCGGGGCAGTGCCTCGGGATCGCGGCCCATGTCGTCGTCATATTCCACGCCGTCCACCACGTAGGTGTAGAACAGCACGGGGATGTCTCTGCTCTCCATATAGCTGTACGGCAGATCCACGGTAGAGCAGCAGCTCAGCGTAAATTGTCTTTCCATCTTTCCCTCCACAGCTGCGGCGGCCCGCTGCGGGCCCGCCAGACTACTTGATGCGATGATACTACAGAATAGTATACTCGCTTTCCGGATTTTCTGTCAATAAGCGGAACTGCCGGATTGCAAAAAGCGGCAGAAAACGGTATAATAGCCCGAGATATTTTTTCAGGAGGCACACATGGTCATCGTTATCAAAACAGGAACGCCGGAGGCGGCCATCCGCCAGCTTCTGGCCCAGCTGGCCGCCCAGAACGTCAAGGGCGGCTGCGTCGCCGGTCCCAACGGCATCCTTCTGCCGCTGGTGGGCGACACGTGGCGTCTCGACCCCAATATGCTCCAGGGGCTCCCCTACGTGCAGGAGGTGCGCCGTCTCACTCCCGCCTATCGTCTGGCGGGCCGCGCCGCCCACCCCGCCAATACCGTGGTTGCCGTGGGCGATGCAAAAATCGGTGAAAAATTCTGCATGATCGCAGGGCCCTGCGCCGTGGAGTCCGCGCCCCAGATGGCCGCGGTGGCCCAGTCGGTGAAGGAGTCCGGCGCCCAACTGCTGCGGGGCGGCGCCTTCAAGCCCCGTACCTCGCCCTATACCTTTCAGGGTCTGGAAAAGGCCGGTCTGGACCTGCTGGTGCAGGCGGGCCGGGATGCGGGCCTGCCGGTGGTAACGGAGATCACCGATATCTCCCAGCTGGATCTGCTGGCCGATGTGGACGTGCTGCAGGTCGGTGCCCGCAATATGCAGAACTATACGCTGCTGAAAGCGCTGGGCCAGCTGCGCCGCCCCGTGCTGCTGAAGCGCGGCCTCTCCGCCACGGTGGAGGAATTCCTGCTGGCAGCGGAGTACCTGCTCTCCGGCGGCAACGAGCAGGTCATCCTGTGTGAGCGCGGTGTACGCAGCGGTGTGTCCGCCGCCCGTGCCGCTCTGGACGTGTCCGCCATCCCCGTGCTGAAGCGGGCCACCCACCTGCCGGTGCTGGTAGACCCCAGCCACGCGGCGGGCCGCAGCGAATTGGTGCTGCCGCTGGCGCTGGCCGCCGCAGCGGCCGGAGCCGACGGCCTGATGGTGGAGGTCCACGACCGCCCCGCCTGCGCGCTGTCCGACGGCGGGCAGTCCCTGACCTGCCGTCAGTTCCGGGAGCTGTCTGCCGCCGTCACCGCCCTCCTTCCCTACGCCTGGCGGCCTGACACGTTCTAAGCACAGTCCACCCCATCAGGCGATGTCCCTTTCGCAGAAGGCCGGCACACCAAGGCGGCGTACACAAAGACCACCACGATACACCTACGAGGGAACAGGCCAACGATCTGTTCCGACCCGGCACCTTCACCGGCGAGTTCCGCATCCGGTACGCGGCGCAGACCGGTGCGGAAGCGCTGCAAGCCTGCATCGCGTGGAAAATGGCGGCCCGCCGTGCAGCCTCAGTTGCTTTTACGGCGGTGATTTTCTCATCGCGCAGAACCGCAGTCACACCCCCTGCCTGCTGATGGGCGACGACATGGCCGCCTTCGCCCTGATGACCGCCGATAAGTCGGTTATCGCCACGCCTCCGAGTTATGTCAACTTCACGCGGATCACCTCTCCTACGGCAGCGATGGCCAGATGGCTCTGACGGACATTGCGAGTCTCTCCTCCCTCGCGACCCGCTATTTTTTTCAGAGGGCCTTTCAGCCCTCTCGTAACCCACACGGCCTCAAGACCACCGCACCTTCGTGACCTGCGGCTGTCGCAAAGGACCTCTTTGCTCTCTTGCGCTCTGCCGCTGCCTCATCGCAGCCCTCCATATCCGCCGCGTTTCCCCCAGGTGCGCCCGACTGTTCCAGCCTCTGTGCGCACGACTGATTCACCGGCGGCTCGGCGTGCGTTTTCCGTCGGGAACTGCTGCGCGGCTTTTCACTTACCCGTATTGAAATTGTTTAATATTCATCTTTTCGCATAAATATTCATCTTTTTCCGTTGAAACTTCCTCATGAAGCACATCCGGAAATAAAACCGGAAATTCCCGGAAGAGAAACGGAAATTAGTTGCACACAACCATGCCCTGCCGGATGGTGCCGGCAGGGCATGGTTATATTTATGCGGTTTTATACACATTCTCTTATGCGGCTCAATCTGCCATTTTATGCAGTCTATCGTGCTATTTTGATGCTGCTTCACGCACTGTTTTGCGCCGTCCATTACAGCACTATATTTCGACCGTATTATATTTTTTGCGTGGTTTATCGCATTATTTTTGTGGGGCAGGTATCGCGCTTCACATGCGGTGCTTTCGCTTTTTCTTTCTGTTAGCCACTAAAATTTATCCTGATCTTCGCCTTCTCCATTCTTCGCATTGTCCGCACTCGTCGGCATTTCGTCCACATTTCGCGGACGATCTTCCGCGCCGCAGAGATGCAGGAGGCGGGAGCCAAAGGGCAGGAACAGCAGATACCCCACCAGTCCACCAGCCGTGTTGGCGATGACATCCGTGATGTCGGATGTGCGATTTGTCGTCAGAAGCGGCTGCAACAGCTCGATGCACAGGCTCAGCAGAAGCGCGGCCAGCACCGCCCGACACAGGCCGCGCTTCCGCCGCACCAGCGGCCACAGAAAGCCGAAAGGCACTGTCATCACAACGTTCAGCGACAGCTGTCGCGCTGCGTTGCCGTAGCCGTTCCGCAGATCACGGAAGGGCTCCAGCTCCATGAGTGCATAGTGATTCCCCGCCAATTTCGGCAAATTGGCCAGCACCGGCAGCAGCGTCACCCCCAGCACACAGACCAGATAGAGGAAAAACACCGTCCGGACTGCCAGTACGCAGTGTCCCAGTCCCCTCCAGCGGGGCAGCAGTACCAGCAGATACACTGCCGCCAGCACTGCCAGATCCGGCAGCATCTGTAAAATTTTTCCAAGGTCAAACTGTGGTATCGCCCATCCCCCCGCTTTGCCGCAAATTCCATTTTTTTCCGATCCCAGTACTGTACCGCTCTCAAAAGCGGCCCAGCCCAAAACCGAAAATTCGTCCGCTACAGTCCGATATAGTATAAGCCGTTTTTGAAAAAAATGTCAACCGCTTCGGCAAAAACTTCAGAAAATCATAAAAAAGGGACCGCAAAAGCGGTCCCTTTTGGTGTACTTGGGTACTCTTATGTACTTTTCGTACCGGATGAAACGTTCGGCTTAGAAGCAGCCCTGCTCCATCATCGCCTCGGCGACCTTCTTGAAGCCGGCAATGTTGGCGCCAGCCACCAGATCGTAACCCAGACCGTACTCCTCGGCGGCCTCGGCGGACACCTTGTGGATGTTCTCCATCATCTTGTGCAGCTGATGGTCGACTTCCTCAGCGGTCCAGACCAGACGCTCGGAGTTCTGCGCCATCTCCAGAGCGGAGACGCCCACGCCGCCGGCGTTAACAGCCTTGGAGGGAGCAACGATCATGTGCTTCTGCGCACGCAGGAAGTTCAGAGCATCGTTGGTGGTGGGCATATTGGCGACCTCGATGTAGTACTTCACGCCGGAAGCAGCGATCTTCTCAGCGGACTCCATCTTGACGTCGTTCTGCATGGCGGCGGGCATGTACACGTCAACATCCTTGACGCCCCAGCACTTCTCGCCGGCAACGAACTCGCAGCCAAACTTGTCAGCATAGGGCTTGCAGTGCATGGGATCCTTGGCACGCATCTCCAGGATGAAGTTCAGCTTCTCGTCGGTGATAACGCCGTCGGGATCGTGAACGTAGCCGTCGGGGCCGGCGAAATAGGTGACCTTGGCGCCCAGCTGGGATGCCTTCTTCATGATGCCCCAGCCCACGTTGCCGTAGCCGGAGATAGCGATCTTCTTGCCCTCGATGGTGTCATTCTCGTGCTTCAGCACTTCCTGCAGATAGTACATGGCGCCGTAGCCGGTGGCCTCGGGACGGATCAGGGAACCGCCGTAGCTCAGGCCCTTGCCGGTGAGCACGCCGTTCTCCCACACGCCCTTCAGGCGGCGGTACTGGCCGTACAGATAGCCGATCTCGCGGCCGCCCACGCCCATATCACCAGCGGGGACGTCGATGTCGGGCCCGATGTAGCGGTACAGAGCGGTCATAAAGCTCTGGCAGAAACGCATGACCTCGGCATCGGACTTGCCGGCGGGATCGAAGTCGGAACCGCCCTTGGCGCCGCCGATAGGCAGGCCGGTCAGGCTGTTCTTGAAGGTCTGCTCGAAGCCCAGGAACTTGATGATACCCTCGTACACGTTCTTCTGGAAACGCAGGCCGCCCTTGTAGGGGCCGATAGCGCCGTTGAACTGGCAGCGCCAGCCGCGGTTGGTGTGCCACTGGCCGGCATCATCGCACCACACCACGCGGAATGTGAACATACGCTCGGGCTCCACCATGCGGCCCAGCAGGTCCACCTTCTCATACTCGGGGTGCTTCTCGATCACAGGCTCCAGAGAGGACAGGACCTCCTCAACCGTCTGTACGAACTCAGGCTCGTTGCCATGCTTGGTTCTGACGCTCTCCAGAACGTCTGCCAAATACTTATTCACAGCTAAATTCCTCCTCAAATAAGTGTTCCGTTCGGAATCATGTCGGCGCAGTGTCCCACGCCTTCATCTGCCCCGATGATAACACCGATTTTCCTTTTTCTCAAGGGGTGTTCAGCCAAATTCTCCCTTTCGGGCCGTAAAAAAAAACCTGCTTTTTTTGTGCATATTGTTGAATGACTCACAGCAAAAATCCGTCACTCTGCGGCGGCTTATTTGATATATTTTTCACAAAACAGCCGGTGCTTTCGTACTTCAAAGCGTGACCGCTTTTCCGTGTAAAATTGCGGCGGAATCTTGACTTTTTTTCGGGCTGCTAATATAATGTACACTGTCGATCGACAAAGACAAGCACAGCTTTGACGGGCAGTGATACGCCCATACAGCGGCAAGACTCTCGGGGATGCAGCAAGTACCCTCCTCCGGTCTTTCCCCGCCCGGGCACGCTTCTGCTCCGGCAAAGCTGCTTTGCACCTGTCAGTGATGGATTTTCAGGTGTTTTTTGGCTTTTGAGGTGCAGGCTTGCTGACGCAGGCCAAGGCGAAAAGGGCAAAAAGCGCCGGAAAGACGCGCTGGCAGTCCTGTTTGCCCTTGTTGATCGATGGTTTGCTGCTGTTTCGTGCAGTGCGACCATACTATGACGGCAGACGGCCATATGGCGGCCGCGCCTGAAAAGGAGTTTTGAATCATGCCTGTTTATCCCATCACCGTGGCCGGTCTGCAGCGCGATCTGCCCATCTGTAAGGTCACGGACGACCTGTATATCGGCGCTTTTATCTGTTTCGGCGACGCAGAGCTGACGGTGGCCTGTGCCCGGGAAATGCTGAAGCTGGTGGACCAGGACAGCTACGACTACATGCTGACCGCCGAGGCCAAGTCCATCCCCCTCATCCACGAAATGGCCCGCCAGAGCGGCGCCGCCAAGTACTTCATCGCCCGCAAGGGTCCCAAGGCATACATGCCTGATCCCATCCACGTGGAGGATAAGTCCATCACCACCGCCGGCGTACAGAAGCTCTATCTGGGCCGCGACGACGCCGACATGATCCGCGGCAAGCGCATCCTGCTGATGGACGATGTCATCTCCACCGGCGGCTCTATCCACGCCATGGAGGAGCTGGTGAAGCTGGCGGGCGGCATTGTGGCCGGCCGCGTGTCCGTGCTGGCCGAGGGCGATGCCGCGGCGCGCAAGGACATCAAGTTTCTGGCTCCCCTTCCGGTGTTCAATGCCGACGGCAGCGTGAAGTAAAGCGTTAAGAACGCATACATAAGTAAAACGTGTGGCAGCCCGCAGGCTGCCACACGTTTTTTATAGCAGAAGGGCTGGACAATCTTTATAAGCTGTGGTAATATTTAGAATTAACAAAACTAATGGCTTTGGAGGGCCGCACCGGGAAAGGAGTCTATTGCATATGTCTGTCAAGGAAAGCTACGCCGGGAAAATCAACCGCAAGCTCAACAAGAAGCTGCGGGTCATCGCCGTGGCCGCCGGTCGGGAGCCGGCGGATCTGGTGCTGAAGAACGCCACCTATGTCAACGTGTTTTCCAATGAGCTGTGTCACGGAGATATCGCCGTGGCGGAGGGCCTCATCGTGGGCATGGGCGAATACAGCGGTGCGGTGGAGGTGGATGTCTCCGGCAGGATCGTGCTGCCGGGGTTCGTGGATGCCCACATCCATCTGGAGAGCTCGCTGGTGAGCCCCACGGAGTTCGCCAAGGCTGTGCTGCCTCACGGCACCACCACGGTCATCACAGACCCCCACGAGATCGCCAACGTCATGGGTACCGACGGCATCGAGTACATGCTTCAGGCCACGGAGGATCTGCCGGTGGATGTGCGGTTCATGCTGCCCTCCTGCGTGCCGGCCACGCCGCTGGATGAGTCCGGCGCCAACCTGGACTACCGTGCCATTGACTCCTTCTACGACCATCCCCGGGTGCAGGGTCTGGCGGAGATGATGAACTTCGTAGGCACCATCAACGGCGACCCCCAGGTGGTAGAGAAGATCGTGGCCAGTCAGGCCCACCACAAGAAGATCGATGGTCACGCCCCCGATCTGAAGGGCAACGACCTTAACGCCTATATCGCAGCAGGCGTGTACTCCGACCACGAGTGCCACGATCTGGCCGACGCCATCGCCAAGCTGGAGCGGGGCCAGTTCATCATGATCCGCGAGGGCACCGCCGCCCGCAATCTGGAGGCGCTGGTCCCCCTGCTGTGTGACAAGTACGTGGAGCGGTGCATGTTCTGCACCGATGACAAGCACCCCAATGACCTGCTGGAAAAGGGGCATATCGACTACATCGTCAAGAAGGCCATCGCACTGGGCGCCGACCCCATCACCGCCATCAAGGCCGCCTGCCACAACGCGGCGCGGTACTTCCTGCTGAACAACCGGGGCGCTATCGCCCCCGGCTATCTGGGGGACTTCGTTGTCATCGACAGCTTCGAGCACTTCAACATTGAGAAGGTGTTCAAGAAGGGCGAGCTGATGTACAGCGACGGCGTGCTGAAGGACTTCCCCACGCCGGAGATCGACCCGTATCTGGTGAAGCACGCCCATGACACGTTCCATGTGGCCCCGCTGACTGCGGCGGACTTCACCGACAGCCGCCCCCACGCCGTCATTGGCATGGTCAGCGGCGAGATCACCACCACCGACGGCGGCTACACCGACCGCATCGACGTGGATTACGACATTCTGAAGATCGCCGTGATCGAGCGGCATAAGAACACCCACCACATCGGTCTGGGCTACATCAAGGGCTACGGTCTGAAGAAGGGTGCGGTGGCCACCAGCATCAGCCACGACAGCCATAACATCATCGTGGTGGGCACCAACGAGGAGGACATGGCCTTCGCCGCCAACCACATCGTGCAGAACCACGGCGGCATCACCGTGGTGGAGGACGGTCAGGTGAAGAGCGATGTGCTGCTGGCCATCGCGGGCATCATGTCCGATGACAGCCTGGTCAATGTGAACCGCGATCTGGAGGCCGCCAAGGCCGCCGCCTACGCGCTGGGCGTGTCCGAGGGCATCGACCCGTTCATGACCCTGAGCTTCATGGCGCTGCCGGTGATCCCCACGCTGCGCATCACCACCCGCGGCGTGTTCGATGTGGGCTCCCAGCGGTACGTGTAAAAAAAGAAAGCATACGCAAAAGGAGAACGGCTTCCGCCGTTCTCCTTTTGCGTATGCGGGGCTTGGGTCAGCGGGCCGTAACCCACCACTCACCGCCGCCAAAGCTGCTGTAATGGCCGTTGTCATCATAGCAGCCAACGCCGTAGTAATAGCCGGTGCCGCTGACAGCGGTGGTGTCCGTCCAGGTGATGGTGTCGGAGCCGGTGGGAAGCACCGTGCCCATGGGAGAGTAGGAGAAGCCGTTATCCTCCGAGCGGAACACCTGATAGCGGGCGGCACCCTCCACGGTGCGCCAGGTCAGCACCGGCTTGCCGCTGTCGTCCAGCTCCAGAGACGTGATCTCCGGCGTGTCCATGGTGGGAGGCGCCTCGCAGTACTGGCGGGCCGCCTGACTGAAGTCGCTGTACGCGCTGCCGCTGACGGCGCGTACCTTATAGTAATACCAGGTGTCGGCCTCGGCGGTGGTATCCTTGTGGAACGTGACGTCCGCCGACACGATGAGGGTATAGGCGGAAGCGGCAGGGGCGCTGCCGTCGGAGGCGGCCTGTGCGCGCCAGATCTCGTAGCGCTCCGCACCGGTGACGGCGGGCCACCAGACGGTGGGCTTGCCGTCGCTGCAATCCTCGCCCAGCGTCATGGCGGGCACATCCAGCCGGCTTGCGGACTGGCCGGTGCAGTGGAGCGCCGCGTTCAGCAGCGGGTCGTTGCGGTCAGCCACGGAGATGGCCAACCACTCCGCCGCCGTGCCGCCGTAGTACACGTCGGTCAGGCTGCGGCAGGCGCTGAACGCCCCACTCTCAATAGTGGTGAGACTGCGGGGCAGGTACGCTCCGGTCATGGCGACGCAGCCGGAGAACGCAATAACCCCAATGGTCTCCACGCCCTCAGGGAGCCGGATCTCCTCCAGCGCGCCGCACATGGTGAAGGCCTCCCGCTCAATACGGGTCACGCCGGAGGGAATGGTCACATGGGTCAGCTTGGTGCAGTTTTCGAACATGCTGTCTCCGATGACTGTCAGGTCAGCGGGCAGAGTCACGTCTGTCAGCTCATAGCACTGATAGAACAGCATGGCTCCCAGCTGCGCACCGTCGGGCAGTTGGATGGATGTCAGGTGCGAGCTTTTGAATGCGCCGTTTCCAATGGAGGTGACGCCGCCGGGGATGGTCAGGGTCTTTAGAGGAGATTTCTCAAAAGCAGCGCCGCCGATGGTACGCAGGCTCTCCGGCAGGGTCAGTGAGTCCATATAGGAGCCGCTGAAGGCGCTGCTGCCGATGGTGGTCAGCCCCTCCGGCAGCGTCACCGCGCCCAGACCGCCGTAGGCCATAAGGCCGCAATTCTCAAACGCGCTGCTCCCAATGGAGGTGACGCCCTCGGGGAGGGTCACGGAGATAACGCGCTCCAGACTGGCAAAGGCATAGCTGCCGATGGCGGTCACGCCCTTCTGCACCACCACCTTTTTGATGTCGTTGGCATAGGTGCGCCACGGTGCGCAGTTGTCCGAAGCGTGCTGGCTGTAGTCCGCCATGGGGCCGGCGCCGGTGATGGTCAGAACACCGTCGGCATCCAGCTTCCAGCTGGCACTGTCGCCGCACTTGCCGCTGGCCACCAAAGCGGGCCGGGCGGTGTATGTAACGGAGACCACATCGCTGAAGGGGCCGGCCTCGCCGTCGCTGTCCAGTGCGCGGACCTTGTAGTAGTAGGCAGCGCCGTCCGTCAGGACGGCGCTGTTGGTGTAACTGTTGGAGGTGACGGCGGCGAGCTGGGCGAAATTGCCGTCCTCGCTGGCAGCGCGATAGATCTCATACCGGGCCGCATCAGGCACGGCAGGCCAGGTCAGGGCGGGATAGCCCTGATCGTCAAGGCCGGCAGTGACGGTGGGTGCGGCCAGAGATGCGGCGGGGTTATAGGTGAAGGTCACCTCTTTGCTGAAGGAGCCCACAGCGCCGCTTGACGTAACGGCGCGGACCTTGTAGGTGTAGGTCCGACCCTTCTCCAGGTAGTCCGTGGGTACGGTGTAGCTGGTGGCGGTCTTGTCATTGTTGGCATACCAACGATAGCAGGGATCACAGTCATCTCCGCCGTCATAGCTGCACCAGAGCTGATAGCCCGCCGCGCCGCTGACGGCGCTCCACTTCAGGGTGGGCTGGCCCTTCTTGCTGACGCTGAGGGTCAGGGTGGGTGCGGTGAGGACGGTGCTGCCGGTACACTTGATGGCGGCGCTGGTCAGAGCCGTGTTGCCGGGACGGATCGTCACGCCCTTCCAGTCGGCGGCGCTGCCGGTGAAGGTCACGTTCTTCAGGGACGTGCAGCCGTCAAAGGCTTCCTTCTTGACTTCCACGGTGCCGCGGGGAATGGTGACGGAGGTCAGGCTGGTGCAGTCCTTAAACATCCACCACGCGATATCTCTGAGATTCGCGGGCAGGCGGACGCTGGTCAGGCTGGTGCAGTCCATAAAGGTGCAGCCGCCGGCATCCCACAGGCTGTCCGGCAGGGTGACGGACTTCAGGGACGCACAGCCATAGAAGAAGTCGCCGCCGATAGACGTCACACCGGCAGGGATAGTGATGGAGGTCAGGCTCTCGCAATATCTGAACACGCTGCTGCCCATTTCCTCCAGCCCCGCGGGCAGGGAGACAGAGGTCAGCTCAGCGCAGTCTCTAAACGCATAGGTCCCGACGTAGGTGATGCCCTTGTTCACCACGGCCTTCTTGATCTGGAGACGCAGCTCGGCGTCATACCAGGGAGCGGTGCAGTTATAATCGTTGAAGAAGTCATAGGTCGCACCGGTGCCGCTGATGGTCAGAGTACCCTCGGCGTCCAGCTTCCACGCTGCGCTGTCACCGCACTTGCCGCTGGCCACCGTAGCGGCGGCAGGCTTTCGGTAAGTCACGGACACGATGCTGCTCCATGCGCCCGCCGTGCCGTCGGATTTCAGAGCGCGAACCTTGTAGTAATAGGTGTTGCCGCTTTCGATATAGCTGGTGTTGGTGTAGCTGGTGCCGGTGACGGTAGAATACTTGATGTAATCGCCGTCCTTGCTGCGGGCGCGGTACACCTCGTATTTGGCCGCGCCGGAGACGGCGTTCCATTTCAGCGTGGGACGGCCCTGACTGTCCTTGCCGCCGGTGACGGAGGGGGCGGACAGTGTGCCTGTCGAGGCGGCGCGGTAGGTCACGGACACGATGCTGCTCCATGCGCCCGCCGTGCCGTTGGCATCCAGAGCGCGAACCTTGTAGTAATAGGTGTTGCCGTCCTCGATGTAAGATGTGTTGGTGTAGCTGGTGCCGGTGACAGTAGAATACTTGATGTAGTCACCATCCTTGCTGCGGGCACGGTACACCTCGTATTTGGCCGCGCCGGTCACGGCGTTCCATTTCAGGGTCGGACGGCCCTGTGCATCGTTGCCGCCGGTAACGGTGGGGGCGGACAGAGTGCCTGTCGAAGCGGCGCGGTAGGTCACGGACACAATGCTGCTCCACGCGCCCGCCGTGCCATCGGATTTCAGGGCACGAACCTTGTAGTAATAGGTATTACCGTTTTCGATGTAGCTGGTGTTGGTGTAGCTGGTGCCGGTGGTAGTGCTGTATTTGATGTAGTCACCGTTCATGCTGCGGGCACGGTACACCTCGTACTTGGCTGCGCCGGACACGGCGTTCCATTTCAGGGTCGGACGGCCCTGACTGTCGTTGCCGCCGGTGACGGTGGGCGCGGACAGAGACGCGGGCGCACAGCGCAATGCAGCACTGGTCAGATCCTCGTTGCCCTCAGAGATGCTGATCTTCGCCCAGTCCGCCGCCGTGCCGGCGTAGTACACGTCCGTCAGGCTGTCGCAGTTGGAAAATGCGTCTACACCAATAGACGTTACGCTCTTAGGGATGGTCACCTTCGCCAGTCGGACGCAGTTGGAAAATGTCCATTCGTTGATGGACGCCAAACCGCTCGGAATTGTCACGGAGGTCAAAGAAGTACAACCGTGGAATGCATGCTCACGAATTCCGAATACACCATTAGGAATTTTAACAGATGTCAGGCCGCTGCAGCCGCTGAATGCATACTGGCCAATGAAAGTTACGCTGTCTGGAATTGTCACGGATGTCAATGCAGTGCAATTATTGAATGTATCGGGCTGGATAAAATCTACGCCGTCAGGGATTTTCACAGACTGCAGCGCAGTACAGTTGACAAACACGGCGGCATCCAAGTATGTTACGCTGTCCGGAATCGTCACGGACGCCAAATTACTGCAACCGGAAAATGCGCCCCTGCAGATGCTTGTCACGCTGTCCGGAATTGTTACGGATGTCAGATTGCGGCAACTCATGAACGCTCCATCTCCAATGCACGTCACTTGAGTTGGAATAATAAATCTGCCTCCCGTAATTTTTCCAGCACATTCCAACACCGTCCGGTCTTTGCTGTATAATGCACCATCTATACTGCAATAGGCGCTATTATCGGGATCTACGTTCAAATAAATGTTTCCGCCGCTGAACACATAGGCGCCGATACTGGTCACACTGCGCGGGATCGTCACAGACGTTAAGCTGGCGCAGTCACGGAATGCAGAATTTTCGATTCTGGTCACACCCTTTGGGATTGTCACGGACGTCAGGCCGCTGCAGCCGCTGAATGCATACTCACCGATGCTGGTCACACTGTCCGGAATCATCACAGATGTCATTAGAGTACATCTGGAAAACGCACAGTCTCCAATAGCCTGAACCCCATTCTGGATAGCCACTTTTTTGATGTATTGCCGCAAATTGTACCAAGGCGCACCACCGATACCATAGTCATCAATCCGAGTCTTACCGCTGATGGTCAAAGTGCCGTCGGATGTCAGCACCCACTTCACATTAAGGCCGCAGCTGCCGCTGGCAACCACTTCCGTCTCGGCGGCCCAAGCTGTGTCCACCATGCCCAGCGGAACGGCGCTGAGCAGCATGAGAGTCGCCAACAGGATGGATACGATTCGCTTTTTCACAGGATCTCCCCTTTTCTTTGTGACCTCCGCCGATCTGTGCACCAGCGGGATGTTATATTAATAGCATACGCCAATTTTTTCGCAATTTCAATATATAAAGGGCATAGTATCCGTCTTTTTCTGCGAAAAAACGCGAAAACCCTTGAAAAAAGGAAGCGGCCAAGCCGCTCTCTTTTCCGTCCTCCGGTGCCGGTACACACACCGGCAGGTCATTACAACGATAGAATACACCCGTCTTTGTGTGATTTCAATAAGCTGGCTGCATAGTATCGTGCTTTTTCCCCTGTTTTTTTGCAAAAAAGCGCAAAAAAGAGGACTGTCCGATGGACAGTCCTCTTTTTTATCAGAAGTGGCCGCTGCGGCCGGAGCCGCCTCCGCCGGACTCGCTTTGGGAGTCGTTCTTCTCCTTTTTGCGGCGGGTCTCGGTGGTGTGGGTGTAAATGTCCGAGCGCTCCGTCAGGTCCAGCCCCTCGGCGGTGACGTAGACATCTGCCTCCGCGCCGCGGCGGACGGACTTCATCTTGCCCTTCAGCACCAGACACACCGCCAGCGCCACGCCGCAGCCCACCAGCAGCGCCGGGAAAATCACCTTGCCCAGAGGTTTGCGTACCGCATGGCCCTCCGATGCCTGCTGCATCATGTCGGCGCAGGTGGTCAGATAGGCATGGAAGCCGCCGTACCAGTCGTCATCGCCCAGATAGTCCAGGAAGCTGTCCTCCAGCTGCTGCTGGGCATAGCTGCCGATCATGCTCTGGGCGTAGCCGTCGCGGACATACAGGCTGTAGCTGCGGTCGTACATGCTCAGGAGCAGCAGCACGCCGTCGCGGTCCTCGCCGATGCCGAAGTCGTAGTCGTTGTAGATGGTGCAGGCGGCCTCGTAGACGCCGTCGGCATACTGCTCGTAGTCGTAGATGGTGACCACGTACACCGCGCAGTCGTACTGCCAGGTGATCTGGTCGGCCAGAGATTCCAGCTGCTGGCGCTCGCCGTCGGTGAGCAGGCTCTCCGTGTCGTAGATCAGGGCGTCGCCGGGCTGGGTCTCCGCCCATGCGGGGACGGTCAGCGTCAGTGCTGCCAGCAGAGCCAGCAGGAACGTAGAAATTCTCTTTTTCATCGCGCCGCCTCCCTTATACCAGCATCATGATGGCGGCGGTAATGGCCGCCACCGGTGCCGCCACGGCGGCGAAGATCGTCCAGAACCGGCCCATATCCGTGGGCAGGTCACCCACCAGCCTGCCGGTCTGGCCGTTCATGGCGAACAGGAAATCCTTGCCGTTCCACTTGGTGTGGAGCATCCAGACAGGCAGCAGGGCGTAATGCACCTTGCCGCGCCGCAGCCGGATGTCCTGCCGCAGGGGGATGCAGCTGTCGTACTGCTCCGCCGTGCGGCGCAGGGCGCTCTCCAGCGAGGCGGCGCAGCGTCCGTCGGCCCGGTCATGGCTGTCCTCCACGCTGACATCGTACTTGTCGGCCAGGAAGCCGGGCAGGTACGCAGTGGAGAAGGGCTTCAGATCGGTGTAGTCATACGGCTCGATGGAGTCCATGTGGTCATCGGGCATCTTGCTGGACGCGTCCACGGGCACCTTTTCGAAGGAGATGGAGCCGCCTCGGTGAACGTCGTAGTGCTCCGTCTCCGTCACCTCATAGTCGGAGGTCTCGTACTCGTGGTGGATGAGGCCCTCGTAGTCCACAGTGCCCTCGGCCTGGCCGTCGAACATCCAGAAGGGGACATACACGCCCTGGATCTTCTCGATGTGGTTGCCATTGGTGAACGCCTTGGGCAGCAGGGGCTTGCCCTTATAGTGGTTCTTCAGGGCAGCCACGGCGTCCTCCTTGCTGAGCTTGAAGGGCAGGACGAAGTCCGGCTTCAGCGCACCGCTGAACTGGCCCGGCACCACGGTGGGATTGCCGCAGTAGGGGCAGGACGTGGCGGCGGTAGAGGCGTCGCAGATCAGCTCCGCGCCGCAGGAGGGGCAGTTATAGGCCTTCATGCCGTCGGCCTCCGCGCCCCAGTCGCTGCTCAGGCCGGAGGTGTCCCAGCCCTGAGACTCCATGTCCGCCATCTTCTGGCGGTTTGCCTCAGCTTTGGCCTCCGCCTTTTCGGACGCCGCTGCTGCGGCGGCTTCCTTATCGGCGTACAGCTTTTCAATGTCCGCCACCTCGTACTGCGCGCCGCAGTAGTCGCACTCCAGCTTGCCGGACGCGCCCACAAAGTGCAGCGGGCCGGTGCAGGCAGGGCATTTATAGTTGGTCACTTGGGATGCCATAATTTTCCTCCCTCTCACAGTCTGACCGGGGCGGCCTTACAGGGGCCGTCCGCAGTTCTGGCAGAACTTGCTGCCGTCATTTTCCAGCTTGGCGCCGCAGCTGGGGCAGAACGTGGGCCGGAAGCCGGTGTCCTGCCGGGGCGCATAGTCCTGACGAGGGGCGTAATCCTGATTGGGCGCAGACTGCTGATAGCCGCCCTTCCCGGGGACGCCCAGATAGACGGAGCTGTCGAAGCCCAGGATCATGGTGAACACGGAGGGCAGGAAGATCAGGCCCACCGCAAAGCCGCCGCTCTTGCCGAAGGCCTTGGCCAACTTGATGCAGGTCTGGATACCCAGGACGATGTTGTAGATGGGGATCAGCAGCATCAGAAAACGCCAGCCGCTGCCCCAGGTGATCTCGAAGATGGTATAGACATTGTAGAAGGGTACGATGGAGGCCCAGCCGGGCTTGCCCGCCTTCTTGAACAGCAGCCAGCAGGCCACGATGCCCGCCACGCCCAGCAGCAGGGAGAGGAAGCTGGCGAAGGGGCTGGGGGCCGTCTGGTACTCATAATAATAGTAATCGATGAACTGCATAGTCTTCTCCTTTCACATGTCACACGGTGTCAGGGACGGGGATTGCCGCAGTTGGCGCAGAACTTGCCCTTGTTGACGCTGCCGCAGGAGCAGGTCCACTCGTCGGCAGGTCTGGGCTTGCCGCACTCGCCGCAGAACTTGCCGGTGTTCACCGCACCGCAGGAGCACTTCCATTCCCCCGCCGGTGCGGGCTTGGGTGCGCCGCACTCGCCGCAGAACTTGCCGGTGTTGCCGGTATGGCCGCAGGAGCAGGTCCAGCCTGCGGGCTGGGACGCCGCCGGCTGGGCGGTCTGCTGCTGACCCATGGCGTACAGGTCCTGTGCATTCATGCCGCCGGCCTGACCCGCCATGTTCATGCCCATGAACGCCATGGCCGCGCCGCCCTTGTTGGCCGCCGCCGCCTTCATGGCGTCGCCCTGGCTGCCTGCAAGGTGCGCCGCCGCACGGGTGGGGTCCATGAAGGCCGCGTTGCGCTGCAGTTCCTTGAGCATCTTCTCGTCTTCTTCATCGGCGGTGACACTGGACACGCCGAAGGACACGATCTCGATGCCCCGCAGGTCGCGCCACTTCCTGCTCAGCACCTCGTTGAGGGCGTCGGCCAGCTCCATGGTGTGGCCGGGCAGCTGGGAGTAACGGATGCCGGTCTCGCCGATCTTGGCGAAGGCGGGCTGGAGGGCCGTCAGCAGCTCGGTCTTGAGCTGGCTGTCCAGCCGGTCGCGGGTGTAGTCCTCGCTGACGTTGCCGCAGACGTTGGTGTAGAACAGCATGGGGTTGGAGACGCGGTAGCTGTACTCGCCGAAGCAGCGGATGCCCACGTCGATGTCGATGCCGGCCCGCTGGTCCACCACGCGGAAGGGCACGGGGCTGGGCGTACCGTACTTATTGCCGATAAGCTCCTTGGTGTTGAAGTAGTAGATGCGCTGATCCTTGGGGGCCTCGCCGCCGAAGGTAAAGCGGTTGGCCATGGTACCGAACATGTTCTTCAGGCCCTGGCCCAGACTGCCGCAGAACAGGGACGGCTCCGAGGACATGTCGTAGGTATACTCGCCGGTCTCGGCGCACATGTCCACGATCTTGCCCTGGTCCACGATGAGCATGCACTGGCCGTCCGCCACCGCGATGACGGAGCCGTCGGTGATGACGTTGTCATCGCCGTGACGGTTGCTGGAGCGTCGGGTGGTCTTTTTCTGTCCCTTTACCGCCAGCACGTTCTCGGGAATGGCGTCACAATAAAAATATTCCTTCCACTGGTCAGCCAGCGTACCGCCGGCCGCGCCCATCGCCGCTCTGATAAGTCCCATAGTCTTTCTCCTTTTTCTGCAATTTGGGGGCGCTCCCCTGTTTCGCCCCATCGGATACTTTCAGCATACCATAAAGCGTGTGCTTATGCAATCACGGCACATAAAAAAACACGCCGGCCCCTGCGGGGACCGGCGGTGTGCCGCATCATGCGATGTCCGTCATGTCAAAGAGCCGCGTCTTGCCCTGCTGGAAGCGGTCGTAGGCCGTCAGGGCGTAGAAGCCCTGCTCCGTGGCCATGCCATCCGGCTTCGTCTGCCGGGCGCTGTGGCGAAAACCGCCGCCGGTGCAGGCAAAGGCACACAGGCCGTCCAACGGGGACGCGCCGTCCTTCAGGAAGCGCTCATCCGATGCGGGGTCGATGCCCAACGCCGTCAGGGCCACGATCACCTGCGCACAGGACTCGCTGTTGCTCTCGCCCCAGCTCATGAAGCCGCCATCGGCCTGCTGGGCATCGGACAGATAGGTCAGCGCCGCGTCAACTGCCGCCTTGACGTCTGTCTCCTCCTGATAAGATGCCAGAGCCGTCAAAGCCATGGCGGTCATGTCCACGTCGGAAACGTCGCCCATCAGAGTCCAGCCGCCATCGGCGCACTGGGCGGACAGGATCTCCGCCACCAGGCCTTCGCGGGTGGTCTGCTCCTCGCCGTCGGCGCACTGCGGGATATCGTAAGCCCCGCAGTCCAGAGCGATCAGCGCCCAGATGGGGCCGTTGAGACCCTGGGCACGGACGAAGGTCATATCGCTCAGACCCGCCGTCAGGTCCACGCCCGCCACGTTGGCGGCATCGCAGCCTGCGGCCGTCAGGCCCAGGATGGTGCGGGAATTCTCGGTGGATTTTGCGTGGTGCAGCCGCACGGAGCCCGCCTGCTGCACGTAATCCTCCACGCTCCGCTCGTAGCTCCGGGCCGCCGTGTCGCTGAGCAGCCCCGCGCGGCTCAGGCCGATCACCGCCCACTCACCGCCGATGGAGCCCGCCGTGGGGGCGCCCTGCGTCTGGAGATAGGCCCCCGTCTCGCGGCAGGCCGTCTGCCACGGGGCCTCCGGCACAGGCTGCGCGCCGCAGGCGGGCAGCAGCACCAGCACTGCCAGCAGCAGGGCCGCTATACTCTGTTTCATCCGATCCCCTCCTTACAGGAATTCCACGTATTTCAGGCGCAGGCGCTGCCTTAGCCCCGCGTTGTGCCAGGTACGCCGCCAGATCTCGTCCTTCAGGCGCAGTACCCGACGGCGCTGCTCCTCCGTCATGGGCCGGCCCCGGAAGCGGGCCTCCTGCCACAGTCGGGCCGCCAGCAGGTAGTCCTCCCGCAGGTCCTGATCCATATAGGCCACATAGTCCTCCGGCGGGCAGTTCCGCGCCGCCATGCCCCGGGCACGGAGCACATCCATCGTATAGCGGAAGATGGCGTCGATGGCGGCCGCCGCGTCCGCGCCGAAAAACGACGCTTTCCGCTGCCGTGTCCGCCGCCGCTCCCGCAGGATACGGCCCAGCAGCACCGCCGCCAGTACCACGGCCAGTGATACCAGCAGCACCAGCAGTACGGTCATGCCATGCTTCAGCCAGAGCTCCCGCAGTGCCTCTGTCACGGGGTCCCGGGCGTCGGTGTCGTCCGGCTGCTCCGGTGTGTCCTCCAGCGGGGCCTGACCCACCAGACCGGAGATGCTCTGGTACCGCTCCGCCTTTTCCATGGCGGAGAAATAGGGAGGCGTGACCTCAAAGGGCAGCCAGCCAAGGCCATCCTGATAGTACTCCACCCATGCGTGGGCACGGCTGCCGTCCACCGGCAGCGTCTGGCCCGCGGTCATATGGGCTGCATCGTCCTTTGTTACCAGAAAGCCCTCCACATAGCGGGCGGGGATGCCGTAATAGCGGAACATCAGCGTCGCGGCAGTGGCGTAGTGGACGTCATAGCCGCTCTGGGTGCCGTCCAGAAACGTCAGGGCGAAATCGCCGCCGGTAATGGGAAGAACATTCTCCTCATAGGTGATGTAGGTGGTCAGATAGAACAGGATGTTCTGCTTGGCCCGCCGGTAATCGAAGTGTACCTGCCCCGCGTCCTTCTGATAGCCGCCCAGCTTCTCCTCCAGAAAACCGCGGATATCATCGGGGATGTCCGTATAGTGGTCGTAGACGAAGCGGTTATAGGCCGCCTCTGTATTAAGAAAGGCATTGGTCTGCTCCGTCTCCTCCAGCAGTGCCGCAGCAAGCCGCTGGTACTGGGTGATGATATTGTCGCTGGCGTGGAAGCTGTACGTCCGCTGCCCCCGCAGGCCGCTTGCCAGCAGGGTACGGTCGCCGATCTGCGCCGCATCCAGTACGTCGCTGTCCGTCAGCAGCTCATAGGGCGCATAGAGATACTTTCTCGACGCGCCGACGTTCTGCACCGTCACGGTGTTGTCATAGCCCAGCGCGTCCGGCACACCGGCCTGCGCCGCCGTGGTCAGCTGGCTCTGGGCGTAAAATCCGTCCTGATGCAGCCAGTAGAAGGTATCCGCGGCCTCGCTGAGGGTCTTGCTGTCCAGCGTGCTCCAGCGGCTGTTGGCATACGCCTCGCCCACGAAGCCCCGGAGGTAGTAGGACGTGGGCTGGGTCATGGTGACCTCCAGCATGGTGTCCTCCGTGGTGCGGCGGGGGCCGACTTTGGTCATATCGCCCTCCGGAAGTCCCGCGTTGCTGCCGTAGCGCAGGATATCCGCCTGTGCCGCTGTCCAGCGGGCGGCGGTATCCACGGCGGCAGGGTGGGCGGCGTCGCCGTTCCAGCAGCCCAGCGCCGTGACGCAGGCCAGCAGCAGCGCCGCAGGACGCAGCCACGCCCGCAGCGGGGCGGAGGACGCGTGCCGTCCGCCGAAGCGCACGGCGTAGAGCAAAAGCAGCGTCAAAGCCGCCAGCAGCAGCCACCATACGGCGGTCAGGGGCGCAAACAGCACCGCCGCCGCAGCCAGTACCAGCGCCATGGGCCAGAAGCGCAGGTCGCTGAGGCGGCGCACGCAGGCCATGCACCACAGGCCGCAGACCACGCCCAGCAGGCACAGTACCGCCGTCAGGCCCGCGGCGCCGTCGTCCTGCGCCAGAAAGCTGGTGTAATTGCGGGCGTGGAGCTGCTGCCACGTCTGCACCGCCGCGTCCAGCAGCTGGGCAAGACCGTTGGTCACAGTACCCGGCAGTGCCAGCACCGTCAGCAGGCAGCCCGCCATCCATGCTGCGTCAGGCAGCCACGAGAGGCGCGTGCCTTCCGTCAGACACACGGTGGCCGCCGCTAAAACGCCCAGCAGCACCGGCCACAGGGGCGATACCGGCAGGGAAAGCAGCGTGATGAGCAGGGTCATGAGCCCTGCCGTCAGAAGGGATGCGGTCAGAAGTCCGCCGAAGCGGGCGCCATTAAAGCGCAAGATAGATCCCCTCCTTACTTCGCAGCATGGCGGTCGAGACCGCCACGTGGGTCACGGGCGTACCGGAGGCGGTGGTCAGGTCCTCCGGCTCCGACCGCAGAGACAGCACCGCCGCGTGGGCGTAGTCCAGTCCCTGCGTCTCCGCCAGACGCCGTGTCACCGTCCGGGTGTCCGGCTCCGTCTCCGCCGACAGCAGGCCGGACAGGGCCTGCGTCAGCTCCTCCGTGTCGCCGATGGCACATAGCCGCGGCTCCATGGTCTCGCGGTCCAGCCACGCCGCCTGATGGGGCAGGCCCGCCTCGCATAAGGCCGCAGACACGGAGACAGCCGCCTCGCCCAGCGCCTCCCGCTCCTCCGGAGAGGGAGCGGTATCAGCGGTGTTGTCCAGCACCAGCAGAATGGCGTTGTTTACCGGAAGACCCAGCTGGCGCACCAGCAGGTGATCCGTCTTTTCCGACAGCTTCCAGTGAATGTTTTTGATCCGGTCGCCGGGCAGGTATTCCCGCAGGGCGAATGTCTCGCTGGGATCATTGCCGGGATGATACATGGAGTATTCGCTGCTGTCCATGTCGGGGCTCCGGCGCTCCGACACCGTCAGCTCCACCGGCCAGACATCCGGCAGCACCAGAGACGGGGCTGTCAGCCCCACCGGCTTCTTCGCCCCCACAAGACCGAACATGTCGTAGACCCGCAGGGCCGTCAGCGTCAGCTCCAGCTTGCCGCAGTGTCGGGGCCGGAGGGTGCATACCGTCTGGGCCTTGGCGTGCCCTGCCGCAGGGAGGCAGGCTGCGGCATGCGTCACCTCGCCGGTCAGCAGATTCCGGCATTGGACGTCTGCCTGCACCCGCAGGCAGCTGAGAAGGCCGCTGTTTGCCACCGTTACCGTTACCGGCAGTTCCTCCCCCTTGCGGCAGGAGACAGCGGCGGACAGCTGGGCCGTCAGGCGCTTGCGCAGGGCGCAGGCCGCGGCGATCTCCGCCGCGGCGCAGAGCACCGAGGCCAGCAGGATGCCGCCGGCCATATTGCCCACGCCCCGTGCCCACGCTGCCAGCCACAGCAGCAGCCATACAATAAAAACGATCCGATTTTTCGCCATCGCTCAGATGTGGTCGGGCCGCCGGACCTGCTGCACCACCTCTGCCAGCACGTCTTTGGCGGTGGTCTCGGCGATCCTGGCCTTGGGCGACAGGATGAGACGGTGGGCGCACACGTCGGCAAAGACGGCGGCCACATCATCGGGCAGCACGTAGTCACGGCCCGCCATGTAGGCGCGGCTCCTGCTGATGCGGCACACCGCCAGAGCGCCGCGAGGGCTGACGCCCAGCACCGTCAGCGGGTGGCTGCGGCTGGCCTCCGCCAGGCTGGTGACATACTCCAGCAGGGCGTCCGCCATGTGGACTGACTGGGCTTCCTTCTGCATAGCCAGCACCTCCGCGCAGGAGGACACGGTAGCCACCGCCTCCAGCGGGTCGCCGGTCTGGCGGTCACGGAGGATGTTCACCTGACTGGCGAAATCGGGGTAGCCCATCGCCAGCCGCACCATGAAGCGGTCCAGCTGGGCTTGAGGCAGCAGCTGCGTACCGGCAGAGCCTACCGGGTTCTGGGTGGCGATGACCACGAAGGGGTCCGGCAGCTTGTGGGTCTGGCCGTCCACGGTGACCTGACGCTCCTCCATCACCTCCAGCAGCGCCGACTGGGTCTTGCTGGAGGTGCGGTTGATCTCATCGGCCAGCAGCAGGTTGGTCATCACCGCGCCGGGCTGATAGGCAAAGCTGCCGCTCTCCTTATGGTACATGGAGAAACCTACGATATCCGAGGGCAGCACGTCCGGCGTGAACTGGATACGCCCATACCGGAGACCCAGGGCGCGGCTGAAGGCCAGCGCCGTGGTGGTCTTGCCGGTGCCGGGCACGTCGTCCAGCAGCACATGGCCGCGGGAGAGCACCGTCATCATGATCTTTTCCAGCACATCGTCCTTACCGGCGATGACCTTTTTCACTTCATGCAGGATCTTTTCTACGCTGGTATTCATCTGCTTTTCTCCTCTTACCATTCTTTATAGTAGTTGCCGCTGGAAACGCCGTAGCTGCCGTTGGCGCTGGAATAGCCGCCGATGTCCTTGCCCATGGCCAGCGTGTACCGCACGCGGATGACGCTGCCGTCCTGCGGCTTGCAGACGTTGAGGCCGTAGCCCGGATAGCTGCCGTTATAGGAATACATCCAGCCCGACCAGCGGTAGAAGTCAAATTCACCAAGACTGTCCATGGAGAAGGGTTGGGGATCCAGTCCCGCACCGTTCTCGTCCATGCCGTCGGCCATGATCAGCTCCATCAGTTCGGAATCGATGAAAAAGCCGCTGCAAATGCCGCTGCGCTGGATGGCGGACAGATAGCTGCCGCTGCCGCTGACGGTGTAGCCGTTCTCCGTCAGCACCTGCTGCACCACGGTCCATGCGTCCGTGCCGCCGGGGACCGTCACCTCCGTGGGCGCCACCAGATAGCCGAGGCCCACGGTGGTGGCCTCCACGCTGACGGTAACGGTGACGGTGCCCTCCTCGTAGTACACCGTCCAGCTGCGTGTGGCGGAATAGCCGTCGCCATCGGTGGCGGTGATGGTGATGGTATTGGCCCCCACGTTGGAGAGGTAGGCGGTGTAACCGAACTGGTAGCCGGACTGGCTGATGGGTGCGGACACCACCGTGCCGTTCACCGACACGGTGTAGTTGTTGGCGTAGAGCTGCTGGCCGTTGCAGCTGCGGCCATCCACCAGCACGATGAGGTCGGGCGTTTTCATGGTCAGACCGTTGGTCAGACCGATAACGGTGCCGTCCGCCTCCACCTGGGCGATGATGGTGGGCTGGCGGTCCTCCGGCGTGTCCTCCGCGCCCCGCTGGAAGTGGAGCAGGTACTTATAGGTCTTGCTCCGGCCCGTGGAATCCTTGTAGTCGATGTACAGCATCCGGTCCTCGCGGCCCATCTGCACGGTATACCGGTCGTCGCTGTCCTGGGTCAGGGAGAAGGTGCCGGTGCTGTCGCTGACGCGGACGCGGTCGATGGACTCCTTACCGGTGCTCTGGATCAGCTGGAGCCAAAAACGATACCGTTCGCTGTCCACTGTCACCTTTTCAAAGGAAGCAGAACTCTGTGCCGTATTGTCGTCAATGACGGTATCGGAAATACTGGTTATGATCTGGAAGGCTTTGGCGTTGTATGTGATGGTATAGGTCTCCTCGGCGGAGGAAGATTGATAGCTTCCCTTGATCCGGATCGTGTTCGCTCCGGAGTTCAGACTGGCCGTATAGGTATCGCCGATACCCGTCAGCGTCCTTCCGTTCAGCGTTACGGACTGCACGGGGTACTCATTGCCGTCCTGCACCATACTGGCGGTAAAGGTCAGCGCGCCCTCCGACACGGTGCCAAGCTCGCCCAGCTGCCGCCCGTCCGAGGTGCGCTTCGCCACGATGATAAGTTCCCCGGGCTGGGCGTAGTAGACGGTGTAGCTGCGGGTGGCGCGGACGGTGCCGCCGTCCTCCTGATAGTCCGCGCTGACAACGATGGTATTGGCTCCCGCCGCCAGATGCACCATCACGGAGGTGGTCTGTGCGGCATAGCGCAGTTCCCTGCCGTTGACGGTGACGGCGAGGCCGATGGGCTCACGCTGCGGCTGGTGGGTGATGGTAAAGGTGTAGGTCTCCTCCGCCGTGGTCTCGCCGTCGATGATGCTGGTGGTAAAATACAGCGCGGCATCCGGCGCCTCCGGTACGGTAACATCCCCCGGTGCAGCGTGGTCCGGTGTCTGTCCGCCGGAGCCGCCGCCGTTATCCGCGATATCCAGCAGGTCGCCGATGCCGTCCCGCCCATCCGAGGACGCGGTGTCGCTGTCCACGGGGGGCGCGTCCGGCGTGGGGGTATCGTCAGGCTGCGGGCTTTCCGGTGCGTCCGGCTGATCCGGCGGCGTCTCGTCCTCAGGGACCTCCGCGTCGTTGGCGCTGTCCATGGCCGTCACGCGGTCGCCGTCGTACAGCACCTCTCCGGGTGAGTACAGCATGCGGGATGCCGCCCGGGCATCCTCCCGTGGGGCATGGCCGGTCTGAAGCCGCGTCACGCACAGCACCGCCGCCATACACAGCAGTATGGCCATGGCGGTCTGCATCACGCCTCCCAGTCTCTTTTTCACGCTTCACGCTCCTTCTGCAACCGCCGCAGGAGGGGAGCGGCACGAGACCTCCCCCTCCTGCGGGACTTACGCTTTGTTTTTCTTTTCGGTGCGCCGCACCGCCGCCAGCCAGCGGAGGATCAACGCGATCGCCGCCGCAGACGCCAGGATGCCGCCGCCCAGCCACACAAGGCTCCAGTCAAAGGGCTGCGCCTGCTCCGGCCGGGTCTGGTCTGTGGGCTGCATCCGGTCCGCAGGCTTCACGCCGTCGGACATTGTCTCGTCGGCGGAGGGTGTTTCCCCGCCGTTCTCCGCGCTCTGGGCCAGCAGCTGCCGGTACTGGGCGGCGGCAGTCTCCATCTGCTGCACCAGCCTGGCGTCCACCAGCTGCTTCTGCTCCGCCGTCAGGGCGTCGTAGGCCTCCTGAGCCTTGCGGATGGCATCGCCGCTGTCTGCCGTCACCGTGCCGATGGCAGAGATGAGACTCTCCGCCGCCTTGGCCGCGGCGTAATTGCTCTCGTAGGTGCGGTAGGCCGTCTCGCCCTCCTGCAGCGATGCGTAGTTGGGCACCAGCGCCTTCTGCGATGCCGTCAGGGCGTTGTAGGCCGTGCGGGCACGCTGCAGGCGGGTCTTGGCTGCAGCCGCCTCGGTGGGGGGCATGACGGGTTTGACCGTGCCGATGGAGGAGATCAGCACCTCCACGCTGCCGCCGCAGTAGTGGTCCAGCGCCTTGGCCGCGCTGTCCCGATCCACGCTGCGCTCCAACTCCTGCCGGACACTGTCTGCCAGACGCTCCAGCCGCTGGGCCACGTCGGCGTAGGACGCTTTGTCGTTCTTCAGCCAGGTGTCCAGCTGCTCCGACGCCCTGGTGTAGACCGCCAGCAGCAGCTGGGCGCGGCTGACGCCCGCCACCTGCTCCGCAGGCAGCAGCGCCAGCTGCTCCCGGGTCAGGCCCTTTACGGCCTCCGATGTCTGGGTCAGCACCTCCGACGCTTTGTGCAGCTGGCCCAGTGTGGTCGTACCCTCGGTGAAGGCCAGCTTGTCCAGCAGCAGCCGGGCCACCCCTGCGGCGTAGCCGTTGAGGGCGGCGGTCATGCCCGATGCGTCGGCGCAATCGCCCAGCTGGCTGCGGATATCCGCCGCCAGACGGCCGATGCCGGACTTCACGGCGGTGTATTTCGCCTTGTCGGCGCTCTCCCACTGCCGCAGCAGGTCCAAATTCTGTTCGTAGGCCGTTACCAGCACCTGCGCATCGGTGATGGCCCTGCCGTTGACCACCAGCCGCTTCTGGGCGGCGGTGAGGGCGTCATAGACCTGACGCACCTCCGGCAGCGCGGCGGCCAGCTCCCGCATAGCCGCGCCGGACTTCACCCGCGCCGCGATCAGCAGGTCCGCCACACCGGCAGAAAACCGATCCAGCTCCGTGTCCGTATCCGCAGACTTGGTACAGGCCTCGATGGCGGCCGTCTGTGTTTCATACAGCTTGTCCAGCTGCTCTGTAATATCCTTATAATTCTTCTTTGCGCTGCCATACAGCTTATCCAGCTGCTTCAGTGCGGCTTCCTTTGCCGCTGCCAGCAGATCGTCCGCGCTCATGCGCCCCAGCACCTTTTCATAGGCGGCGGTCATTTCCGCCGTGGTCTCAGCAGTACGGATGGTCTCCGCCGCCTCGGCCAGCAGCTTCTCGATCTCCTCACACTGGGCCGCGGTGGCAATGGGCTTGATCTCCCGCTCATAGCGGTCGCTCAGATAGCTGACCACCTCTTCACGACTCCGCTGCTCCAGAAGCTGCCAGTCGAACAGGGGGTAACCGCTGTTGACGCCGCCAATGCTGTCCACCAGTCCCTCAAAGAGAGAATCAGCTGTCAGGGTCGTGCTTTCCTTCACGCTGTCGCCCTGACTGCACTTCCAGCCCATCACGAACCGGCAAGCGCCCTTGCGCACCGTCAGGCCCGTATAATACTGGCCGTCTATGGGATAGCCTGCCAGAGAGCCTACCAGCGTAGTGGCCGTGCCCACCAGCAGGCCGCCTGCGTTGTAGCAGTTCTCCAGCGTCAGGCCCCGGCAGCCGTACTGAGCGTTGGCGGAGTATTCGCCGCGCTCGCCGCCCAGAATGCCGCCCACGATGGTGCTGCCCGCCACGCTGCCGGTGTTGTAGCAGCTACGGACCGTTACGGTCCCCGCCACGGCAAGTCCCAGGACGCCGCCGGTGCCGCCCTTGTTCAGCAGCACCGCCGCAGTATCGTTGGACACCGCGCCCTGATTGGCGCACTGGGACAGCGTCACCTCCGTGCCGCTGCTGCCCGCGCTTCCCACGATGCCGCCCACGCCTGCGGCGCGGCCTGCGTAGACCTCGCCGGCGTTGACGCAGCGCTCCAGTCGTGCGCCGGCGCTGATAAAGCCCACGATGCCGGCCTGCCCGCCGTCGCCGCCGGAGCCGCCCAGATAGCAGGCGCCGGGCGCGAAGGCAGTGTAGACCCGCCCCTCGCTGCGGCAGTCGGTGAGCGTGTGGCTGCCGCTGCCGCTGAGGCGGCCCACCAGACCGCCCACGGCGGCGCGCTGCGCCTTCTGGTCGTTGGCAAAGGACACGGAGACATCCACCTGCGACACGCAGTTACTGATGGTGACGCCGATGCCCTCGCCGCTGCCCAGCAGGCCGCCGATGAGGTAGCCCGCCGTGTCGCCGTCGTAGGAACGGACGCCGGTGAGCTCGATGCTGCCCCGCACCGTCAGGTTCCGGATCACCGCGTCCTGCGCCACGCCGAACAGGCCCAGCTTCTGCCGCCCGCCCAACGAAGTGATGTACAGGCCGGACACGGTGTGTCCCCGGCCGTCAAAGGTGCCGGTATAGGGCCGCTGGCTGCCGCTGCTGCGCGTGCCGATCACCGGCCACTGGCAATAGCCCAGATCCACGTCCGCCGTCAGCACGGCGCTGAATCCGCCGCTCTCCGTCTGGTTGTTCACCGCATAGGCCAGCCACGCCAGCTCCTGCGCCGTGCCGATCTGGTAGGGATCGGCCTCCGTTCCGCTGCCGTGGGGCCGGCTGGCGGTGATGCCGTCCCAGCCGTTTTCCGCCCGGGAGGACTCCAGCAGCTTCTTCAGCTTGCCGGCGGCGGCGGTGTACGCCTGCTCGATGGCGGCAAGGCCCTCCTTCCGGGCCTGCTGGATGGCGGTATAGTCGGTAAGGCTGTCCAGCTCCACCGCAGCGGCCTCCCGGATGGATGTCACGCCCCGCTCCAGCGCCTGGGTCAGCAGCTGCCGCCGTGTCTCGTCGAAACCGCTGATGTCGTCCAGCTGCGCCGTCAGCGCCGCGATGCGCTGCTGCGCCAGATCATCCAGAGCCTGCCGCGCCTCATCGCGTGTCTTCTGCAGGGCCGCGGCTGCCGCCGCGTCCATGTCCGGCGCAGTATCACCCTCCGTGAAGCCTGCGGTCAGGTCCGCCAGCGCCTTGCGGGCGTCGGCGTAGATGGCGTCCACCTCCTCCACGGAGGAGGCGCTGTCCAACTTGGCCCGCCAGCTCTCATAGGCGGCCAGCGCCGCGGCCATATCGTCCTGCGTATAGTTCCTGTTGTAGACGTAGGTATTGTAGAGGTCCTGCTGCCGCTTGGCCTGATAGGTGGTGATTCTGGTCAGCAGGCCGTTGTCGCCCAGATATTTCAGTCGGATATTGCTGATGTCCGCGATGGTAGCGGCACCGGCGATCTCCGTCTCCGCCGCCGCCAGCAGGGCATCCGCCTCCGCCTGCTCCGCCGCCGCGTACACGCGGCTTCCGGCGTAAGCGCGCAGGTCCTCCAGCAGCTGTTGGCCGCTGGCATCCGTGCCGGTGAGGACGGCGTCCAGCTGCTCCTGACACTCCCGCAGCAGCGTCTCCGTCTCGCCGCTGTCTGCGGCGGACTCGATGCGCTCCAGATAGGACAGGATCACGCCGTTATAAAGGATGCTCTGGTCCCTGCCGTAGGCGGCGTAGCCCTCATCGCCGGCCTCGGGCCGGATGAGCTTCGCCAGCAGCGTCACCGCAGCGCTGACCTTGTCCCAGCGGTCACCGCCGGTGATGTCATAGGCCGGTGTCACCGTGGACACCCGCGCCGCGTCGTGGCTGGCGGTGACCGCCATGTCCACCACGCCCCACAGCGTGTTGCCGGAGGCGCTCTGCACATGGCTGAGAACGCCGCCGTGCCACTCACCCACGATGCCGCCCACGCCCTGAGACGTGGTGCCGCCGTTGTCCGTCACCGTGCCGGTGTTGTAGGCGCAGGACAGGGTGCAGGGGCCGGTGAGGCCCGTATCATCGGCGGTGTCGATGTATCCCACGATCCCGCCTGCGCCGTAGCCCAGAGCGGGGGAGCCATCGGCGGTGACATCGGCGTAGCTTCCCACGTTCCGGATGGTCACGTCCAGCACGTTTCCGGAGATGTAGTCCGCCCCGCAGACCCAGCCCACGACGCCGCCCACGCGGCTCTCGCCGTCCACAGCGCCCTGATTCTCGCACAGGCGCACCTGGGCGTAGTCCGTCAGCAGGCCCACGATGCCGCCCACGCCGCGGCTGCCGGTGACGGCGCCGTAGTTGGTGCAGTAGCGGATGACGGCTCCCTTCTGGGCCACGCCCGCGATACCGCCGATGTAGTTGATGTTCCTGCGGCCGCCCACGGCGCCGTAGCTGCCGCAGCTGTCCACCACGGCCTGCGCCGACGCCTTGCCCACGATGCCCCCGGCCACCGCGCTGTAACTGGTGCGGTCGTTGGTGACGTACACCGTGGAGAAGCACTGAAAGATAATGCCCATACTGTATCCGGCGATGCCGCCCGCACCCACGCTGGAGATCTTGTTGCCCTGAGCGGCAGTGATGGCGATGGTGCCCGCCGTACACAGGCGCTGCACCGTGCCGGACATGCCGATGACGCCGAACAGTCCGGCGTAGGCGGCGTTCTCCACCCGCAGGCCGTGGACGACGCTGTTGCCGCCGTCAAACGTCCCCTGATAGCTCTTGCCGCCGGTGCTGCCGATGGGCGTCCAGACATAGCCGTTCAGGTCGATGTCCGAGGCCAGACGGGCACACAGCGTCCGCTGGCCGCCGTTGACCTGGTCTGCGAACCACGCCAGCTCCGCGGCAGTGGTAATGCGATAGGGGTCCTCCGCCGTGCCGTTGCCCTCCGCAGGCCGGGTACGGGACGTGCCGTCCCACTTGTCCCCCTGCGGCACGCGATTATCCGCCACGGTGGGATCCACGCCCTCCGCCGTCTGTTGGGCGGAGGCCGCGAAGGCATCCTCCAGCGTCTGAGCGTCCGCCGTGGTATGGCAGTCTTTCAGCGCTGTCAGCGCCGTGGTCAGCTGCCGGACCAGCGTCTGGCGGGCTGTGTCCAGCTGTTCCCGCCCCTCTGCCGTGCGCTTCAGCCACACGCCGCGGCTGGCCTCGGCAAAGGCGGATGCCTTGTCCTCGATCTGCTGTAAATATGTCTCATACGTTGTCTGGAGCCGCTGGATCACCGCCTGCCGTTCCTGTTCCGACAGGGTGGTGTAGGTCTGGGCCTTGACGGGCACCTCCGCCATGGCCGCGGCCAGCACCGTCAGCAGCGGCAGCTCCTCTGCCGACACAGCTGCGTCCACAGCGGCCAGCGCGCCCTGATAGAGCTTGGTCAACGCCGCCCAGCTCTCCGGCTCATAGGCCGTCTCGCTGTATTGGCTCCATAGCTGGGCCAGCTGGGTGCGCAGCGTCTCCTTCTCCTGCTCTATTGCGGCAGACGGCGTCTGGGGCTGGGTCAGCTCCCAGCGCAGCATGGGCCAGCCGCCATTCTCCGCCGTCAGCAGAAAGCCGTTGGCATCGTCCTCCGCCGCGCCCTCATTCAAAGCCGCCAGCACCGCGGCGGCATCCGTCTCCTCGAACCGCCCACCGGCAGGGACAGCGTCCGTTCCGAACGCCTTGCCCGACCAGAACAGCGCCTTGCTCTCCGCGCTGAACGTACCTTCACCGCACAGTGCGCCGGCCTTCTCCGCGCTGACAGTCCGCAGCTCGCCCCAGTTTTCCGGTGCTGCCGCGTCCTCTGCGGCAGGCCGCAGGGCGGCATAGCCGTACGACGCGGTGCAGTCCGCCTGCTCCGCGATCTGTCCCACAAAACCGCCGGCGCACAGGCCACCCAGCACATCGCCGTACCGGTAGCACCGCGTCAGCGTCATGCTGCCGCCGTCGAGGCTGCCCACAAGGCCGCCGGCCGCGGCGCTGTCCAGCGCCTTTACCACGCCGGCGCCGGCGCAGCCCGTCATGGTCAGCGTACCGCCGGTGACGCGGCCCACAAAGCCGCCCACGCTGCCGCCGGACACCTCCGACTGCACCGCCGCCTCACTGCGGCAGCCGCCGATAGCCGTGTCGCCGGAAACCGTACCGGCCAGTGCGCCCAGGCTTCGGACACCGCTGTCCTCCGCCGCGGTCAGTTCGCCCCGCAGACGGAGGTCTTTTACCGCCGCGCCGTCCAGCTCTCCGAATAGGCCCCATGCCCCGACCGGTCCACCGGCCGAGGCATGAAGATCTATGGTGATGATATGGTGGGCGCCGTCGAAGCTGCCGGTGAATGTCCTGCCGTAGGGCTCGTCCACCGTGATGTCCGCTTCCAGACGGTAATTCCCGTCCGGCGCCATGGCGGCAAACTCCGCCGCCGTGGTGATAACTGCCGCCTGCGCCTCCGCCTCCGGTGAGACCGCCTGCGCCGTCACCGGCAGCAGGCTCGCCGTCATGACAAAGGCCAGCAGCAGGGCTGTGATCCGTTTTCTCATCTGCACCCTCATTCTATTTCCGCGGTTACTGCCACTTGGCGTACAGCGTCATGCTCTTTTCCACCGTGTCGCTGTCGAAGCTCCAGAGCTTGGTGCAGGCCTGATCCGCGAACCAGCCGCCGAAGGCCGCACCCTCCTTCACAGGCAGCATGGGAGGCGTCAGCTTTTCGCCGCGGCGCACCTTGCGGCTGTCGATGGCGGTGCCGCCGAAGGTCTCAAACCTCACGGTCCGGCGGCGCAGCAGCAGGAACAGCACCAGCAGGAGCAGCAGCGCGCCCAGCGCGATCCACACCCACACCGGCACCTGACCGCCGCCGTTTTCGTCCACCGGCGCGATGGCCGTGCCGTCCGTCCATCTGGCGTACAGCGTCATGCTGGCCGTCACCGTGTCGCGGTCAAAGTCCCAGGGCCGAGTCATGTCGAAATCGGTATACCAGCCCTCCAGCACGAAGCCCTCCTTGGTGGGATCCTCGGGACGGGTCACATACTGCCCCCGCTTGACCACCTGTTCCGGCACGAAGGAGCCGCCGTTGCTCTCGAATTTCACGGTGCAGTCGTCCGTCACCACCACGGTGACGTCCCGGGCCTCGGCGGCATAGCTGTCCATACCGTCGGCGGTGGACACCAGATTCTCCGTATTCCGGATGACGGAGGAGCCGGAGGTCCCGATGACCTTCAGCTGGAACGTGCCGATCATGGTGCTGGCGTTCCAGTCCTCGCCGCCGCCGAAGGACACGAAGTTCATGTAGAACGCCCGCAGGCCGCCGCGCAGGGAGATGTCCGTAGTCTCGATGGCCGCCGCCGACATAGCGCTGCCCTGCACCAGCTCGAAGAACGCGGGATCGTAGCAGATCTCGTCCTGCATGGCGTACATGGTGTAGCCCTCGTCCTTGTCGGTGCGCTTCAGCGTCAGCAGCACCGTCACGATGTCGCCGGCGGCGGCATGCTTGGTGTCGCCGCCGTCGATGGACAGCTCGAAGAGATAGGACTTGCTGCTGTCCACCGCGTAGGCGGGGACGACGGCCGCCGCCAGCAGCGTCAGCGCCGCCAGCAGGGCGCAGAATACTTTCTTCATCTTATTTTCTCCTCCTGTTTTGTTCAGAAACCCGTTTCCATTTCCCATACGACGCGGGATATGAGCCACAGAAACATGCCTCCGAAAAACGGGCTGTCTCCCCTGCCCCCTTGGGGCAGGGGAGATCCTGTGCAGCGCACGGCCCGTGATGCGGTTTACTTATCAGAAGAGAACAGTGCCTCTTGCGATGGCGCTGGCATCCAAAGAGTTCACCTGCTTATCGCCGTTGATATCCGCGCTGAGGAACATCTTCATCTCCACCACGTCGAAGCTGTCATACTTGGCGTTGTAGATATTGTATACCAGCTGGGCGTCGTTGATGTCGGCAGTACCGGTGTAGTTCACATCGTTGTTGGACTTGTAGCCCTTGGCCTCGCCGGTCACCAGCGTGATGTGGTTCTTCACATCGGCCAACAGGGTGGCGGCATCGCTCTCGGAGAACACCAGCCAGGAGTAGGCGTGGTCATAGCGGCCGGACATGTCGGTATACATGTTGGAGCCGTCGTAGGCGGGGACCTTGCCCTCGCCCAGAGTCTCGCCGCTCTTCACGTTGGCCAGGATCAGGAACACGGACTTGCCGCCGTCCACCTTCACGTACTCATAGACGCTGAAGTCAAACTTATCCAGCGGGGAGATCTTGCTGACGGTGATGGAGATGTCATCACCGTTGATGTACTTGCCCGCAATGGTGTAGGTGCCGTTGCCGTTGTCGGTCACGGGCACGGTCTCACCGGACTCGGTGTACTTGGCGGAGACGGTGTACTCATAGTCGGCGTCCTTCGTGATGGTGAAGGTGAAGTCCTGACCGACGGGAGCGCTGCGGGAGACCTCGCCCACCAGATCGTCGGTGCTGCCGGTGAAGGTGATCTGAGAGGCCTCCTTGGTGCGGGTCACGGTGACCACCGTGTCGCCCAGGATCTTGTCGCCGGGGATGGTGTACTCCGTGCCGGCCTCGTTGACGGTGCAGGTGATCTCCTGGCCGCCGACGGCGACCTTCACGGTGTAGGCATAGCCGGCCCTCTTATCCAGGGTGAAGGTGTAATCGTTCTTGTAGTAATACACCCGATTCGGCAGGGTCACGTCATCGGCGCCGCTGCCGGTCTTGGTGATGTTGTAGCTGTGGTAGGAGACATACAGCTCGATGTCGCCGGTGATGTGCTGGGCGGGAATGATGAAGGTGTTCGCATCCGCGTCCCACGAAGCGTCGTAGTCTTTGCCGCCGACCTTATAGTGGACGTCCAGGCCCTTGACCACATAGCCCTCCTGCATGTTGATGATGAAGTCCTTGCCGGCCTCGGCGGTGGGCTCATACCGCAGCTCCTGCTCCGCGCCGCTGACCTTGTAGGTGGGAGTGCCGATCTGGACGTTCAGGTCGCCCTTGGCGGTGGCCAGAGGAGCGTCCTGCACGTTGGCGTTGTCCTGCAGGTCCACGCGGGCCTCGGTCAGCTGGAAGTTGGCGACACCCACGGCGTTGCAGTCAAAGACCGCCATGAAGAACGTACCGTTGCCGTTGCCGCAGGCCACATCGTCGCCGTAGCGGCTGATGGTCACGACGCCGTTGGCCTTGTCGTCATAGACCTCGCTGGCCTTCAGGCCAAACTGCTGCATCTCATAGAAGGACACGTACCTGGGATCGTACTTGATCTTGACGGTGGCGGCGTTCCAGGTGGTCACGGACGCCTCGCTGCTGGTGATGTAGACGGGCAGGGTCAGGGTCTGGCCCACCTCGCGCTGGGTGTACCACGTGGACAGCTCGGCGGTGTAGCCGGTGGCAGTGGTCTTTTCCTTGACGGTCAGGGTCAGGGTGCTGTCGTGCTGGCCCTTGGTCAGCACTGCGTCCTGAGCGTAGTTCTTCCACGCATTCACGCCGGTGACTTTCAGCTCATACGTGCCGGCGGCGGTGTTGGCGGGGATCTCCACCGTGTAGGTGACGAACTTACTCACGCTTTTATCCTCGGTATCCGCGCTGGTCCAAACCATCTGGCCGTTGGCGAGGTTGTAGTCCGCGGCGGTCAGGGTTGCGTTGGGGTCGTCGTTCTCGATTTTGGTGATGGTCCAGCCCTTGGGCACCTCCAGCTTCACCTCATAGTTGGAGACGGTCACGGCGGACGCGGGGGCCACCGTCACCCGGACGGTCTGGGCGGAGGCGCTCTTCTCCAGCTCCGTGGCGCTCAGCGCGGAGTTGACCTTGACCTCGTCTGCGGCCAGTGCGTTGACGCACAGGGAGCAGAGCATGACCAGCGCCAGGAGCATGGACAGGGATCTCTTTGCGATGTACTTCATGTTCTCTTTCCTTTCTGATTTTTGTTACCATTTAAGAGCCAGCTTTCCCAGGGAAGCTGCTCGAATTTGGACAATGTCACGGCTGCCGATGGCATCGCCGCCGGAAACGGCGCCGCACAGCTGGCGGTGATCCTGCAGCGTCAGCTTGCCAAGGAAGCCAGCCTGTGCCTGCACGATGTCGCTGCTGGTGATCTCACCGTCGCCGTTGACGTCACCCTTCAGGCCCACCACCAGACTGTCGCCCTCGGTGAGGACGGCGGTGAAGCTGTGCGTGCCGTCCGCAGTGGACGCCGTCAGGCGCACCAGCGTGCCGTCGGCCTTCTTCACCATCACCGTGCAGGCGGCGTCGCCGTCAGATGCCACGGTGAAGATATTCTCACCCGCGGCCCAGCCGTTGGCCGGCGCGGTGACGCGGATCTCCGGCGCACCGTCGGACGTACCGGCCTTGAAGCTGGTAACGCCGTTCTCGGTGACGCCCTCCTCGGCGCCGTTGCCGATGCCGGGCTGCGCCGCCGAAGCCCCGTTGAGGGACACGGTACGCACCGACTTGGTATAGGGCTGGACGCTGGTGCCGTAGGTATACACGGCCTCCACGCCGCCGCTTCCGTCGTCGCGGTACTCCACCAGAGCGGTGATGTCGCGCTCCAGCCCGTTGGCCAGCACCGCCACGATCTTACCGCCGGTGACCTCCCACTGACCGTCCTCGGTCCTGGCGATCTCCGGCTTCTCCGCCACCTTCAGCTCCCGCACGGCGCTGGTCAGGGCGATGAGGTTGCCGCTGTCGTTCTTGAAGTAAAGCGTACCGTACTCATCGGTGACGGGGCTGCCGATGCAGTACTGCGCCAGACTGCCCCGGGGCGTGAACACCACCGGCGCGCAGTCCGTATAGGTACCGGACACGCCCTTGTCGGAGGTGAACTCCTCGGTGACGCCGCCCTCCAGCGCCGTCTGGCCCGGGGCGTCGTGGATGACGCGCATGACGCCGGGGGTGTAGTTGTCCATGAAGTACACGTACACGCCATCGTCATAGCCGGTGGTCATAAGGCCGCTGGTCTGGGGATAGCCCTGTGTCTGGGCGGTATAGGCCACCTTCCAGTCGGTCAGGTCGATGACGGCGATGTGGTGGCCGCCGTAGGGTGTGAACTGTCCCTCCGTACCGGCCACGCCCACGTAGGCGCGTCCGTTGCAGACCACGGGGGTGGAGGTGCTCATACCGCCCAGCGCCACCGTCTTGCTGGCGCTGCGGTCGATCTTGCCGTCCGCGCCCACGATCTCGCTGTACATCGCGCCGCCCTTGCTGGTGAAGAAGATGCGGCCGCTCGCCTTATCATAGGCCACGTTGGACCGCAGGTCGCCGGTGTAGGTCGTCTTGGAATCCGTCAGCTCGCCGGTGCGCTTGTCGAAGATCAGCAGCTTGCCGGTGTTGTGAGAATAGCCGCTGTACCCGTCATCGGTGGTGACCATCACGTATTTGTCGTTGGCGTAGGCCCCCGCCCAGTAGAAGCCGCCGTCGTTGGTGCAGCTCCACAGGGGGATCTTGGGCTCCGTCTTGCGGTTGGGTTTCTCATCGTCCGCCGTCAGGCACACGAAGTTGGCCGCGCCGCTCTCGCCCCGCCAGAATCCCACGTACACGCAGCCGTCGGAGTAGGTGATGGGGGAGTTGGACTGGCCGCCCAGCGGGTCGGTGTAGACCCACAGGGACTCCAGCGTATCGGCGCGGAACGCCTGCACCCGCCCGTTCTTCAGGCCCACGAAGATCATGCCGTCGCCGTAGGTGGGCGGGATGATGGCGAAGTCGGAGGCGTCCTCCATGGGCTTGGAGATCAGCGTCTCGCCGGTGGCGGGGTCCAGCTTCAGGATGTTGGTGCCCGCGTAGGCGTACATATAGCCGTCCACGAAGATGGGGCAGCCCACGGCGCCGCTGTCAAAGCCGCTGCCGCTGGTGCTGTTCCACAGCAGCTCCACATCGTCCTCCTCCGCGTAGGGCCCGATGGGGGTCCTGACGGTGGTGATGGCCATATTCTCGTCGTTGCCGCGGAAGCTGGGCCACGAGGAGTCATATCTGGGAAGATCGCCGGTCGGCACCTCCTCCAGATACAGCTCCAGCACGCCGTCGCTCAGCAGGTCCTCCGTCAGCGCATCGCTGACGGACACGTAGCCCTTGGCCGCCACCTCGAAGCGGTAGTCTCTGTCGCCCCGCAGTTCGTAGGCTCCGCCGGCGTTGGGGGTCATCAGGTCGGTGCCCTGATACACGCGGATGTGGGCATCCGCCACATTGGTGACGATTCTGGCGGTGAATGTGGCTACCTGCTCCACCGTGAAGGTATAGGTGGTGCTGAGGGTGCTGTCCTCCGCGTCGGACACGGTGATGGTGAACTTGCCGTCCGTCAGCTTGTCCAGCGGGATCTTCCCGTCCTCCAGCGCGGGGCTGTACGTCACCGTTTCGCCCTCGTTCAGGGTGGTGGTGACGGTGGGCGTCAGGCCCGTCAGATAGTCCGGCGCCTTGATGCTGTATGCAAAGGTCAGGGGGTGGAATGTCCCCGCCAGCTCCGTGCCGCTGTCGCTGAAGCTGACGCTGCCCAGAGAGGGCAGGACCTTCACATGAAAGGTATACACCGTCTCCTTGCCGCTGCCGCCGGAGGGCGGTGTCACGGTGAGGGTCATGGTGTTGTCGCCCAGGTGCATGCTGTCGCCGTAGTAGACGTACTGGCCGGACTTATCCATCATGTCCGCACAGGCCGTGATGGTGCTGGTCCGCGTGGGGGTGGCAGCCACCATCGTGGCGCCGGTCTCGGCGGGCACCGCCCAGAAATAGTAGCCGTTCCAGCTGTTCGTGTCGAAGGCGCCGCGCTGTGCGGCGTTATAGTCGTATACGGTGTAGTCGCGGGTGGTGACATCCTGCTGGAAGTCCTCCGGCCCCACCAGCGTCAGGCCGTGCAGATAATCGTCCCGAGTCACGTCGCCCGTAGACTTCATCTTCACCCGCAGGGCGCTGAGGCCGTTGGGGCTGGCTGCCGCCGTCACCGTCACGGGATAGCTCTGCCGGTGGACGCCGTCCTGGGCCGTCACCGTGAACGTCACGGGGCCCTTGGAGAAGTCCAGCGTGCCGTCCGCCGGTTCCGCCGTGGCCCGGGGACTGATGCTGGTGACCACCTTGATCTGTGTCAGATCGGTGCCGTAGGGCAGCACCCAGGTGTAGCCGCCGTCGGCGGCGATGGCGGGCATGCCGTTGACCGTCACGCCCTTGAGCTTGCAGGAGTAGTCCAGCAGCTCCTGATACTCCTTATAGACAGGCATCCGCCCCTGGCCGGTGATATACCTGAACTGCCACGCGGCGCCGTACAGCGCCACATGGGTGTAGCTGTTCAGCTTGTCCAGGAACTCCTGCTTCTGCATATCGGCCAGCTCCATGGCCACGGCGCTGTCGCCGATGTCCATGCTGCCCACTGCCGGCAGCAGGCCGATGTTCTGATAGTAGTTGCCGCTGAGGTATGCCTTGGCGGTGGCTTCATCCGCACGGCCCTGCACAAGGCCCACCAGATGGCCCGCCACGGGCTCCGCCTCCTCCGCGCCGTACTGCACGGAGCCGGCGTGGTAGCAGTTGTGAATGCCCACCTGCAGGGCGTAGTAGGTGCTGGTGCTGTACCGGCCCACCAGACCGCCCGCCTGCGTCCTCTCCACCTTCACGGTGCCCAGGTTGTAGCAGTCCTCGATGATGCCCTCGGCATCGCCGGCCAGACCGCCGGCCCACTCCCGGGCCTCCACGGTGCCGTAGTTGGCGCAGCCCACCATGACGCCCACCGGCTTTTCCTCGGTGCTGCCATAGCAGCTGATCTCGCCCACCACGCCGCCGGCCTGACCGCCGGCCACCACGCTTCCGTAGTTGGCGCAGCCGATCATCACCCGCGCGATGCACGCGATGCCGCCGGCGCCATAACCGCCGGGGCTGCTGAAGCCGCTGGAGTCGGGGTTGGCCTTGACGCTGCCGTAGTTGGTGCAGTTGATGAAGGTGTGGCCCTCCGCCGCCAGACCGCCCACGCGGGGATACGGGATCTCACCGGCGGAACCGGCGGCGTACACCGTGGCGTAGCTGGTGCAGTTGATGAGGGTGGCCCCTGCGGCGCGGCTGACGAGGCCGCCCACATAGGTGCGGGCGGTGACGGAGCAGCTCTTGTCCAGCGTCAGGTTCTTGATGACCGCGCTTTCGGACAGCAGGCCGAACAGACCGTAATACTTGCGGGTGGTATCCTCGAACACGAAGTTCTTGATACGGAAGCCGTTGCCGTCGTAGATACCGTCAAAGGTCCGGTTGGTCGAGCCGCCGGAGCCGGTGATGTTGCCGATGGGCACCCACGAGTTGTTCTTGAAGCCGGACAGGTCGATGTCGGCGGTCTGCCGGAAGTAGACGCCCTCCGTTTTCAGCGTGCCGTCGTTGACCTGCTTCGCCAGGGATTCCAGCGCCTGGGCGTTGGAGATCAGGTAGGGGCTGACCTCGGTGCCGGAGCCCTGCAGGTCGTTGTAGCCCCATGCCTTCGTGGGCAGCAGGCTCAGCGCCATGACCAGCGCGATGGCCAGCGACAGCAGCCGGTGCGTTCTCTTGGTGTTCAAGTTCTGTTTCCTCCTTGTGTGTTCTCTCTCAAACGCCGCGGCGCGGAGCCGCGCGTGCTGTACAGGTGTGCTGTGGGCCGTCTCGGCCCTGCCGGAAAGAGGTACGGGATGGAGGGGGCCGGCACCCTCTCCATCCCTTATGGGAAGCAGGCGGCCTTTGCGGGCCGTCTCGGCTTGACAGGGGATGTGCGGTCTTTTCGCATAAAAAACGCCGGCGCTCCGTTCCGGAGCCACCAGCGGCTTATCGGGTAAAACAAAAACGCCGACCGCTCCCTTTCGGAAGCCATCGGCGCATAGTTCACCCTCTGATATGTCACAACGAAGAAGCGCCGCCGCAAGTAAGCTCTCAGCCGTGCAATTCTACTGTCCTCGCGCCACGGAAGCCCTTGTGTCCCAACGGTTTCCACGTACATGACCTACCTTCTCAGGAGCGATGCTCCCAATGGCGGTGTTACCCCGGCAGCGTATGCTGCTTCGGTCATCTCCTTGCGCTCACAGTGCCGTCCGCGGTGGGTTTCTGACCCAAAATTCTTTCTAAGCTGCTGTCTGACGATGTCTCGTCGTTACAACAAACAGCCGCGCGGCGTCCCCGAGCTTGATCTATCCAGTTTTTCATGAAGTCCGGACGCTGTTTTTTTCAGACCATCAAGGCTTGTGAAAACGTCCAAAACCTGACGGATGTCAGTATATCCCAGTTTATTCGCATTGTCAATATCCGCCTGTCGGAGATCCGCGGAAAACCACGGAATTTCGGGCTTTGCGGGCGCGTCACCGTTCCCCGTTCTCCGCTACCCACGTCCGCACATAGTCCACGAACAGCCGCGTGGAGTTGGACAGCGCCTTCTTGTCCTTGATGCCGATGCCGATGGTGCGATAGAAGTGCAGCGGCGCGCGGCAGATGCGGATAGGCGTGGGGCTGTGGCGCACCATCAGCTCCGGCAGGAGGCTGATGCCCAGCCCCTCGGACACCATGGCAAGGATCGTTCTGTCCTCCCGTGCGATGTACTTCACGTTGGGGCGGATGCCCATCTCATCAAACGCCGCCATGATCTCGTAGTCGTCGCCCTCCTCCAGCTGGATGAACGGCTCCTCCGCCAGCGCGGACATGGGGAACGGGTCGCGGTCGGCATAGGGGTGGTCGCAGGGTACGATGACCTGCAATTCGTCGCGGTGCAGGGCGTAGGTCTGCAAGCGCTTCACCGGCGGCAGCCGCAGGAAACCGCAGTCCACCGCGCCGCTGACGATCCAGCCCTCGATCTGGTCGTAGAAGTCGCCGGTGACCACTTCAAACTCGATGTTGGGATAAAGCTCGCCGAAGCTCTTGAGGATGCGGGGCAGCCACTGGGCAGATACGCTGGAGAAGGTGGCGATCTTCACAAGGCCGCTGTCCATGTCCTTCAGCCCCTCCACCGTCTGCATCAGGGCGTGGTGGGCGGCGCACAGCTTTTCGATCTTGGGCAGCACCGCCCGTCCGTCCGCCGTCAGCACCACGCCGCCGCGGTTGCGGCTGAGCAGCATGACGCCCAGCTCGTTTTCCAGCGAGTTGATGGCGTGGCTGATGCCGGACTGGGTAAAGCTCAGCGCCTCCGCCGCCTTGGAAAAGCTGCCGCAGGAAACGACCTTCAGAAATATCTGGTATTTGGAAATATTCATCGCGCACCTCGCTTCTGCGGTCTGCTATTCGCCGGTACCGACTGCCCGCCGCAGGCGGGCACGCGGTATCTAACGGACAATAGAGCAGCCGCCCTGCGGTCATTGTACTATACATCTTCTCATGTTTTCAAGAACAAACATGCGCTTCCCAAATCTTTTTCTCTGTGATATCATAGCGCCGTGGTCCAGCCAGGCCATACTTTTTACTTTTCTTTTCCATGAGGGAGACCTCAAAAGCAGCGCCGGCCGCGTGTGGGTAACGCGGCCGGCGCTGTTCGTATTCACTTGCTTACCGGTGCGTCCAGCCAGCAGAAGACGCAGCGTTCCTGTGTCTCACCCATATAATAGAAGAAGATGTGCTCGTCCATCCTGACATGCTCACCAAAGGTCAGATCGGGCACGAACAGCCGCCCGCAGACGGCCGACTCTGCGCAGAAAAATCGCCGCGCAGAAAAATAAGAGACACACTTTCGTGTGTCTCTTATTTTCTGGTGCGAGCGATGGGACTTGAACCCACACGACCTTACGGACACAAGCACCTCAAGCTTGCCTGTCTGCCGATTCCAGCACGCTCGCATGCGGAACACCTTGCTATTATAACAAAATGCCCCTGTTTGTCAAGGGGCAGACGGAAAAATCCCCGCCTTGCGCCCCGCAGCTTCCTATGTTACAATTGCTCCAGCACCTGTCCGATGGGTCCATCCACCGTAACGGCGGCCTGCGCGGGGCCTGCCCCGCCCTTATTCACCACCGCCAGCTTATGCCCGCGGTAGTAGGTGATGAGTCCCGCCGCCGGATACACCACCAGCGACGTACCGCCGATGAGCAGCACGTCCGCCTGCCGGATGTAATGGAGGGCACGGGCCATCACGTCCTCGTCCAGCGGCTCCTCGTACAGTACCACATCGGGCTTGATGACGCCGCCGCAGCTGCACCGCGGCACGCCGGTGCTGCTGACGATACGCTCCACGCCGTAGGCTTTCCCGCAGCGGGTGCAGTGGTTGCGTAGCACGCTGCCGTGGAGCTCCAGCACCTCGCGGCTCCCCGCCTTCTGGTGCAGGCCGTCGATGTTCTGGGTGATGACCGCCTTCAGCTTTCCCTCCCGCTCCCACTGGGCCAGCTTCCGGTGGGCCGCGTTGGGCTGGGCGTCCAGCGCCAGCATCTTGGCGCGGTAGAAGTCGAAGAACTCCCCGGTGTGCCGCTCAAAGAACGTATGACTCAGCATGGTCTCCGGCGGGTATCTGAACTTCTGGTGATACAGCCCGTCCACGCTGCGGAAGTCGGGGATACCCGATTCCGTGGACACACCGGCCCCGCCGAAAAACACAATGTTGTCGGAGCCATCCACCAATTCCTTCAATTTACGGATGTTCTCATCCATGGCATATCCTCCATTTCACTCACAAGGAGCCGTCTATGAATATTCAGATCTTCGGAAAGTCCAAATCCTTCGACACCAAAAAAGCGGAGCGCTGGTTCAAGGAGCGCCGCATCAAGTACCAGTACATCGACCTTGCCAGCAAGGGTGTGTCCGCCGGAGAGTACCGCTCCATCAAGGCCGCCGTGGGCAGCTTCGATGCGCTGGTGGACAAGACCTGCCGCGCCTATGAGGACCAGTACATGGCCTATATCACGCCCGATGCGGCGGAGGAAAAGCTGCTGGCTTACCCTGAGTTGTTCGCCGCCCCCATCGTCCGCAACGGCCGCCAGGCCACGGTGGGCTATCACCCCGAGATCTGGCAGACCTGGGAATAACGTCCCGTCCCGCGCCCGCCGGCGCGGGATTTTTCAATCCGTATAGCTGTGCTCCACCGTCACCACGGCGAAATACGTGCTGTCCAGCTCCCGCACCAGCTTCCGGATCTCCTCCGCCGCCTGCTCCGGCGTCCTGCCGGAGGAGAACGGCAATACCGCGTCAAAGATCAGGTTGGTATGGGTAGTACCCCGCACCACCCGAAAATCGTGGATGGTCATACGGGGGTCCACCTGCTTCACCACTTCGGCGATCTGCCGGCGCAGCGCACCCACGGATGCGTCGTCGGTGACGATGGGGTCCATGTGGATCACTGCCTGACAGTGCAGCCGCTCCGCCAGTTCCTTCTCGATGTTGTCGATGACGTCGTGCATCTCCATAATGTCCCCGTGAGCCGGCACCTCCGCGTGGAGGGAGATCATACACCGCCCCGGGCCGTAGTCGTGGACCACCAGATCGTGGATACCCTGTACGGTGCTGTGGGCCATGACGATATCCCGTATCTCCTGCACCAGCTCCGGGTCGGGTGCCTGCCCCAGCAGGGGCGACAGCGTCTCCTTCGCCGCCTTGCAGGCGGAGCACAGGATGAACAGCGCCACCACAAGGCCCACATAGCCGTCCACCGCCAGTCCCGTCCACCTGCCGATGAGCATGGCCAGCAGCACCGCCGCCGTAGCCGCGGTATCGGACAGGCTGTCCATGGCCGTGGCCTCCATGGCCGCGGACTTGATCTTCTTCCCGATGCGCCGGTTGTAGAACCACATGTACAGCTTCACGCACACCGACGCCGCCAGAATACCCAGCGCCAGCAGCGAGAACGTCACCTCCTCCGGATGGAGGACCTTATCGACGGAGGACTTGGCCAGCTCCACGCCCATCAGCAGGATCAGGCCCGCCACCGCAAGACCCGAGATGTACTCGATGCGCCCGTGGCCGAAGGGGTGGTCCGTGTCCGGCTTCCGTCCCGCCAGCCGGAAACCCAGCAGTGTCACTGCCGAGGAGCCCGCGTCCGACAGGTTATTGAAGGCGTCCGCCGTTACGGCGATGGAGCCGGACAGCTGTCCCGCGAAGAACTTCCCCGCAAACAGCAGGATATTCAGGGCGATGCCCACGATGCCGCACAGCGTGCCGTAGGCCCGCCGCACCGACGGTGATGTTACATTGTCCCGATCCGGTATGCACCAGCGGGCCAGCAGTTCGATCATATTCTCTCTCCTTTCGCGGCAAACACCCGCCGCTTCGTCAGCAGATAGCACAGGGGAATGGCGTACAGCAGCACCTCATAGGGGATGGCGGAGGCATCCGCCCCCAGCATCACCAGCGGAATAGATACCGAGATGTTCCACGGGATCAGCGGCGCCATCACGATGCCGGAGTTCTCGATGTCCAGCGCCAGCTCCTCGCCGCCCTGCCCCCGGGCGCGGTACGTCTCCTCCAGCAGCTGGTCGGCCACCACAGGGCCAGCAGACTGGTTGCAGAAGATCATGCCCGCCAGGGCGCACACCGCCGCGCAGGCGGGAAACCGTCCCGCCCTGCGAGCCAGCGCCGCCGCGTGGCGCCGCACGCCGCCCAGTACGCCTGCGCTGTCCAGTAGCCCCGCGTACATGCCGGCGCTGATGGCCATCAGCGTGGCCGTCAGCATGGACGCCACGCCTCCGCCTGCCAGTACCTGCTGCAAAGCCCCGCCCGCCGGACGGTAACCCAGCACCGTGTCCCGCAGCACGTCCCGTAGCTGCCCTCCCTGACCCCACAGGGTCACGGCCAGCGCCACCAGCACACTGACGGCCATAGACCTCCGGATGGACACCCTGCAAAGCGGCAGCACGATGATGGCCGCCGCCGGCAGCGCCGTCCACCAGCCCAGCCGGTATGTCTCCGCCAGTGTCGTCAGCACCTGCCCGTCCACCGCCGCCAGCGGGTGGGTCACGGACAGCGCCGCGTACACCGCCAGACTCACCGCATACGGCAGCCAGCCGGTGCAGTGCATCCGCCGCAGGTTCCGCTCCAGCACCGTACCCGTGGCCGCCGCCACCAGCGCCGCGCTGGAGGACGCCGGAGAACAGCGGTCGCCGAAATAGGCCCCTGCGATGATGGTGCCCGCCGTCACGGCGGCGTCCACGCCGCCGGAGCGTGCCAGCGCCATCAGAATGACCCCCACGGTGCCCACCACGCCGAAGGACGTGCCCAGAGCGTAGGAGATGAAGCTGGTCAGCAGAAACGCCACCAGCAGGAACATCTGGGGCGTGATGATCTGCAGGCCGTGATAGATGAAAAATCCGATGGTGCCCGCGCTGCGCCACAGGGCCGTGATGGCCCCGATCAGCAGGTAGATGTCGATGACGGAGCACATTTTCCGTCCCTGCCGCCATGCGCCCGCGGCCATGACCCGCACCGGCACATGCCGCGCAAGACCCAGTACGGCGAACACCGCGATGCCCGCCCAGATGGCCCACATCAGCTGCCAGCCCTCCGCCAGACAGACGCCCACCGCCCCTAAAAACAGGGTGAAGCATACGATGCTTCCCACCGCGTTACTGCTCCGTGCTGCGGATGGTCAGCTTCATCTGGCAGCACAGGTCGTCCAGATCGCGGTCCGTGGCGGCATTGAGCCGCAGCCTCCCGCCGCACCGGGCGCAGATGAGGTCCACCGCGCCCCGCCGCACGGCAATGTTGTATTTGTGGCTGCCGCAGGTGCAGGAGATGCCGTCCCGGGCGGCGATGTCCTTCAGCTCCGACAGCACCTCGTACATGATGACGTTGTCGGTGAAGGCCTCCTCACCGCCGGCCTTCTCCTTCTCCACCCGCAGGGCCAGCTCCTCCATGGCGCGGCGCACCTGCTGCTCCCTGCCGATGTAGCAGCATATCTCCTGCTTTTCGGGGCAGGCCAGGCCGATGCCCCGCCCGTGCAGCACCGCGTCGGCGCTGCACTCCGCCTGATGGTGTCCGCCGCACACGCCGCAGGGCACCCGGAACCGGAACCTGCTGCCGTCGGTCTCCGCCTCCAGCGCCTCCTGCCCGCATTCGCACTCCATGCGGGCCGCAGCGGCGGACAGGGCGAACACACTGCGCTGGTGCAGCACCGCCTTGCCGCAGTGGGGGCAGATATAGCCAAAGCTGCGCATCTCCTCCATTGAAACACACGCTCCTTTTCTTTCGTGAAACTCAGTGGGCCTATTATACACACATTTTATGCGCTTTTCCAGTATTGCGCCAAAAAGAGTTTTCGGGTATAATGCTGACACATTTTCCCGGAGGTGGTCTGTTTGCCCCGCAAATCCTTCCCCGCCGCGCTGAAAGCGGCCTTCCCCCACACCGTACCCATCCTCACCGGCTATCTGGCGGTGGGTCTGGCCTACGGCCTGCTGATGGCCTCCAAGGGCTACAATTTCCTGTGGTCCGGCTTTGTCAGCGCCTTCGCCTTCTGCGGCAGCATGCAGTACGTGGCCATCACGCTGCTGACCACCGCCTTCGACCCCCTCAGCGCCTTTTTCCTGAGTCTGATGGTGAACGCCCGTCACCTGTTCTTCGCGCTGGCCCTGCTGCCCAAATACCGGGGGCTGGGCAAACTGCGGTACTTCCTGATCTATACCCTCAGCGACGAGAACTTCTCCCTCAGCTCCACCGTGGAGCCGCCGGAGGACATGGATCCCACCCTGTTCTACTTCGCCATGAGCCTGCTGACGTGGCTCTATTGGATCGTATTCTCCATGCTGGGCGGACTCATCGGCGAGCTCATCACCTTTGACCTCACCGGCATTGACTTCGCCCTGACGGCGCTGTTCGTGGTGCTGTTCCTCGAGCAGGCGGTCCATCGGGAGAACCGCCCCGCCGGCTTCATGGGTCTTGCCTGCTCCGTGGCCGGTCTGGCCGTCTTCGGCGCGGACAGCATGGTCATTCCCGCCATGGTCCTGACGCTGATCGCACTTCTGCTGGGGAGGAAAAAGCTATGCGCCTGAATTTCATCCAGTCTCTCATCATCGTAGCCATGGTGGCGCTGGCCACCCAGATCACCCGCTGGACACCGTTTCTGGTGTTCTCCGGCAGCCGGAAGCTCCCCAGAGTGGTGGAGGATCTGGGCCGCCTGCTGCCGCCGGCCATGATGGGCCTGCTGGTAGTATACAGTCTGCGGAATACCGACATCCTCTCCGGCAGTCACGGTCTGCCGGAGGCCATCGCCGTGACCGTCACCGCCGGTCTCCACCTGTGGAGGCGCAGCACCCTGCTGTCCATTTCAGCGGGCACCGCCGTATACATGCTGCTGGTGCAGCTGGTGTTCGTGTAAGCCGTACCGTACAGCGAAAAGGACGTCCCTCGGGGCGTCCTTTTTCATATTTTCCCGCATCCCCGCGCAGACTAAGGGCAAATCATGTGCGAGGTGGAACACTATGGACATCAAACGACTGAGCCGCCAGACCTGCCGGCTCACGGACCCTCCGGGCGTGGTGAGCTGGGCCAGTGTGGCCGGGCGGCTGGAGCGTCAGGGCCCTCTGGGCGGCTCCATTGACATCACGGATGACGACTCCTTCTTCGGCAAAAAGACATGGGAGCAGGGGGAGGCGGAGATGCAGGCCCTGGCCCTGCGCCGCGCCCTGCGAAAGGGCGGTCTGACGCCGCAGGACGTGGACTGCATCTTTGCCGGCGATCTCCTGAACCAGAACATCGGCGCCACCTTCTCCCTGCGGGACTTCGACATCCCCTTCTACGGGGTGTACGGCGCCTGCTCCACCATGGGTGAGAGCCTGTCGCTGGCAGCCATGGCGGTGGCCGGCGGCTTTGCCCGCATCGCCGCGGCCCAGACCTCCTCCCACTTCTGCACCGCCGAGCGGCAGTACCGCGCCCCCGTGCCCTACGGCAGCCAGCGCGCCCCCACCGCCCAGTGGACGGCCACCGCTGCGGGCTGCTGCGTGGTGGGCGTCCAATCCGCGGGACCCTATATCACCCACACCACCCGCGGCCGCATCGTGGATCTGGGCGTCACGGATGCGGCCAACATGGGCGCGGCCATGGCCCCCGCCGCCCACGATACCTTGACCGCCCTGTTCCGCGACACCGCCACAACGCCTCGGGACTACGATCTCATCGTCACCGGCGACCTGGGCTATCTGGGCCACGCCCTGCTGACGGAGCTGTTCCGCCGCGACGGCGTAGAGCTGGGGGACAACTGCACCGACTGCGGCCTCCTGCTGTACGACCGCGTGAAGCAGGACATGCACGCCGGCGGCTCCGGCTGCGGCTGCTCCGCCGCCGTCCTCAACGGCTATCTGCTCCACGGCCTGCGCACCGGCCGGTGGCAGCGTCTTGTCTTTGCGCCCACCGGCGCGCTGCTGAGCCCCACCAGCTCCTTTCAGGGTGAGAGCGTGCCCGGCATCTGCCACGCGGTGGTACTTTCCCACACAAAGGAGGCGGTATAAATGGAATACCTGAACGCATTCCTCTGCGGCGGCCTGCTGTGCGCCGTGGGGCAGATCATCCTCGACCGCACGAACCTCACCCCCGCCCGTATCCTGACGGGCTATGTGGTGGCCGGCGTATTTTTACAGGCCGTGGGCGTGTACCAGTATATGGTGGACTGGGGCGGCGCGGGGGCCACCGTGCCCCTCACCGGCTTCGGCTATTCGCTGGCCAAAGGCGTCGCCAGGGCCGTGGCGGAAAAGGGCTTGCTGGGCGTCATCACCGGCGGGCTCACCGCTACCTCCGGCGGCATCGCCGCAGCCGTGGTGTTCGGCCTCCTGATGGCAATTTTGTGCCGGCCCAAAGAAAAGCGTTGACAAATACCCCCGAGGGGTATATAATGCAGCCGTTAAAAAATACCCCCGGGAGGTATCCGATATGAACGAGTGCTGCTGCCATAAAACGAAACACCGCTCTCCTCAGGAGCAGAAGCAGCTGACCAACCGTCTCAGCCGCATTGAAGGACAGGTCCGCGGTCTGCGGGACATGCTGCAAGCCGATGCCTACTGTCCCGACATTCTGGTGCAGGTGTCCGCCGTCAGCGCCGCGCTGAACAGCTTCAGCAAGGAGCTGCTGGCCACCCACATCCGCACCTGCGTGGCCGACGGGATACGGCAGGGCGATGACGAAGTCATCGACGAGCTGGTGACCACGCTGCAGAAGATGATGAAATGAAGGAGGAGAGCGTAATGACCGAAAAATTTGTGGTGACCGGCATGACCTGCGCCGCCTGCGCCGCCCACGTGGAAAAGGCGGCGAACTCGCTGGACGGCGTGGACAGCGCCGCCGTGAACCTGATGCTGGGTACACTGGTGTGCTCCTACGATGCGGACAAGGTCACGCCGCAGGCCATCATTTCCGCAGTGGAGGCGTCGGGCTACGGCGCGGCGCCGGCGGACGAGGCCAAACGCGACATCCGCAGAGAGCAGGAGGCGTCCGCCAGAGCCATGGGCCGCCGGCTTCTGTGGTCCGTGGTGTGTCTGGTGCCCCTGTTCTATCTCAGCATGGGTCACATGATGGGCCTGCCGGTGCCCGCCTTCATGCACCGCCAGCCCCTGGCGGCGGCGCTGGTGCAGCTGGTCCTGTGCGTGCCCATCCTCATCCTCAACCGCGCCTACTTCACCGTGGGCTTCTCCCGCCTGTTCAAGGGCGCGCCCAACATGGACTCGCTGGTGGCGCTGGGTGCGGCCGCGGGCCTTGTGTACAGTCTCATTGAAATGGGCCTGCTGGCGGCGGGACATGTCACCGGCATGCCGGATCTGTACTTCGAGTCCGCCGGCATGATCCTGACGCTCGTCACCGTGGGCAAGTATCTGGAGGAGCGCTCCAAGGGCAAGACCACCGGAGCCATCACGGCACTGCTGGCGCTGGCGCCGGACGTGGCGGTGGTGCGCCGCAGCGGCACGGAGGTCATCGTGGCCACCGACCAGATCAAGGCCGGTGAGACGGTGATCGTCCGGCAGGGCGGCCGCATCCCCGTGGATGGCACCGTGGTCAAGGGCAGCGGCTCCGTGGACGAGTCCGCCCTCACCGGTGAGAGCATGCCGGTAGAAAAGACCGCCGGCAGCAAGGCCGTGTCCGCCACCGTCCTCACCAGCGGCTATCTGGAGATGACCGCCGACCGCGTGGGTGCGGACACCACCCTGTCCCAGATCATTCAGCTCATGGAGCAGGCCGCCTCCACCAAGGCGCCCATCAGCCGTCTGGCCGACAAGATCAGCGCCGTGTTTGTACCGGCGGTGATCTCCATCGCCGTCGCCGCCGCCCTGCTGTGGGCCGCTGCGGGCGGCATGGGCGTCCGCTTCTGCCTGTCCATCGGCATCGCCGTGCTGGTGATCTCCTGCCCCTGCGCTCTGGGTCTGGCCACCCCCGTGGCCATCACCGTGGCCACCGGCAAGGCCGCCGAAAAGGGCATCCTCATCAAATCCGCCGCCAGTCTGGAGCTGATGGGCCGCGTCAACACCGTGGTGCTGGACAAGACCGGCACCGTCACCGAGGGCAAGCCCCGGGTCACCGACGTGCTGTGCGCCGCCAATGTCACCGAGGAGGAGCTGCTGTGCGCCGCCGCCAGTCTGGAAAAGCCCTCCGGCCACCCGCTGGCTGACGCCATCGTGCAGGAGGCGGAGCGCCGGAGCATCCCTCTGTGCGCCGTGTCCGATTTCGCCGCCGTGGCCGGCGGCGGCGTACAGGCCGTGCAGGACGGTAAGACCCTTTACGCCGGCAACGACCGCTACATGGAATCTATCGGCGCCGACACCGCCGCCCTCCGCGATGCGGCGGCCCGGCTGGCCGCTCAGGGCAAAACGCCCCTGTACTTCGCCGAGGGCCGGCAGCTGCTGGGCGTCATCGCCGTGGCCGACGTGGTGAAGCCCGACAGCGCCGCCGCCATCGCCGCCCTGCGCCGCAGCGGCTGTGAGGTGGTGCTCCTCACCGGCGACAACCAGCGCACCGCCGAGGCCATCGCCCGTCAGGTGGGCGTGGACCGCGTCATCGCCCAGGTCCTGCCCCAGGACAAGGCCCGCTGTATCGAGGATCTCCAGAAGGCGGGCCGGCTGGTGGCCATGGTGGGCGACGGCGTCAACGACGCTCCCGCGCTGGTAACGGCAGACGTGGGCCTTGCCATCGGTGCCGGCACTGACGTGGCCATCGAGTCGGCGGACGTGGTGCTGATGCGCAGCAGCCTTATGGACATCGTGGACGCGGCGGCCCTGTCCCGCGCCACCCTGCGGAACATCCGGCAGAACCTGTTCTGGGCGTTCTTCTACAACTCCATCGGCATTCCCGTGGCCGCCGGTGTGCTGTACCCCGCCCTTGGCATCACCCTGAACCCCATGATCGCCGCCGCGGCCATGAGCCTCAGCTCCGTGTGCGTGGTGTCCAACGCCCTGCGTCTCCGGGGCTGGAAAGGCTCCGCCCCCGTCAGGCGCGGCGAGACCCCTGCCAATACCCAAAGTGAACCCGCCGCTCCTGCGGCACAACATAACGAGGAGGAACCAACGATGAAAAAGACTCTCAGCATTGAAGGCATGATGTGCGCCCACTGCGCGGCCCACGTGGAAAAGGCCCTGAACGCCCTGCCCGGCGTCACCGCCGCCGTGGACCTGGCCGGCAGCAGCGCCGTTGTCACCGGTGATGTCAGCGACGAGGCCCTGAAGAAGGCCGTGGCCGACGCCGGCTACACGGTGACGGACATCCATTGACCCTATGCGGAAACAGGGACGGCACACCCCCTCCGGTGCGCCGTCCCTGTTTTGTTGTCTGCCGTTCTCATGCCTGCCGCTTCTTCAGCTTCAGCTGAAGGCGGTCGGCGATCATGGCGATGAACTCGCTGTTGGTGGGCTTTCCCTTGGCGGAGTTCACCGTGTACCCGAAGTACTTCTGCAGCGTCTCCAGATCGCCCCGGTCCCAGGCCACCTCGATGGCGTGGCGGATGGCCCGCTCCACGCGGCTGGGCGTGGTACTGAACCGCTTGGCCACCTCGGGGTACAGCACCTTGGTGACGGCGTTGATGACCTCCATGTCCCCCACGGTGATGATGATCGCCTCCCGCAGGTACTGGTAGCCCTTGATATGGGCGGGCACGCCGATCTCGTGGATAATGGCCGTGACCATGGCCTCCAGCTGGGGTGACGGCTCCCGCTCCTGCGGCGGCTTCACGGCCCGCCGCATGTGTTCCATCAGTGAGCTCTCGCTCACCGGCTTGGGCAGGAAGATGTAGGCGCCCAGGCTCACCGCCTCCGCCACCATCCGGTCGTTGTAGAAGGCGGACGTCACAATGGTCCGCGGCTGCTCCTCCCTCTCTCGGAGCTGCCGCAGGACACCCATGCCGTCCAGCACCGGCAGCATGGCGTCCAGCAGAAGGAGCTGCGGATGCGTCTCCTCCACCAGAGCCAGTACCTGGCCGCCGTCGCCGGTCTCCCCTACGACCTGAAATTCTCCCGTGCTCTCAAGGGTCTCCCGCAGCAATAGCCGCAGGTCCCCGCTGGCATCCGCCAGCAATACGCTTATTTTTGCCTCCATTTTCTTCCCCCTGCTCCTTTCCTCGCTTTCGCGTACAGGCCCCCGTTTCACGTTAATACAACATTTATCGGTGACCCGCTATAAAAATTAGCACAAAAAGACATCGTATGCAAGGTTTTTCTGTCGATAAGCCCAATCTTTTACGCGACCTCCTCCGACAAATTTGTAAAATTTATACAATTTTAACGACATCCGACGCTTTTCGGCACCGTTCTGCCGGCGCCGCCATTTTCCCTGCGCGAAAATTTGCGCATCTTTGCGCCCCGCGCTTGTCAGCGACCATACTTTGTGATATTCTACAAGGTGCGCATGAACCGTCATACGAAGGGAGGTGCCGCGCATGGCGCTGGCGGACAAGCGGCTTTTCCTGCTGGATATGGACGGCACGCTGTATCTGGACGACCGCCTTTTCGACAAGGTTCCGGAGTTCCTGTCCCACGTCCGGCGCATCGGCGGCCGTTATCTGTTCCTGACCAACAACTCCTCCCGCGGCGTGGAGGGCTACATGGAAAAGCTCTCCCGCATGGGCATCCCCACCGCGCCGGAGGACTACCTCACCTCCGTGGATGCCGCCATCGACCATCTCCGCCGCTTCCACGCGGGAAAAAAGTGCTATGTGTTCGGCACCCGCGCGTTTTACGGGCAGCTTCAAACCGCCGGCATCCCCGTTACCGACCGGCCGGAGGACGATGTGGACATCCTGCTGTGCGGCTTCGATCGGGAACTGACGTTCCGGAAGCTGGAGGACGCCTGCATCCTGCTGAACCGCGGCGTCACGTGGCTGGCCACCAACCCCGACTGGGTCTGCCCCACGTGGTACGGCTCCGTCCCCGACTGCGGCAGCGTCTGCCGCATGCTGACCACCGCCACCGGCCGCGAGCCCCTGTTTCTGGGCAAGCCCCAGCCCGCCATGGCAGAGCTGGCCCTGCGCCGCACCGGCTTTTCGCCGGAGCAGGCCGTCATGATCGGCGACCGGCTCTACACCGATGTGGCCTGCGGCATCAACGCCGGCATCGACAGCATCTTCGTCCTGTCCGGCGAGGGCACGGAGGCGGACATCGCCCAATACGGCATCCATCCCACGTGGATCTTTTCTGATATCGCGGCACTGTACCGCCAACTGGAGGAAACGCTATGAAACTCAACTACAAGCGCACCGTCATGGTAGGCTTCGCCTTCTTCCTCATCTGCTCCTTCTGGCAGGCCTATGACAACACCATTCCCCTGATCCTGACCAACAAATTCGGCATGAGCCAGACCTGGTCCGGCGTCATCATGGCGCTGGACAACGTGCTGGCGCTGTTTCTGCTGCCCCTGTTCGGCCACATCTCCGACAAGTGTACCAGCCGGCACGGCCGCCGGACGCCCTTCATCGTCATCGGCACCCTCATCGCCGCGGTGGCGCTGGTCTGCCTGTCCTTCGTGGACAGCGCCCAGCTGAAGAACCTGCAGGACGTGTCCGCCATCGACGACCCCGCCGCCCTCTCCGTCATCTACGAGGAGGAGAAGTCCGCCACGCTGCTGACCCCCTCCGGTGAGAAGTTCATCCTGGGCCAGAAGTTCACGGAGGAGGAGTTCACCGCCATCCGCAGCCAGATCACCGACGGTGACAGCGCGGTCACCAACCCCGACTACACCAACTACGTGGTGCCCGCCCGGCAGGCCTGCGCCTGGCAGATGACGGCGGAGCACCCCGCCACCCTGATCTTCTTCGTGGTGCTGCTGTTCATTATTCTGGTGGCCATGGCCACGTTCCGCTCCCCCGCCGTGGCCCTGATGCCCGACGTAACGCTGAAGCCCCTGCGCTCCAAGGCCAATGCCGTCATCAACCTCATGGGCTCCGCCGGCGGCATCCTGGTGCTGGCGCTGGGCATGGTGTTCGCCACCTCCGCCGTCCGCAACAGTCTGATGAGCTACATCGGCTACTTCGGCGTCATCGCGGCGCTGATGCTGGCAGCGCTGGTGATCTTCCTGCTCACTGTCCGTGAGCCGGAGTGGTCTGCGGAGATGCAGCAGCAGGCCGTGGCCGCAGGGCTGGAGGAGCAGTCCGAGGCCGATGACCCCACCGCCAGCCGCAAGCTGTCTGCCGACGAGGTCAAGAGCCTGATCTTCATCCTGCTGAGCATCGTGCTGTGGTTCTTCGGCTACAACGCCGTCACCAGCAAATACTCCGTCTATGCCAGCAACATCCTGCACAAGGACTATAACCTGACCCTCATCATCGCCCAGGCCGCCGCCATCGTGGCCTATCTGCCCGTGGGCTTCATCGCCAGCAAGGTGGGCCGCAAAAAGACCATCCTGGCCGGCGTGGTGATGCTCACCGGTTCCTTCACCGTGGCCGCCTTCCTGGATGCCGACAGCCCCACCATGCTGATGAACGCCATGTTCGCGCTGGCCGGCATCGGCTGGGCCACCATCAATGTCAACTCCTTCCCCATGGTGGTGGAGCTGGCCTCCGGCGGCGATGTGGGCAAATACACCGGCTTCTACTACACCGCCTCCATGGCGGCGCAGGTGGCCACCCCCATGTTGTCCGGTCTGCTGATGGATCAGTTCGGCATGCACGTCCTGTTCCCCTACGCCGCGGTGTTCACGACTCTGGCCTTCTTCACCATGCTCATGGTGAAGCACGGCGACAGCAAGCCGGAGCCCAAGTCCGGCATCGAAGTTCTGGAAGATCTGGAGGCGGATTGATATGACGGTCGTATATATCCTGCTGGGCCTGCTGGTCCTTGTCTGTCTGCTGTATGCGCTGTGCCTGCGCTGCCGCCGCCGTAAGGACTGGGAGCGGTTCCGCAAGTGGCGCTTCGCCCACCGCGGCTTCCACGATAAGCCCCGCATCCCCGAAAATTCCATTCCCGCCTTCCGCCGCGCCGTCCAGTGCGGCTTCGGCGCGGAGCTGGATGTCCACCTGATGAAGGACGGCCATCTGGCCGTGATCCACGACGCCTCCCTGCTGCGCACCGCCGGTGTGGACGTGCAGATCGAGGACCTGACGGCGGAGGACCTGAAAAACTACAGGCTGGAGGGCACGGAGCACCACATCCCCCTGTTGGAGGAGGTGCTGCCCATCTTCGCCGGCAAGGCCCCGCTGGTGGTGGAGCTGAAGGCTGAGCGGGGCAACGCCGATGCGCTGGCCGCCGCCGCGTGCAGGCTGCTGGACAAGCACCGCGTCACCTACTGCATCGAGTCCTTCGACCCCCGCTGCCTCATGTGGCTGTGGGCCAATCGCCCCGATGTCGTGCGGGGCCAGCTGTCCGAGAATTTCCGGCGTCACGGCGACGGGACAAACCTGCCCGGCGTGGTGCGCTGGGTACTGAGCAACCTGCTGCTGAACGCCCGCACCCGCCCCGACTTCATCGCCTACCGCTTTGAGGACCGGAAGTCCCTGTCCCTGCGGCTGTGCCGCGGACTGTACGGTGCGCAGGAGTTCAGCTGGACCATCCGCTCCAAGGAGACCATGGACGCCGCCGAGCGTGACGGCGCGCTGGTCATCTTCGAATGCTTCGATCCCAGGGGGTAACGCCATGAGAGTCATCACCGGCTCTGCCCGAGGCAGAGTTTTGAAGGAATTACAGGGCATGGAGACCCGCCCCACCACCGGCAAGGTGAAGGAGAGCCTGTTCTCCATCATTCAGTTCGACATTGAGGGCCGCCGCGTGCTGGACCTCTTCGCCGGCACCGGCCAGCTGGGCATCGAGGCTCTGAGCCGCGGCGCGGCGGAGTGCGTGTTTATCGACCGCCGCCCCGACGCCGTCAGGCTCATTCAGGAGAATCTGGCCCTGTGCAGGCTGGCGGACCGCGCTCGGGTCCGGCAGGGGGACGCTCTGCCCTATCTCCGCAGCGGCGAGAAGTTCGACCTGATCTTTCTGGACCCGCCCTACGCCTCCGGCCTGCTGGAGCAGGCGCTGACGGACATCGCAGCGTTTGACATTTGCCGTCAGCATGGTATAATCGTAGCGGAAAGTGCCGCAGATACGGTTCTGCCTGCACTTCCGCTCCCCTATCGCCTGTATCGGGAATACCGGTACGGCAAGATCAAGCTGACGGTGTTCCATCGCGGCGGAAACGAGGACTGACCCATGAAGATCGCCATCTATCCCGGCAGCTTTGACCCCATCACCCTGGGCCATCTGGACATCATCCAGCGCGGCGCCGCCTGCTTCGACAAGCTGTATGTCTGCGTCATGGTGAACTGCGAGAAGAAACTGCCCATGTTCACGCCGGAGCGCCGGCTGGAGCTGATCCGCCGCAGCGTAGCCCACATCCCCAATGTGGAGGTGGAGAACTGGCGCGGCCTGCTGGCGGACTACGCCCGGGAAAAGGGCGCCCACATCCTGCTCAAGGGCGTGCGTAACCCCACCGACTGGGACATGGAGCTGCAAATGGCCCGCATCAATCAGGGCATCCTGCCCCAGCTGGAGACGCTGCTGATGCCCGCCAGTGCCGAGTATGAGCATTTCAGCTCCACCATGGCCCGCGAGATGATCCACTACGGCCAGCCTCTGGAGAAGTATCTGCCGGCGCCCATCGCCGAGGAATTGGAAAGAACGCGGGGCTGACGTCCTGCAATACAGAGAAAGGAACGAAGGACCTATGGAAGAAAAGGACGTGCAGCGACTGCTGGATATGCTCTACGGCATGATCGACGAGGCCAAGAGTGCCGCCTTCAGCTCCGACAAATGCGTCATCAGCCGCGACGAGGCGCTGGATCTGCTGGACGAGATCCGCGCCAAGCTCCCGCTGGAGCTGAAAAAGGCACGGGAACTCATCGCCGCCCGCAGCGAGTATGTGGCCGGCGCCAAGAAAGAAGTGGAAAAGATGCTGCGTCAGGCGGAGCTGGATGCCAAGGTCATCGTCTCCGAGAGTGAGACCATCCAGCTGGCTCGTCAGAAGAGCAGTGAGATCGTCCGCCGCGCCGAGGAGCGCACCCGTGAGCTGTACCACGTGGCCAACACCTATACCGAGGACGCCCTGCGCCGCACCGAGGAGGCCATTCAGATGGCCCTCAGCGAGGTTCAGGAGTCCCGCGTGCGCTTCCGCGCCGCCAGTCAGGAGCAAATGCAGGCCCAGCGTGCGGAGCTGAACCGCAGCGCTGAGGAAAAGGAAGCTCCCAAGACGGAGGAGAGCGCCCAGTAACGCCCCCTTCCCCATTTGTGGAAATCTGACAAATTATTTCACTGTATTTCTACGTTTCTGACAAAAGAATAATATCTTGTAGAGCGTGAAACCGGCAGGCACTATATTTTGTGCCCGCCGGTTTTTTGCGCTCCATATCCTCGAACGTTCGTTTCAAAAATCTCCCGTTTTAGCGGGTTTTCTGGAAGAAATTACCGCTCCCACATGCCCTTTCTGTGGAAACTTCTGCTTGCATTTCCATAACGGATTATGTATACTGGCATCATGAGTGGTGAACTGTGGGGGAAGTGCCCCCATTTGTGGGGAACAATCCCACGCTTTTCCCCATTCACCCCATTCTGCATGAGAGGAGGCGGCTCTATGACCGGTCAGTTCAGCCATAACATCGATGCCAAGGGCCGCCTGTTCATTCCCGCCTCTCTCCGCAAGGAGCTGGGCCAGACCTTCCACGTCACCGTGGGCCAGGACCACTGCCTGTCCGTCTACTCCGACGAGAGCTGGGCCGCCTTCATGGCCAGGCTGAAGGAGCTGTCCTACAACGAAGTAAAGAAGCTCCGCGCCCTGTTCGCCTACGCGGCGGACTGCGAGCCGGACTCTCAGGGCCGCATCCTGATCCCCGCCAAGCTGCGGGAATACGCGGGCCTGACCAAGGAGGTCGTGGTGGTGGGCAGCTTCGACCGCGCCGAGATCTGGAGCGCCGAGCGCTGGGCCGCCATCGAGAACGAGGCTTTCTCCTCCGGCGCGCTGGAGCAGGCCATGGCGGAAATGGGGCTGTAAGCTATGGCTGACCACGCTATCGAAAAGGACTACGGCCACAAGCCCGTCCTGCTTCAGGAATGTCTGGACGCACTGGCCATCCGGCCTGACGGCGTCTATGTGGACGGCACGCTGGGCCGCGCCGGTCACTCGCTGGAGATCGTCCGCCGCCTGACGGAGGGTGGACGCCTCATCGGCATTGACCGCGACCAGACGGCCATCGACGCCGCGCAGGAGCGTTTGGCCCCTTATCTGGACCGCGTCACGCTGGTCCACAGCAACTTCGACCGCGTCGGCGATATCCTCGCCGATCTCCATATCTCCGGTGTCGATGGGATGCTCTTTGATCTGGGCGTCTCCTCCCCCCAGCTGGACAATGCCGCCCGAGGCTTTTCCTACATGCACGACGCCCCGCTGGACATGCGCATGGACCGCACGGCGCCCCTCACCGCCCGCGATGTGGTGAACGACTGGCCCTATGAGGAGCTGCGCCGCATCCTCTACGACTTCGGTGAGGAGCGCTGCGCCCCCGCCATCGCCCGCCGCATCGTGCAGGCCCGCCAGCAGGCTCCCATCGAGACCACGCTGCAGCTGGTGGACATCATCAAATCCGCCATGCCCCCCGCCGCCCTGCGGGAGAAGCAGCACCCCGCCAAGCGCAGCTTTCAGGCCATCCGCATCGCCGTCAACGGCGAGCTGGACGCCCTGCCTCCCATGCTGGAGGCCGCCGTATCCCACCTGAACGCGGGCGGACGGCTGGCTGTCATTTCCTTCCACTCGCTGGAGGATCGCATCATCAAGAAAACCATGCAGGAGCTGGCCACAGGCTGCACCTGCCCGCCTAATTTCCCCGTCTGTGTCTGCGGCAAAACGCCGAAGATACGACTGGTCAGCCGCAAGCCCATCGTATCCGGCGACGCGGAGCTGACCGAGAACCCCCGCGCCCGCAGTGCCAAGCTGCGTGTGGCGGAAAAGCTCTGACGCAGAGCCGCTGCATCTTTCGGAAAGGAGTGACCGCACCTTGGCCCAGCCTTATCGCAAAAACGCCGTATACGGCAGTCTGGCCTACGACCTGGACGCCCTGGTGCGGGAGCGCCAGCTGGATGAGGCCGGCAAGCTGCCCTCGAAGCAGCAGCCCGCCGTACAGGAAAAGCCCCTGCCCCGCCGCAGGCCCCAGGCCCGCGCCGCCGCACGTCCCTCCCCGCTGGTGGCGGGCGGCGTGGTAGTGCTGCTGGCCATGGTGGTGGTGCTGATGCTGGGCTACGTCACCCTCACCGATGTGTCCGGCAGCGTGTCCTCCATCAAACGCCAGATCTCCGATCTGGACGAGCAGCACATCGCGCTGCTGACGGAGTATGAAAAAACCTTCGATCTGGCCACCATCAAGGCGGCCGCCGAAGCCGCCGGCATGTCCAAGCCCACCAGCGGCCAGATCCAGTACATCGACCTGTCCGGCAGCGACAGCGTCACCCTCTACAAGGCGGAGGGCAGCGCCGGCGGCCTGCTGGATAAGGCAAAGGATGGCTGGGCCTATGTGCTGGAATATTTCCGCTGACAGCGGCCATATCATGAGGCAGTAAGGAGTAAGAAGGCGACTTCTTGCTCCTTGCTTGGCATTCGAGGATCCGTCCGGCGCAGAGCCGCCGGGCCCCACATTCGGAGGCAGAGAACGTGACAGAACGCAGACCAAACCCCAACCGTAAGGATGAAAATATCCGCCGCGCCAATCGGGTCATCCAGACCCGCTCCTTCGTGCTGATGCTCGTCATGGGCATCGGCATGTTCGTGCTGCTGTTTTTCCAGCTGTTCGACCTTCAGATCGTCCGCCATGAGGAGCTGCAGAGCAAGGCCGTGAACCAGCAGACCCGCCGCACGGTGGTCACCGCCTCCCGCGGCACCATCTACGACCGCAGCGGCAACATCATGGCCATCTCCGCCAGCGCCGAGACCGTCATCCTCTCCCCGCTGGAGATCGACCGCGCCGTCAATGACAAGGACGATCCCGTGACCTGGACCAAGGACTCTCTGGCTGCGGGTCTGGCCGAGATACTGGACGGCGACGCCTCCGCCATCCGCCGCCGCATGGACAACACCGAGTCCCAGTACGAGCTGATCAAGCTCCGCGCCGACGAGGAGGTTGCCGACGCCGTCCGCGCCTATATCAACGAGAACAAGATCGTGGGCGTCCACCTGGTGGCCGACGCCAAGCGCTACTATCCCTACGGCTCTCTGGCCTCCCATGTCATTGGCTTCGTGGGCGACGACAACACCGGCCTGTACGGGCTGGAGGCCCGCTATGAGCAGGAGCTGGAGGGTCAGAGCGGTCTGGTGGTGTCCGCCAAGGACAACGCCGGCAACGACATGATGTACGCCTATGAACAGTACTTCGCCGCCCAGAACGGCAGCGACCTGACGCTGACGCTGGACGCCACCATCCAGTACTATCTGGAAAAGGGTCTGGAGAATATGGCCGATAAGTTCGCTGCCGCCAACGGCGCCGCAGGCATCATCATGGACGTCAACACCGGCGGCATCCTGGCCATGGCCTCCTACCCCAACTATGACCTGAATGACTTCTCCGCCGTGCAGGACCAGACCCTGCAGGAGCGCATCGCCCGCGGCGAGAACACGCTGGCGGAGATGCAGCTGCTCCAGTGGCGCAACAAGGCGCTGAACGACACCTACGAGCCCGGCTCCACCTTCAAGATCCTGACGCTGGCCGCCGCGCTGGAGGAGGGTGTCATCAACAAGAACACCACCGTCAACTGCAGCGGCTTTGTCACCATCTCCGGGCAGACCATCCACTGCTCCAACAAGGCCGGTCACGGCCTGCAGACCCTGGTCCAGACCGTGGGGAACTCCTGCAACCCTGCCTTTATCTCCTACGGCCTGAAGCTGGGCAACACCGCGTTCTACGAGTACATGAGATCCTTCGGCCTCATGGAAGGCACCGGCATCGACCTGGGCGGCGAGGCGGACAGCATCTTCGCCGATCCCGCCAGCTTCACTCAGCTGGATCTGGCCTGCTACGCTTTCGGCCAGAACTTCAACGTCACTCCCATCGCCCTCATCACGGCTCAGGCCGCCTGCGTCAACGGCGGCTATCTGCGCACCCCTTATCTGGTGGAGCGCATCACCGACTCCAACGGCAGCGTCACCTATCAGCACGACAGCACCCCCATCCGTCAGGTGGTCAGCGAGGAGACCTCCGCCACCGTGCGGGAGTGTCTGGAATACGTGGTGGCCAGCGGCACCGGCAAAAACGGTCAGGTGGCAGGCTACCGCGTGGGCGGCAAGACCGGTACGGCCGATAAGGGCCAGACCGGCGACGTGGTGGTGTCCTTCCTGTGCTTCGCCCCTGCCGACGATCCCCAGGTCATCATGCTCCTGACGCTGGATACCCCCAGCCGCTCCACCGGCACCTATGTGTCCGGCGGCAACATGGTGGCCCCCACCGCCAGCTCCATCATGTCCGAGGTCCTGCCCTATCTGGGCGTGGAGCCCAGCTACTCCGCCGAGGAGCTGCTGGGCATGGACACCACCGTGCCCAACGTCATCGGCATGTCCGTGGAGGAGGCCAAGACCAGGCTGGGCGAACGGGGCCTCAGCTATAAGATCGACGGCGACGGCGACACCGTCACCGACCAGACCCCCGCCGGCGGCGCCATCATCCCCGGCAAGTCCGCCGTCATTCTGTACGCCGGCACGGATAAGTCCACCGCCAAGTGTACGGTGCCCCACCTCATCGGCAAGACGCCCTCCGAGGCCAACACCGCCGCCACCGGCGCGGGGCTGTTCATCCGCTTCTCCGGTACCACCGGCAGCGAGTCCTCCGCCGTCCGCGTGCTGTCCCAGTCCATTGAGGCGGGCGCCGAGGTGGAGGCCGGTACGGTCATCACTGTCCAGCTGGGCGACACCTCCGTCACGGATTAAACTCCGCACGAACTTCCCAGCAGACCGCACAGATTTCCCTTTTCTGCGCAATTCCTGCCTGTTATAATGGAAGGTACTGTACTTTGCCGTAAAGGAGAGCTTTCCCATGAAACTGAACGAACTGCTAAAGGGCCTCACTGTTCTGGCCGCCACCGCCGATATGGACACCGACATCACCGACGTCTGCTACGACTCCCGCCAGACGGCGGAGGGCGGGCTGTTCGTGGCTATTGCCGGCGCCGAGACCGATGGCCACCGCTTCATCCCCATGGCCCGCGAAAAAGGCGCGGCCTGTGTTGTCTGCCAGCATGCACCCGACGGCGACATTCCCTACGTAGTTGTGGAGGACTCCCGCCGCGCTCTGGCGGTGATCGCCTGCAACTGGTTCGACCACCCCTCCCGCGAGATGACCATGATCGGCGTCACCGGCACCAGCGGCAAGACCACCTCCACCTACCTCATCAAGAGTATTCTGGAGCAGAAGGCCGGTGCCAAAGTGGGCCTGATCGGCACCATTCAGAACATGATCGGCAGCGAAGTCCTCCACACGGAGCGCACCACGCCGGAGTCCTTCGAGCTGCAAAAGCTGTTCCGCCGGATGTCCGATGCCGGCTGCACCCATGTAGTGATGGAGGTCTCCTCCCACGCCCTGACGCTGGATCGCGTCTATGGCGTGCGCTTCGCCGTGGGTATCTTCACCAACCTCAGTCAGGACCATCTGGACTTCCACCACACCATGGAGGCGTACTGCGACGCCAAGGCCATCCTGTTCGACCGCTGCGACGTGGGCGTCTACAACGCCGACGACCCATGGCATCAGCGCCTTCTGGCCCACGCCCAGTGCCCCCGCCTGTTCTCCTACGCCATTCACGCCGATGCGGATCTGAAGGCCAAGTCCGTCCGGCTCCACGCCGGCAGCGTGGAGTTCGACGCTGAGGCCGACACCGACTGGGCCCACGTGCAGGTGGGCATCCCTGCCCAGTTCACGGTATATAATACGCTGGATGCCATGGCCTGCTGCTGGAATCTGGGCGTCCCGCTGGCGGAGTGCGCCGACGCGCTGGCCCGTAACCACGGCGTCAAGGGCCGCATGGAGATCATCCCCACCCCCGGCCGTGACTACACCATTCTCAACGACTACTCCCACAAGCCCGATGCGCTGGAGAATGTGCTGGAGTCGGTGAACGGCTTTGCCAAGGGCCGTACCGTGGTACTGTTTGGCTGCGGCGGCGACCGGGATAAGACGAAGCGCCCCGTCATGGGCGGCATCGCCGCGCGGCTGGCAGACTTCGTCATTGTCACCAGCGACAACCCCCGCACCGAGGAGCCGCAGGCCATCATCGACGACATTCTGGCGGGCATGCGGGACACCGACACGCCCTACGTGGCCATCCCCGACCGTGTGGAGGCCATCCACTACGCCATGGATCACGCCCAGAGCGGCGACGTCATCATCCTGGCCGGCAAGGGTCACGAGGACTATCAGGAGATCAACCACGTCCACTACCCCATGGATGAGCGGGTCATCGTGGCGGACTACCTGAAAAAGCAGGGCTAAATCACAAGAGCCGCCGCGCCCTTTCGCGGCGGGAAGGAGCGAATCATTATGGGAATTCTGGAGATCGTGCTGCCGGTGGCGGTCAGCTTTGTCATCACCGTCATCGCCGGCAAGCTGCTGATACCGGCGCTGGTGCGGCTGAAGGCCGGCCAGTCCATCAAGGAGATCGGCCCTACCTGGCACATGACCAAGCAGGGCACCCCCACCATGGGCGGCCTGATGTTCATTATCGGTATCGGCATCACCATCGTGGCTCTGGGCTGGAAGCATATGGCGGGCGGCGACTTCGCCCACCTGTACGTCTATCTCTTTGCGCTGGTGTTCGGCCTCATCGGCTACATTGACGACTATCAGAAGGTGAAGCACCACCACAACACCGGTCTGACGGCGCTGCAGAAGTTTGTGCTGCAGCTGGCGGCGGCGGTGGCGTTCCTGTGCCTCATGCGGTACGAGGGGATGCTGAGTCCCAATCTGTATATCCCCTTCTGGAACACCCATGTGGTGCTGCCGTGGTCGGTGTACCTTGTCTTCGCCGCCTTCGTCATCGTGGGCACCGTCAACGCTGTCAACATCACCGACGGGCTGGACGGTCTCAGCACCAGTGTCACCATTCCCGTGGCCGTTTTCTTCACGGTCATGGCCATCATCTGGCCCGGCTTCGCCCAGTTGGGCACGTTTTCCGCCGCCATGCTGGGCGGCCTGTGCGGTTTTCTGGTGTATAACCGCTACCCCGCCAAGGTGTTCATGGGCGACACCGGCTCCCTGTTTCTGGGCGGCGCGGTGGCGGCACTGGCCTTCGCCTACGACATGCCGCTGGTGCTGCTGCTGGTGGGTATCGTTTACATCTGTGAGACGCTGTCCGACATCATTCAGGTGACGTATTTCAAGCTCACCCACGGCAAGCGCATTTTCAAAATGGCACCGCTGCACCATCACTTTGAGATGTGCGGCTGGAAGGAGACTAAGATCGTGGCGGTGTTCTCCACCGTCAGCGCACTGTTCTGCCTGCTGGCCTACTTCGCCGTGTACCAGCGCTTCAGCTTCTGAAAATACTTCCATCAGGAAGTTCATCATGAAGCGGGTTTTCGTTCCTCATGAAGTTCATGAGGAAGTACCAGCATGAAATTTCGGAAGGAGGGACAGCCGTGACCCGTGCAGAATATCAGGCCCAGAAGGCCATGAAGGCCCGCATGCGCCAAACAGAGCAAAAGCACACGCAGGCCGCCAAGGGGTCCATGGATCTGCCCTTCCTGATCCTGACGCTGCTGCTGACGGTGATCGGACTCATTATGCTGTTCTCCGCCAGCTTTCCCCGCGCCTATTACGACACCGGCGACGGCACCTACTACTTCAAGCGGCAGGCCCTGTTCGCCGTCATCGGTCTGGCAGGCATGTTCGTTGTGGGCAAGATCAACTATCAGCGCTGGCGCGGCGCGTCCCGCATGCTGGTGGGTCTGGCGCTGTTCCTGCTGATCCTGGTCATCATCCCCCACAACCCACTGGCCATCACCGCCAACAACGCCACCCGCTGGCTGGGCATCAAGGGCGTGTTCCAGTTCCAGCCGTCGGAGATCGCCAAGCTGGCGGTCATCGTCTACTTTTCCGATACCATCTCCAAGAAAAAGGAGAAGATGCTGACGTGGCGGCAGGGCATCGTGCCCTATGTGGCGCTGCTGGGCATCATCTCCGTTCTGATGATGCTGGAGCCCCATCTGTCCGGCACGGTGCTGATCCTGTGTACCGGCGCGGTGCTGATGATCGTGGGCGGTATTCAGGGCTGGCTGGTGGCCGCCGGTATCGGCGGCGTGGGCGCCATAGGCCTTCTGTTTGTCAAGCTGGCGGAAAGCGGCGTCATCAAGTACGGCTCTGCCCGCATCGCCATGTGGCACGACCCGTGGCTGGACTACTCCGGCGACGGCTATCAGCTGGCGCAGAGCCTGATCACCATCGGCTCCGGCGGTCTGCTGGGCGTTGGGCTGGGGCGAAGCCGCCAGAAGTTTCTGTACCTGCCCGAGCAGTACAACGACTTTATTTTCTCCGTGGTATGCGAGGAGCTGGGGCTTATCGGCGCCTGCGTCATTATGCTGATCTTCGCCCTGCTGATCCTGCGGGGCTTCTGGATCGCCCTCCACGCCCGCGACCGGTTCGGCGCGCTGCTGGTGGTGGGCATCATGACCCATCTGGCCCTTCAGACCTTCCTGAACATCGCGGTGGTGTCGGGCTTCGTGCCCACCACCGGTATCTCCCTGCCGTTCTTCAGCTATGGCGGCACGGCGCTGTCCATCCAGCTGGCGGAGATGGGCATCGTCCTGTCGGTATCCCGGCAGATGAAGCCTACAAAGGCGGGGTAGTACGACCCAGATAGGAGTTAAGAGATAAAAGATAAGAGATAAAGGCGGAATCTCAAAATGTCCGGCTGTGCCGGACACCGAATCTCTTCTCCCTTCACTTTTATCTCATATCTTTCGTTTGGAGTGCAGCAAAGTGGAAGCATCATTGAAGAAGGTGATCTTCACCTGCGGCGGCACGGCCGGGCACGTGAACCCGGCTATCGCGCTGGCCCAGCTGATGCGCGAAAAGGACCCGGAGACAGAATTTTTGTTCGTGGGAGCGGAGCGGGGACTGGAGAAGGACCTGATCCCCAAGGCGGGATACGACTTCCGCACCGTCCACATCTCCAGCTTCCACCGGTCCTTCAAGCCTCGGGAGATCCGGCACAACCTGGTCTCTGTGGGGAACCTCCTTCGGGCGCCCGGAGAGGCCCGGGCCATTCTGCGGCAGTTCCGGCCGGACGTGGTCATCGGAACGGGG
>ERZ857785.219-NODE-219-length-81393-cov-11.238806_pt1 | contig 81393 bp, 81 predicted proteins | sample MGYA00519763_ERZ857785 | MGnify/ENA primary metagenome ERZ857785 (study PRJEB31778, sample SAMEA3449365) | human gut metagenome | biome: human gut; feature: human-associated habitat; material: faeces | place: United Kingdom | collected 2010/2012 ...
ACTAAAGTCCGTCCATTCCACCTGCATTGCAGGTGGTTTTTTTATACCTGTATAAAAAGAGGCTGTGCCTTTCGGCACAGCCTCTAAATGCGTTTTGCAGTGCAGGTTTGCCCTGTGAAACACAAAAATACACATAAGTACGAATTTACACTAAGCTCTTTTCCGGTAGTGAAAAAGCAAAACGCAGGTAACAATATTACTTAACCTCGTGGAATTCAATTGTAAACTCTACAAGCCCCTTGTCAGAGAATACCATTTGCAGGGTGTAGCCCACCTTAGCCTCATTTGAATCCTCGCCATATGTTAGCCGTGTGTTGCCGTTTGAGGTTTTAGACTTCTTCAAAGGCTCACCGTAGGTCTTCTTTACCTTGTCTTCAGAATCATTCCAAGTAATTTTGTTTGGCAAGTGCATGGTATCACCTGTGCTTGTGCCCTTGTTAAGCCTTACTGAATAATATTTACAGCCCCTATACGAAGCTGTCGCTTGGCTGTCGTTCCTCATAGTTACATATCCAACCAAGCCGCTGTCGCTGATATATTTAACATCTTTAACAGTTTGTCCCGGTTCGATAGCATCTAAGCCTGTATCGTCAGCTATTTTCATACCTACATACTGCATCTGGGAATCATCCGCCAGAAAGTGCAAAACTTTTTCATTAAGCGTAAAGCTTCTTGAATTCAAGAAAATGTCCAATGTGCCGACACGAGCACCTTCAGGGTCAGACACAACCGCCTTTGCCGGCTGAGAGGTTGAGGTAGTAGGAGTTTCTTTTGCACTTGAATTTTCACAGCCACAGCCTGCAAAAGCAGCAGTAACCAATATAGCAGCTGCACATACAGCTATTATCTTCTTAACCATTTCGTAAACCTCCATATAAATACAATAACTATAAGCATTGTACCATACTGTGCAGATAAAAGCAACAACTATACATAATTGTATTTGAAGCTTCTGTGAATTTTCATATAACAATTTATGTATAAAAAATCCACAGAATAATTGTTGCTCCCGTTAAAATAATTATTGCTGAGCTAAAGCTTTTTTCAGCTCTTCTGTTTTATCAAGCCTTTCCCACGCTACATTCAGCTCTTCTCTGCCCATATGCCCATATGCGGCTGTTGGCTGATATTTTGTTTTGCGTAGGTTGAGGCTTTCTATAATTGCGGCAGGTCTAAGGTCAAACACCTTGTTTACTGCGTCAGCCAGCTGTTCGTTGCTGTATTTTGAAGTACCAAAGGAGTCAACAAATACAGACACCGGCTTTGCTACGCCTATAGCATATGCAAGCTGAACCTCGCACTTCCTTGCAATACCGGCACCAACCAAATTTTTAGCAACATATCTTGCGGCATATGCAGCACTTCTGTCAACCTTTGTAGGGTCTTTGCCGCTGAATGCTCCGCCGCCGTGTCTTGCATAGCCGCCGTAGGTATCTACTATGATTTTTCTGCCCGTCAAACCGCTGTCGCCTACAGGGCCGCCGATTACAAATCTTCCCGTAGGGTTAATATAAAGCCTTGTATTTTCGTCCATAAGCTCCTTTGGCATAACGGCCTCTATAACATACTTTTTAATATCAGCTCTGATTTGCTCCAGCGTTACATTATCGTCGTGCTGTGTAGAAACAACAATAGTATCAATTCTTACGATTTCATCGTCGTTATATTCCACAGTAACCTGAGTTTTTCCGTCAGGACGAAGATAACCCAATGTGCCGTTTTTACGCACAGCCGAAAGCTGCTTAGCAAGCTTGTGGGCATATGAAATTGCGGCCGGCATAAGCTCAGGTGTTTCGTCACAAGCGTAGCCGAACATCATACCCTGGTCACCTGCACCAATCTGGTTGTAGCTGTCTTTTTCACCGTCCTTCAGCTCATAGCTGGCGTCAACGCCCATAGCAATATCTGCCGACTGTGCGTCTAAGGAGGTTAAAACAGCACAGCTGCTGCCGTCAAAGCCGCACCGGCTGTTGTCGTATCCTATTTCCTTAATAACATTGCGGGCAATTTCTGCAATATCAACAGTAGCCTTTGTTGATATTTCTCCCATTATATGTACCATACCTGTTGTAACCGTAGTTTCACAGGCTACTCGTGAATGCTCGTCCTGCTGTAGTACAGCGTCAAGTATTGCGTCGGAAATTTGGTCGCAAACCTTGTCCGGATGTCCTTCTGTTACCGATTCAGAAGTAAAAAAGTGTTTTACCATTGCAAATCTTCCTTTCTTATTTTGCTTAAACACAAATATTTATTGCAGCTTTGTTTAATGATTAAATACAGCAATCAAAGTTAAGCTCTTGTACAAGACTTTTAAAAATCCTTCGGCACAATAAAAAAGACCCTTCGAGGCACCGAAAGGTCTATAAAATCTCATCTCTCGGCTTAACCGCAGGATTTGGCACCTTGCCATAATGCAGGTTGCCGGACTTCACAGGGCCTGTCCCTCAGTCACTCTTGATAAGTTGGTTGCTATATTCAGTTTATATTAATTTTAAGTTTTTTGCCGCACTTTGTCAACTGTTATTAAAATAATCAACATATCACACAGTTTTGTCAAAGCACCGGCATTTATTATAACTATTATAACAACATACTAATCGGCTAATGCTTTAGCCTTGGCTTTAACCTTAACCTTTTGTACAGTACTTTGCTGCTCTGTGCTCTGCTGCCTCTGTAAATTTTCCTTGGCAACAGAAAGCATAAGCTTAATTCTGTTTTCCTGATTTACTCTGGAAGCACCCGGATCATAGTCTATTGCAACTATATTTGCCTTAGGATTAATCTCCTTAACCTTTCTTATCATACCCTTGCCGCATATATGGTTTGGCAGGCAGCCGAAGGGCTGTGTACACACAATATTAGGGTAGCCGCTTTCTGCAAGCTCCAGCATTTCTGCTGTAAGCAGCCAGCCCTCGCCCATTTTGTTGCCCAAGCCTATAACCCCGTCAACTAAGCTTTTTAGGTGAGTGTATTTTCCCGGCGGTGTAAAGCCGTATTTAACAGTACAGTTGATAATAAGGCTTTCCATTTTTTCAAGGTATTTATAAAGTGTATTAATCAGCTTAAACTTAATTGCATTACCGCCATACAGCTTTATATCCTGTAAACGGTTATCGACCTTAAACAATGCAAAGCCCATAATGCCCGGTACGCAAACCTCACAGTCCTGCCCCTGCAAAAAGGCTTCAAGGTTATTGTTTCCCAAAGGAGCATACTTTACATATATCTCACCAACAACCCCAACCTTAATCTTAGGCACCTTGTCGAGCTTTATTTGTGCAAATGACCTTGCTATATTGTCAAGGTTTTGCTTTTGCTGTTCAAGCTTAAAGCCCTCACCACGGTTAAACTGATTAATAATACTGTCTATCCAGCTGTTTACCAAAGCATCGCTTTCGCCCTTGTTCACCTCATAAGGCTTAGTTTGGTTACGCAAAAGCATAAGGGTGTCGCCATAAACCAACGCACCTACAAGCTTTCTGACAAAGGACAATGTAAGCTTAAAGCCGGGGTTGCTTTCCAAACCGGACATATTAAGTGAAATAACCGGTACAAACTCCAAGCCTGCCTTTTTAAGTGCCTTTCTTAACAAATGAATGTAGTTAGAGGCACGACAGCCGCCGCCTGTTTGCGTGATAAGCAAAGCCGTTTTGTGTACATCGTACTTGCCGCTTTGTAATGCGTGTATAAACTGACCTATAACCAGCAGTGCCGGGTAGCAGGTGTCGTTATGTACATATTTTAGTCCTACCTGTGCAATTTCAGGGCCGTCAGTTTCAAGAAGCTCGGTATTATACCCATATTCGTCAAAAATACGCTTCATAATCCTAAACTGTGTAGCCGCCATCATAGGCAAAAGGATTTTATATTCATTTTTCATTTCTTTTGTAAACAGCAGTCTGCCTGTTTTATCGTATTTTAAAGTAGCCATAATACTCCTTAATTATCTGCGTTTATCTTCTCTCTGTTTTTCTGTTCTTCAATAGCCGCCAGTAAGCTTCTAAGTCTTATTTTAACTGCACCCAGGTTAGTAATTTCATCAATTTTAATCTGTGTATAAATTTTACCCTCAGATTCCAAAATCTCTCTAACCTCGTCTGTTGTAATGGCGTCTACACCACAGCCAAATGATACAAGCTGTACCAAATTAATATCGTCATGCTGTGCAATATAGTGGGCCGCAGAATACAGCCTTGCATGGTATGTCCACTGGTTAAGAACTCCTGTTCTGAATTTTTCCACCTTGTCACACACCACATCTTCGGAAACAATGGCAACATTAAAGCTTGAAATCAGCTTATCTATACCCTTGTTAATTTCCGGATCTACATGGTACGGTCTGCCGGCAAGCACAATAATCTCCTTTTTCTCGTGGCGTGCCTGCTCAATAATAGCCTCGCCTCTTGCCTTTATTTTAGCCATATGGCGGTCATACTCTATATATGCCAGCTTAGCGGCATTTTTAACCTCCTTCAGCGTTATGCCGTCAAAATATTTTGCAAGAATTTCACACGCCTTCTTTGGAAAATCTTTTTTACGGTGAATACCGAAATAGTCGTTAATAAAGGTAATTTTCCTAACATCCTTCATATTGGTTTTAATTACCTCTGAATAGTATGCAACCACAGGGCAGTTGTAGTGGTTGTCGCCCATACCCTCATCAAAGTTGTAGGAAAGGCACGGGTAGAAAACAGTATCTATACCCTCGTTAATTAAGGTCTGCACATGACCGTGCATCAGCTTTGCCGGGTAACACACCGTGTCTGACGGTATTGTCTGCTGACCGCTTGCATATATCTTGCGGTTAGAAATAGGCGATGTGCAAACCTCAAAGCCAAGCTCTGTAAAGAACGCATACCAAAACGGCAGAAGCTCGTAAATATTCAAGCCCATAGGCAGACCAATTTTTCCACGCTTACCCGGCTTTGGCTTATACTCTTGCAAAAGCTTCAGCTTGTATTCATATATATTCAGTGCCTCGTTAGGCTTTTTCTTTGTAATAGGCTTTTCGCAACGGTTACCTCCGATAAAGCGTCTGCCGTCGGAAAACTTATTTATTGTCAGTCGGCAGTTGTTGCTGCAGCCGCCGCAGTTTGTTACGGTAATTTCGTGTACAAAGCTCTTTAACTGCTGTGCGGTAATAAGCGTGCTTTTGCCCTCCTTATAGTTTGCCTGTGCGTAAAGTGCCGCACCGTATGCACCCATCAAGCCCGAAATAGTAGGTCTTACAACCTCTACGCCCATTTCCTGCTCAAAGGCACGCAGTACAGCGTCGTTAAGAAATGTGCCGCCCTGTACTACAATTTTTGTGCCAAGCTTACCGGGGTCGGACACTCTTATTACCTTGTAAAGGGCATTTTTAACAACACTCAACGAAAGACCGGCTGAAATATCCTCTATAGTTGCACCGTCCTTTTGAGCCTGCTTAACAGAGCTGTTCATAAACACCGTACAGCGGGAGCCGAGGTCAACAGGCTGTTTTGCAAACAGTCCCAGCTTTGAAAATTCCTCTATGCTGTATCCAAGGGCATTTGCAAAGGTCTGCAAAAACGAACCGCAGCCGGAGGAGCAGGCCTCGTTAAGGAAAATATTGTCAATAGCCTTGTTGTGTATTTTAAAGCACTTAATATCCTGTCCGCCTATATCAATAATAAACTCAACATCCGGCATAAAGCTTTTTGCGGCTGTAAAGTGTGCCACAGTTTCAACTATGCCGTAGTCAACCATAAATGCGTTTTTAATAATCTCTTCACCGTAGCCTGTTACAGCCGACGAAGCTATATCAATGTCGGGACATTCCTCGTACAGCTTTTCAAGGAAATCCTTAATAATAGGCACCGGATTGCCGCTGTTTGGCAGGTAGCTTGACTTAAGCAGCTGACCGTCCTCACCTACTACTACCGCCTTTACTGTAGTAGAGCCGGCGTCAATGCCTACAAAAACCTTGCCTTTGTAGGTGTCCAGGTCGCCTGTTTTTACGGTTGCCTTTTGGTGACGCTCCTCAAAAGCTTGGTATTCCTCTTTATTTTTAAACAGCGGAGGGTTATAAGCAAAATTACCGCTGCCGTGATAGTTGTTTATTTCTGAAATAACCTGTTCAAAATTAACAGCCTTTTGTGCGCAAAGTGCCGCACCGCAGGAAACATAATAAAGTGAATTTTCAGGGCAAATGCCCTCTGTTTTAAGCACCCTGTCAAAATCTTTTCTAAGCTGCTCCATAAATGTAAGCGGCCCGCCCAGGTAAACCACCTGTCCTGTAATCTCTCTGCCCTGTGCCAAGCCGGCTACGGTTTGGTTTACTACGGCGTTAAAAATACTTTGAGCTATGTCGCTTTTTCTTGCGCCCTGATTCAGCAGCGGCTGAATATCGGTTTTGGCAAATACACCACAGCGTGACGCAATGGTATAAACCTTTTCGCTTTTTTCTGCCAAGGCATTAAGCTCCTCAATAGGAACATTCAGCAGCGTTGCCATTTGGTCAATAAACGCACCCGTACCGCCCGCACAGGTACCGTTCATTCTTACCTCCATACCGCCTGTTAAAAACAGAATTTTTGCATCCTCACCGCCAAGCTCAATAACAACATCGGTTCCGGGAATAAATGTATTTGTTGCTACTCTTGTAGCGTAAACCTCCTGAACAAAGTCAATGCCGCAGGCCTCTGCCAAGCCCATACCTGCCGAGCCGGACATACCCAGCGGCGAATTGTCGCACTGTGGTACGGCTCTTTTTGCCTTTGTCAAAACCTCTGCTATTTTTTGCTTAATTTGTGAATAGTGTCTTTCATAAGTGCTAAACAAAATATTATTGGCGTCATCCAAAACAACACACTTTACTGTTGTGGAGCCTACATCTAATCCGACTTTCATTATAAAATCCCCTTGAGCCGTTACATAACAACACCTGTGCCGCATAAATACCAACAGACAATTCCGGCTTATTTTTCACTATACTTCTATAATTAAAAGAAACCTAAAATTAACACATCAGTATCACTTACAAAAATTAATACGGCAAATTGTTTAATATGCAATAAATAATACTTATTAATCTTAAACTAACCTACATTATAGCACAGTGAAATTTAAAAGAAAAGGTTTTAGATTTTAAAAATAAATTAATTTTCTCTTAAAAACTTATATGTAAATATTTATCGTTTTTTAGCATACAGCTGTCCCAAAAGAAGCCTAATATACAAAGGCTTCAATAATTTTTATGCATACCGCCGCATATTTATTTATATGCGAAAGGTTGATTATAATGAAGATTAAAAGATTTTTGCTAAACGGCTTTTTCCTAACGGCAGGTGCCGTCATAACAAATACACTCGGTCTGTTTTTCAGAATATATATGAGCAGCAGCATTGGAGCAGAGGCTATAGGGCTGTATCAGCTTATTCTGACTGTATATTTCTTTGCGGTAACCGCAACTGCCTCCGGAGTTACTCTGCTTGTAACAAGACTTGTAACCGAGGCCGCCGCAAAGAAAGAAGCCTGTATGATAAAAAGCATTATCAGGCGTTGCATGCTTACGGCTCTGGCACTAAGTGCAGTAGTAGGGGCTGTGCTGTTTTTCGGCAGCAACTTTTGGGCAGACTGTGTTTTAAAGCAGCCGGGTGCGGCTGTTTCGTTAAGGGTGCTTGCACCAAGCCTGCCGTTTATAGCTGTGTCTGCCTGTTTAAGAGGATATTTCTTTGCTATGAGGCAAGCTGTAAAAACAGCCGGCGAACAGCTGCTTGAGCAAATAACCGAAATAGGCGTTTTTGCCGTATTGGTAGGCGTAATGGCACCTTATGGCATAGCGTACGCCTGCTGTGCCGCAGCCATAGGCACCACTGTGTCGGAGGCTGTTACAGCTGTATATTCCTATCTGCTTTATAAGCTGGATATAAGAAGGATAAAATGCCAAAGCAGGTGCTTTCCTATAAAAAAGCATCTGATTTTTATTGCCCTGCCTGTTACGCTAAGTGCCTGCTTAAGAAGCGGACTTAGCATAATAGAAAATTCGACCATACCTGCAGGACTGCAAAAGTACGGCTTTAACCACAGCAGGGCACTGCAGGACTACGGTATGATAACAGGTATGGTTATGCCTCTGCTTGCCTTTCCCTCGGTAGTAATTTTTTCATTTGCCTCCATAATAATACCGGAGCTTAGCGAGGTATACACAAAGTCTGACAAAGGGCAAATTAAAAAAATATCCTCTAATGTTCTTAAAACAGTTCTTCTGTTTTCGATACCCATTGCTGTGGCGTTTTTCTTCTTTGGCAAGGAAATAGGCCTTATTATATACGGCAGTGAAACCGTAGGGCGATATTTGTGTATGTTTGCCGCCATTGTGCCTATTATATACCTTGACAGTGTTGTTGACAGCATGCTAAAAGGGCTAAACCAACAGCTTCACTACCTTACCTACAACATATTGGACTCCTTTATACGAGTGGTGCTTGTAACACTTTTAATACCCAAGTACGGGTTAATGGGATTGATAACAGTTATGTACATAGGCTCTATATTCAACACAGGTCTGTCACTGCTAAGGCTTGTAAGGGTAGCGGAAATTAAAATAAAGCTTGTGTGGATACTTCTTCCTCTTGCTCTGTCAACTCTTGTGTTTTCTGCAATAAAGGGAGTAATATCGGCTATATAAAGCACAGCGGTAAGCAGAGCCGTTTTACCCTGTGAATAATGCGGAAAGCATAAAAGCCTTAGAGCAAAAAGCACTACGCTTTTCATTTCCTAAGGCTTTGCCGTATATATTTAATTAAGTAAGCGTCTGCCATATGTCCGTAAAGCCTACACCGAAAAATGTACCTAAGGTTAAGCATACGGAATCCGGATAGTTTATAAAGTTAAGTGCCACTGCCGTACCGTCGTGCACAAGCGTGACCTTTATAGGTCTTTTAAGCACACCGGACAGCTCCTCGCTAAGATATTCGCCGTAATTTTTATATAAAACCGAAAGCTTTGAGTAACCGCCTCTTTTAGTATCAAGCACTCCGTTGTGCGTGTAGCTTGCTATGCTTATAACAATTTCACTGCCCACACTGCCCATACTCTCTGCTTTTTTATATGCGTCGGTTATTGCCGACATTATGTACCTGTGCAAAAGCTTTGCCTGCTTTTCCCTTTCGGCCTCGTCCGGAATATTCCACTGCATATACTTTGAACGCATCAGCGGCAGGTTTTTTACCGAAACCACCTCACCGTTTTGGCGGGTAACAATACTGCGTTTCATATTTGTCTGTCCAAAATCCATTAAAACATTTATACCGTTCGATTCCTTCAAAAGCCTTGTACAGCCCATAACGCCAATATAAGCCGCATTTTCAAACGCCCTTATTTCATAAGCCGTACTGCCGTTTATTTGGCATACCTGCTTTGTGCGTTCTATAAGCTTTGCACCAAACCCTCCGTAGGTAAGTCCGCCTACAATAAAAATTGTTTTTAAATTTTGCCAATACCGCCAGTGTTCCTCTTTCCAGTCCGGTCTTGCAAGGCGGTTTTTGGGCAGTGCCGTTTTCAGCGTTAAAAGTATCAGCCCCAGTCTTGAGCCGAAATCGTTTGCAATATTAAGTGCGGCCTGTTTAACCTGCGGGTCTGTACTGTCGGCAGAATTCATAAGAATAAATGGCAGCTCGCCCTCGGGCACTTCGGGCGAAACCTTTAGCAGCTGCCTGTCCTTCAGTGCCCTTTTGGTAATGGCGGCTGTAGAAAAAATTTCAGACACCGCCTTGCCCTCAATTTCATCAGCAATTCCCTTAACGGGTACCTGTGCAATAATTAATTTATTTATAGAGCAGCTGCTGTCAATGTAGCCTATGCCCTGCTCTGTATATTTCATAAAGGGATTGTTGCTCATAATAATTACCTCTCGTCAAAAGTAACTTTTTACAGCATTATTGTAACATATATTTTCAGAAAAATAAAGAATTCAAGTTTTATACGGTAATTAATTAAAGCACGGCACATTAAATCGGCAATTTTCCGCAAAAGGTTGACCATACCGCCTTTTTATTATAAACTTGTAATATTAATTATACAAAGGGAGACTTTAAGTTGAGTGGTATATGTACAGTCTGTCCGAGGCACTGCGGTGCAATAAGGGAAGCGTCTGTAGGCAAGGGCTTTTGCAAAATGGGTGAAAATGCCGTGGTGGCAAGGGTAGCCAAGCATATGTGGGAGGAGCCTTGCATAAGCGGCACCCGTGGCAGCGGCACAGTGTTTTTCAGCGGCTGTGTATTAAAATGCGTATTTTGCCAAAATTATAAAATCTCTACCCAAAACTTTGGCAAGGAGCTTACAGCCCGACAGCTGGCCGACTGCTACAAAAGGCTTGAACAGCAGGGCGTGCATAATATTAATCTGGTAAATCCTACGCATTTTTTAAACGCTGTTATTGAAAGCCTGAATATATACAGGCCTGCTGTTCCTGTGGTGTATAACTGCGGCGGCTATGAAAGCGTTGAATCTCTGAAAAAGCTTGAGGGCTGCATAGACATTTACCTGCCGGACTTTAAATATGCCGACAACGCTGTGGCTGAAAAATATTCAAGGGTTAACAACTACCACGAAACAGCTGTAGCCGCTATAGCCGAAATGCTCAGGCAGCAGCCGCAAAATATATACGATAATAACGGCATTATGGAAAAGGGCGTAATTGTAAGACACCTTATTCTTCCCTCAAACACCAAAAACTCCATAGCAGCTCTTAACAGCCTGCATAACCATTTTGGAAGCCGGCTAACCGTAAGCCTGATGGCACAGTACATACCCTGCGGCATAGCGGAGCAATACCCTGAGATAAACAGGAAAATTACACGGCGTGAATACCAAAAGGTTTTTAACTGCCTTACAGAGCTGGATTTTGACGGCTTTGCACAGGAGCTTAATTCAGCCAAAAGCACCTACATTCCCGACTTTAATTTGCAGGGCTTGGAGTAAACTTTTTTGATTTAGGCTATGTTAAATTAACCGCCGAAATACAGTTTAATTAAAAACATTATTAAGTAAATATTTACCTAATTTACAATGCTGATAGGTACAGACCGAGCTATGTCTTCAACACAGTAATAATTTGCTGTAAAGACATAGCCGTTTTTATTTTGGGTACATTCAACCCGCTTGCTTTTTATGTCACAGTTCCAACGGCAGAATACATCGTTTATCGCCAGGCGGGTATCTGCCAAAGCCCGTGCCGATTTTTTGTTTAAATTATAATCCGCCCCTTGGGCTGTAAAATTCTTCTCTGTTACAATACTAATAGGCATAATTCTGTTGTTAAGCACAAAGCTGTCTGTAACCATACACCTGCTTGAAGCATTGTCTATCTGCTTAAAATCAATGGGAATATTAAGCCCCATCAGGCTTAACATTCTTCGTGAGTCAGTTTCTTTTATGCTTATGTAGCTTACGCTGTTTGGAACTGTTATTACCTCCTTTGTCTGTACGCCCGCATATACCTCGCCCTCGCTGTGTACAAACTGTGCCTTGCCTGTTTCGCCTATTTCTACAACACCACTTACAAGCAGCTGACCTTTTGCTACACCGTCGCCTATACTTACAGAACTTTGCCCCTCTCTTACATCCATTTTTATTATCTGCCCTGCTTTTTTTGCCTTTAGGTTGCAGGGCTTGGAGGCGTCTACAATTTCGGGAACATCATAGCTTTCGCTTAGCTCTACCGAGGCAGTACTGCCTATAATATTTACAGACATCCAGCCAACCTTTCCCAGCTGCAGTTCAAAGTCCTTTTCAGCCTTATATACATCTAAATTATTTTTAAAAGCGCCTATGTAAACCCCGTTGTCACGAAGAGTTTCTTTCATTTGGCAGGTACTCACCTGATTATTCCCCTCTATATCAATACTCCATATAAACATTGACAGCACATTTATTATTGCAAAAAATAAACCCAGGCCTATTGCCAAGCCCTTGCGGCGGCGGTTTTTATAGATTATAAACGGAAGTCCTACCTTTTTGTTTATTTTTAGGCCGGTCATGGTCTGCCTGCGAATATTATAAAGTGCCTTATAGTCGGCAACCGACACCTGTGCCGTAAGCTGCCCTTTGCCCCCTACAGGGTTGATAATTGCTATGTCCGACAGCATAGCAAGGTTAATAAGTCTTTCCGGAAATTTTCCTTTAGCTGTAAACACCACATAGCCCCGCAGCCACCTGATTATACTGTTGACAAACACTGCAAGCACCTACCTTAAAAACTCTACAGCTGTAATATATCCGCCTATTACCAAAGATGAGGCTGTTAAGCATTTTATATTTAAGCCCCTGCCCTTAAAGGCAATAATCATAGCCCCTGTATTTACCCTTATAATTTCCTTTTGGTACTCCAAAATTCCCCTGCAGCCGTCTAGGGTAACCTCTTTGTTGCTGTTAAACTGTAAAAACGGTGCGTAGTTCATTGCTTCCTTATACAGCGACGGCAGCCTTTTCATTGCACCCTTACCCTCCTGCTTCATTGCCTCACCTCCTGTTACCGTCATACAAAGCATAGCTTAAACCATATATTGGTATTGTACTGTATTTTAAAAATATGCTAAAGCGGTGATACTTATGACAACAGGTGCTTTGCAGGGGCTTTTATACTGCGGCAACATACTTATACCCTCGTTATTTCCTTTTATGGTGCTTTCAACATTTATTGTAAAATGCGGCTTAGCCGATGCACTGGGGCGTTTCCTTTCGCCTATTACCAAAAGACTGTTTCATACAAACGGCTGTGTAGGTGCTGTAATACTTTTGGGGATGACAGGCGGCTTTCCGGTAGGAGCCAGAGGAATAACCGCCTTGTATGACGAAAGAAAAACAGACCTGAAAACAGCACAGGCACTTTCTATGTTTTTGGTGGGAGGCGGACCGGGCTTTGTAATTTTTGTGGTTGGCACAACCCTATACAACGATACCCTTACAGGCTTGCTTTTGTGGCTAAGTCAGGCAGCAGCACAGATTATCTTGGGCGTTTATTCCTGCAGAAAATTAACATACACTCAGCCCGACAGCACCAATATACAAAGACAGCCGCTTTGCAATGCTATTGTAGAGTCTACGCAAATCGGGGTAAACGGTATGCTTTCGCTATGCGGATTGGTTATTATATTTTCCTGCGTATTCGGTATACTGGAGGATATTCACCTAACTGAAATTTTAAGCCAAATATTGTGCAGCATAGGCATACCACAGGGCATAAGCAAAAGTATTTTAAGCATACTGTGGGAGGTTACAAAAGGGTGCAGCACCTGCTGTGACAACGCCGTGCCAATATGGTTTACAGCCTTTGCTTTGGGCTGGAGCGGTATATGCGTGCACTTTCAAGTGTATTCCGTTGTAACTGCCTTAAACATTTCAAAAATAAAATTCACCCTGTACAGGCTTGCACAGGGCGTAATATCAGCCGTTATTACAGCTGTAATATTCTTTTTTTATACTCCGGCTCACGGTGTGTACAGCAATACCCTGCCCCAACATTCACAGCAGCTTAGCAGCAGCCTTGCCGGCAGTGTTTCGCTGATAATACTGTGCATTATTTTCTCTGTGTCGGTCAGCACAAAAAGCAGGCGTAAATTTTAAATAGATGTCAGCCATAAATAAGCGTAAATTTAAAATAGGAGTCAGCCTAAGAAGCAGACATTTACTTTTTCCAATGCTTCAATTTATTCTTTGCGTATATGGCAAAAAGTCTGCCAAAGGAGCTTAAATACAAATTGTGAATTTCACTGCCAAAATCAATAGGAGTAATATCGGCACCCTCAATAGGCAGTGCCAAAAGATTATACTCCACCCCAAAGGCTTCCCAGTAATGCTCTGTCATTACTGCACCGTTTTTCAGGTAAAAGCCTATACGCCTTTCCCTAAGCTTTTTCTCGTTGGGATTTTCTGCCACATAGGGAGCCTCGCACTCAATTACTACAGCGTCGGCGTTAGGATAGTCTTTGCTGATTATCTGAGCAAAGGCCCTAAAAAGCTCGCTGCCTATGCCACGACTTCGCATACCGTACTCCACAGCAAAATAATCAAGCAATATCACATTGCCGCCGGTGGACAAAACGGCAAAGTATCCTACCGGCTCGCCGTTACTGTAGGCACGGTAAACGCCGTATTCGTTTTTTCTAAGCAGTCTTTTCATTGTACTATAGGGACGCAATTCATTTTGCGGAAAATCCCTTTTCATGCTTTTCGTATAAAGTGATTTTATTTCTGCGGCATTCAGCCCTTTTACAGCGTCTATATTCATTTAGATTTCATACCTTTCAAATCCTTTTATTTATAGCTCCAGGCTACACTGAATCCTTAAAAAATTCTGCTATATCAGCCGCATAAGCATAAGCTGTAAAACGGCAGTCTGTGCTAACCTCACTTTTTAAATTATATCACAATATCTCTAAACAGCAAAACGCAGAGCCGTTTAAAAGCTCTGCGTTTTCTGTAAGCACTACTAATCAAGCTAATTTTCTTCTTCCACCTTTTCCATATGCGGATAAATCATCTTTAAGTAATCATCATCAAAATGCTTATCAAGGTACTCTTCAAATGCATTGGAGGCAGGGCTGCCCTCTGCTCTTTCCTCGGCACGCCACTGGGCGGCACATGAAATCACAACATTAAATATCATAAACACCGCCAAAAACAATGTCATAACATAACCCGGCTTTTTCGGTATTTTTTCAATAAGTCTTGAGAATGTCGGGTACAGCTCACGCACCCACACTACGCCTAAAATTCCCCATACAACCCCGTAGGCAAGGCTGGTTCTTCCGTCTATGTTAAAGGGCATATCGCTGTAATCCCATGAAATAGTGCCAAACAGCGTTTCTTGAAGCCAGCTGCAAAAATACTCAAAGGTTGCACCTATTACACCGCTTATGGCAAAAAGTCCTAAAAAAGAAGACTTATAAAACCGTGACAAAGCAATAGTAAGCAATACGGCGCCCAAACCGTACACAGGAATAAACGGCCCGTAAACCAACCCGACACGAATTTCAAAATGCCCTACAAAAACAAGTGCAAAGCAGGTTTCCAGTATACAGCCTATAATACTGCCTACTACAAACAGCAAAAACAGCTTGGTAACGGTAAGACCGTAAGCAAACGGCTTTTCGCTTTTGCTCATATCTGCCTTTTCGTACTCCTTCATATTAAGGTCGTAGTGCTTTTGGGCGCTGCTTTGCAGCTTTTCGCCGCCCTCGGTAGCCATAATATCTTTATACGCCTTAACAAATCTTCTTGTAAAAACGGAGTTTCCTCCCAGAAAATAGTTTTTAAGCCGTCTGAACAGTCGGCGGACTTTTGCAAAAAGCTCCTCTATAAAATATAGTATTCTGTTTAATACTCGGCTTAATTTTGATTCCTGCGTTTTTCTTTCAATTACCCTGCTTGCCTTTTCTTCAACCGTTATTAATACCTTTGCTATGCCCTTTTCCTTTTTTCTGTACCCCAGCATAATAAGGGTTGAAAATACAAAATCAAGCAGCATAACAGTCAAAACCGAAATCATCACAATAAAGTTTATCAACGGTGGAATTTCCTTTACCAGCATTACAATAATACCGTCCATTTGCGAAGTAATAACGGAAAGTATAAAACCGCCAAGCACCACCCCGGGCAGGCTTATGTAGCCCTTATAATTAAAGTAATCACCCGAAAAATCCCATATTTTAATATTGAAGGCTTTGTCTAAAAATGCGTTCATACACAGTATAACCACCGTACACAGCAGGGTATAAAGCCCAAGCTGTACAAAAAATACATCCCTGCATAAAAACACATTTAATATATATGCTCCGGCACAAAGTATGCCGTATGTGGGACAAAAGGGCCCAACCAGCAGGCCTCGGTTTACCATTCTGCCGTTAGTAAGCGAATCCGCCACAGTATCAAATACCCAGCCCAGTATAGAAAAGACTGTAAAAACCCAAAAGGTGCTGTACACTAGCTCCACACATATCACCTTTCCCTCTTTATAATTCATATATAGAATTATAACCATTTATGCCAAATTTGTAAATAACATATGCTGTAGCGGTTAATTTTTATATTTCATATATCATTCAGCAGAGGTTTGTAATATTGGCTGATTTTGTACTACAAAGGTATACAATACCTGCACAACCGTATTGTATAGTTGGCAGTAAATATACATCTAAGCAAAGCAATACAATGTGCAATTTGCTGTAATTTAGCTTTGTGGTATCAGCCGGAGCTGCTTTAAAATTATCCCATAATTTTTTATCGTTTTTGCCTCTTACTCATAGTTTAAAACAAAGTCACCTTTATCATTAAGCGAAACATTAACCGCCACTGTTTTAGTTGATTTATTTTTATAATGGATAGTTATGTTAATGCTGTCCTTTACCAATTCGTTTAGGCTGTTTTTTTCAAAAAATTCCTTTTGGGCGTTGTAGTATTTATCAAAATCAGATTTTTTACAGGTTTCATAAATATCATCATATGTAATGCCGGCGGTTTCTTTTGCGTAACTGTCAACGGCATTGTTTATTGAATCAATGTCAGGGTACCAAAACAAGGTTTTTTTGTGGCTGTACTTAATGTTTTTCTGACTGTTATAATAATCATAACTGCCGTCGTGGTGTTCATTGTCATACATTCTCGCAATAATTTCCGGTGTAATATCAAAATCAATTTCACTTTCAAGCTCTCGGTTATACTCTGAATAGTTAAACCTACCCCTGTCAGAGCTAATGTCAAAGCTTTCAATATTTTCTCCGTAAATGTCCAGTGCAACATGGTAGCCTACAATTTTAGGATAAACCGCCATTGTATAGTCCGTTTCACTTTCGGGATAGGCTTCGGCGTTGGTAGTAGAAAGGACATAAATGTTATCGCTGTTGAAGTAGAAATATTGATTAACCTCATACACACCGCCACGCACAACAGATTTTTCTTTGCCGATGCTTTGTGCACTGCTGTATTTGTCCGAAATTTCAGCTGTATATGCTTTTATAATAAAGCTGTCGTCATATTTTACTGACGGCTTGGCAGGCTCCGTACCTGCATTGTTATTTACAAATTTGTTGACAAAGCTGCCATTAAAGGCAAAACCAACAGTGAAAACAACCAGCAGAACACACACCACAGACAAAGCGTACTTAACGGCATTACGGTGCCCATGCCTGCTTTTATTGGTTGGGGCGGCTTTTACCCTAAAAGTGTACGGAGCTTTTCGTGAATAATATGTCTTAAACATTTCATCAAGCTGTTCATCATTAAATCTATTTTTCATTTTCAAGCCTCCTTTTAATTATCCTGCGTGCTGTATTTAGGCGTGACTTCACAGTGCCCTCGGGAATATTTAAAATCTCTGAAATTTCCTTTACTGTGTAGTCCTTAAAATAAAACAGCGTTAATGTAATTCTTAGTTTCTTAGATAAAGTCGCAATAGCCCTATGCAGTTGAAGATATTCTTCGGCTTGTTCATGCTCACCGTAAGTAACCGAGTTTAAAAAGGCTTTTTCTTCCTCCTCGGTTCTAAAAAGGTATCTTTTTTTGTTGTATGACAGCCTTAGGTTGTCCTTGTATGTATTTACGCATATAGCAAACAGCCACTTATCAAAAGGCTTGTCCTTTTTATACTTTGAAAAATTTTTTATAGCCTTATACCAAGTTTCCTGAAACAAGTCGTCAGCATCACTGACATTGCCGCACAAAGAGATGCACAGTCTTGTTAAATCTTTGCTGTAATGTGCTATATAATCCTCATAATCCTCGTACAACCTTATCTCCCCCTCTCCTGTTACTTAATTGAAAGCTTTCATAATATATACGAATCAGAATAACAAAAGGTTCAAAATTATAATAACATAATAACGGCACCACTTCATAATAACAGTTGAAAAAGTTGCGTCTGTATGCTAGAATCAGCAGTGTAATTTACAAGAGAAATGCAAATTTGAATAGGGAGATGTTATTTTGAAAATATGCGTAATCGTTCCGGTTTATAATGCTGAAAAATATATTAAGCAAACTGTAAATTCCATCTTGAATCAGCCATATAAGGGTGTTGAGGTTGTTTTGGTGGACGATGGCTCAAAAGACAACAGTCCTGTTATTTGCGATGAAATAGTTAAAGAGAGTGTACGGGTTCATACAATTCATCAGGCAAATGCGGGTGTATCTGTTGCCAGAAATACAGGCATAAATTATGTAATTAATAACATTAGTGATGCGGACTACATAGCTTTTTGTGACGCAGATGATTTTTATGTTCCAAATACAATAGATGAAAATACCATACGCGATATTAAGGAAAATAATTACTGCGATATTGTTATTTTTGGCTCATATGAATCAAATACGGACGCTAAAAGATTTCGTATAGAGTATAAGACAGACAGCAGCGTTAATAAGCTTAATGCAGGCACATTAAAATGGATAATTGTTGGTACTTTTGCGGCTAATTTTTACAAGGTGTCACTTTTCAAAGAATACGGTCTGAATTTTTCGGTTGGCATAAAATATAATGAAGATATTATTTTTGGTCGTTCTGCGGTTTTTTGTGCAAGCTCATATCAAACCTTTGATAAAATGCTGTATGTTTACAGATTAAATCCAAAATCAGTAACCCGTTCAGCAAAAGTATCTGACCTGCACGGTAATTTTCCTCTGGTGAAATGCTGGATTGAAGCCTCGAAAATCTTCGATAACTGCAGCTTGCTTGATGATACACTTAAGCAAAAATGGTCTGAGGATTGCTTAAAGGTTGCAGGGGCCAGAACCTTAGAATCGTTGCGTGCATTGGCAGAGAACAATACTTCGGCAAAAGAAATAAATGAGCTGTTAAGCGAAACAAATTATTTACAATATATAGATTTGTTAAGCACAGAATACCTGGCACAATGGCAAAAAAATGACCTTGTATTATACCGAAAAGGGCTTGAAGATTTCATTAATTATCACAAAAAAAGCAAACTCAGTTATATGGTTAAAAGGCTTTCGGAAGTTTTAGCTTACAATGGTTTTCTAAGGGTATTTTACGATAAAAAGAAATATCCTTTAACAAGCTTATAACCGCTACAAATGCTTTAATGCAAAACAAAGCCACACAGAAGCTTAGGTGAAAATCCCCAAAGCTTTTGTGTGGCTTTTTAAATTATTTTTTAATACTGTTTAGGAATAAACAGACTATTATCTATTACATTTATTACTGTAAGAAATATTAGAGAAACCCTTCCTTTTAAGTAACTAACTAAAATTATCGTAGATTATCCCGGTGAAAGTCCGGAAAAGTATTTTAATCCTGCGTATTGTGCGTTTGAAAATACTTTAAAAGATAACGGAATCAATGTGCCTATTGTAATCAGAAAATGTCCAAGCGAATGCAACTGTCAAGAACAATATAATAATTATAAGGAAGGATTTGTATATTATAGATTCAAAACTGAATAAAAAGCTATTTCAATTTGAAAGTTATTACTAACTTTTCGGAGGTTTTGTCAGGATTTACTATAGCCGATTGCATATATTCAAAATCTGCATAACTATAAACAAAGAATAGGTAAGTAATCTTTCGCAAATATATTGAATATAAACTTTAATCTGATTTATGTAACTGTTTTACCGTTATGCGGAGTTGACCAAACATTGCTACATAATAGAATATAATAGTAAAAATATACATATAGGATTGGCTTATTTTGACATTTTTCTGCATTATATGAATTGTAATCACGACAGTGTTATGTTAAAATATGTAACAAGATACAAATGGAGGTTTATTATTATGAAAATAAGAACAATTATAATTACAGCGGTACTTACTTTATCTATGGCTGCGGGCATGGCAGGATGTGCAGGCGGAAACGGCTCTGTTTCAGATACAAGTTCAGTTTCTCAGGTTTCGCAGGAAAACGGTTCGGGTTATTCAGATGACAATGACACCAAGGTTTTACAGATGCTTGATAAGGTTACGCTCAACGGAAAACCAATGAAGATACCTTATAAACAAAGCGATTTGCCGGAAGGGTTTTCGTTTGATGATGATGTGTCAGTATATGAAAAAGACGGCAATACATATGTATACGGTACTTTATTGTTAAATGGTAAAAAAGTTTCAAGCATGAATATAAGTAATTATAAGGAAAACATCACTCCCGATGAAATTGTTGCGTCCTCTTTAGATTATACTTTTTTAAAAGAAGAATATGCCGGTCTGGTCGAAATTGACGGTATAAGCGGAAAAAGTAAAAAGGGGGAAATACTGAGCAAATTCGGAGAGCCTTCGAGAATAAAAACTTTTGATGATGGAAGCGGAGTATTATATTACGGAATGGACAGCAATGATAATACATATATTTCTTTCTGGTATAATGAGGACAGTACAATCAACTCAATATCCATTGTAAATGAAATATGATATGGAGGAAAAAATGAGCAACGGATTTTCTTTTGATACAACCAAATTTGTTTTAGATGAAGTAAAAAAAGAGGCTTTAAAAACTGCAATGGAGGAGATTGCCGAGTTGTTCGGCGACAGAACATACCTGAAAAACGGAAATTATGCAAATTCAGGTTTAAAGGCTCCGGCTGAATAATTGTAAAAAAATCACCATCTGAAAAAATAAAAATAACATATTATACAAGCGACTGCTGCCCGTCATCCGTTACTACAGAAGAAAAAGAGCTGTGTTTAACGGACAATTTGAATAACATTTGGTCTTTCTGGGAAAAGGGCTGTTTCCACGGCATAGGTCGTCTGGAGCTCAATACGGTAATTGAAATTCCGGATAAATCCCTATGGCTCAACACCTCCGATAAAGCCTCTGACAATCATTCAGATACACTTACAGAATGGCTTTTTTCATTAAGTGACACTTTAGATGAGCCGAGCGAAAACCTGCCTAAAATTAATGTATACCTTGCAAACGGCAATGTTAGTATTTCGGACATTAACATAGGAAACATTGATGCAGAAGTTTCCAATGGCAGTATAAGCTTGTCTAACATTGATAATGTTTATGGGAATTTAAAGGCAACAATTTCTAACGGATACTTTAAAGCGGATAAAACAAGGTGCCATACTTTGGACATTGAAAGCTCTAACGGTAAAGTTAATGTTTCAAATACAGGTGCAAGAAACGCAATTAATGTGAACACCGCAAATGGCAGTATAGAGGTTAAAAATATAGTGTCAAACAATATTTTCCTTGAATCCGCAAACGGCTATATATCAGGCAATATTATAGGAAAACCTTCGGATTATAATACAACCTCGTCTACCTCATTAGGTAACAATTCACTTGAGGTATATAATTCTCAAATAACAAATTCAGTGAAAAAATTAAATGTTGTTACTTCTAACGGGGACATTTCGGTAAAGTTTACCGATAAAGATTTATAACAAACAATAAAAATTCACCGCCAAAAATAATTAGGCGTTATATTAGGGCAAGTAAAAAGTAAAGCCACGCAGAACTTGAGCTACTAAAAAGTACTCAAAAATTTTGCGTGGCTTTATTTAAGTTTATTAAAGAAATGTCAACCTACACGGCTTAAAATTAATTATTCACCTGTTTTTTGGAAAACAGATAATATCAGACCTATTCCGTACACCATAAGAAGTATTCCGATAAGCAAGCCTATGGTTTGAGCGATGAAAAGCAAATGGAAAATTCCGTAAATTCCTGCCAGTGTAACAACAATTCCGCAAATCAGAGAAACTATCCACAATTTTCCGCCCATACCCTTAGCTTTTACAGCTGAGATTATAGAGGATATACCGTCAATAATCAGCCAGCCCGCAAATACGCCTAAAATGGTAATATCCAGCATTGCTCTGACAGCCGGAGTAAATAATGCAAGAATTGAGATTACAGCTGCCAAAATACCCACAACAAGGCCTACAGCACCCATTGCGGCTTCGCTTTTGTTTTTTTGTGCATTTTTGCGGTTTGCCACATAATCAACAATTGAAAATATACCCCACACTCCAAGCAAAGCAGCAACAATCCAGCCGCTGTTTATAAATGTTAAGCCGGGATAAAAAATGCAGTACATACCGCTTAAAATTGACAGTACACCTATAATCGAATTGAAAATTTTCATATTATGTACCTCCTCTTTTTAATTTTGGGGTAATTCTGTACATTTTCTTTATTTCGGTAATTTTTATTTACCGGCAAAAGCACAGTACCCTATATACCCCTATTAGACATATTATTATAGAACATTTTGGGAACATTTGCCACACGGTTTGCACAAACGGTAAAAAACCGTCCTAAACGGTAATAAGCATAGGACTTTTCCGCAAAAATATGCTACAATATAAATAAAGGAATTACTTGGGAGGTATAGCAATGCGTATAGCCATTGTTGATGATGTAGAGTCAGAACGAAAGGAACTGCACCAAAAAGTATCTGCCGGACTGGAATGTCACGCAATAAGTGCAGAAATTTTTGAATATAACAGCGGCGAACCGTTTTTAACAGCCGCCAAGCAAAATAAATTTGCACTTGTTTTTATGGATATTTATATGGGCAGCGAAAACGGCATTGATATTTCAAAAAAGCTGCGCAGCTTTGATAAAAACTGCTTAATTGTATTAACAACCACCTCAACAGAGCACGCACTGGAGGGCTTTCGTGTTCGTGCTTTTCAATACCTTGTAAAGCCGTATACAGAAAACGAACTGTCAGAAATTATAGACGAAATTGTAAGCAGACTGCCTGTACCGGACAAGTATTTAAATGTGCGGGTTGTAGGCGGAACAGACAGAATACGACTGTGCGATATTTTATATGCAGAGCATTATAAGCACTGTATTCATATACATACTGTCAGCGGCAAAACAACAGTAACCAGAAAAACCTTTTCGGATTTTACCGCAGAGCTTAACGGTGACGAACGGTTTTTTGTATGTAACCGAGGAATAATTATTAACCTTGAGCATGCAAAGGACTATGACGGCACTGCTTTTACACTGGATAACAAGGAAAAAATCGCTGTCAGCCGTAATACTGCAAAAAACGCCCGTGCGGTTTTTGGCGACTTTCTTTTTAAAAGGGGGCAGCTGTAATGCTTGATGTTCTCCGCCCTATTGTTGAATTATTAGCTATAATTCCCGGCGTGCTTCTTGCATATTTTCCAATGAAGCATCATTTAAAGGTTAAGGTTAGCCGCCTTGCGGCAGTAGGTATGCCTGTATTAATTCTTCTGTGTATTTTAGGAGGGCTTGTAAGCTTTCTGTTAAAAGCACAGGCACTGTGGGCAGCTATACCTATAGTAATAGCTCTAAGCCTTGCATTCTGTGCAACCCTTAACATATCCCACTGGAAATCTATAAGTGTAATTTTAGCAATATGTGCCATTTACTCCTGCCTGGGCAGCATTACAAGAGCTATTGATTCAATTATAACTCCGTACAATACCGAGCCTTGGTTCAGCCTAAGTGCTGTGGTAAGCTACAATTTGTTTTGCTGGGCGTTTGTTCTTCTTGCATGGTACCCTGCAGCCCACCCTGCAGCCGAACTGATTGACAACGACGGCATTGTACAGACATGGTATGTTTTTTGGCTGCTGCCCTGTGTTTTTATAGCTCTGAATTTATTTATGATTCCCATACACCCCGATATACTGCATCAGGCCCGCATTTCACAAGGATATATTTTAATAGGCATAACCTTTTTGGCAATTTTAATTCTTTTCTATGTTCTGTTTTATTTTATGGCAAAAAGCCTTAATAAAAATGACCGTCTGCGGCAGGAAAATCAGTTCCTTTCTTTACAGCAAGCCCAGTATGACAGGCTGTGTAATTCCATTGAGGAAACAAAACAGGCCCGACACGATATGCGTCACCATTTTTCTGTAATAACCGCTTTAGTTAATCGTAAGGAGTGGGCAGAGCTTAACAGCTACCTTGCACAAGCTCGTGAAAGCATTCCCGCTTCCGAGCTGCAGCTGTGCGATAACCCGGCTGTAGACAGTGTAGCCTCTCACTACTGTCTACGCTACAAGGAAAACGACATTCCATATACTACAAAATTAAACCTGCCGTACAAGCTGCCTGTGTCGGACATAGACATATGTCTGGTACTGTCAAACCTAATGGAAAATGCACTGGAGGCAAGCCTTTGTACAAAAAAGGCAAAAAGAAAAATAAAGGTACAGGCCTACCTTCATTCCGAAAATGTTGTGGTAATTACAGTTGAAAACACATTTGACCACATACCAAAAGAGAAAAACGGTATTTTTCAATCCTCTAAGCATTCCGGCAACGGTATCGGAATTGAGTCGGTACGCCATATAGCAGAAAAGAAGGGCGGCTATTGCCGGTTTGTATATTCCGACGGATTATTCAGTGCAAATGTTATGCTTAGGGGTGTCGTCTGATGCGTCAGCAAAGCAGAGCATATTGCATATGGGCTTAAAAATTTTTCTATCTGTTTTATGGTTGTGACTATTTAACTATAATACATCAAATGATTTGTACATTTTTTCTAAAAAGCTGACTTAAAATGTAAACAATCTTTGAACTAAATGGTTACAAACTTGAAATCTTTGTTAAGAAAGCTTATAATGATAATATGACAATTTTGTTATTTTTAGGAGGAATATTATGGCATTACATTCAGTGCTAAAAAAAATAATCGCCTCTGCCTGTGTAAGTGCAATGCTGGTTACGGCTTTTCCGGCGGCAGGTGCGGTTAATTATGAGAAAAACACTACCAAAGCGGCAATTACAGTGGCAAGCACAGCTTCGTCAACTGCAAAAATTACACCAAACGGTGCAATTTTCGGAGTTGGCGAAAATTATAAGCTAAGGCCAAATTTTGGTGCCAACAGCAAGAAAATCTGGTCAACCTCAAACAGCTGTGTAATCAGGGTATCCTCCGACGGCACAATAGAATGCAGAGAACCCGGCAAAGCTATAGTATGCTGCAGAGCCCTCAGCGGAACAAAAGCAATAGCGGAGTTTACGGTTAAGCCGGCTCCAAAATCTATAAAGCTGGACACTGCCGCCGTTACACTTGGCGTAGGTGAAACACACGACTTTGGCAGCACGCTGGACGCCGGTGCGGGCTCTTACCAAAGGCACTATTATACCAGCGACGCCTCCGGTGCACCTGTAACCATGGCAGGCGGCCTTGTAACAGCAAAAAAGGCCGGCACATATACCATTACCTGCAAGGCGTACAATGGTGTTAAAACAACTGCAAAGGTTATTGTAAAAAACGCACCAAGCTCGGTAACCCTTAGTCAAACCTCAGCGTCACTTGAGATTGGCAAGGCAGCTACGCTTACCTCTAAATTGTCCTCGGGCAGCTATTCAGGCTCATACACCGTTTCATCAAGCAACAGCAATATAGCCTCGGCGTCATTGGTAAACGGCAACAAGATTTTGGTTAAAGCCAAAAAGGCCGGCTCAACAGTAGTAACCTTCAAAACCTACAACGGTAAAACCGCAAAATGTACAGTTACGGTAAAAACAAAGAGCGTAGCGTTAAACATTTCTGCAACATCAACATCAATTCTAAAAGGAAACCACAGCTACATTAAGGCGACCACCTCCCCTTCTACAGGCGTTACCTACTCATCCTCCAACACATCTGTTGCCAAGGTAAGCAGCAACGGAATTGTTACAGGCGTTGGTGCAGGAACTGCTAAAATTACAGTTGCGGCAGGCTCAACAAAGAAAACCTGCAAAATTACCGTTTCCTCCTATTCGTCAGATACATATGTTCCTTATTCTTCATATACACTTAACAACGGAAAGACCGTTTATCTAAAATCAACCGGTTCAAGCTTTAGCTCATCTGACAAAAGCGTTTGTACAGTAAATTCAAACGGATTTGTTACAGCTAAAAAACAGGGTGTAGCAATTATTACCGCTAATTACAAAGGCTCAAAACGCACCTGTGCAATTACGGTAGTCGGCTCGGAGCCTGTTCGTTTCAGCTATTCATCTCCTAATTCAGCTTCAAAAAACCAAAAGGTTGAGCTTATTGCCATTACAGACAAGCAGCGAACTGCTGTAAAGTTTAATATTAAGATAGGCAAAACTACAAAGACCGTTTTTGCCACAAAAAAATCACTAAACAGCTCCGGCAACAGATACATTTGGAAGGGCTACTACACCTTTAGCTCAGCCGGTGAATACCCTGTAACAGCCTATTCAATGTACAAAAACTGCGGAAAATACAGCACCTGTGCGGGCGGCAAAAGCACTGTTTTTGTAACAAATGTTACATCAGCAAAGACCACCTCCTACAGCCAGCGTAGACCAAGCAACGATATTTTAACCCTTAACTCATCATACGAGGGCTTCTTAAGCTCAGTTACAGACGATCCGTTAGTTTATGACACACCGACTGTTGGCTACGGATATGTTGTAAGAAACGGCGACGCATTCTACAACAATATGTCAAAGGAAGAGGCCTTTGCGTTTATGGTAAAAACCATGAACGACAGCGTATATTCATCAGCTGTAAACAACTTTATGACATCTAACAGCATTAAATTTAACCAACAGCAGTTTGACGCACTTGTAATGCTTGTTTACAATCTAGGCCCGGGTGTACTGAACGACAGCGATGTTTCGGGAATTTTGAAAAATTGTTGGCACAATGGCGTAAGAGATATGAATTATGTCAACAAAAAGGCACTTCAGTCTGAACTGATACAGTGGCACCACGCAGGCGGCTGCGTATGGGGCTTGCTGTACAGACGAATTGACGAGCTTGAGGTGTTCTGCTACGGCGATTATGTGAGAGATGGCAGCGACAACAAGTACGGTATGACATACCGCTGGAACTGCTATTAATAATAAAGCCGCTTTATATACGGTTAATCGGATAATTATTTACATTAAATTCTCCAATCCCCTTGCAATAGGTATTGAATACCTTATTGAAGCGGATTGGAGAATTTTTTGCTTTTACAGGCACCACCGCATCCTACACAACCAAAATGCCGTTGTCATTTTCTATGAGAATGAAAATTTGCTCCTCCAGACCGGTATTGCCGTTTATATATACAAGAACTGTTTCGTCATTTTTGCCCTTGCAGGTATATTCGTAGCACTGAACCTCTTTTCCTGTTGACAGTGGAATAAGGGCTTTTTTATCGGCTATAATGTTTAACCTTCCGCTTACGCTGTTTTTAGCCTGATTTACAGACAGCTTCATTCCTTTTAGATTACGCTGTGTATGGTTCATAATGTAGCCCTCTGCATTGTAGCTTACCACAGTGCCGGTTTGTGTAGACACTCCAACCTTAATAAGGTCGCCGTAGCAGGTGGTTTCCTTTTCTGAATATGCAAAGTTTATTGTACACACACCATTTTCAATAATATAATAGCTTTCGGTCATATTATCTATTTTTTGCCGCTTCAAAAAATCCTGTGCCTTTGGCAAAAGCTGTTTATAAACATACTTGTTGTCTGTGCCTGTATTTGTGTAGTACATTTCGCAAACATAGCAGCCCTTTACCGTTACAGTGCCGTAAAGGTTATCTCCCTCAAAAACATATACAGGCAAATTTCCCTTTCGTGTTTCTTTATATTTTACATCATCTGCATCCTTGTCAACAAAATCGGCAAAGGCTTTCTGTGCCTGCTGTACAGAACAGCCCTGTGCATTTTCCGTAAGCTTGGGAGTTTTCCTCTGTACACTGTCTGAAAAGGGGCCGTCATATATTAAGGCAGGATAGTCAGCAAAGCTTTCGCTGATTGTCAAAAAGCTGTTGTCAAAAGGGGTTTTGTCACTGTCTTGCTGTGTTTGCTCAAGGTTGCCCTGCAGTGCGTTAAGCCTGCCTATATGCTCCGTACCGTCTATAAATTTAGCTGACAGTTCCTCTACCTGAGGGGCTACCTTGTCGGCGTATTCTGCCAATTTATTTAAAGCCTCCTTGTTTTCGTCGCTTAGTGTGTTATTGCGTGACAACATACCTATGCAAAACGAAGAAAAGTCCGAAACCTGTGTAAGATACTTTTGTATTCCCTCGCTGTCCTGTTGGGATACAGGCAGCTGACTAAGTGCGTTTTTAGCCCCCTCTGCCTCTACCATAAGCTTAGAAGCCAACCCATACTGCTGTGGCTGTGTATTTGCATACTCACCCTTTTGCAGGGTATTTTTAATAGAAGAAAAATAGTCCGACAGCTGACTGAGCGACCTGTGGTATGAATACTGAATAGTTGTTTTGTAGGTATTTGCAAGGTTGTAGCCTACTATGCCTGCTCCCAGAATAATTGCTACAGCCGCCGCAATATAGCTTATTAACCGCACCTTTGCCCTTGTTTTCATTTTAATGCCTCCAAAAAAGGAATTTACAAGTATAATTTGTGTTGACTATATATAATTATTCACAAAAACAAAAAAAATCCTGCACTACCAACGGTGCAGGATCTTCTGTAGCTGTTTATTCAGCTATACTAAAACAATTAAACTCTTATTTAGTTTCAGCGTCGCCTGTGTCTTTAAACAGGTTAAATCTGAACAGCTTAGCTTCATCTTCAGGATTTTCACAAATGATGTAAGCCTCAGCAATTTTACCACCCTCAATAAGCTGTGTTAAGCCAACCAACTGGCAAAGCTTACTCTTTAGGTTTAGATGGTCGCCCTCTCTTGTTACCAAAAATACATTGCCCTGACATGTATCAAGCACGGCAAGGAATTCAGTAACATCAATGTCATGAAGTTGAATCATAGGTGTCATAAAAAAATTCCTCCTCTAAAATAATTCGTGCCTACTCTGGACTTGGTAATCTCATTTCGGATCTAAACTTTAGCAGGTTCTTTTTTCCTGCTGATTATATTATAGCACTAATTTTGTGAATGTCAACAAAAATAGCCCATTTTATTTATACAATAGTCATAAATGAACCGCCTTTTAGGGGCTTTTGACATCCTGTTTTTAGTATATTAGTCAAAAATATAAAATTCTTTAGAGGTTTCTTATACTTTTAATTTATTTATTTTATTCATTTAGCACAAGGTTTTAAGAGCGATTTTTATACTTTAATTCAAACTGACAATTTTCATTATCGGTCATATTTTTGATATATTTTGCCTGTATTTCACACTGCCGCTTACTGCTTAAACCAGTTTTCCGTCGCTTATTTCAACCCTTCTGGGAACTCGGTGGGCTATGGTGTTGTCATGGGTTATCATAATAATAGTTTTGCCCCGGCTGTGAAGCCTAGAAAGAATATTCATAATTTCACTGCCTGAGCTAACATCTAAATTACCTGTTGGCTCATCTGCCAATATCAGCGGCGGCGACGATGCAATAGCCCTTGCAATAGCCACTCTTTGCTGCTGCCCACCCGAAAGCTGCCCCGGCAGATGCTTTGCCCTGCTTTCTAAGTCAACCAAAGCCAAAGCACGCTCCGCCAAATGCTTGCGTTTATTCTTCTTTATTCCCCTGTATATTAACGGAAGCTCTACATTTTCAATAGCCGAAAGTGAAGTAATCAAATTGAAGCTTTGAAAAATAAAGCCTATTTCTCTGTTCCTTATTTTGCTTAATCTGCCTTCCTTTTCTGTAAAAATGTCATTTCCGTTCAGCGTATATTTACCCTTATCCGGCACATCTAAACAGCCCAGTATATTCATTAGGGTAGACTTTCCTGAGCCCGACTGCCCTACTATAGCCACAAACTCACCCTGCTCAATGTCTAAGCTTACATTGTCGAGTGCCCTTAGCCTTGTTTCACCCACCCTATATTCTTTAACAATATTTCGCATACTTATCAAACTCATATATTCACACCTCTCAATTATTATGTAAACATATATATATAATATTCGCAAAATAATCATTTAAAATCCGGTATGGATAGATTATAAGGTTATGAAGTTGTTAACGCTTACAATAACTTTGAAATTAAAATCCGGTATGGATAGATTATAGGCTTGTAGAACATAATCGTCAAAACATAACAGTTCTGTACAATTACAGGCGTAGATGTCGTAATAGAAAATTCTTGCCTTATCCCCCCGACTATTAACGCAGGGCCTTTTCTTTTTACGGTTTTCCAAAATCATTAACACAGAACCTTTTTTCTGTTCCCCCCAACTATTAACATAGAGCCTTTTTTATGTTTTTCCCAACTATTGACATAGAGCCTCAAAAACAAGTGGCAACTTGATTATCGCCACTTGTTTTAATCAATTTCCTTTTTACGGTTTTACCCCAACTATTGACATAGAGCCTTTATATATACACTTGGCTGCACAGTTGCACCTCATAAATGACAACTACAGCAATCATCTTGATAATTTGTTGCACGACAAAAAAGAGAGCAGTTAAAAACTACTCTCTTTTGGCTCCCCCAACTGGGCTCGAACCAGTGACATCATGATTAACAGTCATGCGCTCTGGCAAGTGTAGGGAAATAGCCATTCACATTAAGTTGTTATATATTAATATATTGAAAAGATTGCGGGGCACTTTTTATACCAAAGTCATTTAAATCCTTTGGTATCTCATATTCTATTATATTACAAAGCTTATAGGCGATAGCCTGAAATTTATCTTCATAATATTTATCATAAAATTTCTTATTCACACCAGAATCATTTTTTGTTATCTCCCAGATCTTACTCGGAGAACCTTCTAATATGCTTTCAACATCAGCTTCACCAACAACTTTCATTATTGGGCTTGTCGAATAAATAAATATTTTATTAACCTCTTGTTTGCATTTAGATTTTCTATATTCATAAATCTTCTCTCCACGCATAATTCTATCTACATATTGTGGATTTATAGATAACAATATTGCACACATTTTTATTACTCCTATATAAACAATTTTAAAGTTAATTATATTTGATAAAAAAGCAAAAATCAAGAGGCTTTAAATATTTTAATAAATTATATTTCTGTTAACTCCTCCTAATTCAACTATACTATCAAACTGGGAATCATTGAGTTTAAAAAATCCCCAATATTCCTTTCTATCTAAACCAACTTTTTCAATTAAACTATGCCGTGTCAGTCTATTTTTTAGAGCAATATTGTAAGTAAACTTTATAATTTTGCACCCACCTTTATTATACCAATATAATAAATCCTTCTTATCAAACACACTGTATTGACATGCATATTGAAAAAAATCATTAAAAGAAGTAAAAGCGCCCTGATTTTTTACTTCTTCAACAACACAAATTGAAGTAACAACAGATGAATATTCTGCTATCTTATTAAAATCAGACGTTCTATAGAGTACTAATATATCTCCTCTTTTTAGTATTTCAACGTCCATTCTACATACATATATTTTATGTATAGAATTTCCATAAGAAACATCTTTTATAATTTCAGCACTTTCAGTTTTTAAGATAGAATCGGTAAACATGATAGAATGATATTTAGGATATATGCTTAAAAGATATTTATTAACACCCATGGCTTTCACTAATGGATAATCTATGCTAATATTTCCAGAAATTTTTCGCATATCTTTCACAAAAACTTTCTCACAATTAATCTCATCACCTTTTTTGCCATATTCATAAAATCCAAACTGTTTAAGCAAATTTATTAATCCAAAATGTTTAGGAAATATTGTAACATAACATAAATCAGCATTTTCATTAACTGCAGTATCAAATATAATCTTAACAAATCGTTCTCCTAATCTTGTTCCATGTGCATCAATTTTAAAAGTACCAACTTTTAAAATTGTATTAGCGAATATTGTTGGTTGCACATCAGCTACAATATCTTTCTCACTTTTCAGATAAAGAAAACCCATTATCTTCCCATTATTATCATACTGAACATAAGCTTTTTGGTTATATTTTCTACGGAACCAATTTTCAAATCCAGGATAGTCATATTTTAAAGAATCAAAAAACTCGTCTTCAATGTCTATCTCATTAAAATATTTTTCATTCATTCTTTACCCTCCTCGTATCACCCTTATTCAACTTTTGACACATTATCCTTAGCGACAGAAGCGTAATACAGTTCTGTAAGTTCTGAGCGTAAAAAATCATCATTTAATAACTTAATAAATGCTGTTTTAGAAACTTTAGTATCTAGTCTAATTTTTTTGCCATCTTCACTATATTTAAATTTACCAATTAAACCCGGTGTTGTTTGAGTAAATTTAATTATTTTCTCATTTGGAATATTTAATTTGATTATAGGAGAATTATCCATCACCTTTGAAAGTTTTCTTGCATAGGCAGGGTCTTCAGTAGAATCTTTTAGCACCTGTATATCTTCCAATAAATCGATATTCTCAATTTCAGCAATTGTTTTTTCCGCTCGCTGATGTATAAGTGTCTCAAACGCAAAATTTTTTTCAAAAGATTTTATATCAATAACCACTAAAGTATCTTTTACTTTTATTAGTTGAACTGTGCCATTTATTCTTATAATATCATCTCCATCAAACTTAACAAATCTTTTATTACTTTTGCATAACAAAAATGAGCCTTTTTTTATCAGTGAAATAGGATAGTGTTTCTTAAACATAACTAATCCTTTGTCCATAGTCCCTAAATAAATAATATAACCATATAAGTCTGACAAATTGTCTTCTTTAAATAAAAAATGTTCTAATTTAATTGCTTCATTAATATCAAAATTTCTTATGAATCCAATTTCCTCAGGGAACTCTTCATAATCATACTCGTACACAGCATTTGTTCTTTCGTCAGCAGTCGATAATTTACACAAAGACAACTCATCGTTATTTGAAATCGTATCTTTGAGATAATCTATAAACATATTCTTCAGTTCAGTATCTGTATTTTTATTATCCAAATCTGCAATTTTACAACTCAGAGTTTTATCTTCATTCTTCAAAATAAAGAATAATTTTATTGAACACACATCAGATATTATATTTTTGACTTCCGATTTAAGATTTTCTATCCTCATTGTTACACCTCTTAACATACCAGCATTGCTGATCCATTTCAATCCATTCTATTGAATCCCCATTAATTAATTTATTACTTGAAATAACCGTAATTACATCATTATAATCTTTTAACCTTATTTTATATAATTTGTATCCTAATAAAACAAGCGTTGGATTTGAAATATAAAGATCCATTTTTACAAAAATAATACCGGTGATAATAAGTATTAATATAAAAGCAATAATATATTTAACATTATTAAAATCAAAACAAACCAAAGGTATTATATATGTTGTCAAAAATGTCAAATATTCATAATTTGAATTTTCCACATGACATATCTTGTAAACTGGATTCAGAGATCCCTGCAATTGATACTTTAAATTAAGCATAAATAAAATTCCTACGAAAGCAAACACCATACATACTATTGGAAAGATATTTTCACATAGTAAATTTTCCCAACCAATAAAATTATTTTTGCTATCTATAATTTTAAATGTAATAATTGATATTAATAATAACAAAAACCACAGAGACATTATATAAAACTGAATTTTTCTCCAATTGCTGTTATATCTATTCATATAATAACCTCTCTTTCAAATCAGTAAATTTCATATCTTAACGCTAAGCCAATTTTTCAATAAAGGATAATATACAGTTATCAATTATTAAGAGGGGGATAATATGTCAAAACAGAGAGTATGGCATTCTGTAGATGAAATTTTTAGAGTGCTAAACGAATCTAATTGTAATTATATAGTAATGCGAAACTTTGAATGTTTTGAATCTGGACAAGTTTTTATGAATGGTCATGATGATATAGATTTGCTTTGTGACGATAAAAGCAGAGTGTGCAAAGTGTTAGATGCCCGAAAACGCCTTTACTTTCCTACAGTCAACAGCTATTATATTAAATTTAATGACTTAACCGTTAGTGTTGATATACGATTTATCGGAGATGGTTATTATGACAAACAATGGCAAATCGATATGTTACGGAAAAAGACTCTCTTTAATGACCAAATTTATGTACCAGATATAAAAAATTATTTTTATTCATTAACATATCATGCCATAATTCAAAAGAATTTTTTATCTGATGAATATTTAAAAAAACTTTGTATTATGGCATCTGAACTTGGAATCAATTGCACAACAGAGGAGCAGCTTTTAGAAGAATTGTTTAGATATATAAAAGAGAATGATTATAAAATAACTATTACCAGAGATCCGGGCATTATTTTGAACTTTAAAAATGTCGGCGATATAGATATAAAATCAAATCGTTTTTGGCTAATAAAAAGAAAAATTCTAAACGCATTAAAACATTTTAAATGGGTTGGGGATAAATATGTATGATAAAAATTATTATAAAAAGCACGAAGATGGTTCACTCCAATCTGCAATTCGTATAATAAGTTACATTAAGACATTTTATAATTTTAAATCTGCAGTTGATTTTGGATGTGGTATTGGAACTTGGTGTAATGTTATGGAATCCATAAACATAGGAAACTGTTTAGGAATTGATCAGCATGATTACTCTTCAGAATATATGCTTATATCACAAGAAAATTATTTAAAATATGATTTACGTAATCCATTATCATTAACAAGAAAGTATGATATTGCGATTTCAGTTGAAGTTGCGGAACATATTGACAACAAATATGCTAAGATTTTCATAGGAAATCTATGCAGACATAGCGATGTTATACTTTTTTCAGCTGCTTTACCAAATCAAGGAGGTACCGGACATATCAACGAACAACCATGCTCTTATTGGAAGCAGATATTTGAAAAATATAAATATAGAGCAATTGATTGTATTAGACCCGTATTTTGGAATGACGACACTATAGAGATATGGTACAGAAATAATAGTATATTATATGTTAATGAGCGATTATATAATGATTTTATAAAAATAATTCCTATGCAGGTACATCCTTTAGATATTGTACATCCTGAAATGCTGGCAAGAATTTTAAAAAAAGAGAGGTTTAAATAATGGTTAGTTTTATAATTTCCGTTGATACAACATATGAGATGGCAGATAATTTTTTTGAATTATTTTTTTCACACAAGTTTGTTAAACAGAGTGAAATCGTGGTAGTGGTTGATGGTAATTATAATTTACAAATCCATCACTTACTAAATAAATTACAAAAAGAGCACTTAAATTTAAAGGTGATTTACTCGTCAAAAATTGGATATGGTAAAGCCAATAATCTTGGAGTCAAGCATTCTACAGGTGAATATCTTTTCTTTATAAATACTGATATTTTTATTGAAGATGGTTGTTTTGAAAAAATGCTTGCAGTGTTAAATGGAGGTATAGCTGATTGTGTACAACCATTGTTGATTTATCCTCAAAGCAATTTAGTACAATGTGCAGGCACCTTTTTCGGACCATATTTTAAAGATCACCTTTTTGATGGGAATAGAATAGATGCAGACATCGTTAATCAAGATGGTCCCAGACAAGCCTTAACTTCTGCACTTTATGCTATGAAGAGATCAGTTTTTGACGAATTAAATGGATTTGACGAATTCTATTATAATAAGCTTGAAGGATTTGAATTATCATATAAAATATATTTGTCTGGAAAAACTTGTTGGTATTTATCAAGTGCAAGAGCTTGGCATTCACGTGGTGGAGGCAGAAATTTATATTCTTTTGATTTCAAGCAACAGGAATCGTACTTTTGGAGTAGATTTGGCGATACAGTTAAACCAGATATATCCGAGTATCTTAACAAACAAATCAATCAACACATGAAAGAAAACTCTTACTACACAATCATAATGAGTCAATTACGTTCTTGGAAAGAAATTATATCTAATACTGAAATAACAAGCAGTACATATGTTGAAATGCCATGGGTCGGCCCAGAAGGTTTTAATCTATGGAATATTTTTCCGAGTATATTGTTAAAAACTCCTGAGCCACTATTATTAATAATTGAAAATATTAAGTATCTGCGTTCAAATAAATACTGGCTGCAAGTCAGGAATCATCCAGATGATCTCGCTATTGATAGATATGCTAATCTTGTTAATATTCAAGAGTATTTATCATAAAGATATAAACTCAAAGATGAATATCGTTATCTATTGGTTTTTTTATTATATTTTTACCAGATGCGGGGATCTAACCATAGACTATCTTGAATATTGCTTTTACCGTTAAAGTACCAAGAGATTGTATTTGAGTCAATTTTGTTTTGGTTATGAATCGGTACAGCTAAATATGTTTTAGATAGCTTTTTTGCTATATTTTGATGTTTGATTGCATACTGATGCTGTTTTTGTAAGTCACCTTTTTTAAAATAAATTGCGGTAAATAGTTGATTTACAAACAATCCTAAACGATTACTATTATTCAAATCAGAGTAATCAATAAGCAATTTTGTTAGCTTCATTTCGATGTCTTCCGGGTCTTCCCCATCAACCAGCTCTAAAGATAGAATAGTCAATGTAAGTCTAGCATATACATGAATATATTTATTCTCAAGTGCTTCTTTTTGCAAATTATATAATCGATCATAAGATATATTACTCATTAAATGATTTAAAAATACTATCTCTGATATGCAATCAACTCTGCGCTTTTCGCATTTTCCATACTTTTGAAATATAGGAAGAGCTTTCTTAAAAAGATCCAGTGCTTTTTTATTGTTCTCAAACAATATAATTTTAGCATAATCCATATCTGCATATGCTTGATAATCATCTCTATTCAAATGTATACTTTCATTGTATGCTTCTTTATACTTATCTTCTAAATTATTATCATCTGTGAAAAAGGCAAATAGTATTTTTCTATTCAGGAAATTTAAATATGCATTTATTTTATGTTCTGATGAACAAATATCTGTTTTACCTTTTAAATGGTTTTCAAAATAAATTAATTCTTTCTCAAATTTTTCAAAATCAAGTGAATATAAATAATTCGTAATTAGTTCTGAATGTGCTTCCTGAACTATACCCTTTTGTTTACTGTTTAACGGTATTACCCCGCCTATGTCCGAAATTAATTGGAGATATTTTGAGGATCCCAAATGGGTCTGAGAATATTTTTTTGATTGGGCAAAAATATATAACAATTCTAAATTTTCGTATGTATATTGACTATATGGAGTACAGTCTAAATCCGGTAGCAATACAATGGCAAGATTCTGTGCAGCAATATATTGACTTTTGCTATAATAATCAGCACATATTGTTTTTGCCATGTTTAAATAATTGTTTCTAGTAATGTTTTTTCTATCAATAAGTATCGATAAAATATTACTTACAAGAACGGAACTCTCTATTTTTCTGCTGATACAGAATTGAAGGAAAGAGTTTAACTCGTCCATATAAATAGAGTCAAATTGTATTTGTGAAAAGGCATATAAATATATATCGTGATAGGGCTTTAAAATACCGTTTTCCTCTTTTATCAACGTATCTTTAACAAAATTTCTACTAACATTAATATATTCCTGTTTATAAAAAGAGTTAAGAAAGGAAGTTGGAACGCCTGATTCTATTTTGTAAACGATATATAAAATCTTTAAATATTTACAATTTCTTACTTTATTTACCGCAAATTGATTATTTGTTATATTTGTTTCTTCGTATGCTTCTGAAAAGATACTACCTCTTTTTTCCTTTGAAAAAAGAACTATATTTTTATCAAGTAATTTTTTTATTAGCAATTCCAAATGCAATACACTAACAGGTAATGGAAAAAAATCAGTAAGTCCTGCTATTTCTTGATTGAAATTTATTTTAATACTTGAATATACATCATTAACAGAAATACCAGATAAATTCCATTTCCCAATCCTCGTCTTTTTTACAGCATTTTCTAATTCTGTACTATAAAATTCATTAGGTCTGTTACATACAATAAACATAGTTGAATTTGTTCTAGTTACAAATTCCTCAATGATTTTTTTACATAAAAATGAATGTTTTTTTGATATCTTGTGAAAATCATCTGCCACAATAAAGGAAGTATTTCTGTACAAAAAACTATTTGTATTCGGAAACAACGCACAAGGATTTTCTTTAATCATAGTAGAAATTTTGTCTATAACATTTATAGCTGTTATTTGATTTTGTGTTCCTTCTTTCAACTCCAAGAAAATTTCGAAAGGAAAATTAGTATTATTCTTGACTAATTGAATAAAAGCCTCTTCGGATAAATCATATAAATACCCAAAATTTATAAATAGAATTAATTTACATAATGAACTGGCGTTTTCTGCATCTTTTTCTGAAAAACTTAGTGTAAGAATTTGGTTGTACCTATCCGAAATACTCATAACTAGTTGCTGTAAGAGATAACTTTTTCCGCTACCTTCACTACCAAATAAATGAAGTAACATGTTGTTTGTAAATTTATTTTCTATACAATTAAATATGTTTTGCTGAATTTCTTGCTGTTGTGTATACACAATAGTTGGGGATTGGTCTTCCTCAATTAGTAAATCCGGTATTTTTGCTTTTAATGCTACTTTATCATCGTTTAAAATAAAAAGTTCTATTCTGTCATTATGCGGATATTTTGCTATACACCTTATTAAAAAAGAATTATAACCAGGGACAATATTATATTCAGTATATTCTTGAGGTATTACCTTAATCGCTCTTGTATTAAGATCTAATGAAATAAATGCTTTTTGGTTAGAAAAAATATTAAGATATAGAAAGTATTCTTTATTTACTTTTAGTTTAAGCTGAGGAGAAATTAATGATGGAGCTGACAGTATTGCATCTAAAAAGCATACATCTTTTAATTCGATTTTTAAATTTATGGAAGTCGAATCAAATTTAACTCCTTTAAAATATTTATCAATAACACTTGGCTGTGTTTTTATCCAGTCAGATAAGATAGAACCATCTACAAATTTCACTTGTATTTTATGAGGTTCTAATATTGCTGTCGCCCTTTGAATAAAATCAGAAGTAATTTTACCATTAGTAACAAATAGAATAAATATAACTTCTCCGTCTAAAACGCCGGATACTAAAGTAGAATCCATATGTGATTTTGGTATTGCCTGTTGCGGGTTCTGCGTGTATTTTGCTTCACACCACCCTTTATAATAATAATTAAGTGATTCAATTTTTTCTCTAAATTCTGCATCTCTATTTCCATCCCAAGATTTGCCGGTTGGTACCCATTTATATTTCTTATAAACATCACTAGCGTAGTCACATGCTAATTTTTCAAATATTTTATCATTTATTCCTGACCAATCCATACATATTCTCCTAAATTCTTAATATAAGTGCTAATAATAGATAACTGTATATTATCCTTTATTTGTTAATATTTGTCACAATCGCTATGATTGTGGTCTTTTTATTTTTAAAATTCTAAACATTAATCTTTTCTCTCTCCCTATACTTCTCCGACAAATAAAGGATAACTTACAATTATCTAATAATTTACAATTGGCAAAGCAATTTATTAGCTTGGAGAAGGAAAAATGATAAAAAATAAAATTAATAATTACATTAGGAAAAGTAAAGAATATTCAAAAAAAGTTGTAATTGCAATTGTGGGTAATGCCAAGGAAATTACTAAAGTCGATGAAGATTACACAAACGGTACATCTATCGTTTCAGAATATTATGCTTTGCAAAAATTCAATCAGATTGTCGATACTTTAAAAAGCGAAGGCTTTGAAACTATTTCATATTATGATGAAATGGATTTCATCTATGATGTTTTAACACATCGGATACGTAATAATTATTATAAACCTATTATAGTGTTTAATTTTGCACAAAAAGGCATTGTCCATGGAAGGAAGTCTCTAATTCCGTTGTTTTGTGAAATGAATAGTATTATACATACTAACAGTGATCCTATGGTTTGTAGTCTGACAAGAGAAAAGTATTTTTGGTACAAACTTTTAAATGGTATATGCCCAGTTTGCCCTACCTGGGAGTATGATGCAAAATTAAATTGGATTTCTGGAAAACCAGAAACAGCAACAAAAGTAATTGCCAAACTTGAAAACCAGTGTTCAAGTATCGGTCTTACATCTGAAAATGTATTTACCTTTTCAGATGCAAAAATAGATTTCTTATATAATTTATCCACTAAATATAGTTGCCGAGTTATCCTTCAAAAGTTTATTGAAGGATATGAAGTTGAATTTCCGTTTTGTTATGATGGAAATGAAGCATTTTGTTTAAAGCCCCAGGGGATTAAGATTAAGGGCGAAAATTATATAGGAGAAAAAATTCTTGATTATGATGCTCGCAGAACACATAGTTACGAGTTTTATAATTTTGATGAATTCAATCCAGAATTATCGCAAGATATTTCATCAAGTATTGTTAGGGTTGCGAAGATAATGAATTTACAGGGTATGGGAAGAATCGATTGTAGAATAGACAAGGCTGATAACTTCTTTATTACCGATATTAATTCTAACCCTCATCTCATAGAAATTGCTTCTCCTTCTGAATCATTAAAGCAACTAGGATTTAGTGAGTATTCTGATTTACTAAATCTTATTATCGGAATAACTATCACTCGTCATCCCAATCAAATAATGTTGTAAATACAAAGCCCTGCTGATGTAAACAAAAATAATTTTTAATTGACTCTACATTACTTTTATATGCATTCATCCATTCGGAAGCAGAACTGCATTTATCAAAGTTTTTGATAGTCTTAATAATGGTATTCAATTCTGTCGATCTTTCAGAATAATGTACATCTTCTTTTGAAATATACACATCACTTAATATTTTTAGTGCTCTTTCTTTATCTTTATTTTGCATAAAATCCAAAATTGCATAGTTGCAAAAAACTCGATATTTATAAACACCTTCTTTGTCATTTTTGACAGATGGGTCATTGTATTTATCCTCAAGTAATGAAATAGATTTTTCTATTTGATCAAATAATGCTAATGAAATAGCATAATTAGAGCAAATAAATATATTATCCGCCATTCCCATAGTTTTTTCGTATAATTTCTCAAAGGATGTACATATATCATATTCTCTATCACCATAGATTAATTGATATATTAAACCATTATTCTCATACACCTCTTCTCTGGGAAATCGATAATTAAAGTGTTCTTCTCTTAATTTTTTTATTTTCTCTATATTTCTGAGTGCATCAATTTGATTACCGTTTATCAAATTTAGTGCTAATGCGTTGTTAAGTGAGATATATGTTTCTTTGATATAATTTGGATTCTTTGAAAAATATTCTATGCTTTTGTTAATTGCAACAATACTGCTTTCGTAGGAGTGTATATTACTATATTTTCGATATATAACATTTAGATAATACTCAATACCAGGACTATGGTTTTCATTTATAATGTTTAGAAATTTATTCTCCATCTTTGTGCTTTGAATTCGCGCTTGTTTGTAATTACCGTTGTGTATAAGGGCTGCAATTTTGCGAGTTTCGATTCTATATCTAAGGTATTCATCGATATTATAATTTTTTTCATCGTAGTTTAAAATCTCAATTGCTTCTTTACGATCTCTTCCATCAATCGACTTAATTAGAGACTGGCTTTTTAGCAATAAAAATTCTTCCTTTATTGGAGATGTAAGTATATGTACTTCGATAATGTCATTTATTGTTTGCATAGAATCTTCGTAATTGTTGTTATTTGCTTTTGAGTATGCTTTAAAATAGTTGTCGACAATAACGTATTCATCTTCTGATAAAGAAAATTCTTCCTTTCTAACATTCCCCTCATTTCGTATTTGTTGAAATATAGCTTGAAGTAAATATGTATTTGCTTTTCGATTGTTTGCGAGTTTCGCAAATGCATATTTTTCTTGATATTGATTTGGATAATAAGCATTTATTAGTTTTACAATATCGTTATAAATTTTTATCTTTTGTTCTTTCGGAATTGTTGAAAAGATTTTTTTTATTATCCCAAATATGATTTGATAGCAATTGTTAGATTGATTTACATATTTATTTTCATCTGCGAAATTCATATAATAATCTATTATATTCACTTCTTCTGACAACAGGAATGATAAGTCTAAATCAGAAAAGTATTTATTGCTAATTGCTATAACATTTAAAATATATTTTAATTTATCAGAAAATTCTTCTAAATTAATTTTGTTGTTTACAAGTTTTTCTATATTATTATTTATGTCAAGCAAATCTAGATCTTCATCTATTCTTTTGTGGTTAATATCATTTATAATTGACGATATCAATTCAATATTTCCATTTGCGTTTTTAAGTATAAAACACATTACCTCATTGGTTAGATTAATATCAGAATTTAGATTTAATGCAGTAAAGATGCTACGAGAGTTTTGCTCATTAAAATTAAGTTTATCGAAATAAATATCTTTTCCTATAATATTATTTATATCATGTTTATCTGGAATAAAAATACAAACTAATCCTTTTTTTAATCTATTTTTTATCTTGGAAGAACGTATCTTATTGATTAGAGCTTTTGTTCCGTTATCCAGATCATTAAAATTCTCAACAACTAATACAATTTTATATTTTCGAGAAGCCCTTTTGATATTCTTTATTAAATGATTTTCTAATTCAAATAATTCTTTCCTTTCAATACCAATAGAAAGAATATCTCCTATAGAGAATTCGGGCGAGATTTCATATGAATTTAATGTTAATACTTTTATGTTTTTAATTGCAGTTAAGAAATCACTACAGTTTTGATACTGATTTGTATATGGTACAATACTAATAAATAAGCTTTTTTCAAAATTCAAACTAGATATAACTGTTTTTCTGCCACTTTTAGGTTGACCAATAATCGTTATTGTATCGGTTGTCTGTAGTGCTAATTCTAAATGTTTTAAGTTCCTAATTTGATATTCCAAAAGCATATAGAATCACCCTGTTTTAAGTTATAGATAATTGTAAGTTATCCTTTATTCATTATTTTCAGGTAAGGTCAATAATACATTCTGTTAACAAAATACGCTACACAGCTTACATTCAACTGGTGTATGTCTATGTAGTGCTTAATCTCATTCTAAGAAAAAAGTATTAAACCTTAACTAAATCTATATTTCGGGTACGTAATACAAAAATATTTATAATTACCCTTATGGTATTAATTATAACATAATTCGACAAATGTTTAAATAACTTTTACGCAAATCAGTTATAAAATTTCACACGGTATTTTTATGTATTTTGCATAATAGAATCTTGTTCACTGCTTTATAAACATACTTTTATGCAAAATAAATCTAGGCATTTGAATAGACTTTCTTTGTTTTCTATTGCATAATAATTTTATTAAATATAAGGAGCTATATGCGATGGAAATAAAAAATGTACAAGCAAATAATCTAACAACTGATTATCTAAACTTTTGCCTTTCAAGAAAAAATCTTGATCAGAAAACGATAAAATCATACACTATTGATTTAAGGCAGTATTTTGAATTCACTATGGAATCTGCTATTGAATGGACAAACAAAAAATCCATTGAGCAATACATTGATTTACTGCATTGCAAGTACAAACCTAAGAGTGTTAAACGAAAAATCGCTTCGCTAAAAGCATTTTTTCACTATCTTGAAATTGAGGAACTTATTGATATTAACCCTTTTCATAAGATACAAATCAAGTATAAAGAACCCTTTATTCTCCCAAAAACTATTCCCATAAATAATATTGAGCAAATTATTAGGTTTGCTTATCTACAACTTACCAAAGCTAAAACTGACTATACTAAGAAAGTTGCTCTGCGGAATGCACTCATACTTGAGTTACTGTTTGCCACCGGAATGAGGATTTCAGAATTATGCACACTCACGACTGAGCAAATTGATTTTAATGATTACATAATCAAAATTTACGGAAAGGGCTCAAAAGAACGCCTGATTCAAATATGCAATCAAAATGTTCAGGAGTTGCTCAAAAAGTATAATCAATCATTTAAATTTGAAATAGCAAACAACAAATTTTTCTTTATAAATAGACTCGGCAACCGTCTATCTGAACAATCTGTTCGTAATATGATTACCAACTATGCAATCGGTGCAGAAGTGCCGCTGCACATTACTCCGCATATGTTTCGTCACTCTTTTGCAACTCTACTGCTTGAAGAAGATGTTGACATACGCTATATTCAACAAATGCTGGGTCATAGCTCCATTACCACAACGCAGATTTACACGCATACGAGTATCAACAAACAGAAGAATATTCTGTCTTCCAAACATCCGAGGAATAAACTTGAAATTGGGATATAATAAAAGCCTTGCGGGATTTTTTAACTCACAAGGCAATCAGAATACTTTATTCACTTTTATCAAAATCATTTTCTATTACATCGGAAATAAGGTTTGAAAAGTCAACAGCATTTTTTGAAGTAATAACAGGTTTTCCTTTTTCAATCCTTTGAGATTTTTATACTGGTGGGTTGTCATTCCTGACCACGCTTTTGTGATTTCATCAGTCAGAATTGCATATTCTACCCCCTGTTTTACACCACGAGAATCCCATTCATCAGTAAGTTCTTTCCTCACCTGTATAGCCTGAAGTCGTTGATTTATCCACTCCCTGCTATACCCTTTTTTCAGGTATGTTTCAAGAGCTCTCTCTATGGTAAGTTCGGGATCAATAGTTTCATCTATTCTTTCTCTGCCAACTTCTGCTAGTCACATTTTAAATGGTTCTGCTTTTTGCGACGGGATTGACTGTATTAATCTTAAAAGCTGCTCTGTATTTGCAACATCTGTTTTGTAATTTTTACCATCCTTAGGAGATTGCATTTTCAGTTGTACGATATTTTCGTACAACTGGTTTGCTCCTTCAGCTTTAAGCTTTCGCTTAAGATCGCTCCAGTAACGACGAGGTTCGTTACTGTCAGTCAGAACTGAAATTACATCAACTATGGAAAAATACCATTCTTTTTCCGACTCATTCCACGCAGTACGAATCTTTTTATCTTCAAAAATTTGTATCTTATTTCCTTCGCTCATATATATTCACCCACTTCTAAGCTAAAAATATTATAGCAGACTGAATTTGTAAATTCAATCAATTAGTCTTTATAGAGATAGGAATTGTTCATAATTAAGGTCGAAGACAATCTCTAATTCGTATCCCCGTGATACTTTCACTTCTCTTATGAGCTGACAAGCTATCATTTTCTTCTGTTCCATTGTGGAGTTATCAAACTCATCAGCCCAAGTTCTGAATTGTGAGTAATAAAAATCAAGCTTACCCATCGCATTTTGCTGATTGGCAAGCTTGTACTTTATATCACTTAATTTAATTTCTTTTTTATGGAGCAAATCGTTTGTATTATCAATAGAAGCTGACAGTATATCGGGAGCGAATCGGCTCTCACCAAGTAAAGAGCGTCCTATTTCAGCAGATAATTCAATTACCTGTCTTTTTAGTTTATCAATCTCTTTATCAATCTTAGTTTGCTTTCTCTTATATTCCGATATTTCTGACTTATAGCGTTTTTCCAGTGCTATATCTTTTGGTGTTGATTTGATTTTGGCGAGATAATCTCTTAATGTTGCAAGTACAGCACCGTCAATTCTGTGTGCTACATAAGCAGACTGACCGTCACAAGCACCTCTTTTCATCGCTTTATTGGTACATATATACCTCTGTCTGCGAACTCTGTACTGACTGCCGTCTGCCCTGTCGTATCTGTCAATATAGCTTGTTGATACCATTTTCTGACCGCAGTGGGCGCAATAGATATTTCCGGAAAGTAATGTACTGCCTTTCGTAGTTCTTGCAATTTGTTTCTTCTCTTCATTTTTGTTAGAACGCTGACTTAATATAAATTGTGCTTGTTCATATACATTTTCATCAATGATGTGAAGTCTTTCTATGTATGGGGATTCAACACCGCCTGATATAAAATAACCGCAGTACATCTTATTTTTCAAAATACGATTTACTGTGTTGCATTGAAATTTACTGTTGTTATGAGTTCGTATACCATGACTGTTCAAAAAGTCAGCCATTCGATATGAACCATAACCCTCTTTAACTGTCATCTCGAATATCTTCTTGACTATCGGAGCTTCATCATCGTCAACGACTATGTCCATAAGTTCTTTTCCCTTTTTATTGACTTCACCGCTTTTTATAAGTTTGTAACCGAATGGTGCAACACCTCCGGTAAATTTGCCGCCTAACGTCATTTGGTTAAGGCGAGTTTTAACACGTGCTGACGTTTTCTGGCTTTCACCGTTGGCTTGCCAAAATCGTATGTAATTCATAAGCTTATCCACATGATTATCCATACGCTGTTCGCCCTCGTTAACGCTCCACACCTCTATGCCGTGCTTGATAAACCATTCGACGACAAACGGGGTTTCATCATCAATTCTGCCTATTCTGTCGAACATAAAGACAAGTAGGACATCGAATTCTTTCTTTTCTGCGGCGGCTTTCAAATCTTGAATAGCATCTCGGTCGCTTGCCGAAACCTTGAATCCCGACACGCCTTTCTCCTGAAACTCTTTCAGAATGGTCCAACCGTTACGTTCTGCAAATTCTCTGCACGAGGTTTTCTGCATTGGAATATCATCTTTATCAACCTGACCTTTGGTTGATACTCTGTACAAGCAATATACTCTTTTCATTTCATCACCCTTTCATACGATTTTTGCAAACCAACAATACTACATAATTTTTATAATATCCAGCGAAATCCAAAATTAAATTGAAAGAAATTCAGCATCCAATCAGAGATTTCATTCTGTTCTCAAATGTATCCAAAAGATTTTCGAGAATATTCCTTTCAACATGGTTATTTCTGTTTTTAGAAAAGTAGATTGTGACCTTACAGTCATTTATAACAGATTCTATTCTGTGTTCTGAATCAATGTTATTTTCATTTATATAGTTTTCGTTCAAATTATCACCTGTTCCTTATTTTTTGTTTTTGTCATTTATATGATCTTTCATCTGCTCATCAGCTTTTGCCGCTGCATTGCACAGGCACATAACGCAAACGCCGATAAAAGCACCGACAAAAAGTCCTATAATAAAGCCTAACATTTAAACACCTACTTCCTCATTATTTATCTTCTACACCGACAGCAGAAATAAACATAATGCTTTCTGCTGTCAGTGTAATATCAATCGTTTGTGGATAGCTCTAATTTTCACGCTATCCTATTGTCGCTATTTATCCTCGATACCCTGCGACAAGGAACACATCAGACGGCATTGCATTATAGCCTCATTGGAATTTCACCACCGTGGGGATCTCCCACAGCCGCCATCTTTGGTTGCGACGGTTTTATCACGCTCGACTTTTGACTTGACGGAAGTATCATTGTCCCTTCTGCCTGTCATCGCCCTCATTGAATTTGCCTTTCAATGTCTGAGTCCTGAAGTTCTATATAGAAGTTCGCTCATATGGCTTGTCCGTACCGAACAGCAAAAGGAATGTATCTGATGTGCTGATATTAAATTTTCAAAGAGCAACGCCTGCTCTCAGAAAGAGAAACAGGCGAAAGGATTATTTATCCCTTCACCTGTTTCCTCACTTAAAAGCTAAAACACACCCCTAATTTATAAATTTTTTAAACTATTTTTGATTTTTTCTACTGCACGATACACCGATCTTTGCACACATTGATAAGTACAGCCTTCTTCAAGTGCTATTTCATCAAAAGTTTTTTCTTCAAAATAATACTTGTTCAGCCTGCGTTTCTGCACCTCGGGTAATTTGCTTATTGCAATATGCAAATTTTCTGTAACCTGAACATTTTCAAAGTATTCTTCTAACGACCATTCACTTGCATCTTTCTTTTTATGCAAAGTATGTTCATATATTTCGGAGTGTTCCAAATGTCTGTCGTATTCATTCATCTGAGAAATATCTTCAAGTTCAAATTTATTGAAACTCTCAAACACTTTCTGCGATACCGCTATCTCTTGAAAATTATTATTTACATCAACAAAAGAAATATAGTATCTTCCGGCTTTCGTGTACAGTGTATAAGGATTATACTTGTCTTTTCTTCTCTTTGGACGCTTGTCCATTGATTTTTCCTCCAATCAATCTGAAACTTTTAGTAATTCAGGTTGATTGGAGGGCTTCTATTTTTATAAATCATAAGTGCCCTTTCCGCTTTCAACGCAAAAAGGGCAAAAGCCGACAGTTAATAGCATTAAAAGCTATAACTTGTCGGCTTTATTTTGAATTAATATAAAAAATATTTATATATTCTTTAAATTTGAACACTTGGAGTACATTTCATCAATAAATTTCTCTTTTAATATACAAACGGAATTTTTTGTGTTATAATCGACTAGAAACATATATAAGGAAGTAATGTCTATGAAAATACTTGTTGTAGAAGACAATCAAACACAGAATGATGTTTTGGCAAATTTTTTAAAACTTGCCGGCTATGATGTTCTGTCTGCTTATACATTAAACGAGGCAAGAAATTTATTTTCTTCAGATATAAATTTGATAGTATTGGATGTTATGCTCCCTGACGGGAATGGGTTAGATTATTTGAAAGAAATCAGAAATTACAGCGATGTTCCTGTTATTGTTCTCACTGCACTTGATGACGAATATACCCAAGTCAGCACATTTGATTTCAAGGCAGATGAATATGTAGAAAAACCTGTTTCTCCTATTGTTATGACAAAAAGAATAACTGCATTATTGGAAAGAATTTATGGAAACTCTGATTCTGCTAATATTATGGGATTTAAATTTGATTTTAAAAAATTCAGTTGTTATTCCTCAGAAAATATAAATTTACAGATGACTACAAAAGAGATACAGATTGTAAAATGCCTATATGATGCAAATGGAAATGTGGTCACTCGTGATAATATCTTAAACTCTGTTTGGGGATATGAATATATAGGAGAAGATCGTTTGATAGACACTCATATAAAAAATATAAGGAAGAAAACTTCGCCTGAAATTATATTGACTGTGAAAGGTGTCGGTTATAGATTAAACATATAGCCAAAGTACAAATATCATCACATAGGTTAATATTCATTCACATATTTAAATTGCACTTTTAAAGCAATTAGGAGCATTATTTCGTTTAAAAAGGAGTTTCTATGAAACATTTTAAATTAAATATATTTTGGAAAACTTTTATTTCCATAACTTTTATATTACTCGCAATCACTGTGATAGCTTACGCATTGCTATACGCTTTACTCCCCCATTTTTATAAAGAATATAAGAACGATCAGTTTGAAAAATATGCAAGTCAACTTATAGAAAACTTAGAAACAGCTGATATATCCGAAGAGTATAATATTCTAACCGATTTTGCAAACGAACATTTCGTATCCATAGTTGTACGAGAACAGGATAAAAACGGAAAAATAGTTTACAACCTTACCCAGACAAGCTCTGTCGCAGTTAAAGATGATATTATAGACAATGGTAAAGAAGAAATAGAATGGAACGAACAAATAGATTCACATACAGATAAAAATAATAATTTAAGTCTTAATTTTAATTACAATATTAAGAACCAACTTAGATTTTTGGAAATTGATGTGACTTTACAGCCTTTAGATGAAGCAAAAGATGTTATCATAAACATCTATCCGATAGCTGTTTTAGTTTGTATTATTTTTTCTCTGGCATTTTCATATATTTTTTCGTATATGTTCGTAAGGCCAATCAGAAAAATCAGAAAAGCTACATTAGAAATGACTAAATTATCGCCTGACATATCAATTACAGTATCATCTCACGATGAAATAGGTCAGTTAAGCCGCGATATCAATATGCTGTACCAAGAATTAAAAGGAACTATAGATACATTAAAAATAGAAATTGACAAATACACAAATTCAGAAAATAAAAAAATTGATTTTCTCAGAACTGTTTCACATGAACTTAAAAATCCATTAGCTTCTGCAAATGCTTTAATTGAAGGAATAATTTACGATGTTCCACCCTACAATCAAAATCAAAAACAATATCTTTTAGAATGTAAAACATTTTTAGAAAAAGCAATAGAATTAACTAAAGAGTCGTTGAATTTATCTCGTTACGAATACAAAGAAGAAGAATGTGAAAAAAATCTTAAAGATGTGGTTACGGCTGTAGCCGGCGATTACAAGGTAATAATTAAATCAAAGCAAATCGAATATTCAGAAAACATTCCTGATAGCATTAAAATAGTAACGAAAGTAAATTTATTTTCAAAAGTATTAGCTAACATTTTTTCTAATGCGGCTAATTATACAAACAGATACGGCAAAATTGAAGTATTTATTGAAACAAACAACGATAGCAATAAACTAATTATTGCAAACACATGTACACCCCTTACAGAGGACGAACTAAGCAAACTGTTTATTCCATTTAATAATAATTATGATAATGATAATTCAAATGGTCTGGGGTTATATATCGTAAAACAACTACTACTAATTTTACATATGAAATACGAATTTTTACCTACAGAACATAGTGACGGTATGAAATTTGTAATTTACTTGTAATGTAAAAGTGGCGCAGGATTTTTGTCCTGCGCCATTGTTTTTTTAGCAGAGAATATTTTAACCTAAATCTATAGAGTCATTTGCCTGCGGTGATGTAGCATTTCCGTCATTCTCATCTATTTCAAATTCTTGTGTATAGTTTGAAGTGTTTTCACTACTGTTATCTGAAACAGTTGTACTTGATTGTGTTGTTGATGTATTTGCATCATTATTACTGCATCCAATAAGAGCGAACGCTAATATTAACACTGTGCATGCTAAAAGGATCATTGTTTTAAATTTATTTTTCATAAAATTTCCTCCATTATACATTTTTACCGTCTTTAATTTTTATTGTTCTATCACACATTTCAGCTACGCTTGAATCGTGTGTAACAATTATGAATGTATGACCTCTTTGGTGCAGTTTACGGAATATCTGCATAATTTTTAATCCCGTATTCTCATCTAATGCACCTGTTGGTTCATCCGCCAAAATAAGTGACGGCTGATTTATTATTGCCCTTGCAATAGCAACTCGTTGAGCCTCACCACCGGATAACTGTTTTGGCTTTTTATCAAGTTTATTTTCAATTTCCAAGTCTTTAGCCAATTCAAGCACTTTGCCTTTGATAACATTTTTTGATTCATGTTTTAAATATAATGGCAAAGCTATATTTTTAAAAACCGAATTGTTTTCAATCAGCGCAAAATGTTGCAAAACAAAACCAATGTTTTCTCTGCGAAAAACAGTCATCTTATCGCCTGAAACTTTTGACATATCATTTCCTTTGAAAATATATCTGCCGCTGTCAGCGCTTTCTATACCGGAAATTATATTAAGAACAGTAGATTTTCCTGAACCTGATTTGCCCATTATTGCAACCATTTCTCCTGTATTCACAGACAAATTAAATTCATTCAATACAATACTTTTCTTATCATATGATTTCGTTATATTTTCTAAACTTAACAATGACAAATTGCATCCCCCCTACTCATTTTCTCTAAGTAATGTGCATAGGCGCATTTTTTTAATCTTGTACAATCCAAAAAACGCCATAAATATCGTCAGCACTGATTCTATCACCAACAACACTACTATTGTGTAATCGTTTGTTCCAAAATCTAAAATTGTACCATTATTCAACATTTGATTAAGTATAAATAACAAAGCATCTGAAAGAATAAAGATAGTCAGAGCGTTTGCTAACATCAATATGAACAATTGCTTTGATGTTATTCCGTTGATCATATACACACCGTACTTTTTTCGATTTTTTCTTATATTGTAATACACTTGAAAACAGAACATGACAACGCTTAAAAGTATCATAAATATAGCAATAATACTGCATGATACTGTTTGATCTCTAAGTCCACCTAAATATTGTTGCATACCGGAAGTTTCATCAATAAGATTAAGTTCATACAGTTTATCTTTATCAATCATTTTGTAGAACATTTCTGAAGTAGCTTTTGCATTCTTATCACTACATATAATTCGTGCATTTATCAACTTATTAAAGATATTGTAGGTTTCACTAAAAAAACTTTCATAACTTCCATCATTAAGAACATAATCGTAGCCTATATCATAGTTAGGAATAACCATATATCTGTTTAAGATGACTTTTTCATTATTATTATCATAAAAATAACTATTTTCATCAAAAAAACCTATCACAGATAATGTTACTGCCTTACTCGTAGCAGGATGAGCATTTTCAATCTTATCACCTATTCTATAACTATCCTTATAAGAACTTCCGAGCAATACTGGCAATACAACATTCTTAGTACTGTTTACGGTAAATTCATCTGTTGTAAACCATCGTCCTTTTGATAATGTAATATGTTTCCCTTTTTCAAAATCAGGGGAAGCATATATAGCTTTTAGTGTCAGTACATCACTTGACTCATAAAAATCAGCTTCACCATCTTCGTAACCTGAAAGACATTCTTTTTTATAAATAGGGAAATCTTTTGAGGAATAATCTGCATCACCTTCATTGTAAAATAACATTGCATCTGCAAATGTATAACTATAATCAAACAAATTGCTTTGTTTTAAAGAGTCATAAAGTTCTTTAATTTTCTCCTTATATTTATCACTTGAAAGTCTGTTTAAAACTTCATCTTCACCAATAAAACTAATTTTATAAAATACTTTATCACCATAACTTTCTTCTGCAGCTCGTTGTTCATTTGAGGCTGAAATAAAATTAGTTATAGTAATATTTAAAGCAATAAAAGAAAATGAGAATGCAACAACCAGCAATACTGCTACTACAGTACGATTAAATATAAAACACTTAATTTCATCAAAAATTATATTTCTCATAACATCCTCCTATCGACCTTTCAGCGTTGAACTTATATTTACCTTTCCCGAAAGAAACACTGTAAATATCGTGATTAACAAGCCTATCACAAAAAATATAATTCCTAATATTACAAAATGACCATAAACTAACTGCTCCATTGAAAAGAAATTACTAAGAAATCGTGTAAATAATTTTATGTTAATAACAACAGTGATAAAAGCAACACATATTAAAAGCAACATGTTTTTACCATATTTTATAAACATTGATTTTTTAGTCATACCACAAAGTTTTTGAATCGCAACCATATGTCCATTACGCGTGATAAAAAAGATTGTTGTTAGGAGTAAATGGATTAATGCAGCAAGAACAGCAAAAATGTACAATGAATTACTCATCGAATCCAATCCATATTCATTTATTGACTCATAGTTGACAAAATAATATTCATAATTTGCATGTATAATTTCTTTAATATCGGATAGCACATTTGATACTGTGTTTTCACTTAATGCATCAGCGTAGTATAATCCGACACAGCCTTCTTTATCTAATAAATATGTTAAATTCAAATAAACACTATTATCCAAAGTGCTGTCAGTTTCTTTGAATATTCCAACTACTTCATACAAATCCTGCCCATATCCAAAATAATACTTTTCATTTTTCTTTATTGTTTTAGAAAGCATATTTGAACCGATAACTGCCGTAGATGTTTTATTTTTGTAATCATTCAAACTAAAGAAACGACCTTTGGATATATAATTTGAAAAAGAAAACACATCAACTGTACCATATATTCCTCTTATTATTTCTTCGTTGTCACCTGATATATATTTATAGAGCATAAAATCATCATTAGAATTAATTGATGACAAATCAAACGTACTAATATTTTCTGATTGTGAATCTGAATTTGAAATCTGTATTCCTTTCACATTTTCAGAAAACATCTCCCTATCTAAGAAGTCCTTGGATGATAAATTCAAATTATAAGCCAACAATATCATCAAAAACATACCGATAAAAACAATTTGTAAATAATATAATAAATATTCTTTTGATATTTTACTCATAAAACATAATTCCTTAATTTAACAATCCCAAAAGTGCGAATTATGAATTCGCACTTTTGGGATCTAAAATATTGGTATTAATAAATAACACCGCCGTTTCTTGTAACTGTACCACTAGTACAAGTTTTCTTAGCTGTAGCTTTAGAAGACTTATAACCAGTAGATTTAGCACTAACTGTTTTACCGTTATTAGATACTTTTGCCCAAGTAGTAACATATTTACTAAATCCAGTTGCCTGAGTAGTAATTCCGTATACATTTCCTGCTTTAGTAAAATTATACTTTGCAGTAGCAGCTGACGCTGATGCTAGTGAGGAAACAGCTAACATTGCAGCTAAAGAAATACCTGCAATGCGTCTTTTAATGCTCTGTTTCATTACGACATTCTCCTTTCTATAAATTTTTGTAGGTTAATCATAAAATGTGATTATTTAACTTACAGACCATATAATAACTTTTTAATCTGTAGTCTATATGTAGTTAAAATGTTTTTTAAATATAGAATTTATATCATGCTAGTGATTAGAACTATATTCAAATCACATAATCAATAATTTTAATTCCAGATTTAAATTAGTTATTTATTACACATATTTAATTTAAATAGTAAAGAACTTGTTCCACCTCTTTTACGATAGCGTTGCTGTGTTTTAATCATTCCAACCCTTTTTAAATCCTTAATTGCCCTTCTTACTGTAGCAGGCGACAGCTTTATGTCGCCTGCTATTGTATTTACAGAGGGCCAGCATTCGCCGTATGTATTGGCTCGGTCGTAGAGATAGGTATAGACTGCTACGGCTCTGTGAGGTAAGTCCATTTGATACAGAAAAGTTAATTTACTCATTCTTCTGCACCTCCTGTGACGGTCGTTCGGTTCTTATGACTACTTTTCTTTGCTTGTCTGCGTTCTGTTCAACCATTGAATTTCCAGGTTCTTCTGTTGGATCATTTTGCTGTTCTGAATTAATAGTATCTTCACTCTCGGTCTGTTCTGTATCTGGCGAGGTCTTTAGGTTTTCATTTTTCTTCTTTTTCTCACTGCTTGCTTCATCAAAATCCGAATCATTTACTGGCTGTTCAAGATATTGAGGAGAGTATGTTTGGATTATGTTGTTGAACAACTCCGAGCGGTTGGCATAGTGAACTTCACGGTTGCCGTTTTCCATTACCTCATGCTTTTCCTCAAATTTAATACCCCATTTGAAAAACAATTTCAGCTTGACTTTCATAGGATAAAAGCCTGTTTTCATAACAACAAATGTGCCTTTTGGAAGTGACTTCAGCTCATCGGGAGTCATCAAAGGTCTTTCTATCATCTGCAAGGATTGTGACGGATCGTTTTTGCTCCTGCTTACAGAACCACTCATAACTGTTCTTGAGCCGAGTGCTTTTGATAGCACTTCTGCACTTGTGCTGTTAGGAGCAAAGCCACCGAAGATAGTCAGCTGTGTGTTGTCGATGATAACATCAGCACCCTCTTTGCCGTAGTTGCGTTCAAGCTGTGCAAAGGATTGAATTATCGGCACTATCTGTAAACGCCTTGAACGGGATGCAGAAAACATCATCTCGGCTGAATCAATCTTTGGCAAAGTTCCAAATTCATCGCAGAAGAATACACAGCGATTTTTCAGAACACCGCCGTTTTCATCTGCAACTGAAAGTATTTCACGGTAGAGCTGTTGGATTATAAGCGAAACCATAAAGAAAGTGTTGGGATTTTCCTCCGGCATTACAATGAATATCGCACACTTTTCATTGCAGAATTTTTCAGCGTCAATCTCTGTATCAAAGCACAAAAGCTGTTCAAGCTCACTGTCAAGAAAAGCGTTGAGCCTTGACAATGCCGTACTCATAACGCTCGACATACTCTGCTCGGCTGTGTTGAGAGCCGCCCCTGCAAACCATTTTGCCTTGTGGTCGTCGGGAAGATAGTCCATAAGCAACTGAAACTGATTTTTGCCTTTCTTATTGGTCGGAGCGAGCAATTCCTGAATGATTTTGAATACCGAAACAATATGCCTTTCTTCGGATTCACAGAATTCTGAAACAAGCAGAATGGTCGCTGTTAAAAGTCCCTCTGCCGCATCATAAAAGTAAGCGTTCTGTCCGAATGAAGCCGAGTCCATACCTGAAAGAATAATCGTTTTTGAAATGATTTTTGCATATCTTTCGGCTCTTGCCTTGTAAACAAGCTGTTCGGGCTCGGCTTTGTATAAGTCCATATACTTATTCACAAGATGCAGGAGATTGTTGCCGTGAGAGCGTGTTGGGTTACGCAAATCTATTACTGAAATTTTGTAGCCGTAATACTTTTCTGCAATCGTTCCATAATTCCGAACTACATCACCCTTTGTGTCGGTTGACAAAAATGACATACCAGTAGCGCAGGCATACTCAATGCACGGGTAAAGCCAATATGCGGTCTTGCCGACGCCTGCCGCACCAATCATCAGAGCGTGGACATCGCCTGTGTCAACCATTGCTGTTGTTCCCTTTTTTCTGTTCTTGCAACCGACAACTATACCTTGTTCAGTTGGTCTGCTGTCTGGATTATTTCTCCACTCGTTAGGCTGAAAATCAATTCGTTTGTATGTTTTTTTGACTTCCTTTTTGGTCGCCCAACGGGCAGTTCCGTGCTGACCTTGTCCGACAGTTTTGTTTTTTATTTGGTTAAGAGAATAGTTATTACCAACTGTTGTAATAATCACAAACAAAGCCAACATTGAACCTGTTACAATTATCAAAGTTACAATACCTGATGGCATATTCGTTCATCTCCTTTTTCTGAAAAAGTTAAATCCTCGTTCCAGTCTTTGAGGTTGGGAACGAGGATTTCATTTTGAATATTCATCTTGTTTAGTTTGTTGGCTATCCGTTTGTTTGCTGTCTGTCCTGCCTCGTCATTGTCAAAGCAGAGAAACACATTTTTGATGTTCGGATTATCTTTCAGACATTGAAAAAGCACCCTATCCGAAACGGAGCAGGATGTCGCATAGCTGTGTTCTTTCCAATTTTCCTTGTGCATTGAAATGTAGGAAAGCATATCAATCGGTGCTTCGAATAAAAATATCTTGTCGCTTGTGCCGTGCCAATGAAAGCTGAACTCAGGCTGACTGCCTGCAACATTGCCTTTATACAGATTACTCGTCACCGTTCCTCTCTTATGTGCGTGACGAGGCTTACCGCTTGAATCATAGCCGACAAATACCGCATTGTGATAATAGGCTGACTCATAAATCATTTTCTTCCGTACAAACTCAAAAAGCACATCTTTATCAATTTCACGAGTCAACAGCAGATAAGAAAAAACTCTGCTCATTCTGTCATTTCTCGGCGGCAATTCAAAGGGTTTGTGCTCTTTTTCTATGAGCGGTGAGGCTATGATTTGACCGCCACAGTTATTCAAAAGCATTTTCACCGCTTCGGCATAGTCCTTGTTGTAAAATCTGCGAACGAAATCAACGGCATCACCGCCTTTCTGTTCATACTGATGATACCAGAGGTGACCTCTGATAGTTACCTTTTGCGAGCCGTCAAGCCATTCGTATTCTGAACCTGATTTTCTGACTTTCTCGCCTTGACGGATTAAAAAATTAGCAAGGTCAGTTCGCCTTGCCTGTTCTCGCTGTTCTTTTGTAAAATGAATGTATGTTGATATTGTTATCACTTCCTTAGTGTTAATATATTTTTCTTTTCTGCTGTAATATCTTATAGTGGGTAGTTCTTCTCTTATCACCATGACAAGAGGCACCAGTCAGCATTTAGGCGCAGTTGTTCCTTGGTGGAAATTGGATTATTTGATAGACAACTTTCTTTTTATGTGGTATGATAATAATAGAAAAACTGATTAATAAATTGGATTTTGTGGAGGAAAAATGGATATAGTAGTACAGTTTTTTGAGATAATAAGTGGGGTATCAGCCGCCGTGGCAATAATTATTTCAATAACACTTTATAGACATGGTTTAAAAAAAGAAAGAAAAATGGATACTTTGAAGAGTCTTTCGGAAATACGCAAAAATTATTTTAACACAAATACTCTTAACCACAATGAAAAACTAAGGTATTTGAACGAGTTAGAATATTTTGCTACTGGCGTTAATGAGAAGATATACGATATTAAAATTGTGAAAAAAATGAGTGGGAATAGACTGATAAAACAATATGACAATTGGGCTGGTGATTTTATCAAGTTTAGAAGAAAAAGCCATGGAAACAATAAGACTTATTATGAATATGAAAAAAATGATTAACAGACTAAAAAAGAAATGTTAAACATAAATCTTATCTAACAATATATTATAGAACTCCAGCTTATTAAACGTAATATATCGATTACATTTTCAACCCCTGAGCCTGCTTTTTATCATTAATCTTCTGTTGTAATTTTTTATCCGTCCTTTGCGCTTTCTGCTTTTCTTCAAAGCGGAGTTGATTCTGAATCATATTGCCGAGGTAGCGCAGGAGATAAAGAGAAGAAACTGCAACGCTGTTGCGGTTGGTTTTAATTGAATAATGAGGATACAGAACACCTTTGTCTGAATCAAAAACTGATTCGGCAGAGGTGTTTTCTTCATATTCAAAGGGATTTGAAACAGATTCTTCGTCTGTATTCTCTTTTGATTCCACTTCATCTTCGTTAGGAATTAATTTCAACGCTTCCTTTATTATTGCATTCTTGATTGACTTAAATTCCTTGTTTTGGGCAAGAGGAATCCTGTCAGGCATTTCATCTGTGTAGGTGCGGATTGTATTTTCCTTTTGCTCGTACCAGAGGTCATACAGCTTTTTAATTCTATTGTCGTTGGCAAGCTCATCAACAATGGAATCAACGATTGCTTTTACATCGGGTTTCAGATAACCGTAAACCTTTTTACCTTTCGTTTTTGAAAGCCTGTCGGCAAGCTCTAACAGCTTATGCTGAATTGACGCGCTGATATATATTTCAGAGTTAATCTTTGAAACCAAATCCTCTACTATGTCACGAGCCTCAGCACGGAGCCTATCTCTATGTTCGGTTTGCTTCTGATAAATACTTATCAAGTCCTGACGGAAAATTACCTTTGCAAGGTTTGACTTTATACTTTCAATGCCTTTTTCAGTCAGATACGCTTCGTTCGGCTTTGTTGAATATGCAATCATATGAATGTGCGGATGGTGTCCCTCGTTATGAAACGCCGCATACCATCTGAAATTTTCGGGAGCGATTTTCATATTCTCCGCTATCATATTTCGCTGTGAACGAATGAGATTCATCCAAGCTTTTGCATTGTTATAGCCCAGCCGTTCTGCATCCTCACGCTTCAAAGAAATGATATGAGTCCACACATTACTCTTGCTTTCTGCAACCTCTTTTTGCACATTGGATAAAACTATCGGCACACCATCATCGGTAAATAAGCCGTGAGAGGATATTTTTTCTACTCTCGGTCGCTGTGCAATGTAGCTTACATATTTTTCTCGGTCACCGAATAGTTCAGCGTGGGTTTCGGCAATCCGCAAAATAAATTCATCAGCATTACCTCTGTTTGGCTTATCAAGATAATCCTGATACTCATACAAGTCCTTTGAGTCAGGATAATCAGAAAGCAATTTCTTAATAATATGTTTTTGTCTTTCAGTTGCTTCCATAAACTTTTGTGTGCTGTCAGCCTTGTCAACTCCGTCACGGGTGGCAATGTATGAAACATAATTCCCGATATGAGTTTTGGAATTCGGTTTGATGTAGGGTGATTTCATAATAATTCTCGGCATAGCTTACCCTTTCTGAAACCTTACAGCATCATCAAACTTATATTTACCGCTGTTGCGTTTGACCTCATCAACACAAATTTTTCTTAAATCTCTCAGCTGATCTTCCGTAATATCATTGGTCGCCGCAACAACATGCATAAGCATTGCAAGTTCAACTCCTTGCTTGAATAGTACTCTTGCGATCCTATCCTCGGTATCAAGGATTTTTGAACTGATGACAGATTCCAATGCAGGAGTAAGCACACGGCTTACATTCTTTGAATTTAGCCACGCAATGTAAAATTCTATTGCATTAGAAATAAATTCACTTCTTGATGTTGCATTGGTTCTTGAGATTGCATTGTCACAGGCTTTGAGTAAATCCTGATTAATATACAGTCCTATTCTCTTTGAATCATTGTCCATTTTTACCTTTCCTTTCGGTAACACTTCTGGTATTCAGAAAAAATCTCTTGAAATCGGCAAAATCGTGCAGTTTGGAATACAATCGGTAACACAATCTGAAAAAAGTAACACCTTTGAAAATCCCCGAACGGCGTTGCCGGTCGGTGTGTTTCGGCATCCGTTGCTCTGCAACGGAATACGCCTTTATCCTGCTTAAATACCTACCCTCGAAAAACTGCCCGATTTGCCGTTTTTACTTATTCTATAACTTCGCCACAAATCGCCTTAATTTGGTTTTATTTAGTTTTCGGATAACGTTCCGACATCTCATTAAAAAGCCGACACGGGGCGAATGTGGCGAAAGTTTCGCCGATTATTCCTTATTCATAACCTTGCCGTTTACAACTTCAAAATTGCAGTCGGTATATGACAAACCGTACTCTTTAACTTCACGGCTTAGTATATTAAACATTTCCTGCTCCAAATTCAGAGAATTGTATTTCACATCATCATTTAATGTGTCATAGCATATCCACTCTTTGCTGTCGGGAGTATCCTTTACAAGAATGTCATACCCCATCATCATACAATCAGGTGTGGGAAATATTATTGCATTGATTTTTACACAACCTACTGTGAGAGATGCAAATAACTTTTCATGCTTGTCCTTTGAATTTTCAGAAAGTATTTTTCTGACCTCGGCTGACGAAAGATACTTCTTAAAAATATATTTATCTCCAAGTTGCTTTTTCAGTTTCTTTCTCTCATTCACAATTTCATACCTCCCATATCAAAACCTTCATCGTCAAATAAATTCGGTTCACTGTTTTGTTCTTCCACGAATCTATCTGCGCTGTTCTTCACTGCATCTTTAAACACACTGTCATCAAGATTGCAATCATGGTAACCTTGAAGGACTGTGTAATAGTAATTGCTACTCGGCAATCCGAACTTTTGTTTTAAATCCATAATGTAAACCATAGCAGACAATTCTTCTCCGTTATTCATCATGACAGGAACATCCTGTTTAAAATAGTGTGAGGGATAACCCTCGTATCGGTCAAGTCGCATTTCATCAATAGGTTTTATATCCCATACAGCAACGGGAACGGATTTTCCTTTGCAAGGTGCGATGGTTGCATATGCTCCGGTCGGCATACCTTTGAACTGCAATTCATAATTATCTATCACTCCTGTTCCCACAAGAGTTGCAGTTGGGCAACGATATGCCATTTGTTTTAAATTCAAGTTGCTTCCATAGGCAACATATAACTTACTCATAAAAATAACTCCTTCTAAAAATTTTTACATTCTCATAACTAAACCCGAAGTTTCTTCCTGCCGTTCAGCAGTTTCAACTTCGGGTTCTGAATTTATATTTTCATTTGTACTGTTCTGCAAGACCTCAAGTCTTTTCTGTGCAAGTCTTTCCTTTTGCTTTTCAGCCTGTGCAGGATCTTTCCACGCAATATTGCCGTCAAGATTTTTCAGGAGATGATGACGGGCGGTTTTAAACTCGTCACCGATAAGTCCTAACCTCAACAACCAAGTACGGAAAGTATATTTTTCGTTATCCGATACTGTTTTTGTATGTCGTGCAGACTTTTGAATTAAAGCCTGATGACTTATTGCAAGGCAAAGCTGAATTGCACTTTTCACTTCTCCTGCGTGTAGTGTTGAATTGAACAGGCGAAATTCAATAGTACCCTTACTGAACACGCTGTGCAAATTCAATCCGTGATAACGGCTGTCATCATAGTGTCTGTAGCTGTAGTCACCTCCGTCATACCACATTGATTTTAGTTGTTCCATTGAAAGAGGAGGTCGATTATTGATTTCATCAAGAAATCTTGTATCCATCTTCTGACAGTAATGCTCACGGCTAACATTCACTTTAAGTGACTTATAGAGCAAGTCCTCTTTTGATGCCATAATATTAACTATATTGCGAAGTGTTTTCGGGGTGTGTCTTGACGCATCAATGTGGCAGTGCATACCACAACTGGAATTCACTCTTGCTCCTGCACCACGAAGTTTTCTGACTAACTCCTGTATAGTTTCAATATCATTGTAATTACAAATGGGTGTGACGAATTCAACAGAGTACAAAGCACTTGCCTGTTCACCTGAACGGTTGGTACACCTAAGGCTTGCATCACGCATAATCTTCCATTGTCGGTTATCATTATCACGGACAGAATATGAATCATAGCAACCTCCGATATGAGTTGCTGTGGTATTAAAATAACCGGCTATCACTTTCGCCGCAGTACTGCGAGTGATGCCGGTCATTTCAATTTCTACACCGAAGTTTTGAGTTCTCAAGTTACCACCTCGGTATTTTCTTCCTGTGGGTTTGGCTTTTTAGGTTTGGGTGGTTTTGCCTGCGATGACTTCATATCAATAAATTTCCTGACGTTTGCAGGAACATATTTTGAGTACAAAGTATCAACCGATTTTTCAAGTTCTTCTTTGAAATCTAAATCACGCTGTGATATATACAGCTTGACAGCAGACAGTTTTTCATCATCGTACATTATGCTTACGCTTGTTTTCTTCATTACTTTTTACTCTCCTTATCCTCAATATATTTGATATTTGGTATCTTCATCCACTTAGTCCAGCCACGATTTTTAAGCTGTGTTTTCACAACTCCGTAGGCTGTGCCTTGTGCTTCAACAACTTCACCGTTGCCGACATACACACCTATGTGACCGTCCATCCAGACTGCAAGTCCGGGTATATCGGGCATAGTTGAGATTGCTCCGCCTTCTTTCACATTGTTCCAGATTGTATTCGCACCGCAATCCGTGAAACCATTTGAGCCTGCAACAATCTCGCCTGTATCATCATTATACCAAGCATAGGATTTTATCAAGCCTATGCAGTCAACCACACGCTTGCCGAACCACTTTTCACCAATGGTTCTCATTTCACCGCCTGCCTCGTTATTACCTGGATACAGACTTGCCTGCTGATCGAGATACTGCTTTGTGCAGATCTGACCGTAACCGCCATAGACATAACCCCAACCGTTTTTGTATGCGTTTTCGCACCACCTAACAAGGTCAAGATTATTCTTTGTGGTCTTATCAGTAAAGCCTGACATACTGATTTCTGCACCCTTGATTGACTGCATCATCTTCTGAAACTCTGCATACTCAATCTCTGTACCAAACTTTGCATTTACTGCTTTAATCAAATCTTCGTCAGATTGATTTTTCTTGAAACAGGAAACAAAGTTTTTTACAAAATCTTTGTCCTTTGATTTATCAGACAGAAAAAACAGATATATTACCTCTGCCTGCGTGTTGCAATCAGACAGTTTCTTTTTATCAAGCTGAGTTTCGACCTCGGACATTGTGTCATTTATAAGCTGAAATTTTTCCATTTGCTCATCAGAAATGTTTTGTTGTATAGACTGATTGAGCTTATCGGTATCAATGTTCATACTGCCGTTAAAAATAGAAATAACAGCAATAATCGGCATAACCACAACTATGATTATGCCGATTACTATACCGCTTATTGTTTTTAAAACTTTTTTGTCTGTCAGCAGAGAAACTGCTATTTTCTTTAGTGCTGCACCTATTGTGGCAGACATTGTATCACCTCCAAAAATAAAAAAAGCCAACTGATTTTCAGTTAGCTCTTTGTTATTAATCTATTATGTAGCTTTCAAACCATACTCTGTACACTTCATTTTCTGTACAGGTATTCTATGCTCACTACACCATTTTCTTATCTGTTCTTCATCAAAATCAGATATTTTAGCACCTAAATATACTTTTGACGGCAATGCAAAATATATCGATGCACCTTTTTTCCAAATCTCGTATGAAACTTCACTTGGATCTTTATACCAAAAACCAATATTATAAATCAAACGCCATTCATTCTCATAACTCCAATCTCTTAATTTATGCATAAGAAAGTATTCCATACGCAACTCATCTTGAGCTTTCATGAGTGAAATTCCGTCAGGAAGCTTATCTACATACTTTACTGGGAAAAGTGCATTAATGTTTATTATGTTATTAATTTCTGTAGTGTCATATTCTAAACATACACCTTTATGACCATTAGCATAATGATTCCACATCGGTAAATTAGTTTTGCTTTGAGTAAAACATGCAAAACGATATGTTCGATTTATTGTTTCATTTATCTCAGAGTTAATATCCTCAATTCCTTGCATTATTGTTTTCAATGCTTTTTCCTTAGCTTCATCAATTACTTCAGGTGAAACATATTTCAAAGCAACCGACTCTGTAAGTTTTTCAAACCAATTACCATCTTTAAAGATTTTATTAAAAGTATTCTTATCAAGGATTTCTTTAAATCTCTCTTCATAAATTTTTTTATCATGTACATATACCGTTGGTTTACTATTTTCTAACAACGAGCAGGAGTCAAAAGGATCATTCATATTTAATGGAGATGACATGAAAATTCTTCCATTGACAATTTCATCCTTTAAACGCTCAATTTTTTCAGCACTTCGATAACGATATAGTTTTTGAGGAATGTATTGTTGTTTATATAAAAGTGCTTTCTCCACACTTCCTGTTTTTTGTGACATAAAAAGTTCTATAAACTCGTCTATCCAATCCATTTTTGCTCCTTAACAAAGTATTTTTAAGATATATGTCTATGAATGATTATATCACAACTAATATACCTTGCAAATTATCTGTCCCCGATACTACCGAAAATTTTCGCCTTATACTATGGAGTCTGGATAAGAAACAAATATCTTTAATTACCAAACCTATACAAGCAAGCGCCTCATTCTGCGAACTTGATTAAGTCATATTTGTTCGTTTCATCAATTACGACATTTTAAAAATCTTTTAAATTGACATTATTATATTGAGTACTAACATTCTATTGTTTTTAATCCTTTTTTGGAGTAGCGAACTGCTATTTTTTAGTGTCACACATACAGTGGTACGCATAAAAATACCTTGTCTAATAAAATTGGTTTATTCCATTGTAAATAAAAAATATTTAATGTATAATTAAGACAAATAATCAATTGAAGGAACTACACTAATTTTTTAGGAGATATAGGTATGCCAAACGATAAATTTTTATTTATAAGTCACGCAGACAAAGACAGTAAGATTGTTTCTTATTTTGTTGATTTACTTTATGCTATTGGACTAAAAGAGAAGAATATGTTTTGCAGTTCTCGCACTGATCTTGATGTCCCTATAAGAGAAAATATTTACGATTATCTCCGCAACTTATTGGACTCTGATACTGTGATTCCTGTATTTATGTTATCAGATAATTATTACGAAAGTGCGGCTTGCCTGAATGAAATGGGAGCAGTTTGGATGAAACAACAATCGTACTTTACTTTCCTTCTTCCAAATTTCGAATTTCAACAAATAAAAGGTGCCATTAACCCAAATAATAAAGGCATAAAACTTGACTGCAATACAGACATTTTAAAAGGTGAATTAACAAATTTTAAAGATGAGATTTGCAGAATTTTTGACACAGAAATAAATGCAAATAGATGGGAAAAAGAACGAGACAGTTTTATTAACAAGTTAAAAACAAACTCTACTGATATATTTATCAATTTATCCGAACACAAAGGTTATTGCATAGGCGAAGTTAATTATAACGGCTGTAAAGTTACTTTTGATAAAGCAAAAAATAAAATTATAGCCGCTTATGATTTTACAAAAACCAGAGCTGAAATTTGTTCTCTTGTTTTCTTTACCGGAGAAGTAAATATGCATAATCAATTTTTACAGAATAAGCATTTATGTTTTTCTCTTAAATCTGTAAATAATAGTTTTGAACTCACAGTTGAACTTAGGCTTAAAAGCCGTGATGTATCTTACAATATCCAAACGAGCAAAGAATGGGAGAACTATTCAATTTCATTGCAAGACTTCGGCGGTGCTGAAAGTGCATGGCAGATATTACGAGAGATAAAATTTTTAGTTTATCGAAACAATATAAAAAGAGAAACTATAGAAATCAAAGATATTAAAATTGTGTAAATAAAAGCCAAGTGATTTAAATCTAAACCACTTGGCTTTTAACGAATATTTATTTGCAAACAATTTTAAGATTAAAAAATTTTTCTTTTATTTTTCTCATATTATCAAAAGTTTTATCCCATTTTTTCTTTGTTTTTGACATTTCTAAAACTTGACTATAAGAATAATCGCTGAAAAACACAATATCATTCGCACCATAATAATTCTCGCAATAATATCTATACAATTTAATCACTGACGTTTCGCATTCGTCTGGATCAAAGTATTTTTCTTGTTCTTCAAGAACTGATACAATATCCTCCACTAAATAATTGACTTCTAATGGATAATCGTATGCTATAAGATTACCATCTATATCTGTTATAGGACACACTTTAGGCTCTATACCATTCTTTTTTAATGTATATTCAAAATACGAAAACAATATATCGGCATTAATCCATATTTCGTTGTATGTACTAACTTCTTTATATATTTCAAGCATTTGTAATATTATTTTCTTTTCAGCTTTTTTGAAATATTTTGCACTGTATTCTTCTGATAAGCTACAGAGCTTTTTATAGTTTTGTGTAGAACAAGGTTCTTCCAATAATCTTTTTATTGGATAAACAACAGACATCTTCAAATTATTCCTATTACCTACATGAAAATAAACTGCTGAAATTAATAAAGAAATAACACCAGACAACAAAACTGTTATCAATGTAAACACAATAGAATATATATCGGAATTAATCCACTCAATAAGTTTATCCACATTACACCTCGTCATATCATACTTTCTAATCTTAAAACACACAGTAAATTAATTGGAATTTTTACAATTATATCATCTGTAAATGATTACTGTCAATTAAATTCTATCTTCCCCCGGCACTACCAAAAATTTCGGACTTGAATTCAGGTGCTTGAACAAGTAACAAGTACCTTTCATTACCGCATCTATACAGGCAAGTGCCTCTTTCTGCAAACTTGATTAAGTCATATTCGTTTGGTTCAACCATTAAGGCATCTTCAAAGTCCTTTGGATTGATGTTGCCCGGGTAGAACAGAAAGTGATGAGTTGGAATTGAGAAAAGCGGTTTTGTAAATTCCTTGATACTTGGAATCAGAAAATCGTCAATGTTCTGACTTGCAAGAATTACAGACGAATCCTTTTTACGCACACGCTTCATTGCGTTTCGGATATACTCAATGGCAGTTGGGTTTGAAAGAAAAAGATACATTTCATCTATTGATGCAACTGTGTTTCCCTCTCCAAGGAGCTTGTTGCTCATATATGAGAGAATATTAAAAAGCATAGCGTCTTTTAGTCTTTTGTTTGTATCGAGTAACCCTTTAACTCCGAAACACAAAAAACTGTCATCTGTGATGTTTGTATGACCGTTAAAGTATTTGCTTTCAGAACCTACACACATACTGTGAATACCCAAACAAACCTCCTGCAAAACTTCTTCTGTGTAGAGGTACTTTCTCTTGCGGTCGTAGGTCATATATTCTTCTTCACATAAGTCGTAAAAGTCACTCATTACGGGAAAGTCTGACGGTTTCTTTGTGCTGTAATTCGTTGAGTCTGTAATGCCGAATCTTGCATATAGCTTCATCAGCAGAATTTCAATGGTATCAAGCTGAACATCCGTAAAGTCCTTGTAGGCTCTGAAAAAGTCCTTTAAAAAAGCAATGTGTTGTGACAATCGGGTAACTTTGTTAAACGCATCAGGCGCATCTTTGTCAATATCACCTTGACCTGTATTCCAAGCCTTAGGTTCAAGAGGGTTTATCTTGTATCTGCCGGACATAAAGTCAATGTAACAACCGCCAAGTGAGTCGGTAAGGTTTTCATACTCTGATTCAGGGTCAAGACAAACAATTTTCTTTCCACTTTCACGAATGTTTGTGAGAATGAGTTTCAACAAATAACTTTTTCCTTGCCCTGAGTTGCCAAGAATGAGGATATTTGAATTTGTCTTGTCCTCTGTTCGTCTGTCAAAGTCAACAAGAATATTCGTGCCGTATTTATCTCGTCCGATATATAAGCCGTTGGGGTCTGTCTTACCTGAGAAGTTAAAAGGGAACAGATTTGCAACAGAGCTTGCCGGCAACACTCTTTCATAAAGACTGCCGAATTGATTTGAACCTACGGGTAGAGCAGACAAGAAACCTTCCTTTTGACGAAGTGTAAGTCTGTCAACCACAATATTTGACCGGGTAAGCTCCATTGCAATATCGGTTTGAAGTTCCTTTAGTTTCTGTTTGCTCTTGGCTTTCAATTCTATAAATACCGAACAATGCAAAAGAGGTTCTTTGTTCTTGTGCATATTTGCAATGAGGGTAACAACATCCTGCAGATTGCCCTGTGCCTCAATGGTTTCGTTTACATCATTACCGCTTGATTTCAGTTTGTTTTTGCGTGTGGCGTTCTGTATGATTTTTCTCTGCTCCATACTTTCCACAAGTCTGTGATAAATGCGAAGCGTTACACAATTTCTGTCGGCAAGCTGAGAAAGTATTGCCTGTTCTTCCGTTGAGGTTGGATATTCACGCACCGCCCACACACTGCGATATGAGTCCCCAACAATGTAGTGATCGGTAAAGAACTTTATTGTTGACGGCAGAATCATATCAAAGAAATCTTTAGTGTAAATCTCCTCTGCCTGCTGTGGTGTAAGCACCTTTGGTTTTCTTTTAAACAGTCCCATTTTTACCTCCTTAGTTTCGTACCGCCAATACAAGTATGCGGTCATCCTGATTGTTGCCGTAACAGGTTGACAGCGTTAATATCTGCTGACCGTATTTTGGTGCGATACCTGTTTCATAAATAGATTTTTCTTTTGCGTATTCAACCAAAGAGTTGTACCTCTTTTCTGTAAGCGCTGATGTAAACCTGTACCATTCATCATCAGACTTAACTTTCAGAACAGCAAAGACGGTATATGCAGATACACCGCCTTTTGTTTCAAGCGCAACTGCTTTGTGTTCATCTCTGTATGAAGAGCTTGTATAGTTGCAAAGCTCGGCAAACATTGTGCCGTTGTTCATATGGTGTCCGTAGATTATGAGGTTTGTGCTGTCGGTTGAACATCTGCTATCCAAAAAAGGCACACCGCTAAGGCTGTATTCACCGTAAAAGTTTTTATTCAGATACTTTTGCGGATTATCGGGTGTGTGCATAACAGGATAGTTTATGTTTGTGCCTGTTATGCTTATCCAACCGAAGCATTCGGAATTCATCGCAATTAATTCTGATATTGAATGAGGTTCGTAATAGGTTGTGTAATACACAGGCTGTTCAGCTTGGACTTCATTATCTGAATCACTGACTTTTAATAAATTCGGCTTTCTAACTATTTCTTCAAGAGTTGCATCTGTTGTTTCCTCAGTAACGATTTCTGCAAGCTGTCTGAATTCTTCTTTTTCTTTGTTTTCGGTGTAAAGTTGTGAGAACACCGAAACAAGACAGGTAATTAAAATTGAAGAAAATATACCTATAACAATTCCCATTTGGATTTTCCCTTTATGCTTCTTCATTTTCAGCCTCCGAAATATATTGCTCGCCGTCATAGTCAGGCATAAGGTCACCGTTCATACTTGCATCAAAGTAGATTGCAAGAAATCGCTTGATGTCACCTTTGCTCATTCGTGTTACCTCAAAGCCTTGGTCTGCAATGATTTTTTCAACCCTGTTTGCTTTCTGCAACACATTTTCCGACTTTGCGGATTTGCACCTTGCAATGAACAAAAACTGTCTTGCTGTTGAAGTTTCCGTCTGAATACTGTCAAGAAATTTTAAATCCTTGTTCAGAATTTTTCTGACCTTTTCATTACTTTCTTCTTCAATTCTGTCTTTGATATAGCTTTTGTTTGTGTCAAAACACTCACAGGAATCGGTACAGGTTATCTCAATATCAGGCACAGCAGAAAGAATCATCATAAGGTGACGAATCTTGATTTCAATGTTGATGTGCGACAACACAGAAATATTTGTAGGCTGTACCATAAAGAAAACAAGCTCGTCTTTACCAACCTTTAAGCCGTTTTTGGTAAAGGTCTTTATACCGATTAAGTACTGCGTTGATTTGCCCTTCCTTTTTTTCTTAATTCTTGATTTACGCATTTTGTGTTTTTCCTCCATATCATAGTAATTTCGCAGGCACACAAAACTTGTTAACAACAAGCCAAGTGTGCGAATTGGGTGCAGCGTCACGCTGCCCATATAAACTCTTGTTGTGTTGAAATAAAATACTTCACAGCATAGCGGATAAAATCAAGCACAGTTGTATCTTCAAGTCGGATTGTAAGGAAACCGAAGCATAGAGTTACAACAAGTGGTAGAAAAAACTGTGTCTGTGCAAACATAAGCACAGACAACAAAAGCGCTATACAGATAATTGCAAAATCTCTCAAACTCCACAGCCATAAGTTGGCTGTGGCTTTTAAGTTTTTCGGATATAAATATGTGGTCATTTAATTCTCCTCATTTCGTAGCTCTCACTACACTTCTTGTTAGGTTTACTGCTGTTGTAGTTGCGTGAACAATGCTTGTCATATTCACCTTTACAGATGAATCAAGACCAAACTGCTGTGCTATTCTCGGTACTTCGTTTGCCGACAGCATAATGCCTAACCCCAACAACATATTACCGGGAAATGTGAGAAGTCCGAGGAACAGCAGAGTTGTCTGCAAAAATGCCGTTAAGCAAAGTGCCGCAATTTGTTTCATCCACTGATTAAAACCGTCCTGATAACCTCTCGGAACACTGAACATATACAGAGAGCCTACCGCCATTTGAATTAAAAGTATTCCGCCTCTCTTTATATTTGCGAAAAAGATCTTAATAACGCAATAAGCAAAGGCTATCATGCATAACAGATTCAGTAACCCGAATGTTGTCTGTGTTGATACTGCAAAACAGCCTTCTAAAACGCTTGTACTTTGTCCCGATAAATCAAGGCTTTGCTGTCCTGCCATTATAGATGACAGATCTCTTGAAAAAGTGTTTTGCAGGCTGATACAGAATTTGTACAATTCCACAGGCACAACACCGAAAAGAGAACAAGCAAAGAAGCCTTTAAGTACATTTATTGCTGTTGTCTTGATATTTGCCCTGCCGTTTTGATATTCTATCGCTACATCAAATACGGCAACTACCGTGCCTGCAACAAATAAACCCCAGCCGAACAGGGTAAATAGATTGATTGTTGCCTGAACCCATTCAAGGTCGAAAATATCAGCACCCATATTGCCCATCATTGTGAAGAAGTCAGCCACGGCATTGTAAATCGTTTCATAGAACCACTGAAGCATTGTGTTCCATATTGTGTTTGAGATTTGTTCACCGAGAAAGTCAAATGTACTGCCGATAGCATCGCCTATTCCTCCGATAAAATCTCCTAACCAATCAAACATTTAATTTCCTCTTTTCTATCCCAGTACTGTCCAGATATACAGAGGAGCGGTCAAAGAAAATACAAGACAACCGAAAAGGATTGCAGGTGCGGTAAATTCAAACTGACCGTGTTTACGATAGTCCATATACGCTGTTGCAAGTTTGACAAAGAACAGAATTGCAAGAATCATATCAACAGCAGGAAAAACTACATTATTAACTACATTTTTGATTTGTGTTTGAGCCGCCGTCCAAGTGCTTTCGATTGCACTTGAAACATCACCTGCGGCGAATACCGTTACTGCCGATATTGCAAACAAAGCAGTAACAACGGCAACAGTCAGAAAAATCTTTAAAAGTTTTATTCTATTACTTTTTACTTTCATTTAGATAACCTCCGTTTTCTTCAATTCCTTTTCCGATATATATTTCACCTTGATATTAAGCTTCTCGGCAAAGATAATTTCCTTTTTCATACCCTCTGTTATTTCATCACCGAACACCCATACTTCATCACATACCCACAGCAGAGAAATTCCTGCCTGCATACCGAGTTTTCTTTCGTCAGGGATTTCATCATCTAAAATGAGGGCGTAAAAATGCGGTATGACAGGAGCCATACCGCACTTAAATATATATCGGGCATGTCGTTTTGCGTTTTCAATGTTTCCGGAAATGTTGCCACTCAGTGGTGAACATATATATGCCCTTCGCATTATTCATCATCCTCATCTTTCTTTTTGATTTTGATAATTACAACAGATACAAGTCCACCCAAGGCTACTGCACCAAGTCCAATCCAAAAACCGATATTTGAGTTATCGCCCGTCTGTGGCTTTTCAGGTTCAGGCTGTGGATGAATTTTAACGGTCTGATTCTCGTCCTCAATATCTGCGTGTGTGGCAATTTCTACATCTTCACTGTACAGAGATTCAAAGACGACAATATCGGTTTCTTTTGTAACAGCAGAGCCGTCAAAGGTGAAAGACACAGTTACTTCACCGTTTGATGTTTCCGGAGTAAATGTTACTTCAGAGGTAATTTCTTCATCGTCAACTACAAACGGCTTTCCTGTTTTCTTATCTATTAAAACACCTTTTAAAGTGTATTCCTTATTAGGCACAAGATGTTTAAAACTGACAACATCATCAATGGTAACTGTTTCTCCTGCGGTGACTTCCTTTTCTCCGTCAATAGTTGCTGTGGTTTTCAGTTCGGGGATTTTATCGTTTTCCACTGTGATTTCAATTACTTCATCATTCTTTGATACAGTAACGGGATAGGTTTCAGCGTTTGGCAGATAGCCCTCGGCAGGCTTTAATTCACACACAATGTACTGACCGTAAGGAATATTAAAAAATTCAAACACACCGTTCTCATCTGATTTTGCCGTGAGGATTGCATTTTCTTCAGTATATTTCTTTTCATCTGTGCCGAATAAGCCGAATACCGCACCACAGATTCTGTCTTTAGTTTCACGGTCAATCTTCAAACCTTTGATTGTACCGTAGATAAGATCATTTATGATTGGTTCTCCGTTGTTTACTGTAATATTTACAGTTGCAATATTCTGCCCTGCGTATTCAAACACAACGGGATATTTCTCATCAGAGAGAATATAATGGATGTCAGTTTTTATTTCCTTAACATAGTAACTTCCAAACGGAAGGTCTGTTGCAAAAGTTGCCTTACCGTTTTCATCACAAGTTATGATTTCAACAAGTCCGTCTTTTGGAATAACCGTACCGTTTGATGCTTTAATATCCTCATCGGCATAAAGTCCGAAAGAAACTCTTTTGATTTCATCACCATTACCGATACCAAAAGTTTCATCCTTTTCAAGCACTTTTAAAAGGTCGATTTCCGCCTTCTGTCTTTCGTTTACAAATGAAGTTGATGTGTTTGTCACCTTTTCGTTCTGTCCTGCATAAGTGAGTTCAATATGATTTACTGTCTTGTTCAGAACAGTTCCGTTAGGAGCAACGGTTTCTATAACACGATATTTACCGAGGTAAAGTTCGTTACTTGTTGCTGTACCTTTTTCGTTTGTTTTCAGCGTTGCAACAAGTGTATCCTTTTTCACTCTTACTGTACCATCAGGAGTTGTAATGTCCTCATCAGCATAGATTTCAAAGACAGCACCTGACAAACCGCTGACAGAATATTCAGGCTGATAGATTACTACTTCTTCACCTGATGAAGTTACATTTGAGAAAATCTCGCCTGTCTTTTCAACTGTGATCGTGCCTTTCTGCGGTGTGTTTTTCTTCTCTGTTTTTACGATTGTAATGCCGTTTTCTTCACTTGTGTTTTCTGCTGTAATATCAAAATACACAGGAGTGCTGTCAAGGATATATCCGTATGGAGCCTGAACCTCTACTATGGAATATCCTTTTCCATATGGTAGAGTTTCGGGTGTGATAAGACAGCCTTCTTCATTTGTATAGAAAGTATCAATCTTTGTAACAGTTGGGTAAGTATATTTCATAGTTACAAGCTCGCCCTTTGGATTGTAAATCTGAAAGCCTGCGCCTGCATATGGAATCTGCTTACCTGTTTCAGAATCCACCTTTACTATCTTTACATAACTTTCAAGACCTGCGTTATTAATTAAATATTTATAGGTCTTGCCGTTTTCATTTATGAATACATCAAAGTCCTTTATGAACTCCGTTCCGTCCCAACCTTTGGTCTGATGAACAGTGTATGTGCCGTATGGTAAATCTTTAGTTTCTGTAAAGCCGTATTCATCACATACAAGGGTATCTCTTTCCGTTTCTTTTGCTTTACTGTAACTGCCTGACGACTTGAGATACACCTGAAATTCCGCACCCTTTTCGGGAGTTTCTATTTTTGTACTTCCGTCATCGGTATGCTTGATGATAGAGATTTTTCCCTTTGTAATGTCTTCGGTAACACCCATTGAAATTGAGTTGTTTTCTACTGTGTAATTCTTTGATTCTGCGCCGATATGGTATTCGGTTTCATCAAGCAGATAACCCTCGCTTGGCTCAATTTCTTTCAAAGTCCAGTTATCACCGCATACATAGTATGAGGTTGTGAAACTTCCGTTTTGGTCTGTGGTATATTTATCTACAAGTTTTCCGTTATTGTAGATGCCGTAAACTGCTCCTGCAAGTGTAGCATTTCCCTGTGCTGTTTTTCTTTCGCCATCGGTTTTAGTTATTGTGAGTTTCCACTTTTTAAGAACATTCGCAAATGAAACCGTTGCAGTTTTGCCTGACTCCACCTTAACAGTTTTACTGTTCTGTTTTGCATATTTTCCCTCTGTGTTTTCGGTTACTGTGTAAGTACCGGGTACAATGTCTGTCAACTTAAATTCACCCTTTGAGTTCGTTTTTACGGTCTTGTTAAAGTTTTCGCCTTTAACTGTAAACTCAATATTTGCAACATTTCCGTCCTCTGAGGTTTTAACAAGTTTCAGATTACCTGAGCTTGTCTTTACTTTGAAATATGCTCTTATCGGGTCTGCATCATTTTCAACACCCGTGATTACATCCTGCAAACTTGCATCACCATACGGAACAAGCACAGTTTTGCCCACATCCGGCATCAACTTTTCAGAGTTAAAGGTTAATGCATCATTTACTGCTGAAGTTGAGGTTAATGTCAATTTGTTGCCTGATACAGATGCACTCACACTGCCTGTTGTCTTGAAGCTGAAATCCGTAAGTATGTTATTGCTGTCAGTAAGTGTAACAGAATATTTTCCATCACTATACTTCATTTCATAGGTTTCTGCCTTTGATGCGATTGCTGATGCAAAGCTTGGAACAGTTGAATAGTTTGCAAGGCTTTTTGAAATTGCATTGTAAACCGACTTAACACCTGGGTTTGCACCGTCTGCACAAATGCCGTCTATATATTTTGTGTTGGTGCATTTGTAACCGTCATTTGTACTTCTGCAACCTGACACAAACTCCCAAACAATGAGCTGTGTTGCAATCCATTTCTGATCTTCTGTACCGCTTAAATTCTTTCCCAAACCGGGTTTACCATACAGCAGAGCAAGGTTAATCGCCTTTTGCTTTGCAGAGCCTAAATTTTTCCACACAACCGAACCGTTCTCCATCAAGGAATTGCCTGCAAACAAACTGTGACCGGGTTCAATGCAGTAGGCTTCCTTTCCATCGGCAAAGATTTTGCATAATTCCTCACCGGCTGAACCTACTGTGTAACCGTTGTCAGTTGTGGTCTTCTGATATCTGATTATGTTTCCTGCTGTGTCGTAACAGTAATCAAATGTAATTGTTGCTTTGTCACCGCTTGCCGCACTTACAGGGAGAGTAAACATTGTGCTAAACACCATGAGAACAACAATTAAAATTGCCGTTATTCTTGTAAATTTCTTGTTTTTGATTAAGTTCGTCATATTAAAAATCCTTTCATGAAAAATATGGGGCAAGATTTTACCCTTGCCCCGATTGATGTTTATTCTGTTTTTATACAATCATAAGTTCATCATCTGCCTTTCATCGTAATCTTCATCTATATCATCGGACTGCTCACTGCCGTCTGTGATATTTACATAATCGCCGATAATGTTCAGTGCTTCGCAATAACTGCCCGAGCTCGTAACACGACTGCACATTTCTTTTGCCTCATCTGCCATACCGTTTTGCTTTAAGGTATGACTTGCAATTCCCATCAGATTGAAAATATTGCCGTCCTGACCTATCAATTCACAGTCGGGTTTCTGCTTTACCTCAAAACCGCCCAGCTTGTTATCCACATAATCGGAAAGCCAAGTTCCGGCAAAGGCTGTATATGACTGCAATCGCCACATTGACAGCTTGCCAACATCAAGGTGAACATTATCAAAGGGATATAGAATACAGGTAACTCCCTCATTTTGAAACACAGACACATTATCGAATTTTGTATCATCAAGGAGTATTCCGTTTTCTGTGAGAATATCATTTATACCGTCAACCCATTCCTTTACTTCACCTCCGCAACCTTGGAGGATTAGTCCTTCCTTGTTATTCATCTTTCTTAAATCATTTGTTGTAATGTTTTTAATTGTCATTTACATTTTCCTTTCACATAAAAATAGCACCCACAATTAGGTGAGTGCAGAAAAATTTGGCTGTCGGGCCACCCGACTAACAATAGACCACATATATTTTGTTGCTTTCTGCTACTACATTAAATGACAGGTCACTTGGAACTATGCCGTCATTTTTGTAGTAGTGTGCCACATACTCTATATCGGCATAACAGTCTGCAATCAAACTTTGTGTATCATCATAGTATGATGCATTTGTAGGTGAGAACCAACTTGCGTTGCCTGTGTTAAGAGAACTGTCATATTTCATACCAAGCTGTTTGCCGTAGCTTATGGCTGAATTTACAGCAGAAGTTACATCAACACTTTTCTTCTCTGTGGGTGGTTGTGTTATCTTTTCGGTCGGTTTCTCTGTTGCTTTTTGAGTAGGTTTTTCTTTGGTTGCTTTGGTTTTCTGCTCCGTATCTTTTGGTATTGAACCTTGCTTTGCTTGAGTTGGTTCAGTTGCCGAAACAACCGACGGATTTTGCCCACTGTCGGCTTTTTCTTCGGATTTGGTATCCGTTTTCAAAGATTTTGTTTCTTGCGATACTGTGGGGTTTACCGTGGTTTCTGCTGTTACAGTAGTTTCAATCTTACTTGTTGTATTGCTTACAAAAGTTGTTTCAGATACAGAAACATCCGCAGTTTTTGAAACTACGGATGTCCTAATATCATTATTTGCTTTTTCTTCTGCTGTACAAGCCGTGAATGTTCCTGCCGCTAAAATCAATGTAAACATAATTGCGATTTTCTTTTTCATGCTATCGCCGTCCTTTCAAGCAACAAGTATATCCAAAGATTTTGAAATGTCCAGAGAATTTTACTACATACTCTGCAAAAAGTTTTCCGATTCATCTTCCGACATATTCTCAGTTTCTGATTCTGCCTGCTGTTCGTCGAGTGACTGATGATATGCTTCCATAACCTTGTTGTTTAGTAAAGTCCTGGCTTCTTTGGAAATTGGGTGGGCAATCTCGTTGAAATGTTTTTCACCGTTATCATCAACATATACATTTGCAGGCATAGCAACAAACAGACCCTTTGCTGAATTCATAATTCTTACGCCGTGAACAACTACAGCACCACCGATTGTGACGCTGGCAAAGGCTTTTGTTTTGCTTTCTTCAAGACTTATGATCTTGTCAATTTTCACCTTGATATATGGCAGTTTCTTTTTCTGATTGTTGTTTTTGTTTCCTTTGAAATTTGTATTCTGTGCCATTATTAAATTTACCTCCAATTTAGTGTTTCTGTTTTTCTGCCCACAACAGAGAAAGATGCACAAGTGCGTCTTTCTCTGTTGTGGGCAGACTGTCAAGGAAATCTTCAAGAGTGTAATTTTCCTCGAATTCTTCTGCAAATTCATTGCAGTTATCGCAGATTTTCTCTTTACGCACAACTACCGAATCGTCATCAAGCTTTGTAAATGACAACACATCATTGTACTTAAACCCGATATATTTTCTAATTTCATATGGAATTGTGATTCGTCCTCTCTTTCCGAGAAACCTATATAATTTCATCGTTATTCATCCTCACTTCCTTCAAATTCATGCTTTTCTCTGCAATCATCACAGATGCAGTCGCAGTCACATACTTCATCTTTGCATCTTTCAAGAATAATTAAGCCATCTGTGGCTGTAATCTTGATAATCGAACCTGATATGATGCCTGATACAATTAATAAATCAAGCGGCATGCTGATGTATACTCTATTTTCCATGGTAAACAACATTCTCCTTTATAATTTTATTCACTTCTCTTGTTTGGTTTGTATCAAAAAAGTTGAGTTGATACGGCTTTGACCGTTCACGCTCACGCATATCATAATTTGATATTATAATTTCGTGGAATTCCTCTCCCGGTTTATACTTTTGAGCCATACTGTGAACTCTCGTAAACCTCAAAAAGTAACATCCTTTATACAAGTTTCTGCTTTCTTCACAATCGTTATATGAAAGCAGGAATTTCCCTTTGATTCCGAAAAGAGTATCACGAAGTCGCAAATGGTCATCCCAATTAAAACCACAAGAATAAAAGTGTTCAGTTTTAATATAGGGAGGATCACAATAAAAGAAAGTATCTTTTCGGTCATAATGGTTTATCAGCGTTTGAAAGTCCTGATTTTCAATTACCACATTTGACATTCTCACACTTACATCTTCTATCAACCTAAATAGACTTCGTATAGAAAAGGGTTGACAGGCAAAAGATTTTCCACTGCTTGAATAACTGTATCGCAGTAATTTTAGAAACATAACTGCTCTGCGAATATCATAATCCGTTGCAGATTTACTAAATAGTTCTATAATTTCTTTAGCTTGAGGTTCAGGTAACATTATTTTAGTAAGTTCTGTTTCCTCGTCAATAAAGTCGTTTCTAAAATTTTTGTGCTTAAAAAAGTCTTTGAGTACATTAAAATCATCTCTTGAATTAAGAGGATAGAATCCAAGTTCTTTTAAAAAAGCCATGGGTCTTTCCTTTATGCAATGAAACAAATTTACAAGGTCTTGATTATAATCGTTGTAAACCTCAAATTTGTCCGGCTTTGATTTACCAAGCATTACTGCTCCTGAACCACCAAAAGGTTCAACATATCGGTAGTATTCCAATGGAATAACCTGATAAATAATAGGTAATATTGAAGTCTTATTACCTACCCATGTTACGGGTGTTTTGATATTATCCACCTCCTGTGGCAATATCAATCGCCCCGAAACAACAAAAGCCGTTGATTAAGTTTTTAACTCAACCAACGGCTTATATCTGAAAACCAATATCAGTCGTTTGGAACGATTGATATCAGTTGTTGTTTTTATTCTGCTTTACTGTTTTCGTTGACCTGTTTAATTATCTTTCCTATTTCAGATATTACATTCACTGTAACAGCATTTCCGGCTTGTTTATAAAGCTGTGAATCCGACATTCCTGTTGCAAGGACTTTATCAAACTGCTCATCTGTAAAGCCTTGCAATCTCCAACACTCTCTCGGAGTCAGCTTTCTTATTCTGCCGATATGAATTTTCTTTTCCTTATCCACGAATACAACAAGGGGATGTTCCTCATCATCTGTAAGGTTGTAATCTTCTATGAACACAGCAGAATGTTCTCCTTTTCTGTTGCTGATATCGGATGCGTGACGGGCTGTAATACACCTTGCAATTTCGGTCATTTTAGGGTCAGGGTTCATATCAATAAAGTAATATGCCTGAGTTTGGGATGTTGTAAGGGTATGTGCAACTTGGTTTCCAACTCGTCCACGCCTTGAATTTTGACCGAGATATGCAGTATCTATACTGTCACCGGGATAGGCAATTTGATATCCGTCCTTGGTATTTACATTTATCGGAAGTCCTAATTCCTCTATGCTATACAGACCTGTTCTGCCACCAAAGCCACCGGCATTACTTGTTAATGTAATACTTGTTCCTTCTGAGGAATATATGCGGTCACCTTCTTTGCCTGGGTATCTTTGTACAGTAGTTTTAGAATTTGTCTGCGTGAAAGATAATACTTGTCCGGCACATTTTTCTCTATGAAATCCGATAAGATACAATCTTTTTCTTGATTGCGGAACTCCGAAATTTTTGCTGTTAAGCACTTGCCATACGACATCATACCCCAATTGGTCCAACGAACTGAGGATTGTTTTAAATGTCCTGCCTTTGTTATGACTAAGGAGTCCGGGTACATTTTCAAGGAACAGATACTTAGGTCTTTTAACGGAAGCAATTCTTGCAATTTCAAAGAACAGCGTTCCTCTGGTATCTTCAAATCCTTTCCTTTGTCCGGCAATTGAAAAAGACTGACAAGGAAATCCTCCCGTAATAAGGTCGATATGGGGTAACTGTTCGGGTATGATTTTTCTTGCATCTTCAAAGTAAAGTTCGCCTCCTGTATCATACATTGCTTCATATGCCTGCTTTGCATATTTGTCGATTTCACAATATCCTACGCATTCAAAACCGCCGATGGCTTCAAGACCTGAACGGAAACCGCCTATACCGGCAAACATATCAAAAAATTTGATTGTCATAAATCTTCATACCTTTGAAGATTCGTTTAATAATCACCTCACTGTTTCATAATAATTCCGTTATCTTCATCAAGCGATTCTTCTTCAACTGCTGATGAATATTGGTTTTCAGCTTCAATTTCTTCCTGCGAAAGTTTTCTGAATACATCTTCGCCGGGAACAACACCAAGAGAACGACCGTTGTCCCAATCAGGAAAAATCGTACCCATATCATCTACGGCTTGAACTGTACCTCTTGTACCGGATGGTACAGGAGAATATGGGTCATTCATACAGATAAGCTCAATTCGTATACCGGGTGGATACATCTGCTTAACGCTTTCAGCAATTCTGCGCTTTCTATCAAATTTATTCAAGTTTATTACCTCCATAATTGAATTCGTAATCTTGTTGAATTTAAGTAGGACTTCTGATTTTTGTTTTCATATGTCTAACCTCCGTTATTAAATTTTTTGTTGTCATCAGATTTGATGTCCTTTCTTTTACGACTACTTTCATTATTAGAAAAGTAATCGTTTCGCCTATCAAAGTTAGGCTTTTGTTTCATCTCTCTTTCAAACTTTCTAAGTTCAGGTGTGTCTGTAAAATACATTAAAATCTTCCTTTCTTTATAAAATAAAAAAGCAACCGTCTTAATCTAAATTAAAACGATTGCAATAAAAAAAGAGCCAATTACTATATATCAAAATATAGTGATTGACTCATATGTTTGATTGTATTAAATTAAGCGAGAAAGATGTCAGTTCTTCTGTTCTTTGATTAGATTCTGCAGTTTTTCAACGGCATCATCTTTTGAATCAGAATCTTTAACAATCTGAATAATCGAGTTCATAAGAACATCGAATTGCTTATCAGTCATATTCTGTTCCATATCCTTTCCTTTCCGGCTTGCCAAAATAGATAATTTCTGCAAACCGAAAACTTAATAAAAACAAAGGCTCATAGAATATACTATGAGCCTCGTTGTGGCTCCCCCAACTGGGCTCGAACCAGTGACATCATGATTAACAGTCATGCGCTC
>ERZ857785.229-NODE-229-length-80638-cov-4.864624_pt1 | contig 80638 bp, 66 predicted proteins | sample MGYA00519763_ERZ857785 | MGnify/ENA primary metagenome ERZ857785 (study PRJEB31778, sample SAMEA3449365) | human gut metagenome | biome: human gut; feature: human-associated habitat; material: faeces | place: United Kingdom | collected 2010/2012 ...
ATGTATTCTAACCAACTGAACTAACGCACCAATTTTATTTTTAAATTATTTGTCAATTCCACTTATTTCGTTAGTATTGATGTATGTATATTTAAGGTGGGATAAAATAAGCTTTAATATTACATATGCTATAGCTGGAATTATGATAGTATTGTATTTATGTGGAATAAATTTATTAGATGGAAAAATAATGTTTAATTCAAATTATGGGTATATTATTAAATTAAATAATGAAATCATATTATTTGTGTTATATTTAATTATAATAGGAATTATGTTTTTATTTTCAGTATATTATTTAGATAAACCTAATAGTAATAAAAAAGGAATGACATTATTAATAATTGCTTTTTCTATAGTTTTAATAGAAAATACTGTTTATATAGGAGGAGTAAAAATCTTTCCTTATCCAATAATAGGAGATGGAATTTTTTTAGGAATAGTAAATTTAGCAGTGAATACATTTAAAAAATAATAGGTTACTGTACAATGATTTTTAATTGTGCAGTAACCTATTTGTTTATCTTCTTTTATTTCTAGATTTTTTACTATGACTTGAAGGTTTTTTCTTTATTTGAGCATTATTATTACTAGAAATATTAAAATTATTATTTATTTTAGTAGATTTATTTTTCTCTTTTCCTTTATTTTGCCTTGGAGAATTTGATGGTATAAGGCAATCTTTACCATTACCTATTAAATCTGTTCTTCCAGCTTTAATAAGAGCTTTTTTAACAATTTCATAGTTTTTAGGAACTGCAAATTGTATAAGTGCTCTTTGCATATTCTTTTCTTCTTGAGTTTTAGGAGTATACACCTTTTCTCCTGTTAAGGGATTGAATCCAGTATAGTATATTGTTGTTGAAAGACTTCCAGGTGTTGGATAGAAGTCTTGAACTTGTTCAGGAGTATACCCCATCTTTTTAACATATTGAGCAAGCTCTATTGCAGCATTTAAGTCAGAACCAGGATGAGAAGACATAAGATAAGGAACTAAAAATTGTTTTTTATTAATTTTTTTATTTATATCAAAATATTTTTGTACAAATTTATCATAAACTTCCCTTGTTGGTTTTCCCATTTGAGATAAAACTCTAGGAGTAACATGTTCTGGAGCAACTTTAAGTTGACCACTTATATGATATTTACAAAGTTCTTTAAAGAAAGTATCATCTTTATCGTGTATTAAATAATCATATCTTATACCAGAACGAACAAAAACTTTTTTAACTCCTTCTATAGAGCGTACTCTTCTTAAAACAGATAAATATTCTTTATGGTCTATAATAAGATTTTTACAAGGGCCTGGAAACATACATTGTCTATTTTTACAAGTTCCATGTTCTATTTGAACTTTACAAGCTCTATGTCTAAAGTTAGCAGTAGGGCCTCCTACATCATGAATATAGCCTTTAAAGTCAGGAAGTTTTGTTAATAATTTGGCTTCATCAACAATAGAATCTGCATTTCTTGTTTGAATAACTCTTCCTTGATGGAAAGTTAAAGCACAGAAAGAACAAGAACCATAACATCCTCTATGACTTGTAATTGAAAATTTAACTTCTTGTATTGCAGGTATTCCACCACTAGCTTCATATATTGGATGGTAAGTTCTCATAAATGGAAGGTTATAAGTAAAATCCATTTCCTCATTTGTTAAGGGTACTTGAGGAGGATTTTGAATTAAATATCTATCTCCATGTTTTTGAACTATCATATGACCTCTTATAGAATCTTGTTCATAATATTCGCTCTTATAAGCTTCTCCATAAGATTTTTTATCAGTGGACACTTCTTCAAAAGAAGGAACTTCTATATAATTTGAAAGATTAAAAACATTTTTAGAAACATAGCAAGTTCCATTAATATCAGTCATATCACTTATTTTTGAACCATATCTAAACATTTCAGCTAGTTGAATTATTGTTTTTTCTCCCATTCCATAGATTAAAAGGTCTGCTTTAGAATCTAATAAAATACTTCTTCTTACTTTATCAGACCAATAATCATAATGAGCAAATCTTCTAAGACTTGCTTCAATTCCTCCTATTACTATAGGAATATCTTTAAAGGCTTCTCTTATTCTGTTGCAATAAACAATAACAGCTCTATCTGGTCTAAAACCAGATTTTCCACCTGGGGAGTATAAATCATCATGTCTTCTTTTTTTAGCAGCAGTATAGTGATTAACCATAGAATCTATATTACCTGAATTAACTAAGAAAGCATATTTTGGAGTTCCTAGTTTTTTAAAGTCATCAGTATTATGCCATTTTGGTTGAGGGATAATACCAACTGTAAAGCCTTGAGATTCTAATGTTCTTCCAATAATTGCTGTTCCAAAAGAAGGATGGTCAACATAAGCATCACCAGTTACTATTATAAAATCTAATTGGTCTATATTTCTTTTTTTTAAATCTTCTTTGCTAATAGGTAAAAAATCTTTAGCTAAATTCATTATTATATTAACTCCATTTCTATTTAAAACTATTTATATTATCTTGGATAGCATTGTTTTTAAATATATCAGAACCTGCAACAAGCATATCAGCACCAGCTTCTAGCATTTCTTTATAATTTGTACTTTTTATACCTCCATCAACACTTATTTTAAAATTTAAGTTTTCAGCTTTTCTTATAGCATTTAATTCTTTAACTTTATCAATAGTAAAAGGTATTAATGATTGTCCTCCAAAGCCTGGATTAACTCCCATTACTAAAACTAAATCTAAGTCTTGAAGTAAGTGCTTTAATGATGAAACAGGTGTTCCAGGGTTTATAGCAATACCAGCTTTTACATTATAGGATTTAATATTTTGTATTAATCTATGAATATGATGATTTCCTTCTAAGTGAACAGTAATCATATCAGCACCACTTTTAATAAATTCTTCTATATAATCAGAAGGATTTTCAATCATTAAGTGTACATCAAAAGTCATTTTTGTAATTGGTCTTAAAGATTTCATTACAGGAAATCCAAAAGATATATTAGGAACAAAGTGTCCATCCATAATGTCTATATGTACTATTTCTATTCCATTATCTTCAAGTTCTTTAACTTGAGCACCTAAATTCGCAAAATCAGCAGATAAAATTGATGGTAAAATAAAATTCATTGTTAATCTCCTTATATAAAAATATTTACTAGATTAATTCTAACACAGTAAGATTTTTGTATCAATAAAACAAGCTATAGGTAAATTTTTATTTATAAAATATTGTTAAATAATATTTAAAAATAAAATAATTTGTTGCCTTTTAAAAGTATTATAATATAATATATAAGAAGGTATTTAGGCAGACTAATAGTAATATAGGTCTGCTAATTTTATGAAAAATAAGGTGGTGTAAATAATGGAGGCTGGACCTGAACGAATTGACAATCCAAAACTGAATAATCTTCTAAGAAGGAAGCTAACATTATTTATTTAAAGTTTTCTCCTTAGAAGAAATAAGGAGGAAATTTATTATGAAAAGATTATCTGTATTTTTATATTCTCAAATACTTGGTAAAAAAATTTATGATGAGTTTAATGATATATTAGGAGAACTTAAAGATATTTATGTTAGTACAGATGAAGGGTATCCTAGAGCAATAGGGTATAATGTAAAAAAAGATGGTGCTACATTTCATTATGAATTTAGAAGCATTGGAATATATGATGATAATGGAAAAATATTAATAAAAACAGTAGGAAGTAGAGAAATACTTCCAAGAACTTATAGTTATCTTTTATCTGAGCATCTTCTAGATAAAAAAATAGTTGATATTAATGGAAAAAAAGTTGTAAGAGTTAATGATTTAAGTATTGCAGAAATAGCAGGGGAATATAGAGTAGTAGCTGTTGAAACAGGACCTCTTGCTAGATTTAGAAGAAAAAAATTAGAAGGTTTAGGAAGATTTATTTATAAAATATTAAATAAAGATTATGAAGATAAGATTCTTACATGGGATGATGTTGAATCTCTTGAAATGATAAATAATAATCTTCAATTATCAGATTCTTATAAAAAACTTTCTACTTTACACCCAGCTGATTTAGCAGATATTTTAGAAGAACTTGATGAGGGTTCAAGAAAACAATTATTTGAATCCCTTGATGAAGATTTAGCCGCAGATACTTTTGAAGAGATGGAAGATGATGTTAAAGGAAGTATTATAAAAGACCTTTCTGAAACAAAAACTGCAGAACTTCTTGAAAATATGGGTAATGATGAAATAGCAGACCTTTTAGAAGAACTTGAAGGTGAAGATAGAGAGAAAGTTTTAGTTAACCTTGAACAAGATGATGCAGAAGAGGTTAAAGAACTTTTAAAATATGAAGAGGAAACAACAGGTAGTATAATGTCTACTGATTTTATATCCTTTGGACAGACAGTTACTGTGGGGGAAGCTATAGACATATTAAAAGAAATGGACCCTGATGAAGAATCTATGCATTATATTTATGTAACTGATGAAGAAGATAAGTTAAAGGGATTAGTAGTATTAAAGGATTTATTATTAAAAGATTCTTCTGTAATGCTTAAAGATATTATGGAAGAAAATATAACTACAGTTAAACATGAAGATACAATTGATAAATTAACTGAATTAGCAGTAAAATATAATTTGTTATTAACAGCAGTTGTAGATGAAGAGAATAGATTAGTAGGTGTTGTTCAAATACATGATATAATAGATGAAGTGTTATATCCTTTATGGAAGAAGAAAAATTAGTAAATAAACTGAGAAAGTAACCTAAAAAACATAAATTAATGATATTGACAAAAAAGAACAATGGAATATAATAATATTAAAACTAAATGGAGTAAATAAAAGTAAAGACTTAGAAAAAGAAAAGTAGCATTTAGGAGGAATACAGAGAAAAAAGCAAAGCTGAAAGCTTTTTATCCATAATTTATGTGAAGTGCCCTTTTGAGTTGGAATTTGAACTAAAGTAGGATTCCCCGGGTTCACCCGTTATAGTGATAAGATATTAGATTTTAATTTAGTATTTGACTTTGAGTTGGGATTTTTAATCCAATTAGAGTGGAACCGCGAATAATATTCGTCTCTATATATTTTTATAGGACGAATTTTTTTTATTTTATAGTAAATAATTTGGGAGGAAAAACAAAATGATTTATAATGGAGCATTAGATTTAATTGGAAAAACACCTATAATGAAAATTAATAATATGGTAGATAAAGATTGTGCAGATGTTTATGTAAAACTTGAAAAGTTTAATCCAGGCGGAAGTGCTAAAGATAGAGCAGCTTTAGGAATGGTAGAAGAAGCAGAAAAACAAGGATTATTAAAAGAAGGTTATACAATAGTTGAACCAACAAGTGGAAATACAGGAATAGGTCTTGCATTTATAGGAAGACTAAAAGGATATAAAGTTATAATAGTAATGCCTGAAACAATGAGTAAGGAGAGAAGAGATTTAATAAAGGCTTATGGAGCAGAACTTATTTTAACTGAAGGAAGTAAGGGAATGCAAGGGGCAATTGAAAAAGCAATGGAATATAAAGATAAGGAAGGATATTTTATTCCTCAACAATTTGAAAATGAAGCAAATACTAAAAAACATTATGAAACTACTGCAGAAGAAATTTATGAAGATTTAAGTGATTTAGATTATGTAGTTGCAGGAGTTGGAACTGGTGGAACAATTGTTGGTGTTGCTAAGAAACTTAAAGAAAAAAATAAAAATATAAAAGCTATAGCAATTGAACCAAAAACATCAGCAGTAATAGAAGGAGGAAAACCAGGACCACATAATATACAAGGAATAGGAGCAGGATTTATTCCTTCAATATATGATGGAAGTGTTATTGATGAAGTTATAGCTGTTTCAGATGAAGATTCTATAAAAACAGCAAAGGAATTTGTAGAAAAAGAAGGGGTGTTACTTGGAATATCTTCAGGGGCAGCTATATATGCAGCAATAGAAATTGCAAAAAAAATAGGTAAAGGAAAAAAGGTTCTTGCTATAGCACCAGATGGTGGTGAAAAATATATCTCAATGGGAATATATTAAAAAAGGAGTTGTAAAATTTGTTTAAAAATCTTAATTATGAGTTACAAAGAGTACTAGATAATGACCCTGCAGCAAGAAGTAAAGTTGAGGTTTTTCTTTTGTATCCATGTATTCATGCTTTAATAGCATATAGAATTGCACACTTCTTTTATAAGCATAAATGGTTTTTTATAGCAAGAGTTATTTCTCAATTAGCAAGATTTTTTACTGGCATAGAAATCCATCCAGGTGCGAAAATTGGAAAAGGATTATTTATAGACCATGGAATGGGAGTTGTTATAGGAGAAACAACTGAAATTGGTGATGATGTTATGTTATATCATGGAGTAACATTAGGTGGAACTGGAAAAGATAAAGGAAAAAGACATCCAACTGTTGGAAATGGAGTATTAATTGGAGCAGGAGCTAAGGTTCTAGGTCCAATAACAATTGGAGATAATGCTAAAATAGGAAGTAATGCAGTAGTTCTTAAGGATGTACCTCCAAATGCAACATCAGTTGGAATTTCTGCAAGAAATATTGTAAGAACAAATAAGCAAATTGTAGAGATAACAACACTAAGAGGAAAAAAACAAAAAATATATAATGATATGATTATTTAATAATTTTAATTTCTTTATTTACAAGTGTGAATTATTACTTTGTATTAAATTAAAGTCTAAAAAGCAAAGTAATAATTTATGCTTTTTTATTTTATAAATAATTATATAGGCTTGTAATACATGGTTTATAATAATTATATAGACTTATAATTTTAACTAGAATATAATAGATGTGTTCATAAATAAGTAAAGAAAGGGGTAAAAAATAATATGTTATCACCAGTAGCTGTTAAAATAATATCTATTTTACCAGATGGAGTAGTTTTATTTGTTGCAAAAAAGATTGTAGCAAGATATTTAAAAAAATATGCAAATGTTAAAGTTGAAGGCTTTGAAAAAGTAGATAAGGTAGAAGGAACAAAAATATTTATTTGTAATCACTTAAGTAATTCTGATGGCCTTGTTTTAGATAAAATATTAAAAGAAAAATACGACCCATATTTTATAGCAGGAGTAAAGCTTGAAGATGACCCTATAACTCGTTTAGGGACAATGCTTGTTAAGAGAATAGAAATAAAACCTAATTCACCAGATAAGGATTCTATAAATAAAATAATTAAAGCTATTAAAGGTGGAGAAAATATATTAATTTTCCCAGAAGGAACAAGAAGTAGAACAGGAGCTATGATTGAAGGAAAAAGAGGAATACTACTTTTTGCAAGAATGACAAAAGCAAAAATAATTCCAATAGGAATGAGTGGAACAGATGTATTATTGCCAATTAATGATTCAGGAGATATGGGAAAGGAAAATTGGAATAAGTCAGATGTAGTTGTTAAATTTGGAGACCCTGTTGAACTTCCAAAGAAAGAAGAAGGTGAAGATAAGCATGCTTATGATAGTAGATGTATGTATACTTTAATGAAATCTATAGCTGATTTATTACCAGAAAAATATAGAGGTGTATATAAATAAATGAAAAAAAGGACAAAAGAGATATTAGATATTTTAAAAGAAACTTATCCAGATGCAAAATGTGAATTAAATTATGAAACACCATTTCAGCTTTTAGTTGCCACAATTTTATCTGCACAAACAACAGATAAAAAGGTAAATCAAGTTACAGAAAGCTTATTTAAAGATTATCCAGATTTAGATTCTTTTTTAAAGCTAACTAATGAAGAACTTGAAGGAAGAATAAGAGAAATAGGTTTATATAGAAATAAAGCTAAAAATTTAATATTGATGTGTAATCAATTAAAGAATAATTTTAATGGAGAAGTTCCTAAAACTATGGAAGGAATAACTTCATTAGCTGGTGCAGGAAGAAAAACGGCTAATGTAGTTTTGTCAAATGCTTTTAATGTTCCATCTATAGCAGTGGATACACATGTGTTTAGAGTATCTAATAGATTGGGCTTAGCAGATTCTAATAATGTCTTAGAAGTTGAAAAACAACTTCAAAAAGAACTTCCTAAAAAAGAATGGTCTCTTGCCCATCATCTTTTGATTTTTCATGGAAGAAGATGCTGTATAGCAAGAAAACCAAAATGTGAGGAGTGTCCTTTAGCTCATTTATGTAAGTATAAAAAGGAATTAAACCACAAGTAATAAAATTTTAAAAACTAGTGGTACTATTATATATGTAATTTTTATAATACTATAATAATATAATAGATGTAAGTCATTGGAGGTATGCATGATGAAAGTTGGAGTTATTATGGGTGGAATTTCTTCTGAAAGAGAAATATCACTTCAAAGTGGAAATTCAATAATTGAAAATATAGATAAAAATAAATATGAGGCAGTGCCTATTGTTATAGATAAAAAGGAAGATATAGTAACTAAAGTAAAGGGAATAGATTTTGCTTTACTTGCATTACATGGACAATTTGGCGAAGATGGAACTGTTCAATCTGTATTACAAACTTTAGGAATTCCTTATTCAGGATGTGGTCCTTTAAGTAGTGCAGCTTGTATGGATAAAGATGTAACAAAAAGTTTATTAAAGGCAGCAGAAATTAGAACAGCCCCTTGGATAAATGTAAAGTCAGTAGAAGAAATAGACTATAAAAAGATAGATGAAATGGGTTATCCAGTAGTTGTTAAACCTACTCATGGAGGTTCAAGTGTAGCAACTTTTATAATAAAAGATAAAAGTGGAATTGAAGAGGCTGTTAAAGCAGGATTTGAGTGGGATACTGAAGTTATGATAGAAAAATTTATAAAGGGTGATGAAATAACTTGCCCAATACTTGCAGGAGAAATGTTCCCTGTAATTGCAATAAAACCAAGTGCAGAATTTGAATTCTTTGATTTTACAGCAAAGTATAAAGATGGAGGAGCTTCTGAAGTTGTAGTAGAACTTGAAGAGAATCTTCATAAAGAAGTTGAAAAAATGGCACTTGCAACTTATAAGGCACTTAAATGTTCTGTATACTCAAGAGTAGATATGATTGTAACTAAAGAAGGAGTTCCATATGTTTTAGAGGTTAATACACTACCAGGAATGACTAAAAATAGTTTATTCCCAAAGAGTGCAGCAGGAAGAAATATAAGTTTTTCAGGTCTTTTAGATTTAATAATACAAGAATCTCTTAAAGAAAATAAATAATGAATTTAAAAGTTATATTATTTGGGGAATAACTGTACAAATGCTAAATAGTTTTTTAAAAAATATTAAAAAAGTCATACGTGAATAAGTATGGCTTTTTTTATGTGAAAAATTATAAGGTTTTTATTAAGAAATTTTTAAGAACTATATAGATTTTATATTAAGAATTATATAATAAAATAAAAAACATAAAGAGTTAAAAACTTTGGAGGATAAAATGCAAAAAATTTTAATAGTTGATGATGAAAAGGAAATAAGAGATTTAATAGAAATATATTTAAAAAGTGAAGGGTATGAAACTTTAAAGGCGGCTGACGGGGAAGAAGCATTAAATATTTTAAATAGAGAAGACCCTGATTTAATAATACTTGACATAATGATGCCTAAAATGAATGGTATAGATGCTTGTTTAAAAATTCGTGAAGAAAGACAGATGCCAATAATAATGCTTTCTGCAAAATCAGAAGATGTAGATAAAATATTAGGATTAAATATGGGAGCTGATGATTATTTAACAAAGCCTTTTAATCCTTTAGAGCTTGTTGCAAGAGTAAAATCTCAATTAAGAAGATTTTATAAATTAAATCCTAGAGCAATTAAAAAAGAAGATGATGGAAAAACTATAAACATAGAAGATATGGTAATAAATTTAGATACACATGAAATATTTATTGGTGATAAAGAAATTAAGCTTACTCCTACAGAATTTGATATTTTAGTACTTTTAGCAAAAAACAAGGGCAAGGTATTTTCAATAGCTAATATTTATGAAAGCGTATGGAATCAGGAATTTTTGGAATCTGATAATACAGTAATGGTTCACATAAGAAAAATAAGAGAAAAAATAGAAGAGAATCCAAGAAAGCCTAAATTTATAAAAACAGTATGGGGAGTTGGATACAAGATTGAAAAATAAAGGCTTTATAAAAAAATTTATTTTAAAAATATATAATATGAAAATTTTTAATCCTATAAGAAAAATATCAGTTAAGCTTAGAAAAAGAATTGAAAAAAGTATAAGATTTGAGGTAATGGCAGTAGTAGCTATATGCTTTATTATATCATTTATATTTTATGCTTTTGCTAGTGATTTTTTTGTAAGGGAAGAAAGGTATGGAAATATTGAATATGATTATAAGTCTATAGAGAATAGTGCTAAGTTTTGTTTAGAACAACTTAAATATTCAGAAAATGAGAAGATAACATATGATGAAGATTACTTTAAAGAATTTTTTAAATATTTTTCAGGAAGTAAAATAGGATATATTACTGATTTAGATGGAAAAGTATTATATAGGTCTGAAAATGCAGTTGAAGATAAAGTTGATATATTTCAAATATTATCTAAAACTATGAGCACTAATAATTCTCTTGAAGAAGGGGAAGCAAAAAGTTTTATATATCCATTAACTTTACAAAATGAAAAATATTATTTTATTTATTCTGATGTTCCTAAGGCAGCAATTTCTTATGAAGTTATGGTAAAAAATAATAATTTTTTAGTATTAATTCTTTCATGTATTGTATTTATTTTAAGTTTTTTAATAATTACTAATAATAAAATGAAGTATTTAGATGAAATAGCCAAAGGACTTAAAAAAATAGCTAATGGAGAGTTAGATTATAGAATAGAAGAAAAAGGTAAGGATGAATTTAGAAATCTTGCTACTAATATAAATTATATGTCAGAAGAAATAAAGAAAAAAATGGAATCTGAAAGAAATGCAGAAAAAACAAAGGCAGACCTTATAACTAATGTTTCCCATGACCTTAGAACCCCTTTAACTTCAATAATGGGATATATTGGACTTATAAAAAATAAGAAATATGATAATGAAGAAGCAATGATGGAGTATCTTGATATTGCATTTAAAAAATCAGAAAAATTAAAATGTCTTATTGAGGATTTATTTGAGTATACTAAATTAAATAATGATGGAATAAAATTAAAGATGAATGAAGTAAATTTAAATGAATTTATTTTACAGCTTACAGATGAATTAGCACCTATATTTGAAGAAAATGGAATAACAATTATAAATAAATCTTCAGAAGAGGGCATTAGAGTTAATGTAGATACAGATAAAATGTTAAGGGTTTTTGAAAATTTATTAACTAATGCAGTAAAATATTCTTATAAACCAGGTAAGGTGGTTATTGGGGTATATAAGTCAAAAAATAATGCAATAGTGGCAATTAAAAATAAAGGGCAAAATATACCTAAGGAAAAATTAAATAGATTATTTGATAGATTTTATAGAGTTGATGAATCGAGAAATACAGAAATGGGTGGTTCAGGCTTAGGTCTTGCTATATCTAAAAACATAGTAGAACTTCATGGAGGAAGGATATGGGCAGAGTGTGAAGGTGAAGATATAAGTTTTTATGTTGAACTTAAATGTGAATCTAAATTTATTTAAATAATTGATTTTTAATAGTGGTAACAAATTAGTTCAAAATAAATATTCTATAAATTAGGAAAACTATTTTATTGGGAGGCATTTAATGCAAAATAAAAATCCTAATAGTTTATTTGGAATAGATATTAATGAATATACTCAAGGTGTTGATTTTAATATACTTGCAAGGAAAATTGATTTCTTATACTTAAGGTCATCAGGGTCTGGAAGTGGAAGATTTAGAGTAGATAGAAAGTTTTTAGAATATGCAGAAACCTCAAGAAACTATAAAATCCCAGTAGGAGCTTATCATTATGCACTTCCTTCTTGGGATTTAAATACTGCTGATATGCAATGTGATGATTTTTTAAGAATATTACAAGAGGGTTTTGGAAATAAAGATTATGGAGATTTATTTCCTGCTTTAGATGTAGAAGAACCTATAGATAAAAGTTTAACTACTAAGGCATTAATTAATTGGATAGATAGATTTAGAAAGAGATTTGAAAGAAAAAGCAGAAGAAGATTAATGCTTTATACAGGTTCTTTTTTTATTGATTTATATGATAATTTTTATATTGAAGGAAAGGGGTATCCTTTAAAAAGTATGCCTCTTTGGATTGCTATGTATACAAAATATCCAGGAAATCCTCCATATCCAAGTAATCAAGGAGGATGGACTAGATGGAGAATATGGCAATTTAGTGAGGATTTCAAGATTGAAGGAGTAGGAAATCCTGTAGATGCAAATTGGGGTCCTAATAATATAGATTTATTAATGCAACCTGATATAGTAAGTGGTTTTAGAGTTAGAACTGAAGGTAATAAGATAATTCTTAATTGGAATAGAAATAAGAATATTGATTTACTAGGATATAATATTTTTGCAAATAATTATTGGATAGGAACAGTAGATGAAGAAGATACTGAATTTGTATTTAATAAAGATATACTAAATGTTCCTGAAAATTCAATAGTAAAAATAACAATTGAAGCCTTTGATTATGATGGTGAAACTTCTAAAAGAAGGGCAAGTGTAGATTTGAAAGTATAAGCAAAGAGGGACTATGGCATAAAGAAATTATATAACAATATACATTGTTATATATTGTATTAATATTTATTTATGCAACAGTCCCTTTAAATTTATTTTATAAACCCTTATATTTTGTTTGTAATTACTATATAATAAAGAGAATGAAATTTTGTACAAAGTTTTTTTGGAGGAAAAATTTATGAGAAACAGTAGGAAGAAAAAAAAGAAAAGGCAAGGGTTAATAGTGTTATTATCTATTATAGTAGTTTTGATAGTTGCAGTTTCAGCAATATTTTTGATCTATTATAGTAATACAAAAAAATTATCTAAAGAGTGGAAAAATAAAATTTATCCTGGAGTAGTTGTAGATAGTATAGATTTGTCTGGAAAAACTAAAGAAGAGGCTAAAGATTTATTAAATGAAGAGTGTACTGAAAAATTACTTAATAAAGAATTAAAAATAATAGTTGAGGATAAAACTTTTCAATATAAATATAGTGATATTTCAGCTGGATATGATGTGGATAAATGTATTGAAGAGGCTATTAATTATGGAAAAGATTTAAGCATATTTAAACAAAGAAAACTTATAAAAAATAAAGATAATAATAAACAAGAGCTTAAATTAAATTTTACTTATGATGAAGAAAAATTTGCTGAATTAGAAGAAAATATAAAATCACAAGTTGATATAGAACCTGAAAATGCTATTTTACATTTTAATTATGGAGATTTTTATGTTACTAAAGAAGTAGTAGGTTATGAATTAAATACAGATGGAATAAATGAAAAAATGAAACAAGCTATTAGTGGAGATTTAAATAAAGAATCTATAATTAATCTTGAAATGGTAGAAAAACAACCTGAAATAACAGAAGCTCAATTATCAAAAATAACAGGTCAAATGTCTTATTATGAAACTTCATTTAATAAAGGATATGACACAGGAAGAGATTACAATTTATCAGTTGCAGCAGCACAGGTTAATGGAACTTTATTAATGCCAGGAGATACTTTTAGCTATGCAGAAAAAACACAAGCTGTTGAAAGTAGTTATAAAGATGCTATGGTAATTGGTGAGAATAATCAATATGTACCAGGTAATGCTGGAGGCATATGTCAAGTTTCTACAACTCTTTATAATGCAGTAATGAGAGCTAATATAAGATCAGTTGAAAGACATAACCATTCAATAGCATCAGGCTATGTACCAGTAGGACTTGATGCAACTGTATCTTGGGGATATTTAGATTATAGATTTGAAAATACATATGATTTTCCTATTTATCTTTATGCAGCAATAGTTGGAAATACAGTACAAGTTGCAGTTTATGGAGACCCTTCAGCTATGGAAGGAAAAACATATTCCATGATAAGTGAAGTTGAAGTTAAAAAAGCGGAAAATAAACAAATAGCAAAATCATATTTAATTACTTATAAAAATGGACAAGAAATAAATAGGGAATATATAGATACTAGTACATATATTCTTGACAATACTCCTACTAGTGAAAAAAATGATACAGAAAATAATGCAGATATAGCTCAGCCAAGTGCATCAGAAACAGAAAAATCAACATCTAGTACAGATTAGTAATAAAAAATTACTAAATATTTATTATAAGTATAAGGATTGTTATATAATTAAGTTATTAGTTATATGACAATCCTTTTATGATAATAAAAACTTTGACTAAATATATTATAGTGTTGTATCATAAAAAGTATAGCAATAATTCCATTTATGGAGGTCTTAATTTTGAATTTTAATATAGTTTTATATCAACCAGAGATACCACAAAACACAGGAAATATAGCTAGAACTTGTGTTTTAACAGATTGTAAGCTTCATCTTATTAAACCTTTAGGATTTGAACTTGATGAAAAACATTTAAGAAGAGCAGGATTAGATTATTGGAAGGATCTTGTTTTAGAAGTACATGAAAGTTATGAAGATTTTATGGAAAAGTATGGTGAAAATAAAATATTTTTAGCTAGCACTCATGGTGGTGAACATTATGATGAAGTTCAATTTAACCAAGGGGATTTTATAATGTTTGGCAGAGAATCATCAGGAGTTCCTGAATTTATTCATGAAAAATTGGAAAACATAAGAGTACCAATGATAAAAAGCAGTACTAGAAGTTTAAATTTATCTAATACTGTTGCAATAATTGCATATGAAGGGTTAAGACAAATAGGCTTTCCAAATATGAAATAGTATTTATTGGAGGAAAATGGGTTTAATGAAAAAGATTAAATTAATTACAGATAGCACATGCGATTTACCTAAAGAAGTTTTAAAAGAATATAATATAGAATGTATGCCATTATTAATAAACTTTGGAGAAAAAAGCTATTTAGATGGTGTAGAGATAAATCAAGATGAATTATTCAAAAAAATAGAATCAGAAAATATGTTACCAACTACAGCTCAAATAACTCCAAATAGATTTTTAGAAGTTTTTAATAATGCAAAAAATAATGATGAAATTCTTATTGTAATTTTAATATCTTCAGCTATGAGTGGAACTTATCAATCAGCTTATTTAGCAAAAGAAATGAGTGAATATGAAGATATATTTATAATAGACTCTCAAAGCACTTGTGCAGGTCTTGGAGTTTTAGTGCTTAGAGCAGCTAATCTTATAAAAGAAGGAAAGACTCCTGAGGAAATAGTAAATGAAATAGAAAAAGAAAAATATAAAATAAATTCTTCATTAAGTTTTGATTCTTTAGATAACCTAATAAAAGGTGGAAGAATTTCAAAAACTGTAGGAGTAGTAACAGGTATACTTGGAATAAAACTTATCCTTGAAATAAAAGATGGTTTAATGGCAGTAAAGGATAAAGTAAGAGGAAATAAAAAAGCTGTTAAAAGAATAATAGAAGATATTAACAAATATGGATGCAGAAAGGATTTACCTGTAATACTTGTTAACGTAGATATGGAAGATATTGCAGGACCTTTAAGAGAATATTTAAAAGAAAATAATATAGATTTTATAGAAACAACAGTAGGTTGTACAGTTGCAATTCATTCAGGTAAAAAAGCATCTGGTTTATTCTTTATATCAGAATAAAAAAATAAAAAAAGGGTACATTAAATATGACAATATTATAAAAATAAAATTTTATGAGTTATTGTCAAAAAAAAATAAAAAATTTTCAAGGAAAGTCTTTTTTTTTTCTTTAATCTGATTTATAATAAACATGTGGGACATGACAATACAATATGGGACATAAGGCGTCCAAAGGAGTGTTTTAGTTGCAGGAAATATTAAAGTTGCAAAAGAAAATAATTCCTGAACTTGTAGAACTTCTTGAAAAAAGGTATAATATATTAAGTACAATATACTACAATCAACCAATAGGAAGACGAATTTTAGCAAATAAGCTAAATTTGGGAGAGAGAGTAGTAAGAACTGAAATTAACTTTTTTAAAGAACAGGGATTAATAGAGATACATACTCCTGGCATGACAGTAACAAAAGATGGAGAAAAAATTGTTAATGAACTTAAAGAATTTATCCATGATATAAGAGGATTATCAGAAGTTGAAGAACAAGTTAAATCTTTGCTTAATATTAGAAAAGTTATAATTGTTCCAGGGGACATTGAAAAGGACCCTCAAATAGTAAAAGACTTAGGTAAAGCAAGTGCTAAATACTTAAAAGAAGTAATTAAAGATAATAGCATAATAGCTTTAACTGGAGGAAGTACTATAAAAGAGGTTGTAGAAGCTTTTCCTAAAGTAAACTTTTCAAATGTTTTAGTGGTTCCTGCTAGAGGCGGAATGGGAAGAAATGTAGAAACACAATCTAATACCTTAGCAGCTTCTTTAGCAAAGAAAGTTAATGGAACCTACAAAATGCTCCATATACCAGAAAATTTATCTGATGATATTTTAGAAACATTATTAAAGAAAAAGAACATAAGCGAAGTAGTAGATTGTATTCGTAAAGCAGATATATTACTTTATGGAATAGGAAATGCTGAGCATATGGCACAAAAAAGAGGAGCAGAAGATTCAGAAATAATGAAACTTATTGACTTAGGTGCAATAGGAGAAGCCTTTGGATGTTATTTTAACAAAAAAGGCGAAGTGGTTTTTCGTACTGCTATAGTAGGACTTGATATTAATGAAGCAAGAAAAATAAAAACTCATATAGCTGTGGCAGGTGGAAAAAACAAAGTAAGTTCAATTATTTCAACTCAACTTAACAATAGCAATAGTATTCTTGTTACAGATGAAGCTGCAGGGAAACAAATTGTGCGCATCTTAAGCGAGAATATTAAATAATTAAATTTGTTTATAAAAAATAATTTTTATAAAGATGAACTTTTAGGAGGTAATTTTTAATGGCAAACGTAAAAGTAGCAATCAATGGTTTTGGACGTATTGGACGTCTTGCATTCAGACAAATGTTCGGAGCAGAGGGATATGAAGTAGTTGCAATCAACGATTTAACTAGCCCTAAGATGTTAGCTCACTTATTAAAATATGATTCAGCTCAAGGTAAGTATGCTTTAGCAGATAAGGTTACTGCTGGAGAAGATTCTATCACTGTTGATGGAAAAGAAATAAAGATATATGCAAAAGCTGACGCTAAGGAACTTCCATGGGGAGAAATCGGAGTAGACGTTGTACTTGAATGTACTGGATTCTATACTTCAAAAGCAAAGGCAGAAGCTCATATAGCAGCAGGTGCTAAGAAAGTTGTTATTTCAGCTCCAGCTGGAAATGATCTTCCAACAATTGTTTACAGCGTAAACGAAAAGACATTAAAAGCTACAGATACAGTTATTTCAGCTGCATCATGTACTACAAACTGCTTAGCTCCAATGGCTAACACTTTAAACAACTTAGCTAAGATAAAGAAAGGATACATGACTACTATCCATGCTTACACTGGAGATCAAATGACTCTTGATGGACCACAAAGAAAAGGTGATTTAAGAAGAGCTAGAGCTGCAGCTGTTAACATAGTACCAAACTCAACTGGTGCTGCTAAGGCTATTGGATTAGTTATTCCTGAATTAAACGGAGTATTAGATGGATGTGCTCAAAGAGTTCCAGTTCCAACTGGTTCATTAACTCAATTAATAGCTATCGTTGATGGAAAGGTAACAGAAGCAGAAGTTAACGCAGCTATGAAAGCAGCAGCATCTGATTCATTCGGATACACTGAAGAAGAATTAGTTTCTTCTGATATAGTTGGAATTACTTACGGTTCATTATTCGATGCTACTCAAACAAAGGTAATGGATATGGGTGATGGAACAACTATGGTTAAGGTTGTTTCTTGGTATGACAACGAAAATTCATACACTAGCCAAATGGTTAGAACAATCAAATACTTTGCTGAATTAGCTTAATTTAGTATATATTAAAAAATGGATATTGAATGCTTTAATTAACAGCACTCTTATAAGATCCTAATTGGGTCCGGTCTTAGGTATACTTATAAGACCGGACCTTTTTTATAAAATAAATTTAGTATGAGGTGGAAAACATGAGCTTTAACAAGAAGACTATAGAAGATATTGATGTTAAGGGAAAAAGAGTATTAGTAAGATGTGACTTTAACGTTCCATTAAAAGATGGAGTTATAACAGATGAAAACAGATTAAATGGAGCACTTCCAACAATAAAGTACTTAGTTGCTCAAGGAGCTAAAGTTATACTTTGTTCACACTTAGGAAAGGATGCTTCTAAATCATTAGCACCAGTTGCAAAGAGATTAAGCGAAATGCTAGGTCAAGAAGTTAAGTTCCCAAGAGATGAAGAAGTAGTTGGAGCTAACGCTAAGGCTGCAGTTGCAGAAATGAAAGACGGAGATGTTATATTACTAGAAAACACTAGATGCAGAAAAGAAGAAACTAAGAATGAAGATAACTTCTCTAAGGAATTAGCTTCACTTGCTGATGTTTTTGTTAATGATGCATTTGGTACAGCTCATAGAGCTCACTGTTCAACAGTTGGAGTTACTAAGTATATAGATACAGCTGTATGTGGATACTTAATTCAAAAAGAATTAAAATTCTTAGGAGAAGCTGTAAATTCTCCAGTTAGACCTTTTGTTGCTATATTAGGTGGTTCAAAGGTTTCTGACAAGATTGCTGTTATAAACAACTTATTAGAAAAAGTTGATACAATAATCATTGGTGGAGGAATGGCTTATACATTCTTAAAGGCTCAAGGATATAAGATAGGAACTTCATTATGTGAAGATGACAGATTAGATTATGCTAAGGAAATGATTGAAAAGGCTGCTGCTAAGGGAGTTAAGTTCTTATTACCAGTAGACCACAGAGTAGCTGCTGAATTTAAAGATGTAGAAGCTACAGTTACAGAAGGTCAAGATATTCCAGACGGATTCATGGGATTAGATATCGGACCTAAGACAGAAGCTTTATATGCTGAAGCTATAAAAGATGCTAAGACTGTTGTTTGGAACGGACCTATGGGAGTATTCGAATTTGAAAACTACAATAAGGGTACAATAGCAGTTGCTAAGGCTATGGCTGATGCTGATGCTACAACAGTTATAGGTGGAGGAGATTCTGCTGCAGCTGTTAACACATTAGGATTTGGAGATAAGATGACTCACATTTCAACAGGTGGTGGAGCTTCTCTAGAATTCCTAGAAGGAAAAACTTTACCAGGAATTGCTGCTTTAAATGATAAGTAATCCTCCAAAACTTGTTTTTGGCTAAGGATTACTTACCCAGCGAACGTATGTGAGTCGGGTTTCATATAATCCTCTAAAGCTTGTTTTGGCTAAGGATTAGTTAAGGAGAAGCTAGCAAAAAGGCTAGATTTCCCCAAAATATAAATAATTAAATTATGAGGTGAATTTTAATGACAAGAAGAGCTGTTATAGCTGGAAACTGGAAAATGAACAAAACTCCAGAAGAAGCTGTTAAAGTTATAAATGAATTAAAACCATTAGTAAAGGATGCTACTTGTGAAGTAGTTATATTCCCAACTTTTGTTTGCTTAAGTGCTGCATTAGAAGCTGCTAAAGGTTCAAATGTTAAAATAGGTGCTCAAAATATGCACTTTGAAGAAAGCGGAGCTTTCACAGGAGAAGTTGCTCCAGGAATGCTTGAAGCTATGGGTGTTGAATATGTAATATTAGGACACAGTGAAAGAAGACAATACTTCAATGAAACTGATGAAGCTTTAAATAAGAAAGTTAAGGCTGCTTTTGCTCACAACTTAATCCCAGTTCTTTGCTGTGGAGAAACTTTAGAACAAAGAGAAGCAGGAGTAACTGATGACTTTATAGCTATGCAAATAAAGACAGATTTAGCTGGTTTAGATAAAGAATTAGCAGAAAAAGTTATTATAGCTTATGAACCAATCTGGGCTATAGGAACAGGAAAAACTGCTACAAAGGAACAAGCTAATGAAACAATTGCTGCAATAAGAAAAGTTGTTGCTGGAATGTTTGGTCAAGAAGTTGCAGATAAGATAAGAATCCAATATGGTGGTTCAGTTAAACCAGCTACTATAAAGGACCAAATGGCTATGTCTGACATAGATGGTGCTTTAGTTGGTGGAGCTAGCTTAGTTGCAGATGACTTCTCTAAGATAGTTAACTACTAGTATCAGTTAAAAGAGACTTTAAATGATGAACTTAATTTTCATCATTTAAGTCTCTTTTTTTATGCCCCAATTTAAAAAATCGATATTATATATGTAATTATAAAAAATAAATAGTAATAAAAAATATTTTAAATTAAAGTATAAAAGTATATTGAAAAAATGTAAATTAAATACTAAAATTATTTTGAAAAAGTATTAAATTTGGAGGAAATAAAAATGAAAAATTTTAGGAAAACGTTATCTTTATTTATGGTAATTATTACAGTATTTATTTTGTGTGGAAATATTAAAAGTGTAAAAGCTGCTATGCCACCAAAACAGTATATAGTTAATGATGTGGGGGAAGCTGTTTTGCAGGTATATCAAGAAAATGATAAAGATGTTGTATTACCAGAAACTGTAGAAATAGATGGAAAAACATATCCATTAACAACTATAGATGAAAATGCATTTACTTGGACAAGCCCAGCATATTCTGAGATAGAAAGCATAAAAATATCTAAAAATATTAAATCTATAAATTCAAAAGCATTTAGATGTTTAAGCAAGTTAAAAAAATTTATTGTAGATGATGAAAATAAATTCTTCACAACAATAGATGATGCTTTATATTCAAGTGATAAAAAGACAATTATTAAATATCCCCAAGGAAAAGATTCAAATATAGCTCGTGTATATAGTTATGCTGAAACTATTTCTCCATATGCATTTTATGGATGTTCTAAATTAGAGGAAATAAAGGCTTATGATAATATAAAAAATATAGGAGGATATGCCTTTGGAGAATGTGAAAGCTTAAGAAAATTTACTGTACCAGAAGGTGTTACTGAATTAAAAAGTGGAACTTTCCAATATTGTAGTAATTTAGAAGAATTAAATCTTCCTTCTACATTAAAATATTTTGACCGTTATATAATAAATGCTTGTTATTCATTAAAAGAAATTAATGTAGCTATAGGAAGTAATTATCTTGTTGAAGAAGATGGATGTCTATATAACAAAAACAAAGATACTTTATTAGTATGTATAAATGTTAGTAAAAATGAAGAAGTTATAGTTCCTGAAGGAGTAACTACTATTTATGATTATGCTTTTGCTTCTTGTAAAAATTTAAAAAGAATAATCTTACCAGAAGGATTAAAAAAAATAAATCCATATACTTTTTCATCTTGTGAAAATTTAGTTGAGATAAATATTCCTACTACAGTAAAAGAAATAGATAGTTATGCATTTTTAAATTGTGCTTCTTTAGAAAGTATTGATATTTCAGATGGAGTGGAGAAGATAGGAAACTATACATTTGAGCAATGTGAGAAATTACAATATATAAATATTCCTGATTCAGTTAAAGAAATAGGAAATAATTTAATTTATAATAATTTAATAACAAAAATATTATGTAATAGAAATTCATATGCAGAAAAATATGCAAATGAAAATAATATTGAGGTTCAGTATATTAATGACAATAATCAATATTTAAGAGTATATTATCATAATTTAGCAAGTTGGACTGATGTAAATATATATGCTTATAATGAGGAAGGTGATGAATTAATAGGTTCATGGCCAGGTAAAAAAATGGAGGATAAAGGGGATGGATGGTGGTATTATGAAATTCCATCTGTTCAATCAGCAAGAGTAATGTTCAATTGTCCAAATTCATTAGAACAAGATCCTCAACAGGCTATTCCAGGATATCTTTCTTCAGGAACTGTAATGATTGAAAATGGAGAGGTTATAAATATTGATAATGTTCCTACAGAAAAAGATGAATTGAAAAGAGTGAAAGTGGTATATATGTCATTAGATAGACATGAGGAAATAGCAGATTCCATTACACTTTTAGGAAAACAAGGAGAAGAATATACAGCACCAGCAGAAGAATATTTAGGAATTGTAGGAGAACATAGATTAGCTGGATATTATATTTCAACAGGCAACCAGTCTTTGGAATCTAGATTAGTTTATGATAATTTAATGTCAGGTTTATATAGTGGAAATTTTACAGGAGAAGAAATTACAATTTATTATGTTTATGAAGAAGCAATTGGTGGAAACTGTTGGGATTTTCAAAAACTAAGCATAAATAAGCAATCACCTCAATTATTAGGAGAAACATTGAATGTTGCTTTTTACATTGTAGGTGGAATTCCTGAAAAATCAGAGTATAGACTTTCATATAAAATGGAGGGAGATAATGAATGGACTTTAATAAAAGAATATTCATACAGAGATTCTAATAGTTTTGATAATTATAATGTAGATTGGAAGCCTGAAAAAGCAGGAAAATACATTTTAAAGGCAGATATATTAGGAATAGATGGACATAAAGAAACTTTAGAAAAAGAGTTTGTAATAGAAGAGGAAAAAGAATTAGAGATAAAAAGTTTTTCAACTGATAAAAAATCTCCACAAGTACAAGGAACAAAAATAAAATTAACAGCTACTGCATCTGGAACAGGAAAATTACAATATAAATTTTTAGTACGTGATGATAAAAATAATTGGTATGTGCTAAAAAATTATTCAACATCAAATACAGTAATATGGAATGCAGGAGTATCTGGAAATAAAAGATTATATGTAGATGTTAAAGATGAAACAGGAAAAGTAGTAAGAAAATCAATTAACTATACTATAAATTCAAAAACATTAGTAATAAATAAATTTTCTACAGATTTACAGTTACCTCAAGTTCAGGGAGCAAAAATAAAATTAACAGCTAATGCATCAGGAATAGGAAAATTACAATATAAGTTTTTAGTAAGTGATGATAAAAATAATTGGTATGTGATACAAAACTATTCAACATCAAATACTGCAATATGGAATGCAAAAGCTTGTGGAAACAAAAAATTACATGTAGATGTTAAAGATGAAAATGGAAATGTGTTAAGAAAAACAATAGAATATGTAATTACAAAATAATTTAAAACAGGATAAGTTATTGTAGTATATGAATTTTATATTTATTAAAATTTAAACTTTCTTTGATAAACTCTAAGTAAATTTAATTTAAGTAAGTTGCATTGATTATGAAAAAAATATATAATAAGTATGTTAAAATATAAACAATGATAATAATACTTTTATATTATAATAATTAATTTAAACGGAGGTAGAGGTATGTCAAAGAAACCAGTTATGTTAATGATACTAGATGGATTTGGTATAGCAGAAAAATCAGAAGGAAATGCAGTTGCATTAGCAAAGAAGCCAAATTTTGATAGATTAGTAAAGGAGTATCCTCATACTCAACTACAAGCAAGTGGAATGGCAGTTGGTCTTCCAGAAGGTCAAATGGGTAATTCAGAAGTTGGACATTTAAATATAGGTTCAGGAAGAATAGTATATCAAGAATTAACTAGAATTACTAAAGCAATTGAAGATGGAGACTTTTTTGAAAATGAAGCTTTAATGAAGGCTATGAAAAATGCTAAAGAAAATAATACTTCATTACACTTAATGGGTCTTTTATCAGATGGAGGAGTTCACTCTCATATTGGACATTTAAAAGGACTTTTAGAATTTGCAAAAAAGGAAGGCCTTCAAAAGGTTTATGTTCATGCATTTATGGATGGAAGAGATGTACCACCATCATCAGGTAAAGATTTTATAATAAAAGCAGAAGAAATGATGAAGGAAGTTGGAGTAGGACAAATAGCTACAGTAAGTGGAAGATACTATGCTATGGATAGAGATAACAGATGGGAAAGAGTTCAACTTGCTTATAATGCTATAGTTTTAGGTGAAGGAGAAAAAGCATCATCAGCAGTAGAAGCTATAGAAAATTCATATCATGATGAAAAGACAGATGAATTTGTAATACCATGTGTAATAGAAGAAGATGGTCATCCAACAGCTACAATAAAAAATGGTGATTCAGTTGTATTCTTTAACTTTAGACCAGATAGAGCTAGAGAATTAACTAGAGCTATAAATGATAAAGAATTTGCAGGATTTAAGAGAGAAACTTTAAATCTTACTTTTGTAACAATGACTCAATATGATAAGACTTTAGAAGGGGTTAACATAGCATTTAAACCTCAAACTTTAGTTAATACATTAGGAGAATATGTTTCAAGCAAAGGATTAAAGCAATTAAGAATAGCAGAAACTGAGAAATATGCTCATGTTACATTCTTCTTTAATGGTGGAGTAGAAAAAGAAAATCCAGGAGAGGAAAGAAAGGTTATACCTTCACCAAAGGTTGCTACATATGACCTTAAACCAGAAATGTCTGCATATGAAGTTACAGATGAATTATTAAATAGACTAGACCAAGATAAATATGACATGATTATACTAAACTTTGCAAATCCAGATATGGTTGGTCATACTGGAGTAGTTCAAGCGGCTGTTAAAGCAATAGAAGCTGTTGATGAATGTTTAGGAAAGATAGTAGATAAGGTTCTAGAAAAGGATGGAACTGTATTTGTAACTGCTGACCATGGAAATGCAGAAACAGAAATTGATTTTTCAACAGGAAATCCATTTACTGCACACACTACTAACCCAGTACCATTTGTATGGGTTTCAAACAATATAAATGGAAGAACTTTAAAGAGTGGAAAACTTGCAGATATAGCACCAACAATGCTTAATGTTATGAATCTTGAAGTTCCAAAAGAAATGACAGGTGAATGTTTAATAACTAAATAGTATAAAATATTTAAGATAGAACTAAATTTTCTAATTTAGTTCTATTTTTTTTGCACAAAAAGTAGTAGTATTATTAGAGATATAATATAAATAGTGGGGTTAATGTTATGAAATGTAAAAATAAAACGTTATATGTCTTTTTACTAATGATAATATTTTTTTCTTTAGCATCTAAAGATGTAATGCCAACATCAATTAGTAAAAAAACAAAAAGTGGAATAAAAAAAATAGAGAGTATGCAAAAAAAAACTGTCTCTGATATTAAAGAAGATTCTGAAGTTAAAAAAGTTAATATTGAGGAAGAAAATATAGATAATATAATAGATGAAGCTATAAGTTCACCTAAATATAATACAGAGGATTATAAAGAATTTTTTAATAGTACTGTATTTATGGGGGATTCATTAACAGAAGCAATATATGGTTATGGTTTTTTAGATAGTACCTCAGTAGTTGCAGAAAAAGGTAAAAATGTTATGACAGCATTAGAAGATGATGTTCCTAGGGTAGTAGATTTAGTGCCAGATAGAATAATAATGCTTTATGGAATGAATGACCTAGAGTGTTTTGATAACTTAGAGGAGTTTTATGATAAATATAAAAATTTAATAAATTCAGTAAAAGAACAATTGCCTAAAACTGAAATTATAATTATATCAACTTTTTATGTTACTGATAAGGAAGCAACAGAAGTAACAGCTTTATCTAAAGATAGAGTTGATGAAGCAAATAAATATATAAAAAAAATGTGCGATGAAGAAGATTTAACCTATCTTGATTTAAGAAGTATAATTTCTAAAAACCCTAATTTTTATGAGCCTGACGGGGTTCATGTAATAGGGGATTTTTATGATATATACTTAAATGTATTAATTAATATTTTAAAAGGTGAATAATATGAAAGTAAAAAAATTATTAATAATGTTTTTGTGTGCTATATTTATTTTTTCAAATATAGCCTGTGGCTACAAAGATGTTTCTTTAAGCAATTTAGCAGAAGAAGTACTATCAGTAACAGATGAGTCAAAATTTGTACTTGGTGATAGTAAAACATTAAGAAGATATTATGGACTTAATTCTAATGATTATGATGAAGTTATTATATATACACCAAGTTCTACTATGGAAGTAAGTGAACTTTTAATAATAAAGATGAAAGATAGTTCTATGCAAGCTGACACAATAGAAGAAAGTATTGATAATAGAATTCAAACACAAAGTGATAACTTTAAAGATTATGCACCAGAACAATATGGAATTGTACAAAACTATGAATTATCTATAAAAGGGAATTATGTGTTTTTTGCTATTTCAAATGATGCACAGGATATGAAAAAAAATTTTAAAAATTATATAAAATAGAAAGTGGAGTATTAACAATGGTTTTTAGTAGTATTATATTTATTTTTACATTTCTTCCAATAATATTAGGGATTTATTATATATGTCCTAAAAAATTTAGAAATTTTATCTTGCTTATTGGAAGTCTTGTTTTTTATGCTTGGGGAGAGCCTATATATATTTTTTTAATGATATTTACAACTATATTTAATTATTTAATGGCATTATGTATAAATGTAAGAAAAGAAAAAGAGAAAAAAACATTTCTTATAATTACTATTGTGGTAGATTTGTTAATTTTAGGCTATTTTAAATATTATGGATTTTTAATAGAAATAATAAATAGTGTTTTTTCTTTATCAATAAAATATACAAAGTTATCTCTTCCTATAGGAATATCATTTTATACATTTCAAACATTATCTTATGTGATAGATGTATATTTAAAAAAGGTAAAAGTGCAAAAAAATTTAATAGACTTTGGTGCATATATAACAATGTTTCCACAACTAGTTGCAGGGCCTATAGTTAAATATTCAGATGTTGAAAAACAATTAAAAAATAGAAATGAAGGTTTTGATAATTTTGGTATAGGAGTTGAAAAATTCCTCATAGGTTTAGGAAAAAAAGTTCTTCTTGCTAATAATATAGGAATGTTATGGGATGCAATACAAGTTCAAAATTTAAGAGATATGTCAGTTTTAACAGCATGGCTTGGTGCAATAGCATATACTATGCAAATTTATTTTGACTTTTCAGGATATTCAGATATGGCAATTGGACTTGGAAGAATGTTTGGATTTATATTTACAAAGAATTTTGATTATCCATATATATCTAAAAGTGTAACCGAATTTTGGAGAAGATGGCATATTTCATTAAGTACCTGGTTTAAAGAATATGTATATATACCTCTTGGAGGAAACAGAAAAGGAGTATTAAAGCAATGTAGAAACCTTCTTATAGTATGGAGCCTTACAGGACTATGGCATGGAGCAAGCTATAATTTTATAGTATGGGGTCTTTATTATGGAATATTACTTATGTTTGAAAAATTTATTTTTAAAGGAATTTTAAATAAATTACCATCAATAATAAGAAGTATTTACACTATGATAATAGTAAATGTAGGTTGGGTTATTTTTGCAGCACCAAATTTATCTTGGGCTATTAAATATATAAAAATCTTATTTCTTGTTGGAGGAAATAAATTTATAGATGGAAGTTTTAAATATTATTTAAGTAATAATTTTATATTACTTATAATACTTATATTAGCCTCAACTCCTTTATTAAGAAATATATTTAAAAGTATAAAAAAATCAAAAGGTGGATATACAATTGCAATAATTTTACAATATGCAGTATTTATATTATCAATAGCATATTTACTTAATGCAAGTTACAATCCATTTTTATATTTTAGATTTTAAGGAGCAAAATTTTTATGGATGAAAAAGAGTTATATAGAAGAATAGAATTATATAAAAAAAGAAAGCTATATGAAAAAAGTTCTTCATACAAAAGGAAAACTTCATATAAAAAGAAAAGAAAATATAATATTTTAATTAGTATTTGTTTTATTGTTTTTATAGAAGGAATATTTATTATAAATTTGTTTAAAAATGATACAGATGTTTCAGTTATGGAGAATAGAACATTAACTCATAAGCCTAGATTTGATATGGATAATTTAATTGAAGGAAGATACACTAAAAAATATGAGAGTTATAAAAATGATCAATTTGTTTATAGAGAAAAATTTATAAATATAAAATCTACAACAGATTCATTACTTTTAAAAAAAGATATTAATAATGTTTATAAAGGAAAAGATGGTTATTTATTTGAAAGTTTTGAAAAACCAAATGCTGAAAATGAAAAAAATAATATAGATGCAATAAATTCTTTTATGGAAAAACATAGTGATATAAATACAACTTTTATGCTTATTCCAATATCAACTACAATATTAAAAGAAAAACTTCCTAAAAATGCACCTATTGTGGATGAAAAAAAATATGCAGAAGAATTTGGAAAGGATTTAGATAATAGAATAACTTTTATTTATCCCTATGATACAATGCGCTCTCACAAAGATGAATATGTTTATTATAAAACTGACCATCATTGGACAACCCTTGGTGCATATTATACATATGAAGAATTTTGCAATCAGTTAGGATTAGATAAGAAGAATCTAGATGAATATACAAAAATATTAGCTACAGACCAATTTTATGGAACATTATATTCAAAAAGCCTATTTAAAATTAAAAAGGGTGATGATATATATGTGTATATTAATAAAGATGAAAATGATGAAAGCATAATAACATACACAGAAGAAAAGAAAAAAAGTGCATCTTTTTATGATACAGAAAAACTTAAAGAAAAAAATAAATATGAATTATTTTTAGATGGAAATCATCCATTTTTAGAAATTGAAAATGTAAATGTGAAAAATGATAAAAAACTTCTTATGATAAAGGATTCATATGCTAATAGTTTTGTAGAATTTTTAACACCATTTTTTTCAAAAATAGTAATGGTAGATCCTAGATATTATTATGAAGATATTGAAAATCTTATATCTAAGGAAAAGTTTACAGACATCCTATATCTATATAATTCAAATACTTTCTTTCAAGATAATTCTTTGTCTCTTGTTTTAAATAATTAATAAAATGTCATGTTTTGTTTGTATTTAATAAAACATGGAATTTATTTATACTTAAAAAAACAATTTATAAAGAAAATAAAATAAAAAAATCAATATAAAAGAGAGGTAAATGTATAATATAAGAAAATTTTGTAGTATAATATAAGCATAAGAAATAAAAATATTTTATAGAAATATTTGTATTTCAAAATAAGAAAAAAGTATAAAAAAATCCTTACAATAGTTGTAAATTTATTAAATTTTTAGTAAAATTAGGTTGTAAGTTTATTTATATATTTTATAAAAGGATGAGGAGGAGTAAGGTTTTGGCAAGAACTAAAAATGATAAAGTGATTACTAAGGGGTTAGAAGAAAATAATGAAATATCTTTAAAAGATAAATCTATGACATCAAAAGAAATAAAGGATGATAAAAAGGAAATTTTAAAAGAGAAAGAAGTTCCTTCTAAAGAAATAGATAAAGCTGAAACTGAAAAGGTTGTTAAATCAAAAAGAACAACTAAATCTAAAAAAGCAAAAGCTAATAAAATAGAAGATAAAGTAGCAGAAGAGGTTTTAAAAGAAGTTGCAATAACTAAAGAAGAAGAAAATTTAGTTAAAGAAACAAAAACAAAGCCAGTTTCAGAAGCAAAAGTAGTTGAAGAAAAGGTTGAAATAAAAGAAGCAGAAGTTTTAGAAGAAGAAAAAGCTACAAAGAAAAAAAGTACTACACCTAAAAAAACTACTACAGCAAAAAAGGTTAGTTATACAAATTTCTATGCAGGAAAGGAATATGAAGCTCAACAAATATTTGGTTCACACTTTGTTACAGAAAAAGGTGTAAAGGGTGTAAAGTTTACAGTATGGGCACCAAATGCTAAAGAAATATGGTTAGTATGTGATTCTAATAAGTTTGAAATAGAAGATAATTTTAAACTTAGAAAAGTATCTAAAAAAGGAATATGGTCAATTTTTGTTCCTAATATGGAAGAAGGAGAAAAATATAAATATGCTATTATGAGTCCATCAGACAACATTGTGTATAAAGCAGACCCATATGCAATATGTTCAGAAGTTAGACCTAATACAGCATCAATAGTATGCAAACCAGAAAAGTTTACATGGGAAGATAGAAACTGGATAGCAAAAAGAAAAAGAAGAAATCTTTTCACAACTGCAATGAATATATATGAAGTACATTTAGGTTCTTGGAAACGTAAGGAAGATGGAAGTTTTTATACTTATGATGAATTAGCAAATATGCTTCCTGAATATGTTGAAGAAATGGGATATACACATGTTGAATTCATGCCTCTTATTGAATATCCTTTAGATGCTTCTTGGGGTTATCAAGGTGTTGGATATTTCTCATTAACATCAAGATATGGAACTATTGAAGGTTTTAAAAAGCTTGTAAATGAATTTCATAAGAGAAATATTGGAATAATTTTAGACTGGGTTCCAGGACATTTTTGTAGAGATGCTCATGGATTATATATGTTTGATGGAACTCCAACTTATGAATATCAAGATGGTTGGAAGGCAGATAATAAAGGATGGGGAACATCTAATTTTGATTTAGGAAAACCAGAAGTTAAAAGCTTTTTAATTTCTAGTGCAATGTATTGGATAAAAGAATTCCATATAGATGGAATAAGAATGGATGCTGTATCTAATATGCTTTATTTAGATTATGACAGAGGTCCAGGTGAATGGGTTCCAAACATTTATGGTGACCATGGAAATCTTGAAGGAATAGAATTCTTAAAAGAAATAAATAAAGTAATACATGATTCTAAAACAAATGTTATGATGATTGCTGAAGAATCAACAGCTTGGAAAAATGTTACTAAACATAATGAAGAAGATAGTCTTGGATTTGACTTTAAATGGAATATGGGATGGATGAATGATACTTTAGAGTATATAAAGCTAGACCCTATATACAGAAAATATCATCACAATAATATAACATTCTCTATTCATTATAATTATACAGAAAACTTTATATTACCAATATCTCATGATGAAGTAGTTCATGGTAAGGGTTCACTTATTGCAAAGATGTATGGTGATGACTGGAATAAATATGCTGGATTAAGATTATATCTTGCATATATGATGGGACACCCAGGAAAGAAACTTACATTTATGGGAACTGAATTTGGACAATTTACAGAATGGAAAGAGGAGGAAGAGCTTTACTGGAGTGTAATAGATAAATATGAAGTTCATAAAAAAATTCAAGATTTCTCAAAAGAATTAAATAAATTCTATTTAGAAAATAAGAGTTTATGGGAATTAGATTATGACAGAAAAGGCTTTACATGGATAGATGGTGGAAATACAGAACAAAGTATTTTCAGTTTTGTAAGAAATGGTAAAAAGCAAGGGGATATGTTATTATTTATATGTAACTTTACACCAATGGTTTATTATGATTTTATGGTGGGAGTTCCTTATGAAGGAGAATATGTTGAAGTATTTAATACAGATGAAGAAAGATTTGGTGGTTCAGGGCAAGTAATGGGAGATGTTACTTTAGTTAGTGAAAAAGTTAAGAGAGAAGTAATAGAAATTCCAGAAGAAAATATTGAAGCTTCAGATGAAATTGCAGTGGAAGAATCTACTGAAGAAGAACCATTATTTAATGGACAACCATATACAATAAAAGTGAAAATACCACCAATGGCTGTTTTAGTTGTTGGATTGAAGAAATAATAAGGGGGTTAAAGGAATGAACGTATTACTAGTAGCAGGAGAAGCACATCCATTTATAAAAACAGGAGGACTTGGTGATGTAATGGGAGCATTACCAAAAGCTCTTACTAAAATTGGAGTAGATGCAAGAGTAGTTATTCCTAATTATAGAAACATAAATTGGAACTTTAAAAAGGATTTTAAATTTATAAAATGGTTTTTCGTAAAAGTAGGCTGGAGAACAAAATATTGTGGAGTTTTTGAATATAACTATGGAGGAGTAACTTACTACTTTTTAGATAATGAAGAATATTTTAATAGAGATACTTTATATGGACATCTTGATGATGGAGAAAGATTTGCTTTCTTTGACAGAGCAGCAATTCAATTCTTAAAAGAAATAAACTGGCATCCAGATGTAATACATTGTAATGACTGGCAAACAGGAATGATTCCTGTACTTTTAAGACTTGAATATGGTAAATATGATGATTTTTATAGAAATATAAAAACTGTATATTCAATTCATAATATTGTATTCCAAGGAGCATTTGATAAACATGTTCTTCCAGAATTATTTGGATATGACTTTAATGCATATAACAATGGAACTCTTGAATACTGTAATGGTGTAAGCTTTATGAAGGGTGGTATAAATTACTCAGATAAGGTTTCAACAGTAAGCCATAGTTATGCACAAGAAATACAAACTCCAGAGTATGGACATGGTCTTGATGGTTTATTAAGAGAAAGAAGTTATGCTTTAAGAGGAATATTAAATGGAATAGATTATGATGAATATAATCCATGGGATGATAACTTTATATATCAAAAGTATAATATTGATTATCGTGTAGATAAAAATATAAATAAAACAAGATTACAACAAGAATTAGGACTTCCAGTAAGACCAGAAGTACCAATGCTTGCAATAGTTTCAAGACTTACAGAACAAAAGGGTATGAACTTAGTTTTAGATATAGCTCAAGGAATTGTTGATATGGATGTTCAACTTGTTATATTAGGAACTGGAGACAAGTATTTTGAAGATTGCTTTAGAGGGCTTCAATACCATCATCCAGATAAGGTTTCAGCACAAATTAAATTTGATAATGGCTTAGCACATAAGATATATGCAGGAAGTGATATATTCTTAATGCCATCATTATTTGAACCATGTGGATTAGGACAACTTATAGCTTTAAGATATGGAACTATTCCAGTTGTAAGAGAAACAGGAGGACTAAAAGATACAATAAATCCATTTAATGAATATACAGGAGATGGAAATGGATTCTCATTTAGAAACTTCAATGCACATGAATTCTACAATACAGTAGCTTATGCTGTTCATAATTTCTATAATAAATGGAATTGGAATATGCTAATGGATCATGCTGTTAATTCAAATAATAGTTGGGAAAAGTCAGCATGGGAATATAAAGGTATGTATGAAGAAGTAATGAACTTCCCATACTGGTGTATTTAGTAAAGTATAATTATACAGCATAATTTTACAGGAGATGATACTATGAGAAAAAATGAAATGGTAGCAATGATTCTAGCAGGTGGACAAGGTTCAAGATTAGGAGTGCTTACTAAGCACATAGCTAAACCAGCAGTTCCATTTGGAGGAAAATATAGAATAATAGATTTCCCTTTAAGTAATTGTTCTAATTCAGGGGTATATACTGTGGGTGTTTTAACACAGTATAAACCTCTTGAATTAAATGCCCATATTGGAATTGGAGCACCTTGGGATCTTGATAGACGTGATGGAGGAGTAAGCATTTTACCGCCTTATCAAGAAGAAAAGGGAGGTAATTGGTATAAAGGAACAGCTAATGCCATTTATCAAAATATAGAGTTTATAGATAGATATAATCCAGAATATGTTCTAATTTTATCTGGTGACCATATTTACAAAATGAATTATGAGGAATTATTAAATTATCATAAAGAAAGAAATGCAGATGTTACTATTTCAGTTATAGATGTAACCTTAGAAGAAGCCAAAAGATTTGGTATTATGAATACTAATGAGGACTTATCAATATATGAATTTGAAGAAAAACCTCAACATCCAAAGAGTACAAAAGCTTCTATGGGAATATACATTTTTAATTGGAAAGCTTTAAAGAAATATCTTAAAGAAGATGAAGCAAATCCAAATTCAAGTAATGACTTTGGTAAAGATATAATTCCTGCTATGTTAAATGATGGACTAAAGATGTATGCTTATCCATTTAAAGGATACTGGAAGGATGTTGGAACAATAGAAAGCCTATGGGAAGCTAATATGGATTTATTAAAAGAGGATTCAGGATTAGACTTACACAGTAATGATTTAAGAATTTATTCTGCAAGTGATGTTAGTCCAGCACAATACTTAGGAGCTAATGCAGAAGTAAAGAATTCACTAGTAACAGATGGATGTGCTATATACGGAAAAGTGGAAAATTCTGTCATATTCCAAAATGTTTACATAGGTAAGAATACAGTTGTAAAAAATTCTGTAATAATGCCTAATGCAAAAATTGGAGATAATATTACAATTGATAAGGCTATTGTAGGAGATAGTGCAATAATAAGAAAAAATTCAACTGTTGGAACTGGAAAAGAAATAGTAGTAATTCCAGCAATGAAAGACATAAAAGCAAATAGTAATGTTATAAAATAGGCTTTCTAGGGTAAGGAGGAATTTGGTAGTGAAAAATTGTGTAGGAATAATAAACTTAGATGAAAATGAAAATGGAATGAAAGGGCTAACAAAAAATAGAGTATTAGCTTCTGTTCCTTTTGCAGGAAGATATAGAATAATAGATTTTATATTATCTAACATGACTAATTCAGGGGTAGCATGTATAGGAATATTTACAAAAAATAAATCAAGATCATTAATGGACCATTTAACTAATGGTAGACCATGGGACCTTCACAGAAGAAATAATGGATTAAAGGTTTTTAATTTTGGAGATAATAATCTTGCAGAAGATGATGTACATGATTTTTATGAAAATAGAAAATTTATAGAATATAGCAATTGTGATTATGTATTATTAGCTTCATCTAATATGATTTGTAATATTGATTATAATGAAGTTTTAGAAGAACATATTAAAAAAGATAATGATGTTACAATTGTATATAAGAGTATAGATAAAGATGATATAGCTGACTTTTCAGATTGTAGAACTGTAATGTTAGATGATGATAACAGAGTAGTTTCTTGTGGGGAAAATATAATAGATAGAAGCAATACAAATGTAAACATGGAAATGTATATTTTAAAAACAAAAATGTTTTTAGATATAGTTGATAAGAGTGTTAAGAATGGAAACTATAGAAAAGTTAAAAGATTTATAACTGATAATGTAAAAGCTTTCAAAGTTGGAGGATATAAGTTTGAAGGATATGTAGCATGTATAAATTCTTTAAAAACATATTATAATGCCAATATGGATTTATTAAAATTCAAAATTAATAGAGAGTTATTCTCAGAAGAAAATCCAATATATACAAAAGCTAGAAGTGAAGGACCAACTAAATATACAAAAACAAGTGTTGTAAATAATTCAATAGTAGCTAATGGATGTATTATTGAAGGTGAAGTTAAAAACTGTATAATTGGTAGAAAGGTTCATGTAGAAAAAGGTGCAAAGCTTGAAGGTTGTATAATCATGCAAGAAAGTGTAATAGGAAAAAATGCTAAGCTTAAAAATGTAATAGCAGATAAAAAGAGCATTATTCCAGCTGGAGAGGAAATAATAACACCAGTTTCATCACCTCATGTATGGGAACGAAACAACAATGAGTAATAAATAAGTTAAAAGGTATGGAAATTGTTATGTTAAGGAGTTTATAAAAATTCTTAATATAACAATTTCTTTTTTTGTATAGGTTAATGGAAAGGTTCATATAAATATAAATGAAGTAATTATAGGATTTGGTTTAATGAAGAAGTATCACTGTTATTCTGGAAATTTTGATGAAAAAACGGAAAAGCTTTTTAGGGAAGCTGAATTTTTGGGTCAAGGGAATAATGGGGTTGTATATAGTTTGCCAGAAAATAAGGTTATTAAGCTTTTTGTAGAGAAAAAGGTTTGTAGGGATGAAGGATATATTTTATTTAAAGCAAATGGTTCTAAGTTTTTTCCTAGAATGTATGCTTGGGGAAAATTGTATATAGTAAGAGAAAAGGTAGAGGGAATTCAACTTGATAAATACATAAAAAAGTGTGGAATAAACAAAGAAATTGTTTGGAATATTTATGGGCTTATAGAGGAGTTTAAAAGGCTTAAATTTTCAAAAATAGATACAAGGTGTAAAGATATTTATGTACTTAAAAATAATAAAGTAATGCTTATTGACCCTAAAAAATGTTATAAAAGGTCTATTTCATATCCAAGGCATCTTATGAAGGGATTTTTAAAGTTACAAGTATTAGATGAATTTTTATATTATATAAAGATGATAGATAAAAAAAGAGGAGTTGAATGGGAAGAAAGATTTAAAAAATATTGGGAGAAGGAAAAGCATAAAAAGCAAAAAATAAAAGAAAATAATCTTTAAATTAATGAAAAAAACTTATATATAATTTTCTTATATGAATAAAAAACAATATTTTAACAAAGACTATTTTTGTTAAAAGGTAAACAAATAGTGAAAATAGGAGGAATTGAACAATGAAAAGTTATTGCGAAATAATAGATGTAGTTGGAAGACAAATTTTAGATTCAAGATGTTTTCCAACAGTAGAGGTTGAAGTTTATTTAGAGGATGGAACAGTTGGAAGAGCAGCAGTACCATCAGGGGCATCAACAGGAATACATGAAGCAATAGAATTAAGAGATGGAGATAAAAATATATATCAAGGAAAAAGTGTTCTTAAGGCAGTTAAGAATGTAAATGAAGTAATTGCACCAGAATTAATAGGTTTAAATGTTTTTGAACAACCATTAATAGATAAGACGCTTATAGAATTAGATGGAACAGATAATAAAGGAAAATTAGGAGCTAATGCTATTTTAGGAGTTTCTTTAGCTTGTGCAAAAGCAGCTGCAGAAAGCATAGGACTTCCTTTATATCAATATATAGGAGGAGTAAATGCTAAGGTTCTTCCAGTTCCTATGATGAACATAATAAATGGAGGTTCTCATGCAGATAATTCAGTTGATTTACAAGAATTTATGATAATGCCAGCTGGTGCAGAAACTTTCTCTGCTGCCCTTGAAATGTGTTCAAATGTATACCATACATTAAAGAAAACTTTACTTGAAAAAGGATATTCTACAGCAATTGGTGATGAAGGTGGATTTGCTCCAGACTTAAAATCAAATGTTGAAGCAGTAGAAATAATAATAGAAGCTATTACAAAAGCAGGTTATAAGCCAGGAGAAGATATGTTTATAGCTATTGATGCTGCATCATCAGAATACTACAAAGATGGAAAATATGTATTAGAACATGAAGGAAAAACATTAACAGCTTCAGAAATGGTAGATTTCTTAGAAGATTGGGTTAATAAATATCCTATAATCTCAATAGAAGATGGTATGGCAGAAGAAGACTGGGAAGGATGGAAGCTTATCACTGAAAGATTAGGTAAGAAAGTTCAACTAGTTGGAGATGACTTATTTGTTACAAATACAAACAGATTAAAGACAGGAATAGAAAAGGGTGTAGCAAATTCAATCCTTATAAAGTTAAACCAAATTGGTACATTAACAGAAACTTTAAATGCTATCGAAATGGCTAACAGAGCAGGATATACTGCAGTTGTATCTCATAGATCAGGTGAAACTGAAGATACTACTATAGCTGATTTAGTTGTTGCTGTAAATGCAGGTCAAATAAAGACAGGAGCACCAGCTAGAAGTGAAAGAGTAGCTAAATACAATCAATTATTAAGAATAGAACATGAATTAGAAGATGTTGCAGAATTCAGAGGAAAAGATGCATTCTTTAACATAAAATAATGTTTTAATGTAAGAAATTTAAAAGATATATTGCTAAAAATGTGAAAGTAAAAAGGGCAAGAGTTTTAATTAATTCTTGCTCTCTTTTTAGTCTATGGAAAATTATATGTTTTTGAAAACTATGGATAATTTGTTAAGTTAATAATTAAAACTGTTTTATGATAAAACATAATTGTAAAGTATTGTGAATTGTGATATTATATTATAAGGTTAATAGGTTTTAATAAAAGCAGGGGGTGTTCCAATGAAAACAGCATTAACAATTGCAGTAATAATAGTTGGACTTGTAATTGTTGTTTCAATATTAATGCAACCAAGTAAATCTGATGCATTAAGTGGGTTAATTCAAGGAAGCAATAATGAAACATTTTTCTCTAAAAATAAAGCAAGAACAAAGGAAGTTATGCTTGAAAGATTAACAGTTATAGGAATGATAATTTTTGTAGGTCTTATAATTGCATTAAACTTAATTTAAGTTCAAAAGATAAGAGGCTTTGTGTCTCTTATTTTTTTGTATAGGAATTTAAATTTATAATTTAGGTTAATTAAATATTAAAGAAAGAATAAATATATTGATATTGGTAAATAATAGTTGTAAGGTTAAGTAAAGAGTTAAAAATAGGAGTGTGAAAAAATATTGGGAATTAAAAATACATTATTAGATTTTATGAAAGAAGAAGCCTATAGACCAATGGACATCCAAGAGTTAGTGGCAGTTTTTGATATAAATGAAAAAGAATATAAGGCCTTTAAAAAGACTTTAAAAACTATGGAAAAAGAAGGTCTTATAATAAAGACTAAAAAAGATAGATATGCTGTACCTGAAAGGTTAGGTTTAATAACAGGAAAACTTCAAGCCCATTCAAAAGGATTTGGATTTCTTATTCCAGATGCAGAGGGAGAAAAGGATGTATTTATACCAAGTTCTGCAATTAATGGTGCCATGAATGGAGATAAAATTTTAGTCCAAATAACAAGAGAAGATAAAAATGGCAAAAAGAGAGAAGGAGAAGTTGTCCAAATACTCGAAAGAGGAAATAAAAAGTTTGTAGGAGTTTATGAGGACAGTAGAAATTTTGGCTTTGTAGTTGCAGAGGATACAAAGATAAATCAAGATATATTTGTTTCAAAAAGAGATAGAAATGGAGCAAATGATGGAGATATGGTTGTTGTTGAAATTACAAAATGGCCAGAAAAAAGAAGAAGCCCTGAAGGAAGAATAGTAGAAATTTTAGGTAAAAAAGGGGAAAAGGGACTAGATATTTTAACAATAATAAAGAAGTTTGGTCTTCCAGAAGAATTCCCTCAAAAGGTTTTAGACTTTGCAGAAGGAATTGAAGAGGAAATTCCACAAAAGGAATATGAAAGAAGAAAAGATTTAAGAGATATAAAAATGGTTACTATAGATGGTGAAGATGCAAAGGACTTAGATGATGCAGTATCTATAGAAAAGCTTTCAAATGGAAGATATAAATTAGGAGTTCACATTGCAGATGTAACTCATTATGTAAGAGAAAAAAATCCACTAGATAAAGAAGCTTTAAAAAGAGCAACATCTGTTTATTTAATAGATAGAGTTATTCCTATGCTTCCTAAAAAGTTATCTAATGGAATATGTTCTTTAAATCCTAAAGTAGATAGACTTGCTTTAAGTTGTATTATGATTATTGATAATAATGGTAAAGTTCTTGACCATGAAATATGTGAATCTGTTATAAGAACAAATGAAAGAATGACTTATACAGATGTAACTAAAATTTTAAAAGATAATGATGAAGAGTTAAAAAAGAGATATGATTATTTAGTTGATGATTTTAAAACAATGGAGGAACTTTGCAATATTCTTTACAAAAAAAGAATAAAAAGAGGTGCTATAGATTTTGAGTTTGAAGAAGCAAAAATAACTTTAGATAGCAAAGGAAAACCTATAGAAATAAAGCCTTATGAAAGAGAAATAGCAAATAGAATAATAGAAGAATTTATGCTAGTATGTAATGAAACAATAGCAGAGCATATGTACTGGACTAATCTTCCATTTGTATATAGAATTCATGAAAATCCAGATGAGGAAAAGCTAGAAAAGTTTAAAGAATTTGTATATAATCTAGGATACTTTATTAAATGGAATGGAGAAATAAGACCAAGAAACCTTCAAGAAGTATTAGAAAAAGTAAAAGGAAAGAAAGAAGAAATTGTTGTAAGTACCCTTTTATTAAGAAGTATGATGCAAGCAAGATATTCACCAGAATGTGTTGGACATTTTGGATTAGCAGCACAATATTATTGTCACTTTACTTCTCCAATAAGAAGATACCCTGATTTACAAATTCATAGAATTATAAAAGAACACTTAAATGGAAAAATAGATGGAACAAGAGCTAAAAAGCTTACAACTTTAGTTGATTATGCTTCAAAACAATCTTCAGAAATGGAAAGATTAGCACAAGAAGCTGAAAGAGAAGTTGATGATTTAAAGAAAGCAGAATATATGCTTGATAGAATAGGAGAAGAATTTGATGGAATAATTTCTTCTGTAACTTCTTTTGGAATGTTTGTTGAACTTCCAAATACTATAGAAGGCTTAGTTCATATAACTGCTTTAGATGATGATTATTATATATATGATGAAGCTCATCTTTGTCTTATAGGAGAAAGAACAAAGAAGATTTATAGATTAGGAGATACAGCTAAGGTGGTATGTAGCAGAGTAGATATTCCAAATCGTGAAATTTTCTTTGATATTATAGAAAGTGAAAATGAAAAGCAAGAAATAAAAGCAAGTAAAGAACTAATAGAAAAACTACCAGAAGTTAAAGAAGAATTAAAAAAAGTTGAAGAAAACAATGAAGATGTATTATAATTTAAAATAACTTTATGATATAAATAAAAAAGTGGGTGAGGAATTTGGTAAGAAAGAAAAATAGTAATTCTTTAGCTGAAAATAGGAAGGCGAGACATGATTATTTTGTGGAAGAAACTATAGAGGCAGGGTTAGCTCTTGTAGGAACAGAGGTTAAGTCTATAAGAAACGGAAAATGTAACTTAAAGGATAGTTATGCGGATGTAGATAATGGAGAAGTTTTTATAAAGCAAATGCATATAAGTCCTTATGACCAAGGAAATATATTTAATGTAGACCCATTAAGAGAAAGAAAGCTTTTACTTCACAAATCAGAAATTTCAAGACTTTTAGGATTAGTACAAAGAGATGGTTATGCATTAATTCCTTTATCTTTATATTTGAAAAATGGAAAAGTTAAGGTTGCCTTAGGAATATGTAAGGGTAAGAAAAATTATGATAAGAGAGATTCTATGCTTGAAAAAGCTCATAAAAGAGATATGGATAGAGCTCTTAAAGAAAGAAATAGATATTAATTTTTAAAATAGAATCTATAAAATAGGCTTAAAAAAGACTATTTTTATAGGTTCTTTTTTTATAATATATAAATATCAAATTAAAAAATAATATGTTATAATTGTTTTAACTATATCTAAAGGAGAAAAGTGTATGAAATGGATAAAAGATGAAAAAGTAAGAAACTATTTTTTACTAGTTACTTATGCAATTATATTAGCATATGTTTTTTTAAACTTAAGTACAGTAGGAAATGCAATTTTAACAATTATTAATTTAATAAAGCCCTTTATAATTGGAATATGTATAGCTTTTGTATTAAATATTCCAATGAGCTTTTTTGAAAATAAGCTTTTAAAAAAATGTACAAAAGAAGATAGCAAAGCTAGAAGACCTCTTGCATTAATTTTAACTATAGTAGTAATATTAGGTCTTATTATAGCTTTAATGACTTTCGTGATTCCACAACTTGGAGAAAGTATATCAACTCTTGTTAAAAATGTTCCAGACTATGTGGATTCATTAGAAAAGTTTATGAATGAAAATATTAAAAATAAAGAGTTTTTAAGTCAAGATATAATAACTGAAGTATATGAAAAAGTCTTATCAATGGGACAAAGTATAATAAAATATGCAGGTCAATTTGTTGGAAGTTTATTTTCTCATGCAGTAGATATAACTAAAGGAATTACAAATGCAGTAGTAAATGTGGCATTAGCTTTTATAGTTTCAATATATATACTTTTAAGTAAAGAAAAGTTTTCTTATCAAATTAAAAAGATATTATATGCATATTTAAAGAAGGAAAATGTAAAAAGAATATTGAAAGTAGTAGAAATAGCAAATAAGAAATTTACAAACTTTGTTACAAGTCAATGTATAGAAGCTTGTATATTAGGTTTATTATGCTTTATAGGAATGACAATATTCTCTATGCCATATTCACTTCTTATAAGTACAATAATAGGAGTTACAGCTTTAGTACCTATTTTTGGGGCTTTTGTAGGAGCAGTAGTTTCAGGTTTTATAGTTCTTATGGTATCACCAATAAAGATTATTTTATTTATAATAATATTTATAGTAATTCAACAAATAGAAGGTAATCTTATATATCCTTTTGTTGTTGGTAGCTCTATTGGATTATCTGGACTTTGGGTTTTGTTTGCAATAACTGTTGGAGGAAATGCCTTTGGAGTTCTTGGAATGCTTATAGGAGTTCCTTTATTTGGAGTTTTATATACATTAATTTCAATATCAACAAATAAGAAGTTAGAAAAGAAAAATATTAATATTGAAGAAATTGAAAAAGAGATAGAAAAAGAAGTACAAGATGAAATAGAAGAAAGTGAAGAGGAAAATCCTAAAAATAAAAATTCACAAAAGAATAATGATACAAATAAAGATAATAAAAAATAAATATAAGATTTTATAAAATAGGCTGTTATTTAAATAACAGTTTATTTTTTTTGAAAAAATTTAAAAAACTTATTGCCAAAATGATATTAAGTGCTATAATATAAATATCAGATAGATAATATCAAATTGAATAAAACTAAAAGCAGGTGAGAAAATGAAAGCAGAGGAAATTTTAAAAATTGAAAAGTGTGGAGATTTATTTACTAATGATATTGATAAATGTAAAGAAGAATATAAAAATCTTTCAAAGTTATATCATCCAGATATAAATAAAACTACTACTTCAGATGTATTTATAAAAATTACTAAACTTTATAAAAGAGCAGTTAATATGATTCAAAGTGGAACTTGGGAGAAAACAAATTATATTGAAATAAAAACAGATTCTTCAAAAACCTTAGCTATTAATTATTTAAGTAGTTTTAAATTTGAAATAGGCATGTGTTATATATGTAATGAAAATATTATTTATATTTTTGATGAAGATAAAGAAAAATATTATTTTAATGCAATAAAAAGAATAAAAAGTATTAAGTATAGTGATAGAAAAATGGAAAAGAATTTTTCAAAGCTTATGCCTAAAATACACAGCATTTATAAAACTTTAGATGGAAAACATTGCTTAGTTTTATCAAAACCTAAGGATGTAGTTTTATTAAAGGATGTATTTGAATACTTTAATAATTCTATAGATGATAAACATGTTGCATGGATTATAAGTAGGTTAAGTAATATAGCCTGTTTCTTAAAAACAAACAATATTGTTCATAATGGAATAAATATAAATAATTGTTTTGTGTCTTTAGAAAATCATGTTATTTATCTATTTGGTGGCTGGTGGTATGCAACTAAAGAAGATGAAAAAATGTTTGGAACTACAAAAGAAATATTTAGTGTTATGCCAATATCTTCAAAGGAAAGTAAGAAATCAAGTACAGTTACTGATTTAGAATCAATTAAATTATTAGGAAGACATCTTTTAGGAGAAGTAAATTGTAGAAAACTTGCATTAAAAAAGGATATTCCAAAGGACTTAATTGAATTTTTAAATTCAGGTTCATCTGAAAATCCTTTTAAGGAATTTGAAAAATGGGATAAAACATTAATAAAAGCTTATAAGAAAAGAAAATTTATAAAAATATTTATAGAAAATTTATATAAAAGGAGAGGTTAATTATGGGTTGTGGAGCATTTACAAGTAGAGATTGGGATAGTTATACAAGGAGAAGAGGGTATACTGATAGTTCAAGTGCAAGTGATTTGTATAAAGCAAGAACAGTAAAATCAGAAATGGAGCCAAAAGGAATTGAATTTAGAGAAAGTTGTGATTCAAAGGAACATCCAGAGTCAACACCAATAATTTTAGGTTTAGATGTTACAGGAAGTATGGGATGTGTTTTAGAAACAGTTTCTAAAAAGTTAAATAAACTTATACTAGAAATTTATGATAGAGAGCCAGTTAAAGACCCTCAAATAATGGTTATGGCCTTTGGTGATGTAGAGTGTGATAGACACCCTTTACAAGTAACTCAATTTGAATCAGATATAAGAATTGCAGAACAATTAAATGATATATACTTTGAAAGAGGTGGAGGAGGAAATGCAGGTGAATCTTATACTCTTCCATGGTATTTTGCAGCAAGACATACAAAAACAGATAGCTATGAAAAGAGAGGAAAGAAAGGATTTTTATTTACAATGGGGGATGAACCATTTTTAGATAATATTTCAAAAGAAGCTATAAGACATTTTATAGGTGATGATATAGAATATGACTTATCAGCAGAGGAACTTTTAAATGAAGTTTCTCGTCAATATGAAGTATATCACTTAATGATAGAAGAAGGCTCAGGAATGAGATATTATCAAGGAAAAGTTGTAGATAAGTGGACAAAACTTCTTGGACAAAGGGCAATAAGGGTATCAGATTGTGATTCTATTCCAGAAATAATAGTATCAATTCTTCAAATAGAAGCAGGAAAAGACAAGGAAGAAATAATTCATTCATGGAAAGGAAAAACAGCAGATGCAGTAAGAAATGCAATAGTAGGACTTAATAAAAAAGAAATAGATGACTCTAATGATTTAATAGAATTTTAGAAAATAAAAGAGCTGTTATATATTAAGTATTAAACTTTTTTGTAACAGTTCTTTAAAATAAAATGTTGGTTTATATATAGGGAGGAGAGATTAATATGGAAAATGCAAAAATTGTAATAGGGGCAAATTTTGGTGATGAAGGAAAAGGTCTTATGACAGATTATTTTGCCTATGAAGCAAAGAAAAGTAAAAAATCCTGCATAGTGGTATGTCATAATGGTGGAGCACAAAAAGGGCATACTGTTGTAACAAAAGATGGAATAAGACATGTATTTCACCACTTTGGCTCAGGAACATTTAATGGTGCATCTACCTATCTTTCAGAAGAATATATAGTAAATCCAATAATTTTTAGAAAAGAGTGGGAGGATTTAGAAAGAAAGGGTGGCAAAATAAAATGTTATATAAATAAAAACTGTAGAATAACAGTACCTTTTGATATGCTTATAAATCAAATGATAGAAGAAATTAGAGGCAAAAACAAACATGGAAGTTGTGGACTTGGAATAAATGAAACAATAGTAAGAAATAATAATGAATATTTATCAGTATATGATTTAAAAGAAATGCCAATTATGACGCAAGTAAATACATTAATGCATATAAGAGAAGACTATGTTATATATAGACTAAATCAACTTAAGGTACAATATATTCCAATAAAATGGATGAAGATACTAGAAAATTCTTATAATATAATACTAAACTTTTTAGAAGACTTTAATTTTATGCTTTCAAAATGTGAGTTTGTAGATGATAATATATTAAAAGAATATGATACAGTTATCTTTGAAGGCGCCCAAGGACTTATGCTAGACCAAAATAATTTAGAATATATGCCATACCTTACTCCAAGCAATACAGGACTTAAAAATCCAATGAAGATAATAGGAGATAAAAAATGTAATATAGAAGTATGCTATGTAACAAGAACATACCTTACAAGACATGGAGCAGGAAGATTTGATAGTGAATGTAAAAAAGAAGAAATAAACAGTGAAATAATAGACTTAACAAATGTACCAAACCCATATCAAGACAGCATAAGATACGGCAAAATGAACATAGAAGAACTAGATAAAAGAATACAAAAAGATTTAGAAAAATATAATACTAAAAATATGAAAATATCCCTTGCAGTAACCCATTTAAATGAATATGGTATGGATTTAAAAGATAAAGCTTTAGAAAAATATAATTTATATACTTCAAATGGAATGACAAGAGAAAATATTTTAAAAAGTTTTTGACAATAAAAAATATATATTATATAATGAATTACTGAAGAAAATAAAACTGAATATAAAATATTTAAGTTTATTAAATCTTCAAACCTTACATGGGGGCGTTATGGCTTCGACGGGGGTAAGATGGGTTTGATAAGCGAGCCGAGGGAAGCATGGTGCCTCGATAATAAAGTATGCATTAAATATAAACGCAGAAGACAATTTTGCATTAGCAGCTTAATTTAAGCTACTCATCCGTCCAGATTGCCTACGATTTGGGTAGCGGGTGTCATAACAGTGGGAAACGAAGCCTAGCAAAGCTTTGAGCTAGAGGGGTATTTATGAAGCTAGCAAATCAACTGCCTGCCTGTAGGCACCTTGAGGAGCGAATTTTAATATATAGGCTACGCTCGTAGAAAGTCAGACTGGTCTGCTTTCGGACAGGGGTTCGATTCGTTAGACAGAGTCGCCTTATATAGCAATATATAAGTGAAAACTTGGCTTTATCGGTGAAACCTCAGCAAGTAAAGTTGGTGGCAATACCGAGTGGTATGTGAAGAAATTCAACAGCTACGTATCGACTTATAGACTCCTAAAGCTTTAAGCTAAGGAATACTAAGATAGAAGATATATACATTAAAAATGTAAATTTAAGCTTCTATAATATGCCAAGTTCCAAGTAAAACTAAATATTTGGAAAAGAGATAGTCAGGGCCAGTTATTTTTCTAAAAAGAAAAATATTTATCGAAAGAATGGATGTCGCTGACCCCTCGCCTCCACCATGAAAACTTCGACAATACAGAGATGTGTTGTCGAGGTTTTTTCGTTACTATAGATAACTTTTTAATTATAATTAATTATGGTATGATTTTGTAAAGTTAAAGTGAGGGATTAGAAAATGAATTTAATTGAAAATGGTAAGGATTTATTGAAAAAAACAATAAAAAAATTAGATAATCTACATAAAGGTTTTGATAGCCTAGAGTATGAATGTAGATTAAAAGATATTATAATAAATTTACATCATTCTATAGAAACAATGTTTAAATATATGATAAAGGAGAAAGATGAATTTTTATTGTATTCTAATTGTAATGATATATTTAAGGGGAGAGTTTTAAGTAAATTTAATACGCCTAAAAAAGAAGAGATTAAAACAATACAATTTTTAGATGCAGTTGATAGAGTTATAGTACTATGTAATATTGATATAGTAAAGGAAGATTATAATAAATTTAAAACTTTAAATGAAATTAGAAATTCATTAACGCATTATGAAAGGGATGGTGTTAGTATAAAATAGTGGACACAATAACTCGAACTAAGTAAAATAATATTTAGTTAAGAAAGGATGTGTTCTAATGGGTAAAGGAAAGAGATATACACAAGAATACAAGGATATGATAGTTGATTTATATAAATCAGGAATGACTTTAGTGGAACTAAGCAAAGAATACAATATTGCAAGATCTACACTGAATGGTTGGATTGATAAGAAAAAAGAAATTAAAATTTCTGATGATGAAATAATGACTAAGCAAGAAATAATGGATATGAAGAAAGAAATTGCTAGAATTAAGGAGAAGAATGAAATATTAAAAAAGCTATGGCCATATTTGCAACCAAAAGGTAGATATAGTAATTTCTATAATTGAAACACATAAAGAAGAGTTTGGTATTGCTAGAATGTGTGAAGTGCTTGGTATTGTTAGGTCTAGTTATTATAAGGCTTTAACAAAATCCGAAACGCCAAGGGCTAAAGAAAAAGAAGAACTAAAAGAAGTTATCCACAGAATATATGATGAAAGCAAAGGCAGATATGGCTCACCAAAAATTCATAAAATTTTAACAGAAAAAGAAGGCTATAAAATTAGTGAAAAACGTGTTCAAAAGTTAATGCGTGAAATGAATTTATATTCAATAACTGTAAAAAAATACAAAAATCATTCCAACAAGAAAGTTGTAGAAGGATTGGAAAACGTTTTAAAAAGAGATTTTTCAACTAAAACCATAAATGAAAAGTGGGTTGGTGATATTACATATATTCACACTCTCAAAGATGGTTGGACTTATTTAGCCCCAGTTTTAGATCTTTACAGCAAAAAAAATAATTGGCTATGCCTACAGTAAATCAATGGATAATTCACTTGTATTAAAAGCATTCAGAAGGTGTTATATTTCATACTGACCTTGGATCACAATATACTAAGCACTGACATGAGAAAGGAATGCTCTAAGCTTAAGATAAGGCAGTCATTTAGTAAGAAAGGCTATCCTTATGATAATGCTTGTATTGAGTCTTTTCATGCAGCTTTAAAGAAAGTGGAAGTTTATACTACAAAGTATTCTGACTATAATTCTGCCCAAATAGCTATTTTTAAATATATAGAAGGTTGGTATAACACAAGAAAAATTCACTCATCTATTAATTATATGACTCCAAATGAGTGTGAAAGATTAGCAAGAAGTAAAACTGTATAAAAAGTTCGAAAAAATGTGTTTACTATATTGACATAGATCCAATACATATGATAATTTGAATGTTAAAATATATATAAAATGCTTTATATGAAAGGAGTGTGTACTTTGAATACTAATGATTTAAAAGGAACTGTTTTTAATAGAGTTATTACACCATCTGAAAAACAAGCATATAAGAATTTAAAAGAATATGATGGCGGAATTTATAAAATAAAAAATTATAAGAAAATAAGAGAAATATTAGAATGTGACTCAATTTCAGCGAAATGTGGTAGTAGTGAACTTCATATTACACAAGATGAAGTTAATGAATATATGAATTATGCTAGATTATTAAATATAAGGCATGCTGATTTTAATCCCGGAATATATGTAGAACCTAACAGTTATGAAGCATCATTTGCTAAAAAGGTTTATTATAACTCGGAATTAGATTTTATAGTTAACTTATTTATTTCACATCATAATATTCATGCTTTTGACGATGGAAATAAAAGAACAGCTTTGAATTTATTTGTAGACTTACTACATAAATTTACTGCTTTTTATATTAAAGATATAATGATTATACAGGACGCACAAATATTATATCTAGAAAAAAATATTAATGAGGAAGAATTCAGACATATTATATATTATGAGGTGAAAAAAAGAGTGTTTAATACAAGTCTAAAGTGTAATTTAGAACATCTAATACCTAGAGGAGATATAGATGGAAATGATAATTTTGTAGGGGTTGCTCAAACAGATAGAAGAAGTAGCATAAATCTGACAGATTTAGAAAAGGAACAATTTTTTTATCAATCACTTAGAAAACCATTTTTTCAAAGGGATACAAACCAATGGACAGTAACACGAGTTGAAAAATTGATTAATACATTTTTAGAAGATGGTTTAATTCCAGCAGTTATATTGTGGGAAAATTCAGATGGAGATATTTATATTATAGATGGGGCTCATAGGTTAAGTTCATTAATAGCATGGGTTAATTCTGACTATGGAAAAGAAAATGAATTAAATGATAGCCATCATGATGCAATACAAGAATACATTAATTCCCAAATTGGCAGTTATGATGAAATAAAAAAATCTAAAGATGAAAAGTATAAACAGGCAAAACAGATAATTGCAAAAAGATCGATAGCTGTTCAATGGGTAACTGGGGATTATAAAAAAGCAAAAGAATCATTTATAAGAATAAATGAACAGGGGGTAGTAATTTCTCAAGATGAAAAGGAATTGATTGAGAATGATGAATTGCCTACATCAAAATTGAGCCGTGCTATTTTGGCTCATGGGTTAGGGCAAGTTTCTAAAAATCAATCAGAAAAAACTAAAATGATTTTTGAAAGATTTTTTACTCCATATTTATCACATCAACTAAATAATTATCCATTAGCAGGTTCATTGAATGAAGATTTCGTAATTTCTAAAATTTATAATGCTGTTAAAATTATTGATAACTCTGAAAACTTAAATATAGAAAAATTACAAGATAAAGTATTAAATATATTAAAGTTAATGCAAGATGAATTGAATATAAGTCAAAAAATATATTTTTATGGTGCTACTAAAAAATTTAAAACTAATTCATTTTATGGATTAATATACTTTATGCTCGAAGTAAATGAAAACTATGAACTGAAAAAGTTATTTATAGAAAATAGAAAAAAGTTTGAAGAATTTTTGGTTAATAATGAAAGGAATGTTCAAACAATAGCTCGTAGGAAAAGACAAGCTAAAAATGCATATGAAGAGGTTGGAAATTATTATAAAGTAGTATTAGAATCATGTAAGAATAATGATTTATCTGAATTAAAAGATAAATATTATTATTTAGACTTTGAAAAGAAAAAAGCAAAAACATCAAAAGAAAAAACTCTAGAGAAAAACTATGAAATATTTATATCTAAGGTCCCAAGATGTAAAATTTGTGGTGGATTTATAGATGGAAATAAAAATGAACATAGGGTACACAATTGTTGTAAGGATTTAGAAGAAGATAATTAGGAAATTTTATAGGTGGATTTCAAAGGTCGTGTTTCGCCTCCACCATAAAAACCACAATAGAAATTTATTTGAATTTTTATTGTGGTTTTTTATATAAATTAGAAATATTAAAATAAATAATATATGAATAAAATTAAAGAACAATGTAAAAATTATAAATATGAGAAAATATCTCAAAAAAGTTCACAATTTAATATGATTATACTATAATATATTTAAGAGGTGAAAAAAATGCTTATTCAATTTAATTTTAAAAATTATAAAGGATTTAAATATGAAACATCATTAGATATGACAGCTACATCATTAAAGGAGCATCAATATAATTTAATAGATACAGGAAATGAAAAAATACTTAAAATTGCAGCAATACATGGAGCAAATGCAAGTGGTAAAAGTACAGTTATTGAAGCCTTTAAATTTATGAGTGATTTTGTAGTAAATTCATTTAAATATTCAACTAGTAATATAGATATACCATTAAAAAGATATGCCTTTGATAAAACTTCAAAATTAGAACCAGCAGAATTTGAAGTTTTTATTAAATACAAAAATAATGAATATCAGTATGGATTTAAAATAGATAATAAAAAGGTGTTAGAAGAATGGTTATATAAAAGAGATTTTAGAAATAAAAAAACAGCTAAGTATAAAAGCTTATTTGAGCGAACTGGAAACCAAATAGAATGTTCATCACAATTAAAAGAAGCTAAGAGTTTAGCATCAATTACAGAAGATAATACTTTATTTTTATCAATTTGTTCTAATGCTAAAATTCCATATATTAAAGATGTTATGGAATGGTTTAACAATACAATCATTATTAATATGGGTGATTGTGAAATAGAAAGGTTTATAACAAGAGTAGTATCATCTGTAATTGAAGATAGAGAATATCAAAAAGAATTGGTAAGATTCTTAAATGCAATAGATATTAATATAGTAGATATAGAAGTTGAAAAAATAAATATAGAAGGAGAAAAAAATAGATATAGAATATATTCTTATCATAAAGTTGAGAATAGTAATGAATTAGTTGCAATCCCATTTTATGAAGAGTCTAGTGGAACACAAAAAATGTTTGCATTATATGGTTTCTTTAAACATTCAATTGAATTAGGAATGCCAATATTTATAGACGAACTAGATGCAAAATTACATCCATTATTAATGCAATATATATTAAGTATGTTTCATAGTGAAAAAACTAATAAAAATGGAGCTCAACTAATTTATACATCACATGATGATTATACACTTAACAAAGATATATTTAGAAGAGATGAAATATGGTTTGTGGAAAAAGATATAAATTCAGTTTCAACTTTATATTCATTATCAGAATATAAAATTGGTGATAAAAAAGTAAGAAATGATGCTAGTTATAATAAAGATTACTTATCAGGGAAATATGGGGCAATACCTATATTAAATTCATTTGATATAAGTGGAGAAAAAAAATATGAGTAAGTTAGGAAGAGCAGGAAGAAGAAAACAAAGGAAGCTTAATGTTAGGGATGAGCGACCAGGAACCTGTTTAATAATTACAGAAGGTACTGAAACTGAAGTAAATTATTTTGAAAATATGAAGAAAATTATTAATAATAGATATAGAAATAGAGAGATTCAAGAAAACTATCCGATAAAAGTAGAAGGTAAGGGACGTAGCACAAGTGTACTTGTAAATGAAGCTATAAAAAGAAAAAATAGAGAGAACTTTAGCAAAGTATGGGTTGTATTTGATAAAGATGATAATTCAGATTTTGATAAGGCAATTAAGTTAGCAAAAGAAAATAATATTGAAGTAGCATGGTCTAATGAAAGTTTTGAATTATGGTTATTATTACATTTTCAAGATTTAAAAGTAGGTATAAAAAGAGAACAATATCTAAGTAATTTAAATAATCATTTCAAAAATAATAATATTAATAATGGAGAGTATAATAAAAATATAGAAAATATTTTTGATATTATGTTAGATAAAGTGGATATAGCTATAGTAAGAAGTGAAAAACTACGTAAATATTATGAACAAAGAAATGAAAATTATGCTTCAAATATGAATCCTGGAACAACGGTTGATATTTTAGTAAAAGAATTAATGAATTATATTAGATGATGCCAAATGAGGTATCATCTTTATTTTTTTGTTAAATATGTCGAAATTCTTTATAAAGGCATATAATAAAAATGTAATTTTTGAAAATTACTAAAAATATCATTGCAATAAATTTCCTGTTGTGGTATTATTACAATATGAAATATTTAATTTTAGAAAGGCACAAAATTATTATGAAATTAAGTGAATTAGTAGAATTAGTAAGTGGAACACCTCAATTTAGAATTGTTGAAGTTTCTAATCCTAAAGCACCAGTTTTTACTTATTACACTCAAACAGATTTAAATGATGATTTAGTAGGTATTATATCAAATAATGTAGATAACAAACAGGTAAGAACTAATGATAAAGTAAGTACATTATTTAGTGGTGATGTGTTATTTAGTTTAATTACAGGAAAGGCAACAGTAGTAACAAAAGAACATGAAGGATATCTTTATACACAAAATTATGTAAAGCTACTACATGGTGAGGATATTGATTCAAAATTTTTAGTGTATCTTATGAATGAGAGTAAAGCAATAAGAAAACAACTTATGATTGGTCTTCAAGGTTCACTAGTTTTAAAGTACACCTTAACACAACTTAGAGACCTTGAAATAAAAAAAATACCTTCAATAGATAGGCAAAAAATTATTGGACAAGTATATTTTAATCAACTAAGGCTTAAGGCTCTTAGAAATAGGGTGGCAGAACTTGAAGCAAAAATAAGATTAGCAAAATTAGAGGAGGCCAGCGAAATTGAATGAAAGTGAATTTGAAAATGAATTAATACAATATATTTCTAGTGGGGTTATAAGCAAACCACAGAATTTAGAAGAAAGTAATAACTCAGTAATTAAAGAAGAAAATGCTGAATATATTGTGAAAAAAAAGTTGTGGGAATATAAACCAGAAATAAAAACTACAGAACAGCTTTGGAGTAATTTTAAAGAAATTCTTGAGCAACATAATCAAAATACTCTTGAACATCCATTAAGTGTTGTTGAATTTAATCAGGTTAAAAAGATTATATCAGATATTAAAACTCCTTATGAAGCAGGTCAATTTTTATATGGACTTAATGGTGTATCTCAAATTGAAATTGATTTAGATGATGGTCGTCATGTATTTTTAACAGTTTTTGACCAAAAGCAAATTGGAGCTGGGGATACAGTGTATCAAGTAGTTAATCAAATTGAAAGACCTGTAGTTATTACAGGAAAGAGGAGCAGTCGTTTTGATACAACACTTCTTATTAATGGATTGCCTATAATACAAATTGAAGAAAAACGTGATACAAGAAATGTTGATGAAGCATTAAATCAAATGTATCAATATATAGATGAAAATCAGTATAGAGGTATTTTTTCTACACTTCAAATATTAGTGGCTATTACCCCTAATAATGTTAAATATATGGCAAATACTACCTCAGATAAGTTTAATAAGGATTTTGCATTTAATTGGCAACGAAAAAGTGATAATACTATTGTACGTAATTGGAAGGAGTTTGCAGACTCTATGTTAAGTATTCCAATGGCACATCAAATGGCTACAAATTATATGATTTTAGATGGGACAAAAAATAAGCAAACATTAAAGGTAATGCGTCCATATCAAGTATATGCTACTCAAAATGTAATTGAAAGTTTAAAGAAAGTTGATTTTGAACTTGGTACAAATAAGGTTGGATATATATGGCATACTACTGGTTCAGGAAAAACCATAACTAGTTTTAAAACAGCATGGCTTGCAAGTCGTATGCCTAATATAGATAAAGTTGTTTTTGTGGTAGATAGAATTGCTTTAACAAAACAAACAAATGAAAATTATAGAGCTTATGACCCAGATTCTAGTGAAGATGTTATAGGTAGTGTTCAAGATACTTATAATACTACAGACTTAAGTCGTAAGTTAAAAAGTAAAGATAATAATATTATTGTTACTTCTGTGCAAAAGCTTGATACTTTAGTAAAACGTAAATCCTTTAAATCACCTGATAAAAATATTGTATTTATAGTAGATGAAGCACATCGTTCAACAGGTGGAGAAAGTTTTGAAAAGATTCAAAAATCCTTTAAAAAGTCAGCTTGGATTGGTTATACAGGAACACCAATGTTTGATGAAACAACCACTGGGTTAAAAACTAAAGATATTTTTGGACCATTATTACATGCCTATACTATTCGTGAAGCTATTGCAGATAAAAATGTGTTAGGTTTTAAGGTGGATTTTGAAACAACTATTGATGAAGAACAAATGAAATCTGTATATTTACCTGCTTTTTATAGTGAACGTTATCCTAAGTGGACAGAAAAACAAATTCAAGATAAAATTAATAATTTAACTCAAGAAGATATGGATGATGCAATTGAGCCAAGCTTTTATGATGAAAATATGGATCATATAAAATTAGTAGTTGAAGATGTATTTAAAAATTGGAGAAATCGTTCAAATGACGGAAAGTATAATGCATTATTTACAACTCATGTAGGTGGTGGAAAGGCTAGTACACCAATGGCAATGATGTATTTTAATGAATTTCAACGAGTAAACGAAGAAAATAGGAAAAATGGTGGACAAACTTTGAAAGTTGCAGTTACTTTTAGTTTAAATACATCTAATAATAATAGTATGCTTGAAACTAATAAGGGATTATATGAAGCTATTAAGATTTATAATAAAGAATTTGGTACAAGTTTTGGTTTGGATAATGTATCAGGATATACACAGGATGTAATTAGTCGTTTAAACAAAACAGCTAGTGATAAGAAGTTCTTAGATATTGTAATTGTAGTAGACCAACTCTTAACTGGCTTTGATGCACCAGAACTTAATACTCTTTATGTAGATAGAACTCTTAAGGGAGCTGGTCTTATTCAGGCCTATTCAAGAACAAATCGTATTTCTAATATTCAAGAAAAACCATGGGGACGTATTATAAATTACAGATGGCCTGCACAAAATGAGAAGCTTATGAATAAAGCACTTGCAATTTATGCAAATAGAGATTCAGCAAACTTATCAGAAGATGAACAACGTAAAGCTAATGAAAAAGATGGTATTGTTGCAAAATCTTTTGAAGAGGTATTTAAAGAAGTAAAAGTAGTTATTGAAAAGATAAGCAAGCTAACTAATAAATTTCAACAATTACCTCCTTCTGAAAAAGCAAAAGAAAATATGCTTGAATTATTACAATCCTATAATATTGGAATGGCAAAATTAAAACAATTTGACCCTAAAGAAGTAGATGGAAATATAGTAGGTTTTAATTATGATAATCCTAATGAACTAGTTGAAAAGTTAGGAATGACTAGTGAAGAAGAAGTAATGCTTACTACAGTTTTAGCAAATGAACTTAAACAACATATAGCAAAAGAAAAGAAAATCCCATTTTATCAAATTGAATTAAAAATGACCCATGTTAAAGATGTAAAAGTTGATTATGACTATCTAACTGAATTAGTAGAACAATTATTAAATGAAGTACATGAAGGGAGGATAGAAGAGGCAGAAAATACAAAAGCAAAAATTGACCAGTTTGCTAATGGCTTAGAAGATAGAAACTATGCAAATAAAATTAAAAATGCAGCAATAGCAATTATAAAAGGACACTATCCAATAAAAAACTCTAACTTTAAATATCCAGCAAAACTAGAAAACAGTGAAAAGGTTATTCAAGAAGCAAATAATATAAGTGTTGATAGAATACTATTAGACTTTAGAGTTAAATGGGGAATAACAGATATTATAACAAGTGCTCAAATGAGAGAATTATTTAGCAATCATAGTTATGAAAAGCAAGACTTAGATGATACTGGACAAATTACAAATATAATAAAAGAAGCAAGTATAAAATATGAAGAATTAGCACATGATAAAAAGATACAAGCTTTATCTAGAATAAAATACAGAAACAGTTTAAGAGAAGCTATTTACAAATTAGCAGATGAACAAGTAGAAAATTAACAATAAAAAAAGTAAGAGAGGAGAAAAAATAATGGAAAAAAAGAATGTACCTAAAATAAGATTCCCGGGTTTTACTGAGCCTTGGGAACAGCGTAAGTTAGAAGATATTGTTGATTTTTTGGATACTCAACGAAAGCCTCTTGAAGGAGCAAAAAGAGTTAATGGTCCATACCCATATTATGGAGCCTCTGGGATTGTTGATTATGTAAATGGATATTTATTTGATGAAGAACTAATATTATTTAGTGAAGATGGTGCAAATATTACAGATAGAAATTATCCAATATCATTTTTAGCGTCAGGTAAATACTGGGTTAACAACCATGCACATGTTTTGAAAACAAAGAAAGGTTATGAAAATAATTTTGTGTGTAATTCACTCGAAAGAAAAGATTACACTCCATACAATACAGGTATGGCGATGCCAAAATTGAACCAAGAAGTATGTAGAAATATTCCAGTAATGTGTCCTAAATATGAAGAACAAAAGAAAATTGGCGATTACTTCAGAAACCTCGACAATCTTATCTTCCTTCATCAGCGTGAGTGTAAATTTCTTAGTTTTAGCTTAATTCAGATAAGGATCTCATTACTAAATCTATATCTTTATTTTCAAGTTCTTGTATAATGTGCAAATATGTTTTTTGAGTAGTTGTCATGCTAGCGTGTCCTAACCTACGTGCAACACTAGCTATAGATACTCCTGCAAATAGTAACAATGAAGCATGAGTATGTCTTAGTCCATGTATTGAAATAACAGGTATCTTATTGTTTTTGCAATGTCTTTCTAATATATCATTTATAGTTGAATTATACACCTTAGATTTAACAAAAATAGGCTCATCTTCAGGTAAATCTTTTAATAATCCTGAAAATTGAATAACAGTTTGCCAATCAATTTGTATTTTTCTAACAGAGGATTTATTTTTTGTTGGTAGAAATCCACTATTATTTTTATAGTCCCAAGTTTTATTAATTGATAACATTTGATGTGAAAAATTAAAATCTTTAGGTGTTAATGCTAAAGCTTCTGAAAAACGCATACCTGTTTTAGCAATTAACAATATAAACCAGTCCCAATTAATTTCTTGTTTTAAATCTAAATTAGCTAATAAGGTATGTAATTCAAATTGGTTTAAGTATTTTATCTTTTTAGGTCTTGGTGGTTTTCCCTTTATTATTGCTTTTCTTGTTGGGTCTCTATCTAAAAGCCCTTCATCTAGTGCATCTAAAATAGAACTTTTTAATTGGTGGTGAAAGTCCATTGTAGTTTGTCTTTCATGATATATTGCATAATCATTAAGTAATTGTTGATAAACTATTCTTGTTAAATCACAAATTCTAACCTTTGGTATTAATTTTTTTAACCAAGAATGTGTCATATGATACTTGTCCATAGTAACTTTGCTAATAGCACCTTCTTTATATACAGTAATCCATTGTTCATAATAATTACAAAATAAATCTGTTCTTTTTATTTTTTCTAACATTTTAAATTCCCCTTTTTATCTCACGCTGACAAATCATTATAGTTAAAAGAGGTTTTTTAAATCAAGAACTATTAGAAATTCTATATATTTTACTAAAAATGCATAAAAGGAACATAACCTTTTATGTTCCTTTTACTCAAAATTAAAATTTTATACCTAATATTTTTAATTGTTCATTAATTTCTGCTTCAAGTTCTGCAATTTCTTTATTGTCTTGTTCTAATTGTTTATTTACTTCCTCTAGGTCAATTTGTTCTTCTTCTTCAAAAGTATCAACATATCTTGGAATGTTTAGGTTATAATCATTTTCCTTAATTTCTTCAATTGTTGCTTTATGAGAATACTTATCTAATTCCTTATACTCTTTAAAGGTATTTACAATTTTATCTACATTTTCATCACTTAAATTATTTTGGTTTTTACCTTTTTCAAATTCCTTACTTGCATCAATAAATAATATATCTTTGTTTTCACGCTTCTCTTTACGATTTTTTCTTAACACTAAAATTACTGTTGGAATACTTGTTCCATAAAATAAATTAGCTGGCAGACCAATTACTGCATCAAGATAATTTTTTTCAATAAGAACTTTACGAATTTTACCTTCAGCTGCTCCACGGAATAATACTCCATGAGGTAAAACAATAGCCATTATTCCATCACTATTTAAATGATATATACTGTGTAAAATAAAGGCATAATCTGCTTTTGAGGCTGGAGCTAATTTCCCATACTCCCTAAAGCGAGGGTCTTTTAGTTTAGATTCATTATTGTCCCACTTTTGAGAATATGGAGGGTTAGCTACCACTGCATCAAAAGTACGTGGATGGTCAATACCCTTTTCATCTAGTCCATCTGGCCAGTCGCTTTCAAGAGTATCAGCATTACTTAGCATCATATTGTTATAAGATACATTATGCATCATTAAATTCATTCTAGCTAAATTATAAGTTGTTGTATTTAACTCCTGTCCAAAATATTTAATAGGAGTTCTCTCTGGCAACTCTTGACCAACAGTAAGAAGTAGTGAACCTGATCCCATTGTTGGGTCATATACATAGAAAAATTCATCTTTATTTTGAACATCACTTGTAACTATTTTAGCTAAAATCTTACTAACTGGATGAGGTGTATAGAATTCTCCACCCTTTTTACCTGCATTTGCTGCAAATTGTCCAATTAAATATTCGTAAATCTCACCTAAAATGTCTTTTCCATCTTCCCCCTTAAAGTTAACTCCCTTTATTAACTTTACTATACCATTAAGAGATTTAGCACGTTCATTTGTAGAACTTCCAAGACGAGAATCTCCTAAATTAATATCATTAAATATACCACGAAAATCTTTTGCTGCCTTTTTATTTAAACTTGCATTTTTATTAAAATTATCAAAAATAGTTTGATAATCACTAGGAATAACCTGTGAATCCTCAATTTTGTCAACTAAAGACTGCCATGTATCATTAGGTGCAATGGCATATCCTAGGCTAGATGAAATATCTTCTAAATATTCATCTAAATCTTCACCTACTGCTTGCCTTTTATAAGAATCATTAATAGTTTCTCCTTCCTTAACATCAATAACATTATTCTTAACTAAATATTCTTCTTGATGCTCTGAAAGATATCTATAAAACATAAAAGCCAAAATATAATTCTTATACTCTGAAGCATCCATAGTACCACGTAATTCATTTGCCATATTCCAAAGCTTACTTGTAATTTCTTGTATATTATTACTCATTATTTTACTTCCTTTCTTTACTAAATTTTATACAAACATTTGTTGCAACAATGCTTTCTTTTGTTTTTGTAAGTGTTCTAATTTACGCTGATAAAGTGAGATAAGATTATCAATCTTTTCGAAGAAAATTCCAATCTTTATTCTTTCGTCCTTTGAAGTTGGAATTAATAAATTTTGTTCTTTTAATTCACTTGCTTTTACCAAAGGCTGTCCAGTTCCAAAGGATAACTTTTTAATATCAGATTTCATAAGAAGATAATAAATAAAATTAATATTATCACATTGAATAAATACTGTATTATCACTTATTTTAACCTTTCCAGAATATTTATATAAATTTCCAGCATTTGCTCCAACTCTTGCTGTTAACAAAAAATCTCCTTCATAATCATAAGAATCGTCATATCCAATTACAGAAGTTGAACCTAATATTTCATAAAGTCCACTATCTTTTGATTGGAATTTACTCTTTCCTGTTTCAATGGTTGTTGTTATTTCAGATAACTTACGCTGTTCCCAGTCGTTGGTAAATTCAGGAAAACGCATCTCCGGAACTTTTTTTCCTTTTTCAGGAAACATTTTTTGTAATAGTCCTTTTTTTTGCTTTTTTAGGTTTTCTAACTTACGATGATGAAGGGAGATAAGATTATCAAGTTGTTTAAAAAACTCTCCAATTTTTGCTTGTTCATCTATTAATTTAGGATACATAATGATTGTATCTTGCATAGCAGATTTTGATATTGAGCTCACTTTTATGCCTTGTATAAGTGACAAAAGTTGATTATGATACAAATTAGAATTCATATAATACCCAAGATAACCAGAAGCAAATCTAAACATTGGACGATATGCTATTGTATGCAATCCTGATAATACTATTTCATCTTCCAATCCCTCTATTTCACTACATTTTCCTACTGTTTCATCTTCTGCTGTATCAGCAACTATAATATCTCCATTTTGTAAAAATGATGATTTATATTTTACTATAATCGATTCTTCTTTAATTAAGGGTAGAGTGTATTTTTTTATATCAAGACATTCTCCAAATTTAATCAAAATATCTCCATAATGCACATTCTTTGCAATACCTTCTTTATCACTTAATTCTGCTCTTGATAAGGTATTATTTTGCAAGGATATAAATACCTCTTTCAACTTACGCTGTTCCCAATAGTAGGTGAATTTTGAAAAATAAATGTTAGATAAGTGCATTTGAAAGTTTGAATTTTTATATTATAGAAATAAAAATAATGTTTTAAGGTAAGTGAGAAGGGTAAAAAAAGGTTTATTATATAAAAATATTAAAGAATCTAAAATTGAGAGTATAAATAACATAAGAAATTATTAGTTAATAAAAAATCAAGTTTAACTATGTAAATTTATAAAAAAAGTTAAACTTGAAAATTTTAGTTGTTTATAGGAAATTTTTTGTATCTATTTATGAAAAAGTACTTTTTAGAGTTTTAAAGGTTTGAAAGTTAAAATGGCAATCTAGTTTATCACCTATTATACCTACTACTTTTCCTATGGTTAAGGCTGCAAGAATAGTTCCTATTCCAATTCCATCAAGGTGACCTAAAAAGAAAAATGTTAATATTGCAGTTACAGTAAGGCAAGTTATGTCAAATCCAACTTTAATTTTTGGATAACCTATTTTTGCTATATTAGCTACTTCTCTTGGAAATAAGTCTGTTGGAATAATAGGTAGTTTACAACGATTTGATATTGCTATGCCAATACATATAAGTATGTAACTTATAGCAAAATATACAACTCTTAAAGGAATTGTATAAGGAAGCGTATTAATAGTGATTTTTTTACAATTCTATTGCACAATAATAAAAGTTAATTTAAAATAAAAGTTAACAATAAAAGTTAGAAAGAAAGGGTTTTATGGGGAGTCAATTATTTGTAGATTTATATGGTTGTGATAAAGAAATAATTAATGATTTGGAACAAATTAAAAAAATCAGCAAAAATACTATATCATTTATTGGGGCTGAAATTGTTGAGGAATGTTTTCATAAATTTGAACCAATTGGAATTACTTATATTGCAGTTATTACAACCTCTCATTTTTCTATTCACACTTGGCCAGAATATGGTTATGTAGCTATAGATGTTTTTTCATGTAATGAAGAAATACCAAACAAAATAGTTTCTATGTTAAAGGAGGCTTTTTTAGCAAAAAAGGTTGTAACAAGCAAGTTTCAAAGAAATATAAAAGGGGGAGTGTAAATTTTGGAATTTAATGTGGGGGAGTTAATTTTTATTAATAATGAGGTTTATGACATAAAAGGAAAAATTTTATATGTTAATAAATCTGATAATTGTTATTGGCATGAATATAAAATTATTTCAAGAAAAACTAATCTTGAAAAATGGTTAAGTGTTGATGAAACTTATAATGAATATTCTATTTCAATGATGGTAAGAAATAACATATCAATATCTAATTATCATTTAGTTGATGAAGGTACACTTGAAGTTGTAAATTCTTGGGGAAATGTTGATGTTGATTGTGGTGAAACAGCAAAATTTTATGAATATGAGGATAGTTCTGAAGAAAATATTATTTCCATAGAAGAATGGTCTGATGGTAGAGAAACTTCAAAAGGATATTACCTAGATTCTTATGAAATACAAAGGGTTAATGGATATAGTAATAAATCAAGTTTAAATAGGTATAATAAGACTTTTAATCCTATAATAAGATTTATTTCTGTATTTGCAATTTTAGGAGTAATTATGTTTTTTGTAAGCTTAATCTTTTCTCCTAAAACAATAGCTAAGCATTTAAAGAATGATTCATCCTTTAGTTATGTTACTTCTATTACGGGAAGTAAAGACCAAAAGGCTGATGTGTATAAGTCATTACTTTCTTTAGATTTAACAGCTAAAAATATTATTAGTGGTATTGATGGAAAAACTGAATCAGTTCAACAAAATACTGAAGATGGTGATACAAGTATTGCTATATTAACTAAAAAAGAATATTGCCTTGTATACACTTCAGAAGACCAAGAGGTGTTAGTACAAATTTCAAAGAGAAAGTATACTTACTTAAGTGATAATACACCTTATCGTGCATCAAGCTATACTAATCGATATTATAGACGATATTATTATACAAAGGCTTTCGAAACAGATAAAAAAGATTATGGTGGGACAAGCTCCTATTCATCCTTTGATGATACAGCTGTAGGATATGATGGAAATGATACCTATAATTCTTATTCTTCTAGTATTAGACAGTATTCTGTTAAATCAAGAAGCTCATCTGGTGGAGGAGTAAGTAGTGGAAAATAATTTAGAATTGGAGGATTTTTTATGGATTTATTAACTGATATTATGAATATAGCAATATATTCAGCTCTTGGAATTATACTTATGGTCTTAGGCAATTTTTTAATAGACCTTATTATCCCTTGTCATTTCCCTACTGAAATAAAAAAGGGAAATCAAGCAGTTGGTTGGCTTAGTGCAGGTTCTTTTATAGGAATAGGAATAATTCTTCGTTCAGCTATTATGTCACCAAGCACTGAAGAAGTTGAAGCTAGTTTATTAGCTGGTCTTTCAAGTAGTACATTATATTTTATTATAGGAATAGCATTTTTTATTCTTGGATACATTTTACTTAATCTATTTCACAAAAAGTATAATTTAAATGAAGAAATAGGAAATGGAAATGTAGCAGCTGGTATATTGGTATTTGGAATGTTTGTTGGTATTGCTATAGTTATTAGTGGGGTTGTATATTAATGAAAAATTATAAATTATTACTTTTTACAACTTTAATTATTTCTGGTTGTTCTATATGTTATGAATTAATTATAAGTGCTGTAAGTTCTTATTTAATAGGGGACAGTACTTTGCAATATTCTATTACAATTGGTTTATATATGTCTGCAATGGGACTAGGTTCATTTATTTCAAAATATATTAAAAAAGATTTGTTTAAGTGGTTTGTAATAATAGAGTTAGGAATTGGTGTTATTGGTGGAATTAGCTCTCTTACATTATTTTTAGCTAACCTTTATTTAGAAACATATCAAATTATTATGTATATTGAAATAATAATTATAGGTACCTTTGTAGGTGCTGAAATACCTATACTTACTAGAATAGTAGAAGAGGATTCTAGCAATTTAAGAATAACTCTATCTTCAATATTTAGTTTTGATTATTTAGGTGGATTAATTGGTTCAATTGCATTTCCACTTTTACTTTTACCACATCTTGGATATTTTGCCACAGCATTTTTAGTTGGTTCATTAAATATATCTATGGCAATAATTATTATTTTTAAGTATTCAAAACATATAAATTATATTAATATTTTTAAGCCTCTTGCAATAGTACTTCTTTCTATAATGGCATTTGGTATGATTTTTTCTGAAAATATATCAAATTATATTGAAGGAGGACTTTATAGGGATAAAATAATATTATCTAAACATACTAAGTATCAACACATAGTAATGACTAAGCATAAGGATGATTTAAGACTGTATATTGATGGAAATGTACAGTTTTGTTCTTTAGATGAATATAGATATCATGAAGCTTTAATTCATATACCAATGGCAAAGGCTAAATGTAGAGATAATGTTTTAATATTAGGTGGTGGAGATGGTCTTGCTGTAAGAGAATTATTAAAGTATCCTAATACTAATATTACCTTAGTGGATTTAGATAAAGAAATGACAGACCTTTGTAGTGAAAATCCACAAATTACAGCTTTAAATGAGGGTTCTCTTAAGTCTAGCAGATTAACTATAATTAATAATGATGCATATAAATTTTTAGAAAAGAATAATAAAAAGTTTGATGTAATTATTGTGGATTTACCAGACCCTAATAATGATTCTCTTAATAAGCTTTATTCAAATGTTTTTTATAGGTTATGTAAAAGTGCATTAACAGCAGATGGCATAATGACAGTTCAATCTACAAGTCCCTATTTTGCTCCTAAAGCATTTTGGTGTATAAATAAAACTTTAGAAAGTGAAGGGTTTTATGTAAAGCCTTATCATGTTGAAGTGCCTGCTTTTGGTAATTGGGGCTTTAATATGGCATCTAAGAAGGAGTTAAATTCAGATTTTAAGATAGATGTAGATACTAAGTTTTTAAACAATGATAATGTTAATTCTTTATTTGATTTTGGAAAGGATGAACTTTTAAGTAGTAATGTTGAAATTAATTCCCTTTCCAAACCAGTTCTTATTCAATATTATTCAGATGCAGTTAAGAATTGGAGGTAATCTATTGGAATTAAAAAATTAAGTGAAAGAAGGATATTCATAATTAAAATATAGTTATGAATATCCTTTTTTATAATAAATATTTTTGTGTTTTGAAAAATGATTATATTATGATATATTTATAAGTGAGTTTAAAATTGGGAATAAATATAATGTTTAAAAAATATAAACTATAGAAATGGAGAAAAAATGATGAAGAGAATATTAAGCATATTTTTATTATTTTTATCCCTTTTTTTTGTAGGGTGTGGAAAAAATAATGAAGATGTTATTCGTATGGGAACAGGCGGAACAGGTGGAAATTATTATAACTATGGAGTAAATTTATCTGAGGCTTTGTCAAATGAAACAGATTATGGTATGGAGATTATTGCAAGTCAAGGGTCAACGGCTAATCTTAGATTAATTAGTAAAGGCTATCTTGATATGGCTCTTGTTCAATCTGATATTCTTGCAGATGCTGTAAATGGAAAGGGGAATTTTTCTAATAACCCATTAACAGGTTTTCATGTAGTTACTGGTTTGTATACAGAGAGCTGTCAAGTTATAGTTAGAGAAGATTCTAAAATTAATAGTATTGAAGACCTTGCAGGAAAGAAGGTTTCTGTAGGAGAAGAGGAAAGTGGAGCTCAAAAAAATGCTTTAGATATTTTAGAAGCATATGGAATTTTAACTAATGTAACAATTTCTTATAACTCTTATACAGAGTCTGCTAATGCTTTAAAGAATGGAGAAATAGATGCATTTTTCTGTACCGCTTCCATTCCTAATACAGCAGTAGTTGACCTTTCAAAAGAAATGGATATTAAAGTGTTACCAATAGATGAAAATGTAAAAAAACGCTTAATAGATACTAATACTACATATACAGAAAGTGTGATTCCAGCTGGTACATATTCAGGACAAAAAGAAGATATAAAAACAGTTGGAGTAACAGCAGTTCTTATTGCAAGTGATGAATTTTCTAAAGATATTGAAAATGATATTGTAACTCTTCTTAAAAAAAGAAATGAAAAATTACAAAAAATAAGTTTTGGTATATCTGTTAATAAAGAAGAAAAAACAGGGGCAAAAAAAGTAGATTTAAATATGTATATGACACTTGCATTGGCAATTGGAGTATTGTATTTAGGTAAGTTTTTAAGAAAAAAGATAAAGATACTTGAAACTTTTTGTATACCAGCTCCAGTAATTGGTGGACTTATATTTTCAATAATATCTTGTATATTATATGTAACAGGAATTATAGAATTTAATTTTGATGAAACCTTTAAAGATATATGTATGACTATCTTCTTTACTTCTGTAGGATTTCAAGCAAATCTTAAAGTGCTTAAAGAAGGGGGAAAGCATTTAGTAATATTTTTAATTTCTATAATAGTGCTAATTATAATGCAAAATGTTTTATCAGTAGGTATTTCTAAGGTTATGGATGTAAGTCCATTAGTTGGATTGTGTACTGGTTCTATTCCAATGGTCGGGGGACATGGTACTTCAGGTGCTTTTGGACTTGTGCTTGAAGATTTAGGACTTCCAGGAGCAACTACTTTATGTACTGCAGCTGCTACCTTTGGTCTTATTATGGGCTCACTTATGGGAGGACCTATTGGAAGAAGGCTTATAGATAAAAATAATCTTATGAAAGATTATGTATATGAAGAAGAGACAATTGAAGAAGAGGAAGAAAGTCCTTTTAAAGGTGTAACTATGCATGCCTCTGCCTCTTATCAAATAGCTATTGCAATGGGAATTGGAACAATTGTATCTTTATTATTATCTAAAACAGGTATGACATTCCCAGCATATATTGGTGCTATGATAGTAGCAGCTATTATGAGAAATATTGGAGAATACTCAGGAAAGTTTTCTCTTCATATGGAGGAAATTAATGATATTGGTGGAATATGTCTTTCAATGTTTTTAGGAATAGCTATGATTACATTAAAGTTATGGCAACTTGCTGAACTTGCATTACCATTATTTGTTTTATTAATTGCTCAAACAGTATTTATGGCTTTGTATGCATATTTTATAGTATACAATATTATGGGACGAAATTATGATGCAGCAGTTTTATCAGCAGGTACTTGTGGCTTTGGTATGGGAGCAACACCTAATGCTATGGCTAATATACAAGCAATAACAGAAAGGTATGCACCTTCAGTTCAAGCTTATTTACTTGTTCCAATTGTAGGAAGTATGTTTGCAGATTTTATTAATAGTTTAGTAGTTACATTTTTTATTAATATGGTTTAATATATACTGTTTTTTAAAGGCTTACAAGGTTAACTTGTAGGCTTTTTTTAATTGTTAAGTATAATAATACAATTAAAGCGTTTTTAGTTATATAAATGTTATATTTTTTGACAAGATATTTCATAATAAAAGTTTATTATGAAATAAAAATTAAAAAATATAAAAAAATGTTGAAAAATATATTGAAACATTAGAAAAAAAGTGATATACTGAAAACGTAATCAGGGGGAAAGCATACAATATTATAAGCTTTTCTAAAGATTAAAAATAATACATAGCGTGTTACTGATTGAATCAGGCATTAGCTTAAGAAAATCTAAAAATTAAATATTTGTTATATAACATAAATTTTGGAATAATTAAAAAAGGTATAATGTGTTTTTATAAATTAAATTTATTTAGGGGTAAATTGTGACTATATAGCAGATATTATTTTATGAAATTTCTTAATGCTGATGTTTTTTTATTTTAGTAACAATAAATAATAGATAGGGGGTATAAAAAATGGTAGGAATTATTCTTGCTAGTCACGGAGAATTTGCTAAAGGCATATTGCAATCTAGTGAAATGATTTTTGGAGAACAAGAAAATGTAAAAGCTGTTACATTAATGCCAAGTGAAGGACCTGATGATTTTAAAGCAAAACTAAAAGAGGCAATTGCATCATTTGACAACCAAGATGAAGTTTTATTCTTAGTTGATCTTTGGGGCGGTACACCATTTAATCAAGCTAATACTTTATTTGAAGAACATAAAGATAGCTGGGCAATTGTAGCTGGTATGAATCTACCAATGCTTATTGAAGCTTATGGTGCTCGTTTCTCAATGGAATCTGCCCATGAAATTGCAGCTTATATTCTACAGGCAGGAAAAGAAGGCGTAAAGATTAAACCAGAAGAATTAGAACCAAAGGAAGAGAGTAAAGCTTCTGAAGTATCAGTGGCACAATCTAATGCAGGGGCACCTGGAAAATTTGAATACGTTTTAGCACGTATTGATTCTCGTTTACTTCATGGTCAAGTGGCAACTGGTTGGACAAAGGCAGTTAATCCTACAAGAATAATTGTTGTTTCAGATGCAGTATCTAAAGACAAGCTTCGTAAAAATTTAATACAACAAGCTGCTCCTCCAGGAGTTAAGGCCCATGTTGTTCCAGTTAGTCATATGATTGAACTTGCAAAGGATGATAAACATTTTGGTGGACAAAGAGCATTACTTCTTTTTGAAAATCCACAAGATGTACTTAGGGCAGTAGAAGGAGGAGTTCCTTTAAAGACTATTAATGTTGGTTCAATGGCACACTCTATAGGTAAGGTACAACCAAATAGAACTCTTGCTTTTGATCAAAATGACATTGATACATTTATGAAATTAAAGAAAGCTGGACTTAAATTTGATGTTCGTAAGGTGCCAAGTGATTCTAAAGAAAATATGGATGAAATAATTAAAAAGGCACAAGAGGAATTAAAAAAGCAAAAATAAATCTAATTATTTAGATGAAAAAGGAGGAGAATAGTTATGACTTTAAATATAATTCAAGTTATATTAGTCCTTATTATAGCATTTTTAGCTGGTATTGAAGGTGTTTTGGATGAATTTCAATTTCATCAACCAATAGTAGCATGTACATTAATTGGGTTAGTTACAGGTAATTTATTACCATGTTTAATTTTAGGTGGTACACTTCAAATGATTGCATTAGGTTGGGCAAATATTGGTGCTGCAGTTGCACCAGATGCAGCATTAGCCTCTGTTGCTTCAGCAATAATATTAGTTCTTGGAGGACAAGGTAAAGATGGAGTTTCTTCAGCAATTGCTATAGCAATTCCTTTAGCAGTTGCAGGATTATTATTAACAATTGTTTGTCGTACAGTTGCTACAGCTTTTGTACATTTTATGGATTCAGCTGCTAAAGAAGGAAAGATAGGAGCAGTTGAAATGTGGCAAGTAGCAGCTATTTGCTTACAAGGTATACGTATAGCAATTCCAGCAGGATTAATATTAGCAATCGGAGCTGGTCCAATTACTAAATTACTTAATTCTATGCCTGCTTGGTTAACAGATGGTTTATCAATAGGTGGTGGAATGGTTGTAGCTGTTGGTTATGCAATGGTAATTAATATGATGGCAACAAAGGAAGTATGGCCATTCTTTGCAATTGGTTTTGTATTAGCAACTGTTACTAATATTACACTTATAGGACTTGGAGCAATAGGATTATCTTTAGCACTTATTTACTTAAAACTTTCTAAACAAGGTGGTTCAGGTAATGGCGGAAGCTCAAATATTGGTGACCCTGTAGGGGATATTATTGATAAGTACTAAGGAAGGGGGAACTTAAAATGGCAAAAGAATTAAAATTAACAAAAAAAGATAGAATTTCTGTTTGGTTACGTTCATTTTTCCTTCAAGGTTCTTGGAATTATGAAAGAATGCAAAATGGTGGTTGGGCATTTGCAATGATACCAGCTATTAAAAGATTATATAAGACTAAAGAAGAACAGGCAGCTGCATTAAAGCGTCATTTAGAGTTTTTTAATACTCATCCATATGTAGCCTCACCAATACTTGGCGTAACATTAGTATTAGAAGAAGAACGTGCAAATGGTGTAGAAGTAGATGATGCAACAATTCAAGGTGTTAAGGTTGGTATGATGGGACCTTTAGCAGGGATTGGAGACCCAGTTTTCTGGTTTACTGTTAGACCAATTTTAGGTGCATTAGCAGCTTCACTTGCTATGAATGGAAGTATTATTGGACCAATAATATTCTTCTTTGCTTGGAATATTATACGTATGGCATTTATGTGGTATACTCAAGAACTTGGTTATAAAGCAGGTTCTCGTATTACTGATGATTTATCAGGTGGATTATTACAAGATATTACAAAGGGTGCATCTATTTTAGGTATGTTCATTTTAGGTTCATTAGTTAATAGGTGGGTATCAGTTTCCTTTGCTCCAACAGTATCAAAGGTTACATTAAGTGAAGGTGCTTATATTGATTGGAGTAGTCTTCCAGCAGGAGCAGAAGGTATTAAACAAGCTCTTTTACAACAAGCAGCAGGTTTGTCATTAACTAGTGAAAAAGTTACAACATTACAAAATAACTTAGATTCATTAATCCCTGGACTTGCAGGATTATTACTTACACTTCTTTGTATGTGGTTACTTAAAAAGAAAGTATCTCCAATTGTAATTATCCTTGGATTATTCATAGTAGGAATTGTATTCCATGTAATTGGTTTAATGTAAGATTTTTAACTTAGCCTAGGCGTTTTGCCTAGGCTTTTACAATAGTTGATAGGAATATATTTAAAGTATATAATAAAAATAAATTGGAATATAAATAGAAAAAGGGGGCATTTTATATGGTTCAATCACTTAACAAAAAAGTAGATTTAGTAATGGATTCAACAGCCTTTACAGGAGTTTCAGATTATGGCAAAGTAATGATTGGTGATAAAAGTTTTGAATTTTATAATTCTCGTGACCCACGTAAATATATTCAAATTCCCTGGGAGGAAGTTGATTGTGTTATTGTATCCATATTACTTAAGGGAAAGTGGATTCCAAGATATGCAATTAAAACTAAGAAAAATGGTACATATACTTTTGCTTCTAAAGAAACGAAAAAAGTACTTAGAACCATTAGAAATTATGTTGGAGCAGAGAATATAGTTCGTTCTTTAAGCTTTTTTGAAGTAGTAAAACGAGGTATAAAGTCAATATTTAAAAAAAAAGTAGATAGGAGTTAAAGAATAATGGGATGTGTATATTTTACAAGACATGGACAAACTGTTTGGAATGTTGAAAATAAAATTTGTGGCTCTACTGACATTGAGCTAACTGAACTTGGTCATAAACAAGGAATTGAAGTTGGAAAATTTATAGCTAATAGTGGTATAAAAATAGATGAAATATTATATTCACCTCTTATAAGAGCAGCAGAAACTGCAAGACATATTTCAGAAGAAACTAAAATACCTTGCAAAATGGAGATACGCCTTAAAGAGCAAAATTTTGGAAAATATGAATCAACTCCACGTAATAGTGAAGAATTTAGAAAAGCAAAGGAAAACTTTATTTATGATTTTGAAGGTGGAGAAACAATGTTTCATTTATGCCAAAGAGTATATAATCTTTTAGATGATATAAAAAAAGAATCAGATAAAAAAACTTATTTACTTGTAGCACACAATGGCATATCTAGAATTATAGAATCTTATTTTAGAAATATGACTAATGAAGAATTTGCCTCCTTTGGCATAAAAAATTGTGAAGTTAAGAAATATGAATTTAAATAAAGAAACATTAAGCTATATTTAAATATATGGCTTTTTCTTTTAAAAAGTATTTATACAAATTATAAAAAAATGACAGAATTATATTATAAAATAACTTAATAGAACAAGAAATGAAATTTTATTTATATATAATTAAATTAAGATGATTGTTATAGGAGGAAAAATTTATGGAAAAAAGATGGTGGCATAGTTCAGTAGTATATCAAATATATCCAAGAAGTTTTAATGACAGTAATGGAGATGGAATAGGAGATTTAAAGGGAATAATAGAAAAGTTAGATTATTTAAAGGAACTTGGAATAGATGTAATATGGCTTAGTCCAGTGTATAAGTCTCCAAATGATGATAATGGTTATGACATAAGTGATTATTATGACATAATGGATGAGTTTGGAACTATGGAAGATATGGATAACTTATTAAAGGAAGCAAAAAATAGAGGAATAAAGATAGTTATGGACCTAGTTGTTAATCATACATCAGATGAACATAAATGGTTTATAGAAGCAAAAAAATCTAAAGATAATGAATATAGAGATTATTATATTTGGAGAGACCCAGTTGATGGAAAAGAACCAAATGGTTTAGAATCTTGCTTTAGTGGTAGTGCTTGGGAATATGATGAAACTACTAAACAATATTATTTACATTTATTTAGTAAGAAACAACCAGATTTAAACTGGGAAAACGAAAAGGTTAGAAAAGCAGTTTATGATATGATGAATTATTGGGTTGATAAAGGCATTGGCGGTTTTAGAATGGATGTTATTGAACTTATAGGAAAAGTTCCTGATAAAATGATAACTGGTAACGGACCTAAGCTTCATGAATATTTACAAGAGATGAATAGAGAAGCATTAGCAGGAAATGACCTTTTAACAGTTGGAGAAACTTGGGGTGCAACTCCAGAAATTGCAAAGCTATATTCAAATCCAGCTAGAAATGAATTAAGTATGGTATTTCAATTTGAACATATTGGATTAGACCAAATAGAAGGAAAAGAAAAGTGGGATGTAAAACCATTAGAACTATTAGAGTTAAAGAAAGTATTATCTAAGTGGCAAACGTCTTTAGGAGAAGAAGGATGGAATAGTTTATTCTGGAACAATCATGACCTTCCTAGAATAGTTTCAAGATGGGGAAATGACAAAGAATATAGAGTTGAAAGTGCAAAGATGTTAGGAACACTTCTTCATGGTATGAAAGGAACTCCATACATATATCAAGGTGAAGAACTTGGAATGACTAACATAAGACTAGAAAATATTGAAGATTATAATGACATAGAATCAATTAATATGTATAAAGATAGAATAAAGAAAGGATATAGCCATGAAGAAATAATGAATTCTATCTATAAAAAAGGAAGAGATAATGGTAGAACTCCTATGCAATGGGATGATTCAGAAAATGCTGGATTTACTACAGGAAAACCATGGCTTTCTATTAATGAAAATTATAAAGAAATAAATGCTAAAAAGTCTTTAGAAGATAAAAATTCAGTTTTCTATCACTATAAAAAATTAATAGAAATAAGAAAAGCAAATGAAACTATAATTTATGGTGATTATAAATTATTATGTGAAGATGATAAAAATATTTTTGCATATACAAGAGAATTAAATGGAGATAAAATATTAGTAGTTTGTAATTTCTATGAAAAAGAAGTTGAATTTAAATATGACAAAGAGTTTAAAAATGCAGAAATTCTATTAAGTAATTATAATGATTCTAGCTTAGCAATAGATAAATTAAAACTAAGACCTTATGAAGCAATAATGTATAGAGTATTATAAAATTTAATTATAAATTTATTTTTAAAGAGGCTGTTGCATAAAAAGTTTCAATTACAATATAGTACATTTTATATATCTAAAATGTACTATATTGTTTGAAACTTTACTAATGGGACAGCTCCTTTTATTTTATATCTTCAACCATTATTTCTATTTTTACACAATATTGATTTTCATCTTTAGTTGAAAGTTCATTTAGAGGATATTCTTCATAGGCATCACTACATATATGTAAATTATTTTCCTTAATAAATGTATATAATTTTTTATAAAGTTTATCAGATTCACCATAGGCACATCTTCCATAAAAAACTGCATATTTTCCTTCAGGTTTATACGAGTTTTGGTCATTTATAGATTTAAAATAATATTGAGTTACATATAAATCTCCTTCAGATTCAATATTTTCTTTACTAATAATAGCACCAAGGGGATAACCTAGATTAATTCCATTTTCAGCAGCAAAGTTAAAAAATCCAATAGCAGATTCATCTAAGGAGTCTTTTGAATTTTTTGGACCTAAAAATATAGGTTCTCTCTTTTTATATTCAATATTTATACTATTTTCTGTATATTTAATTGCCTCCTCTGCCATATCAACATAAAGTTGCATAACTTCTAATATACGTGTAAGTTTTTCAATTTCAGTTAATATATGTTTTTTTTGAGAGTTAAATAAAGAAAACATTTTTTCGGGACTACGTATATCAATATATCTTTTTATTTCTTCAATTCCAATTCCTATTTCTCTAAGAGAGTAAATTAAATAAGCTGTATCTAATTGTCTTCTAGTATAATAACGATAGCCATTCTCTCCACGAAGTTCTGGTGATAATAACCCAACTTTATCATAATATCTTAAGGTTTCACGTTTTATGCCAGTAAGAGAAGAGAATTCTTTGATTTGCATTTTAGATTCTTTTTGCATAAAAACCTCCAAATTTTAAATATAGTATTGACATTAAAGTTACTTTAAGCTTTATAATACCATTGCAAATAAGTTTTAACAAGATAAATTTAAGTGGAGGTAAAATATGAAGTATTTAAAACTATTCCTAAAAGAAAATAAGGGTAAAGTAGTAATAACATTAATTATGCTTTTAGGACAGGTAGTGGGAACATTATTAATTCCTTTTTTAATAGCAAGAATTGTAGATACTGTAATTTTAAAAGGAAATATAAATGAACTTGTTAATATAGGATGGCAGATGGCAATAGTTTTATTAGTAACAACAATTGTAGCTATATTAGGAAGCTATTATTCAGCAGACCTTGCTGCAACCTTTGGATATTATATGAGAGATAAGATTTTTTGTAAGAGCCAAGAATTAGCTATTGATGATTTTGATACTATAGGAGTTTCTTCTATGATTACACGTACAACTTCAGATATCTCTAATTTACAACAAAATTTTGGATTAGTATTACAACTTATAATGCCAGCACCTCTTATTATTGTTGCATCTATAGTTATGACAATGAATACTAATTTTATTTTAGGATTAATATTAATTGCATCTGTTATAATATTTATGTTTTTTTCTAGTATAGTGCTTAAAAAATCAATCTCTATTTCTAAAAAAGTTCAAACTAAGCTAGATTATATTAATCAAGTAATAAGAGAATCTATTACTGGAATTCGTGTTATTCGTGCTTTTGGAAATGAAAAATATGAAGAGAATAGAGCAAGAAAGGCTTTTAAAAGTTATGCTACAGATATGATAAAACTAAATAAAATATTTGCCACATTAAATCCTACAATATGGCTTATAATTGGATTATTAGTTGCTATTATAGTTTGGCTTGGTGGAATATTTTCTATGAAGGGAACAATGGAAATTGGTCAAATAACAGCTGTAACTGAATATTCTATTATTATGTTAAGTTATTTAATTATGGCAACTACAACAAGTGTTACACTTCCTAAAATGAAATCATGTCTTGATCGTATAGAAGAGGTTTTAGAAATTAATCCTAATATTCAAGATTTAAATATAAAGAATAAGTCTATAAATGATAATGATAAAGTAGTTGAATTTAAAAATGTGTCATTTTTTTATAAAGGAGGAGAAGAACCAGTTCTTAAAAATATATCATTTTCATGTAATAAAGGAGAAACAACAGCTATTATTGGAAGTACAGGTTCTGGTAAAAGTACTATTGCTAGTCTTCTTTTAAGGTTACATGATATAGATAAAGGAGAAATTTGTATAAAAGGTGTAGATATAAGATATATTTCACAAAAAGAATTAAGAGATAAAATTGGTTATGTTCCTCAAAAAGCATTTTTATTTAGTGGAACAATTGAAGATAACTTAAAAATGGGATATAAAGAGGCAACTGAGGAAGATATGAAGAAAGCAATAAATATTTCACAATCAGAATCTTTTATAAATAAATTACCTCTTGGATTAAAATCTGAAGTTTCACAAGGAGGATTAAATTTTTCTGGTGGACAAAAACAACGTTTATCTATTGCAAGAGCACTTATTAAAAAAGCACCAATTTATATATTTGATGATAGTTTCTCTGCTTTAGATTTAAAAACAGATTCAGCACTTCGTAAAGCACTTAAAGAAAATATGACAGATGCAACTAAGATAATAATTGCTCAAAGAGTAAGTACAATAATGGATGCAGACCAAATACTTGTATTAGATGAAGGAAATTTGGTTGGTATTGGAAAACATGAAGATTTAATAAAAAATTGTTCTGTATACCAAGAAATTGCTAAAAGTCAGATAAATATAAAGGAGGAGTGATATTTTGAAAAAAGATAAAGTAGTTTTTAGTGAGGATATTCCTCAAAATACAAAAAAGACAATTAAAAGATTAATAAAAGCATTAAAAGTACAAAATAAAAAGCTAATAATTGTAGGAATATTAACAATATTTAGTAGTATATTTTATACAATCATTCCTCTTATGATTGGATTAGCTATAAATAATTTAGTAAGTGCAATTAGCAACTTTGATAAATCTACAAATATTTTAGAGGTGGTGGTGCAAGCACTAACTAAGCCTATTTTAGTGCTAATATTAATATCTATTATTAGTAGTATTCTTTCTTATATTCAACAATACATAATATCTAGTGTTGGAGAAAACTTAACTTTATCATTACGTGAAGATATTAGTAAAAAAATAAATAAACTTCCATTAAAATATTTTGATTCACATAAAAAAGGTGATGTTATGAGCAGAGTAACAAATGACCTTGAAAAAGTATCTTTAGTAATGCAGGTTGGATTTATGCAGTTTATATCCTCTTGTTTTACAATTATCTTTACAATTATTTCAATGCTTATATTAAATGTAAAGTTATCCCTTTTGATTTTTATATTTATTGGAATTAGTTCTATTGCAACAAATTATGTATCAAAGTTAAGTCAACGTTATTATGCATATAATTTTAATGCTATGGGGCAATTAAGTGGAAAGATTGAAGAAGTGTATTCAGGAAATAATATAATAAAGATTTTTAATAAACAAAATGATGTGATTGAAGAAGTTACTGAACTTAATAAAAAGCAGTTTGAGGCAAATAAAAAGGCACAGTTTGTTGATTTTGCAATATATCCAACTATTAGGTTTTTAAATCAATTAGGCTTTGTAGCAACAGCTATTGTAGGTGGAATAATGACCCTTAATGGGCAAATTTCATTAGGTGGAATTCAAGCATTTTTACAATATGTAAATCAAGTTTCAGAGCCTATAACTCAAGCTTCTTATGTTATTATGTCTTTACAATCAGCAATTGCTGGAGCTGAAAGGGTTTTTGAATTATTAGATGAAGAGGAAGAAATTTCAGATAGTAAGTTAAATGAAAGTTTACTTAATAAATGTCCTATATCAAAGGGAAAAGTAGAATTTAAAAATGTAAAGTTTGGATATACAGATGAAAAGACTTTAATAAAAAATTTAAATCTTGAGGTAAAACCAAATGAAATGGTAGCTATTGTTGGACCAACAGGTGGAGGAAAAACTACATTAATTAATTTAATTATGCGTTTTTATGAATTAAAGGCAGGAAGTATATTAATTGATGGAGTTAATATAAAAGAGATTCCTAGAAATATATTGCGTAGACAAATTGGTATGGTACTACAAGATACATGGTTATTTGAAGGTACAATAGCTGAAAATATTGCCTATGGCAAGATGGATGCTACCCGTGAAGAGATAATAGCTGCTGCAAAAGCTGCTTGTTGTGACCATTTTATTCGTACACTAGAGCATGGATATGATACTGTAATTTCAAGTGAAACAGCTAATATTTCTCAAGGACAAATGCAGCTTTTAACTATTGCTCGTGCAATGCTTACAAATCCTACAATTATGATATTAGATGAAGCTACATCAAGTGTAGATACAAGAACAGAAATAGAAATACAAAAAGCTTTATCAAGACTTATGAAAGATAAAACAAGCTTTGTAATAGCTCATAGATTATCAACAATCCAAAATGCAGATATGATTTTAGTAGTTAAAGATGGAGATATTGTGGAAAGGGGAACTCATAAGACCCTTTTAGAACAAAATGGTTTTTATGCTTCTCTTTATTATAGTCAATTTGAAGTAGCAAATTAAAAATTTAATTAAACACTTATGCTTTTTTTAGTATGAGTGTTTTTTTATTTTATATAGAATTTTTGAATAATATTTAAAAATATACAGATACTATTAATTGATATATAAATGTAAGAAGGAGATTTAACTATGAACGAAAAAATCAAAGAAAAATTCCAAGGGCGTGTAAGTTATCATGACTCTGTTGAAGAGATGTTAAAGAGAATACAAACTGATGGTCTTTCTAGTGTGTTTTCAAGATGGGAACCTCAAGAAAAGATAAGATGTAACTTTTGTCTTCAAGGAATAAGTTGTCAATTATGTACTCAAGGTCCTTGTAGAATTAATGAAAAGACAGGTGCAGATAAAGGTGTTTGTGGTATTGGTCCTGATGCTATGGCTATGAGAAATTTTCTTATGAGAAATATAATGGGGGCGGCAACTTATGCACATCATGCTTATGAAGCCTTTAGAACACTTAAAACTACTGGAGAGGGAAAATCTCCTTATAAAATAAAAGATGAAGCTAAGTTAAAGTGGATGTGCGAAAAGGTAGGAATAGACACAAATCAAGATATTAATAAACTTGCTATAAATTTGGCAGACCTTCTTGATAAGGATATGAAAATAGGACCTGATAAAACAAGTATAATGACAGAAGCCTTTGCTCCTAAAAAAAGAAAACCTGTTTGGAAAAAGCTTAATATTTATCCTTCAGGAGTGGACCATGAAATTCAAAATGCAATTGCAAGCTGTTTAACTAATGTGGATGGAGATTATGTATCCCTTGCAACAAAAGCTCTTAGATTAGGCTTATCTACTATATATACAGCACAAATAGGTCTTGAAATGGTTCAAGATATTTTATTTGGAACTCCTATGCCTCATGAAGTAAATGTTGATTTAGGAATAATGGACCCTGATTATGTAAATATAGTATTTAATGGACATCAACCTTGGGTAGGAGCAATTACTATAGAAAAGCTTAGAAATGGAGAATATAAAGAAGAGGCAATAAAAGCAGGAGCTAAAGGAATTAGGGTAGTAGGCTCTATTGAAACAGGACAGGAACTTTTACAAAGATTTGAAGTTGATGATGTATTTGTTGGTCTTATGGGAAATTGGCTTTCTATAGAACCACTTTTAGCTACTGGTACAGTAGATGCAATTGCAATGGATGAAAACTGTTCTCCACCAGCTATAGACCAATATGCAGAAAAATATCAACTTGCATTAGTTAGTGTAAGCACAATAATAGGTGTACCTGGTGCAGAGCATAAAATGCCATATTACCCAGAAAAGGCAAATGAAATGGCAGATAACTTAATAAAAATAGCTATAGAAAACTTTAAAAAAAGACATGGAAAAGTAGAACCTATGGTACCTAAATGTATTACTAAAGCTATAGCAGGATTTTCAACAGAAGCTGTTTTAGGTGCACTTGGAAATAAACTTGAGCCATTAGTTGATGTAATAGCTTCAGGAAAATTAAAAGGTATTGTTGCTCTTGCAAACTGCTCTACACTTAGAAATGGTCCTCAAGATTGGAATACAGTTAATATAACAAAAGAATTAATAAAAAGAGATATATTAGTAGTTGCAGGAGGGTGTGGAAATCATGGCCTTGAAGTTGCAGGATTAGCTAATTTAGATGCTATAGAAAAATATGCAGGAGAGGGGTTAAAAGAAGTTTGTAATATGTTAAAAATACCTCCTGTATTAAGTTTTGGAACTTGTACAGATACAGGTAGAATATCAATGCTTGTTACAGCTCTTGCAGACCACCTTAATGTTGATATTCCAGACCTTCCTATAGCAGTTACTGCTCCAGAGTGGATGGAGCAAAAGGCTACAATAGACGGTATTTTTGCAGTTGCCTATGGAGCATATACTCATTTATCTCCTACACCATTTGTTACTGGTGCTCCTAATTTAGTAAAACTTTTAACAGAAGATGTTGAAAGTTTAACAGGAGGAAAAGTAGCTTTAGGAGATGACCCAATTGAAGCTGCTAAGGGAATAGAAGCACATATAATAAGCAAAAGGCAAAAACTTGGACTTAAATAAATTTATAAAAAATTCACAAGAAAATTTATCTTGTGGATTTTTTATTTTATTAAACAAAGTAATAAGATATAATTAATAGAAAAAATGTTAAAGTAAAAGGAAGGGGTAGTATGAGTATTATTGAAGTTATTGTATGTATTTTTGCAGGATTAGGAGCAGGATTAGGAACGGGACTAGCAGGGTTGTCTGCAGCAGCAGTTATATCTCCTATGCTTATTACATTTTTGAAAATACCTGCTTATCAAGCAATTGGAATAGCATTAGCATCAGATGTTTTAGCTTCAGCTATTAGCGCATATACATATAAAAAAAGTGATAACATTAATATGAAATATGGAATTATAATGCTAATTTCTGTATTGATTTTCACTTTAGTTGGAAGTTTTGTTTCCTCTTTAGTACCTAATTCAACAATGGGTAGTTTCTCAAAATTTATGACATTACTTGTTGGTGTTAAATTTATTATAAAACCAATTATGACAACAAAAGAAGTACAAGAACAAAAAAGCGAAAAAGAAAAAATTGTTCAATCAATAGTTTGTGGAATATTAGTAGGTTTCATTTGTGGCTTTATTGGAGCTGGTGGAGGTATGATGCTTTTATTAGTTTTAACAAGTGTATTAGGATATGACTTAAAAACTGCAGTAGGAACAAGTGTATTTATTATGACATTTACTGCTTTAACTGGAGCTATATCTCATTTTTATATAGGTGGATTTTCAAATATTCCTATTATGATTTTATGTATGCTTAGCACGTTGTTATTTGCAAGAATAGGTGCAAAGTGGGCAAATGAAGTAAATCCTAAATTATTAAATAGAGTAACAGGAGTTCTTTTATGTATAATTGGAGTAATCATGCTATTATTTAAATAATCTATGTTTAATATACAAATTATTTTTA
>ERZ857785.230-NODE-230-length-80602-cov-34.511254_pt1 | contig 80602 bp, 83 predicted proteins | sample MGYA00519763_ERZ857785 | MGnify/ENA primary metagenome ERZ857785 (study PRJEB31778, sample SAMEA3449365) | human gut metagenome | biome: human gut; feature: human-associated habitat; material: faeces | place: United Kingdom | collected 2010/2012 ...
CGGACTCCTTCAGGAAGCCGCCGTCGATGCTGATCTCGCCGAACTCGTTTTCGATGAGCACCAGCTTCTCACCCTGAAACGCCTCTGCCAGCAGCTTCTTGATGAGCGTGGTCTTGCCGGCGCCCAGAAAGCCGGATACGATGTCAATTTTTGTCATAGTAAACCCTTCTTTTCTCTGCCGCCCGCGGCGGCACATATTCTTTCCCCCATATCATAGCCCATTTTTTCAAAAATGCAAGTGGGCACAGGGCGAAAAATCTGTTTTCCCTGCGCCCATCTGCATTTTTTGCGGAAACTGCCGCTGTTTTTGCGAAAAATGTTACCAGCTGGTGTTTTCGCCGTCGTCGAGGAAGCCGTCGCTGTCGTGGACATAGCCGTTTTCCAGCATCTGGCGGAAGGTGGCGGTTCGCTCTGCGCCGCGGCGCAGGACGCCGCGACCCATACGTCCCTCCGCCTGCGTGCCGGGCAGCGTATCCTCCCCATTTTGCCGGTTTTCTCCGGCGCCGGGCTGGGTGGGCGTGTCGGTGCCGTTCTGCCAGCTGCCGCCGCTGCCGTTATCCTGCGGGGCGTTCTGGCTCTGGTTGGTATCGGGGCGGCCGGGACTGCCGCCGTTGTTCCGGTCATCGTCCTTGCCGCAGGCCGTCAGTGCCAGCACCATGGCCAGCACCAAAAAAATCGCAGAAAGCTGCTTCATGATGAAGAAATTCTCCTTTCCTGATTGTGCGCGCTGCGCCGCAGTTAGTATCTGCCTGCGGCGGCCATCGTAGCCGTGCGGATCTCTGGCGTATCATGCAATTTCTGGCTTTTGAGGAAACAGCGTTGCGTTTTGCGGCGGAATACGTTATAATCATTATTCAAACATATGCCGGTGTGTTCCTGCCCCTGAGACGGCGGGAAATACAAAACGTATTTTACCGCGCAGAATCAACTGCGCGTATACTGGGAGGTCAGACCATGCAAAATCTGGAAAAGCAATATCACATCCACTGTGTGGAGGGCGACGTGGGCCGCTATGTGATCCTGCCCGGAGATCCGGGCCGCTGCGAGAAGATCGCCGCACTGTTCGACGACGCCCGTTTCGTGGCGCAGAACCGGGAGTACACTGTCTATACCGGCACGCTGCTGGGGGAGAAGGTGTCCGTCTGTTCCACCGGCATCGGCGGGCCTTCCGCCTCCATCGCCATGGAGGAGCTGCACAACATCGGCGCGGACACGTTTCTGCGGGTGGGCACCTGCGGCGGCATCGACCTGGACGTGCGCTCCGGCGACGTGGTGGTGGCCACCGGCGCCATCCGCTTTGAACACACCAGCCGGGAGTATGCGCCCATCGAGTATCCGGCGGTGGCCAACTTTGAGGTGACTACCGCGCTGGTGCAGGCTGCCAGAGCGCTGGGCAAGCGGACGCAGGTGGGCGTGGTGCAGTGCAAGGACGCGTTCTACGGCCAGCACAGCCCCTCACGGATGCCGGTGTCCTATGAGCTGCTGAACAAGTGGGAGGCGTGGAAGAGGCTGGGCGTCAAGGCCAGCGAGATGGAGTCCGCCGCACTGTTCGTGGTGGCGGATGCGCTGAAGTGCCGCTGCGGCAGCTGCTTCCACGTGGTGTGGAACCAGGAGCGGGAGGCCGCCGGTCTGGACCAGGAGATGAGCGAGGACACCACCGCCGCCGTGGAGGTGGGCGTGGAGGCCCTGAAGCTGCTGATCCAGGCGGATCGCGCAGGGTAAGCGGCAAAGCACTGCATAATTGCATAAAAACACCGCATCCCATGGGGATGCGGTGTTTTTATGCACGGTTTATGCGGGAGTTATATGTTTTCCTGCTCTTTGAGCTCCTGGGCCTCCTGCCGGTAGTGCAGAGCGGTCTCGTGCAGGGAGGCGATGGCCTCCGGCGTCAGGGGAGACTTCACACGGGCGGGAGAGCCAAGGGCCATCATGCCGTCGGGGATGACGGTGGACTGCGTTACCAGCGCACCGGCGCCGATCAGACAGTGGCTGCCGATCTTGGCGCCGTTGAGGACGATGGCGCCCATGCCGATCAGCGTCTCGTCGCCGACGGTGCAGCCGTGGAGGATGGCTCCGTGGCCTACGGTGACGTTTTTGCCCACCGTTACCGGCAGGCCGGGGTCCACGTGGACCACACAGTTATCCTGAATATTGCTGCCCTCGCCGATGGTGATGGAGGCGGTGTCGCCCCGCAGCACCGCGCCGTAAAACACGCTGCTGTCCGCGGCAAGGGAGATGTCACCGCGGAGAGTGGCGTTGGGGGCCACGAAGGCGGTGGGGTGGATGACGGGCTTTTTCATAGGCAGATGCCCCTTTCGCTGAGTTTCGATGTCCGTATTGTACCACATTTTTCCCGTATATCCACCGTCCGGCAAGAAAAATCCCGCAGAATTTTCCAAAAATCGCCCTACCATTTTTCGACAAAGTGTGGTATAATCATACAGAAAAAAGGCCGCCGAGGGGACGAAAGAGAGAGCGGACCGCGGCGCAGAACGGTATGGACAGTGTTTTGTGTAAGGAGAGTGACAAGATGTTTGCAGCAGGTGATCTGGTAGTGTACGGCGGCGAGGGCGTTTGTCGGGTGGAGAGCATCGGACCGTCCGGCCTGGCCTATGACGACGGGACACGGCTTTACTATCACCTGACGCCCCTGTACCGCAGTGGTACGGTGATGACACCGGTGGACACGGGAGTGCTGATGCGCTCGGTTATCACCCGGGAGGAGGCGCTGGCGCTGATCGCGTCCATCCCGTCGCTGCCGCCCTGCAAGCCGGAGCAGCCGGGCATCCGCGCTGCCAAGGATTTCTATCATCAGGTGGTGATGCGCTGCCAGTGCGGCGAGCTGGCCGCCATGATCCACAACGTGTGCCGCAAGCGGGCGTGGGCCCTGCGCCACGGCAAGAAGGTGAGCCAGATGGACGAGCGCTATCTCAAGCGGGCCGAGGACCAGCTGTACGGCGAGCTGGCGGCCGTGCTGGGTCTGGAACGGGGCGGCGTGGCGGATCTCATCCGCCAGAGCTGGCCGGGCTGGCCGGAGAAGCTGCCGGAGCCCGCGCCGACGGAGGCGTGAAAACAGACAAAAAAGAACGGAAAGCTCTGCTTTCCGTTCTTTTTTGTCAGAAGTAGCGGACAAGGCCGGCGATCAGCAGCGTGGGCAGCAGCCACAGCAGCAGGAATACCACCATGGCCAGCGGCGTCAGCACCGCGAAATTCCCCACAGAGGTGAGGTAGTAGGCCAGCAGCACGCCGCACAGGGCACCGATATAGCTGAGCACCGTGGCGGTGCGGACGGCCCGCACCATGCGGCGGCTGCCTACCACTGACTCGGCCAGAGGCAGCAGGCCCTCACGGCAGACGATGACGTTGGGCGTCTCGCCCTGCTGGGCGGCCAGCTGGGCCAGAGCCAGACGGGTGGACACGTCGGGGTAGACCACCTTGGCGTCCACGCCGAACTTCCGCTTGATGAGCCCCGGGGTGACGTTGCTGCTGCGGACGGCCAGCACCGGCGTGATATGGCAGCGGCGCATGGCCCGCAGAGCCCACTCCGCGTTGCGGGAGGGCTGATACTTCACGGCAAACACCGCCGTCAGCACGCCGTCCACCGACAGAAAGAGGCCGGTCTGGAGCTTCAGGTCGTGGGGGAGGGCCACATGGCGCTTTTTCATAAAGTAGGCGCTGCCCATCAGCACGGTCTCGCCGTGGAGGGCGGCCTCCACGCCGCCCTCCTCGCAGTAACGCAGGTCGTCCACGCGAATGTGGAACCCGCCCTCCGCCGTGAGCTGGCGGTCCAGCAGGGGGGCAAGGCTGCTGCCGGCGGCACGGGCCACCGAAGCGGCGTAGCCCACGGCGCGGCTGCGTTCCTCGCCGTAGACCTTGTAGCCGTTGAGGGTCACGGTACCGGCGGGGAAGAGATCGTCATCGGTGAGCACCATGCGGCCGGAGCGGGCCACGGCACGGGCACCGGCATAGCCGGCGGCGGCAGCGCCGCTGCGCTCCAGGCGGCGGGACAGGTAGTACAGGGGCAGGGAGCCGGTCAGGGGCAGGGACAGCTGGACACCGGCGCCGGTGAGGGCGGCCAGCACCCAGGGGAACTCGTCCATGGGGCGGGCGGTGAAGCACACCACGCCGGACAGCACCACCGCCGCGCTGAGCAGCAGCGGCAGTACATAATTCTGCCAGCGGCGGGCGGGGTCGGGGCGCATGGTGCTGCGGTAGAAGCCCTCCAGCACGCCCCGCTGCTTGCAGACACCGGCGGGCAGGACGGACACCACGTAGGGCGGTACGCCGTTGAGGTCCGCCAGATGGAAGGCGATGCGGCGGGTCTCCGCCGTCAGGTACAGGCCCAGCTGGCAGGTGAGGATCAGCAGAGCGCCGGCCGCGGCGTAGGGGGTGGAGAGGGTGCTGCCGGTGACGGCGCCGGCGGCGCAGCAGAGAAGATCCGCCAGCACCGCAACGCCGGCGCACAGCTCGCAGCCTACCTGCCCGTCGCGGAGCATGCGGAAGGCCGTCTGCCATACCGGCAGGCACAGAAGCGCCGTCAGCAGCAGGCCGCCGCCCAGCACGATGCACCGCAGCGGCGCGGCGTCCAGCCATGCGGGCGGCAGCATTTCCAGCTCCTGCAGCACGGCGGCCACCACCAGAAGAAGCACGGGCAGCGCGGCGAACACCAGACCGCGGCGCAGCCGGTTGCAGCGGCGCTTTTCCTCCCGCAGGGCGTCGTCCATGCGGGGCTCCGGCTCCTCCGGTTCCTCCGGCTCCGGCTCGTCCTCGGGATCGTCGAACAGCTGCTCCGTTTCCTGAGAAAGGCCGCGGGGCCGGGCGCTGCGGCGGTCCGTGAGGCGGTGCAGCAGGCCGGAGAGCCGCTGGCCCAGGGGCACGGGAGCGTCAATGACGCCGTCCTCCTCGTCCTCCAGCACGGCGTCCACCGTCTGGCTCATGACATCCTTCAGACTGACACGGTCCGGTGTGTCGGACAGAGGTGCAGGCACAGGATCGGGCGCGGGAACAGGCTCCGGCTCGGGAATGGGAGCGGGGTCAGGCACGGGGACGGGTTCGGGTTCGGGCGGGGGCGTCGGTGCAGGGGGAGTCTCCGGCGCAGGGGCAGGCTGACGCCCACCCCTGCCGTATTCGGCAAGGATGGCGTCCAGCGAGAGCTCGTCCCGGGGGACGGGCGTATCCAGTTGTGGGTCGTCACGCCTGTTCATAGTACGATGCAACGCCGTCAGCTCCGCTGGCGCACCGCCTCGTACAGCAGGATGGCTGCGGCGGCGGAGGCGTTCAGAGAGGAGATGCGGCCTTTCATGGGGATGCTTACCAGAAAATCACAGTTCTCGGAGACAAGGCGGGTCATGCCGCTGCCCTCGGAGCCGATGACGATGGCGGCGGGGCCCTTCAGGTCCGCGGTATAGAGATCGGTAGTGCCGTCGGCGGCGGTGCCGAATACCCAGACGCCCTGCTTTTTCAGGTCCTTCAGCAGGGAGGGGATGTTGGCTACCCGCGCCACGGGGATATAGCTCACCGCGCCGGCGGAGGTCTTGGCCACCACGGCGGTCAGACCGGCGGAGCGGCGCTTGGGGATGATGACGCCGTGGGCTCCGGCGCACTCGGCGGTGCGGAGGATGGCGCCCAGATTGTGGGGGTCGGAGATCTCGTCGCACACCACCAGCAGGGGCGGTTCCCCCTTCTCTGCTGCCGCGGAGAGGATGCTCTCCACCGTGACGTACTCCCGCACGGCGGCCAGAGCGATGACGCCCTGATGGGCGTGGGTGCGGGAAATGCCGTCCAGCTTGCGGCGGTCGGCCTCCACCACCACGATGCCCGCGTCCCGGGCCCTGGAGGCGATGTGGCCCAGGGTCTTGTCCGTCTCGCCCTTGGCGATGTAGATCTTGTCGATGGCGGTGCCCACCCGCAGGGCTTCGATCACCGCGTTGCGGCCCTCGATGACGCCGTCGGCCTCCGCGTCCGGCAGGGGACGGCGGCGCTCGGTATCCTTCATATCTTTCATGGGTATGACCTCATTTTTCTTGAATTACTGACCAGTATAACACAATATTTCGGCGAGATAAAGCGCCATTCATAGAAATTTTACAGAAAATCCGCGAGATTTATTATTGACTTGTGCAAAGGTCATTCGACCCGCGCACAGGTCATTTTTTATTTTCGGACGCGGAAAGAAGGTGAAAATGTGCCGAAGCAGTTCAAAACGGTCGAGTTCGAAGACCGGAAGAAGATCGCGACCATGTACGCGGCCGGGGCGATCGCCGCCGACATAGCCCGGCAGATCGGAGTGTCGGCGACCACCATTTACGCCGAGTTAAAGCGCGGCCAGGACGGCGTCACCCTGGACAAGAACTTCCGGCCGGCCTACGACCCGGACCTGGCCCAGAAACGGGTCCAGGAAAACCTTCGACGGCGGGGCCGAAGAAAGGGACCATGATGAAGTATTTCCATTCGTGGAGCGGCGGGAAGGACAGCACGGCCGCGATTATACTTGACCACATTCACGGCCTTCCGCCTTCGCGGATCGTGTTCTGTGAAGTCATGTATGACCGGAAGAACGGAATCAGCGGCGAACTTCCTGAACACATCGACTTCGTGAAGAACGTCGCGATCCCGAAGTTCACCGAATGGGGCTTCACCGTCGACCTGATCACCGCCGAAACCGACTACCTGGAAAACTTCTTCCACATCATTTCCAAGAGCCGGAACGGAAACAACGGAAAAATGCGCGGCTTCCCGTTGAGCGGCCGCTGTACCATCAACCGGGACTGCAAGTTAAAGCCGATCCACGACTACTACAAGCGGAACGGCCTGAAACCGTCGGAATATACCCAGTATGTCGGAATCGCGATCGACGAACCGGAACGGCTTGAAAGGCTTCGCGGAACGAACAAAGTGTCCTTGCTTGAACGGTACGGCTACACCGAAAAAATGGCCCTGGAACTGTGTCGGGAACACGGCCTTCTTTCCCCGACGTACCATTTCACGTCCAGGGGGGGCTGCTGGTTCTGCCCGAATCAGCGACTTTCCGAAATGGCCCATCTGAAAGAGAGCTGGCCGGATCTGTGGGCCGAACTTGAACGCCTGGACAACGTAGAGGGCCGCGTCACAAAGGGCTTCAAGTACGGCGAAACCTTCGCCCAGGTCGCCCGGCGCGTGGAGCAGTGGATCAGGAACCGCGACCTGGTGGAACAGCAATTAAGCCTATTCGATAAACCGGAAAGGAGTGAACACCAATGAACAGCAAAGTCCGAAACTTCCGGACCGTGTGCGGCGTGATCGCGTTCTTCATGTTCTTTTTCATGCTGGGAGCGGTCGGAGCCGTCGAGAACAACGCGGTCCCCCTTCTGCCTGGCGCGATCCGAATCTTCGCGTCGCTGGGTCTGTGGGCTTTGTTTTCCTACCTGGCCGGCGCGTTCAAATGATCCGACGAAAGGAGTGAACCCCGTGAAGTACAGCGCGAAAACCCTGACGCCCGTCCAGGTCGGACAGGTCGTGAAGGCCCTGGTCCTTCTGGGCGCGCGAAAAATTATCGTTGAAGAAGTGGAAAAGGACCGCTTCGTCGTCACCACAACAACCGAAGCGGCCCATTCCAAAAAAGCCTAACTGCATTATAGCAGGGAAAGGAACGGTTTTCAATATGCCGAAACTGAATTTTTATGACACCGACGCCGTGAAGGCGTTCACCCTGGACGTTCTGGTCGATAACGCCGAACTTCGCCGGGACCTGGACTTCGAGCGCCGCCAGAGCGTGGCCGGCTGGGAGTCCGCGAGAGAGCAGAGAACCCGCGCCGAGAAGGCGGAAGCCGCTATCGCGGCCGCCGTGTCGACCTTGACCAACCTGTCGGAAGCCCGCCAGGCCGGCGTCGAAGTCGGCTGGCGTGACGTTGACCGGGCCGTCGCTGACGTCCTGGACCTTCTGAAAGGGGGCGAAGCGAAGTGAACGTCAGTCTGTACGAGATCAGCGCCGACTTCCTGAAAGCCCTGGACGGCCTGGAAGTGGACGAAGAAACCGGCGAGATCACGAACTTCGACGCCGTCGAAGCCCTGAACGCCCAGTTCGAGGACAAGGCCGAAAGCGTGGCCTGTTACATTAAAAACCTGACCGCCTTCGTCGACGACCTGAAAACCGAGGAATCCGCCCTGGCCGCCCGCCGGAAGACGGCGGAACGCCGGGTCGACAGCGTGAAGAAGTACCTGACTTCGTGCATGGAGTCCGTCGGCAAGGACAAGGTCGAAACCGTGAAGGCACGGATCAGCTTCCGGAAGTCCGTCCAGGTCCAGATCGAAGACGAAGCGGCCCTTCCGGCTGACTACGTCACGACCACCGTGACCAAGAGTCCGGACAAGACCGCGATCAAGAAGGCGATCCAGGGCGGACAGGACGTGACCGGGGCTTCCCTGATCGAGAAGCGGAACATTCAGATCAAGTAAAGGGGGCGGATCACATGGCAGAGAAAAAGACGGCCGGACAGGTGGCGGAGCCTACCACCCCGGCCCCCGAAACCGCCCAGGACCCGCCGGCGGCCCCTGTGGCCCCGGCGACCGTCCAGAAGGAAATCCCCCTTCTGACGGAAAAGGACATCGAATGTCGGGTCCAGAGCGTCAGCAGAGCGAAGACCGGCAAGGTCGGCGCGGTCCTGTTGCTTTACAAGGACGCGCGGGTCGATATGCGGATTCTGGACCAGGTCTTCGGCCCTGGGAACTGGCAGAGAACCCACGAAGTCATCAACGGGAACCTGTTCTGCAATATCGACATCTGGGACGCAGAGAAGCGCGCCTGGGTCCGGAAACAGGACGTCGGCGTCGAAAGCAACACCGAGAAAGAGAAAGGCCAGGCGTCCGACGCCTTCAAGCGCGCCGGCTTCAACGTCGGGATCGGCCGCGAACTTTATACCGGCCCCTTCATTTACGTCGAACTGGCGGACAATGAGTTCTATTCCGAAGGCCAGCAGAACGGCCGGAAGGAAGTCCTGAAATGCTATTCGAACACCCGCTTCAAGGTCACGCGCGTCGCCTACAACGACCGCCGGGAGATCGTCGACCTTGTGATCGTCGACCGGAACGGGAACGTCCGCTTCGACATGAATAAACGGGTCGAGGGACCGCCCCAGACGCCCCAGGGCGGCCAGAGAGCGCCGACCCAGGGAAACACCCAGGGGCAGACCAGACAGGCCCCCAGGAGCCGCCAGGGCGCGCCAGCGGCGACGCCAGCGCCCCAGGCAGAGAACGGGGCCGTCTGCCCGATCTGTGGGAAACCGATCACGAAGGCCGAACAGGACTATTCCCTTCGCAAGTATGGCCGGGAAGCCTGTCGGACCTGTCAAAAAGCATTGTAAAAGGGGGTGGCAAGTGTGCCGAGCCGCATAATCAAAGAATCAATCACCACCAGCGAATCGCTGTCGGAAGTCAGCGCGGAAGCCGAACGCCTTTTCTGGCGACTGGTGGTCAAGGCGGACGACTTCGGCCTGTACTATGGAAATCCGCGAATCCTGGCGTCTATGTGCTTCCCGCTGGACCCGCCGAAGGAACAGAGAATCCGCGCATGGCTGGACGAACTGGTCGCCGCCGGCATGGTGGGGACCTACACGTCCGACGAGGACGGGAAGAAGTACCTGAAACTTCTGTCCTGGGACCGTCACCAACAACAGAGAGCAAAGAAAAGCAAGTTCCCCCTTCCTGTTGCATTTGATAACACTTGCAATCACAGCAACGGAAAGCAAGTGAAATCAAAATCCCCCGTAAACGAGAACGAAAACGGGAACGAGAACGAGGAACGAGGAACGGGAACGCGCCCAACCGGGGCGGCGGCGACCCCGCGCGGTTTTGATCGCTTCTGGGCCGCATATCCCCGCAGAGTCGGCAAGCAGGACGCCCTGAAAGCCTGGGGACAGCTTAACCCGGACGACGCCCTTGTGGACCAGATCGTCGCCGGCGTTGAGCGGTGGAAGACCTGTGACCAGTGGACGAAGGACGGCGGGTCGTTTATCTGCTACCCGGCCACGTTCATTCGCGGCCGCCGGTGGGAAGAAGACGATCGGCCTGATCCGCCGCCGGCTACGCCGAAGGGGGCCGCGCCGAAGAACTACGCCGGCGACGAAGACTTCCTGGAAGGGCGGTGATCACATGGACGCGATCGGGGATATTCTGGTCGGCGTCGTCCAGAAAAGCCTTCAAAACCGGGAGCCGGAAGACTACGTCGACGACGAAGGTTTTCTGTGCTGTGGCAAGTGCCACGACCGAAAGCAAATGGACGTGAACATTCCGGCCCTGGCCGCCGGCGGAACGAAGACGATCCGCGTCGGCTGTCTGTGCAAATGCGGTCGCGAGAGGGCCGCCCAGGAAAAGCGGGAACAAGAACGCCGGGACTTCGAAAGCCGCATGGAACGGCTTCGGCGCGACGGGATCACCGACCCGGCCTATTTACAGTACACCTTCGACCAGGACGACAAGCGGAATCCGAAGGTCAGCGACGTCTGTCGCCGCTACGTCGAGAACTGGGCGGAAATGAAGGCCCGGAACATCGGGATTCTGTTCTATGGCGACGTCGGGACCGGAAAGTCCTTCCTGGCCTGTGCTATGCTTCCATTGACCTTCAAATAGAGAAGGAAAAGAAGGAAGCGGCGAAGGCGAAGCGCCGGAAGGGCAAGAAAGGAAGGTGACGACGTGGCCGGCGTATCTACACAGTTTTCGATCCAGGACCGCATGACGTCCCGCCTGAACACCATGACCAGCGCGGCCGAACGTCTGAACCGTTCCCTGGACACCACGGACGCCCTGTCCGACACCATCGACCCCGGCGCACCCTTCGAGCGGAGCGCCGGCGACATCGGAGCGGCCGGCCGCCAGGTCGACAACTTCAACAACAAACAGGAACAGGCGGAGCGCGGCGCGAAGAAGGTGAAGTCGGTCTGGTCGAGCCTGGGCGGCGTCATTAAGTCCGCGATCGCGGCGTTCAGCGTTAAACAGGTGATCGAACTGGCCGACAGCATGACCACCACCCGCGCCCGCCTGGACCTGATGAATGACGGCTTGCAGACCACGGCGGAACTTCAAGATATGATCATGGAGTCCGCCAACAGGTCCCGCGCGTCCTACCAGACCACGGCCGACGCCGTCGCCAAAATGGGCGTAATGGCCGGCGACGCCTTTTCCAGCAACGAAGAACTGATCATGTTTTCCGAACTGATCAACAAACAGTTCGCGATCGCCGGCACGTCGGCCGCCGGTATCGACGCGGCCATGTTGCAACTGACACAGGCCATGTCGTCCGGCGTCCTTCGCGGCGAGGAATTGAACAGTATCTTCGAACAGGCCCCGACCATCATTCAGACGATCGCCGACTACCTGGGGGTCCCGATCGGGAAAATCCGGGAAATGGCCGCCGAAGGCCAGATCACTTCGGAGATCGTCAAAAATGCCATGCTTGCGTCGGCTGACGAAATCAACGCGCGGTTCGACTCCATGCCTATGACCTTCGCCCAGGCGTGGACGATCGCGAAGAACGCGATCCTGGAAGTCCTGACGCCCGTCCTGACCCTGATCGGCCAGGGCGCACAATGGATTTATGATAACTGGTCCATGATCGCCCCGGTCTTCTGGGGCGTGGCGGCGGCGGCCCTGGGCTACGCCGTGGCCCTGGGAATCCAGACGGCCGCGACATGGATCGCCAACGGAGCCGCGAAGGCGTTCTTCACGACCCTTCTGACGAACCCCCTGTTCTGGATCGCGATCGCGATCGGCGTCGTTGTGGCGGCGATTTACCAGTGGGTCCAGTCCGTCGGCGGCCTGAAAGTCGCCTGGCTGATCTGCGTGAACGCCGTTCTGACGGCCTGGGACTGGGTAAAAATCGGCTTTATGACCGGCGTTTACTTCGTCATGGATTTGTGGAACCGTCTGCAACTGGCATTTTACACGGCCGGCGTGAACATTCAGAACTTCATGGGCGATATGAAGGTCGGCGTCCTGATGATCCTTCAAAACATGGTCAACGGGGCGATCGACATCATAAACGGCTTCATCGGAGTTCTGAACAAAATCCCCGGCGTCAGTATCGACGCGATCGAGAAGGTCACGTTCGGAACGACCGCACAACTGGAAAACGACGCCGCAAAACAGGCCAGAGCCGCAGACCTGGCCGCCTACCAGGACCAGATCAATTCCCAGATCGCGGAGCGGGACGCCGCCCTGGGCGCTATGAAGGCCGAAGCAAACGCCGCAACGGCACAGCGCGAAGCGGAGATCGCCGCCGCGAAGGCCGAAGCGGCCGCCGCAAACGGAGAATCCGGAAGCACCGAACCCGACTGGTCCGCCTACGCCAACAGCGACCCCGGCGACATCGGGAACGTGGACCACGTCGGGTCTGTCGGGTCTATCGACGAAGACGTGAATATCGCCGAAGAAGACTTGAAGTTCCTTCGGGACGTGGCCGAAATGCGCTATGTCCAGAACTTCGTGACCCTGACCCCGACCGTGGCTGTGGACGCGAAGATCAGCGAGAAAGTGGACGTTGACGAAGTGGTCAGCCGGATCGAAACCCGCCTGGAAACCGAGTTCGAAGCGGCCGCCGAGGGGGTATATGCCTAATGAGTAACTACGGAATGACACTGATCGCGGGGGGACGGGAAATCGACATTCCCGTCCTTCCTGAAAAACTGAAAGTCACTTCGCCGGGAAACAACGACACCGCGACCGTCCTTGTCCTGGGCGACATTCTGATCCTTCGGAAGAAGGGCCTTCGGACTATCGCCTGGGACAGCTTTTTCCCGGCCCATAGCGCGCCCTATGTCACGGGAAGGGTCCGGGACCCTGTCGAGATCGTCCAGGCCATACAGGCCGCGCGGGACGGACTTGACCCGGTCCGGTTCCTGATCACCGGAACAGACCTGGACATCAACGTCCGAATGGGCGTGGAAACCTTCGACTATGAGGAACGCGCCGGCGAACTGGGCGACTTCTACTATTCGATCAAACTGTCGGAGTGGAAGGACTATTCGCCCCGCCGGATCGCGCTTCCGGCGGAGCCGGAACAGCCGGCCCAGGCGAAGGAACCGGAGCGGACCGGGGAGCCGGAAGCCGCGAAGGCCAAGACGTACACCGTGAAGGCCGGTGACTGTCTGTGGAATATCGCGAAACAGCTTTACGGCAAGGGGAGCGACTACACCAAAATCTACAACGCCAACAAGGGGACGATCGGGTCGAACCCGAACCTGATTTACCCCGGACAGGTCTTCACGATTCCGTGATCGCGATCCTGTACCAGAACAACGCGACCGGCGACGCCTTCGACGTGACTTCACTGTGCGCCGGCGCGAAGTGGTCGACGAAACGGTCCGGTTCCCCCGCTTCCCTGGAACTGACCATGATCGCCGACGACGCCGTGGTCTGGACCCACGGCGGGATCGTCGCCTTGAAGGACGACGACACCGGGATTTTTTATGGCTATGTGGTGAAGATCGGCCAGGACGAAACCGACCAGGTCACGATCACCGCATACGACCAGACCTGGTATTTGAAGAAGAACAAGGACACCTATGTCTTCACTGGCAAGAGGGCCGACGAAATCCTGACCCAGATCGCGGCGGACTTCGGCCTGAAATGCGGGGAACTGGAAAACACCGGATACGCGATCCCGTCCATGATCGAAGACGGCCAGACCCTTTTCGACATCGTCTTGAAAGCCCTGGACTATACCCTGATCAATACCGGGAAAATGTTCGTCCTGTGGGACGACTTCGGGTCCCTTCGGATCACCGACGTCGAGAAGTCGAAGCTGGACCTGTTCGTGGGCGATTCCAGCCTTGCGACCGGCTACACCTACGAAACCGACATAGATTCCGAAACCTACAACAAGATCAAACTGGTCCGGGACAACAAGGAAACCGGAAAACGCGACGTTTACATCTTCCAGGACTCGAACAATATCACCTTCTGGGGGACCTTGCAGGACTACGAGTCCGTCGACGAAGACATGAACGAAGCGCAGATCAAGGAACGCGGCGGTCAAATGCTGGAACTTTACAACCGGCCGACGAAGTCCTTCGAAGTGAAGGCCCTTCTGGACCTGTCCGTCCGCGCCGGTCGCGGCCTGTATATCGGAATTGAGAAGGTCGGCGTCAGCGCCTTCTTCATCGTCGAAGAAGCAAGCGCCGATCTTCTGAAAGAAGAAATGTCCCTGAAATTGAAGGTGGTGTGATATGGCACTTCTGGAAACCATGAAAAAGGTCGCCAAACAGTCGCAGGACGCGGCCGTTCCGGCGGCCTTCCTTTTTGGGAACGTGACCGCGACGTCCCCCCTGACGATCCGAGTCGACAACCGCTTCGACATCACCGGCGAAGCGATCGTCGTAATGAAGCAGTTCCGCGCCGGCTACTACCCGACCCACCAGCACAGCGGATTCAAGGACGCCCCTACCACGGAGCCGAAGGCCGGCGGCGCTGGCGACGCCGCCTTCGCGTCCCACGACCACACACTGAAAAACAACTACCTGACCAACACCGACGACACGTCCGAATATTATTACGGCCTGGCCGTCGGCGACAAGGTGGTCCTGTTGCGTAACCAGGGCGGACAGTCGTTCCTGGTCCTGGGAAGGGTGTGATCCTATGGCCTTGATTCCGACCCCTTCTGTGGTCACGATCGGCCAGACCGTGACGGTCACGCCGGCGGCCGAACAGCCGACCAAAACCTACAAGGTGGACTTCGACACCGGCCGCGTCGCTGGCTACGTCGACGAAACCGAAGCTATGAAGCAAGCGATCTTCAAAATCCTGTCGACAGAACGGTTCCTGTACCTGATTTATTCCTGGAACTATGGAATCGAACTGAACGCGGTCGTCGGGAAAAGTTATCCGGTGTTTTCAAGTGAAATCAAGCGTGTAATCACGGAAGCACTTCTGGCGGACAGCCGGATCACCGACGTCACCGACTTCCAGGTCGAGCAGATCGACAAGCGGACCGCCCGCGTCAGCTTCACGGCGGAAACGATCTTCGGGGAAATCCCCGTTGAAAGGACGGTGACAACCAATGTATGAGAACATGACCTTCGAAAACATCATGGACCGCTGTCTTTCCCGCGTGTCCGCTTCCGTGGACAAGCGGGAAGGGTCCATCGTCTACGACGCGATCGCGCCAGCGGCGGCGGAACTGGCGATCATGTATATCGAATTAGCCTACCTTCTGGACCGGGCCTTCCCGGACACCGAAACCGGGGACGACCTGACGAAGAAGTGTCGGGAACGAAGCGTCTTCCGGACAGCCGCGACCTATGCGGTCCGGAAAGGCTACTTTGAGAAGGCGGACGGGTCCGGCTGTGACCTGGAAATCGGGACCCGGTTTTCTGGCGGCGACATCAACTTCGTCGTGACGGAGCGGATCGCCGCCGGCCAGTACAGCATGACGGCAGAAACGGCCGGGGTCGTGGGGAATGAGTATGTCGGAACCCTGTTCCCGATCGACTACGTCCCGGACCTGGCGGCCGCGCGCCTGGCGGACATTCTGATCCCCGGCGAAGACGAAGAAAGCGACGACGCCCTTCGCGCCCGCTACTTCGAGTCCCTGGAATCCCAGGCGTTCGGCGGGAATATCGCGGACTACAAGAACAAGGTCGAACTTCTCCCCGGCGTGGGAGCCGTGAAGGTCTTCCCTGTGTGGAACGGCGGCGGGACCGTGAAGATCGTCCTGGTGGACAGTGAATGGTCCGTTCCGTCGTCCGAACTGGTCGAGGAAGTCCAGGAAGCGATCGACCCCGTGGGGACCCAGGGGACCGGCGTCGGTCTGGCCCCGATCGGCCACGTCGTCACGGTCGCCGGCGTCACCGGGACGACGATCGACGTGTCCTTCACGCTGACCTTTTCCGGGTCCGCGTCCTGGACCACCACGCAGGAAGCAGTAAAGGCGGCGATCCAGTCCTACTTCGACGACCTGACCCGGACCTGGGCGGACAGCGAAAATCTGATCGTCCGCGTCAGTCAGATCGAAACGAAGGTCCTGAACGTGGACGGGATCATCGACATCACGGGGACAACGATCAACCAGGGGACCGCGAATATTTCCCTGGACGCCGACGAAATCCCCGTCCTGGGGGCGGTGACGAATGGAACTTAAAGAATACTGGCCGCGCTACCTTCAAGACCTGATCGAGTTCGACCAGATCGCCGGAGCCGAACAACCGGAGTTCACAAAGGCCGTCCAGGACGTCCAGGGCGCGCCAGACGACTTCTTCCTGGTCAGCCTGTCCGAATATGGCTGTGGACGCTGGGAAGCGATTCTGGGGCTTGTGGCGGCCCCTGGGGACACCCTGGAAGCGCGCCGCGAAAGAATCCTGATCGCGTACCTGGACCAGCTTCCCTACACATACAGGGCGCTTTTGAAGTATCTGTCCACGGTCAGCGACGACTTCCAGGTCGTCCTGAACAATGACGCCTATGAACTGTTCATTCGAATCCGCCTGTCCGGACTCACACAGCGGGACGCCCTGGCGGCGACCCTGGGACAGATGATCCCGGCGAACCTGGTCCTGTTGCTTCAAACGGCGATCCCCCAGGTCGTCCAGAGTCCGCCGACGGTCGTCGGGGCCGCTATGGTCAATATGATCCGACATGAACACATTCCACAAGGGGGAAACCAAAATGGCACGATTTAAGTCAACGATCACCGACAAGGGCGCGGAAGTCCTGACCGCCTTCCTGGCGGCCGGGAAACAGCTTGTCCTGACCAGCGCGGCCGCCGGCGACGGCGTGGCCCAGGTCAGCCCGAACACGCTGACCGCCCTTGTCAGCCCGATCAACGTGAACACCCAGATCGGCGAAAAGACCTTCGTCGAAAGCAACCCTTCCTATATGCGAATCCCCGTCCAGGTGACGAACGCCGGCCTGGAAGCGGCCGTATATGTCAGAGAGGTCGCGGTCTACGCCCTGGACGAAAACGAATCGCCCTTCATGTTTAGTTATTCCTGGCTGGACGGCGAAGACAGCGACAACGTCCTTCCGCCCTGTTCCTTCCAGACCGAAGAAGGTCTGGCCGGCGAGGGCGACACGGTCCACGTCCACGACGTCGCCGTGGTCGTCACGAACCAGGAAAACAGCGGGATCACCGTGAACGTCGGAAGCGGGTCCTATGTGACCACGGCGCAAATGGTCGCCTACGCGGCCCCGATCGTCCACGGCCACGACGCTTCCCAGATCGAGGAAACCACCGGCGAAACCGTGGAAGCCGCACAGCGCCGCCAGGACTTCGACATTTCCGCGATCCAGGAACAGCTTGACACCGGCTTCACCGGGACCACCGTGACCCACACCTTCGCCCCCGCGCAGATCGACCAGTGGAAAGGATATGACGGGACCGGGCTTCCGGAAGGGATTCTGGACACCGTCGAAAACCGGCTGTATCTGTGACCCGCTTCGCCTGTACGCCGGCGGAAACGTCTTGCCTATTATCTAACCTGTTCACCGAACTTCGGCCCGTGTGCGGCCGCTGTGGGGGCGACGCCGTCGTCCTGTGCGGCCTGACCTACGAAGGCGAAGAACAGGTCGTCGTCCTTCAGGACTATGGCTTCGACTATTCCGGCCGGCGCGAAACGGTCGAGAGAATCAGGAAACGAAGGTGTATCAATGGGAACCCGGCAAAACTACCAGAGGAATCAGCGGAAGACTGACGGGGCGGAAAATCCCCTTCACGTTCTGCCCGTCGCTTCGAATCTGATCGACTACACCCTGAACCTGACCGACAACACGAAGCACTTCCCGAAGAAGGTCCGCTTCACCCTGGTCAACCGGATTCAGGATCACGTCCTGTCGATCTATGAAAAACTTCTGGCCGCGAATGAAATCTATCCGATCCGGAGCGCAGAAGACAAGGCCTGCCGGCTGACCCTTCAACGGGACGCCCTGACGGCCTGTAAAATGCTTCTGTTCTTCATCGAACTTTCAAAGAAGCGCGGCTATATCGACAAGGGGACCTTCGAATACTGGACGAAGATCACCCTTGACGTTAAGTTCATGGCCGCCGCCTGGTATAAGGCAGAGCAAGCGCCCGCCGAGAAGGCCGAAAAGGCCGGACCGGAAGGCGCGGAGCCGCCCGCCCAGGCGGAAGGTTAATGATATTAGGGTATGATCTGTAACCCCGAACGCCGGCAACGCGAACAACGTCCGCAACGTCAATTCCGACGGCAACCTGAACAACAACAACGCCTGGAATGGCAACAACGGCGTTCGCCCGGATTTGGTGGAAAACGTGACCGAGTAAGGCGACGAGCCTGAAAGCAGAGGACCCCAACAAAGGAGATCATATCCTTCCCGACGCCGGAAAGGCCAGGGTAAACACATGATTGTCGACGCGAGGGCTTCGGCTTTACGACGCCCGGACTGTAAGCGGCAAGGAGCATTTTATGAACAACGAACTGAACCCGCCGACCGGCTTTGAAGTCGTGGCCGACTTCAATCGGCTTTATTCGGCCTACCTGGAATCCAGAAAGGGAAAACGGTGGAAATGTGCCGTCGTCCGCTTCGAAGTGAATGTCCTGGAAAATATCATGTTCCTTCACTTCATGCTGACGAAGCACAAATACCGACCGTCGCCCTACAACTATTTCCTGGTCCACGAGCCGAAGGAACGCCTGATCATGTATAACGGCTTCCGTGACAAGATCATTCAGCATAGCCTGTGCGACAACGTCCTGGGGCCGCTTCTATCGAAGACGTTCATTTATGACAACTACGCCAGTCAGAAGGGCAAGGGAACACACTTCGGCCTGGATCGTCTGAAATCGTTCATGCAACGGTATTACAGGCAGTTCGGGGCGGACGGCTGGGTCTTGAAGTGTGATATAAGCAAATACTTTTACAGAATCAATCACGACGTTTTGAAGTCACAGCTTCGTCGAGTCATTCACGACCCCGACGTTCTGTGGCTTCTTGATTTGATCATCGACTCCACCGACGGGCCGGGAATCCCGATCGGGAATCACACTTCACAGTGGTTCGCGATCCTGTACCTGTCCGGAATGGACCACATGATCAAGGAACGTCTGGGAATCAAGTTCTACGGCCGTTATATGGACGACTTTTATCTGATCCACCCGGACAAGGAATATTTGCTTTACTGTCTGGAAGAAATCAGAAAGTTCCTGGTCCCGCTTGGGCTGGAACTGAATCACAAAACGGCCGTGTTTCCGCTGTCCCAGGGGATCGACTTCCTGGGCTTCCGGACGTACATGACGGACAGCGGAAAAGTCGTCCGAAAACTACGCCGTGAAAGCAAGAACCGAATCAGGCGGAAATTGAAGAAGTTCCGTCGCCTTCTGGACGAAGGGCGGATCACCTTCGAAACTGTGGTCCAGTCTTATTCTTCCTGGATCGGCCACGCCGCACACGGCAACAGCTACCACCTGATCAGGAACACGGACGAACTGTTCTACGACCTGTTCAGAAAAGAAATGGGGGAATATCATGTCAAAACAACTGTCGACGATTCCCGTCGGCGCGATCGTGAAGTCGGTCAACACGAAGTATAACGGCGCTGTGATCCGCTTCAAAATCGGCCGCCAGGCACCGGACCGCGTGGGCTTGGTAACGGAGCGAATCATTTCCCTGAAATGCTTCGACGCGAAGGAGCCGTCCAACTCCAACAGCGACCGCCGGAACTACGGCAACAACCGCGCGGCCGTGGCGAATCTGCTTCAATGGATGAACAGCGCCGCCGGGGCCGGCCAGTGGTACAGCGCACAGCACAGCGCGGACGCGCCACCCAACAACGCGAACGTCTGGTCCAATTACAACGAATACGAGGCGGAAGCCGGCTTCCTGAACGGCTTCGAACAGGACTTCCGGGACGCCCTTCTGAACGACACGATCACCGTCGCGAAGTCCAGCACTGACGGCGGCGGTTCGGAGCAGATCACGCGGAAGGTCCGCCTGTTGACCCGGACAGAGGTCTTCGGCGACACAGAGAACGGCACCGCCGAGGGGACCAAGTGGCCCATCTTCACCGACAACAACAGCCGCCTTGCATACCCGACCGCCGAAGCGGTCAGCAAGTCGGAATACAAGACTTCCAGTCTGTCGTCTTCACAGCCCTGGTGGTGGTGGCTTCTCACCCCGTACGCCGGCAGCGCGAACTACGTCCGCAACGTCTATTCCGACGGCCACCTGCGCAACGACTACGCCTGGGTTGGCAGCCGCGGCGTTCGCCCGGCTTTGTTTTTGGCCCCTGACACCCTGGTATCCGATACAACGGACACCGACGGGGCTTATATCATTCAGTGGAATCAGCCGCCCACGACCCCGTCGTCCATTTCCCACGGGACCCCGCGCGCCGGCCAGTCCTTGACGATCACGACCGGCGGGTCCACCGACCCCGAAGGCGACGCGATCAGTTATGTCTGGGAACGCCGGGTCGATTCCGGGGCCTACACCCAGATCGGGATCACGACCGCGAAGTCCATCGTCGACACGGTCCCGTCGAGCGGGACGAACTACCAGGTCCGCGTGAAGGCGGTCGACGCCAACGGCGCGGAATCCGCATACCGGACCGGGAACGCGACGCCCATTTCCTACAATACGGACCCGGTAATCAGCGGAAGCGATCAAAACCTGGGCGCAAAAACTGACCCGTTCACCTACGACTACACCGTCACGGACAGCGAAGCGGCGTCCCAGACCTTGACCGTCACGGAAACCGTGACCAACGGGACCGAAACGATCACCCTTCGGACCTACACGGCCACGAGCGGGACCCAGAACACGGCGGACCTGTCCGACGTATGGCTTCGGCTTCTGACCGGGTCCCACGTCCTGAAAATCTACGTCACCGACGGAGCCGGCGGAAGCGCGACCCGGCTGATCACGTTCAGCCGTACCGTCACCCGGATCGCCGCGTCCCGCGCGATCGCCACGGACGCGAAGGTCGAAAAGGTCTTCCTGTCCCTGTACCCGGCGGATCACCCGGCCGACGCGACCCTTCACGTCGAGGTCACGAACAACCCGTTCGACGACAGCCCCGCCTGGGAAGACATCACAAGCAAGGTCGGGAAGTTCGTCCACACCTTCACGAACACGACCGTCGCGTCGTCTTCCTACGGCCTGGCCTATCGCTTCTACATGACGAAGGGGACCCAGGAGATCGAAGTGATCCAGGCGACCGTCCGGTTCTCGTAAAGGAAAGGGGGAAAACGCTATGTTCAATCCGGAACAGTGTGACTTCGTCAGCATGGCCGAAGCGAAGGCCCGCGCAGAACAGAACCCGGCGGCGGAAACCGCCAGGGCGGCTTCGATCGCCTTCGTGGCGCTTGCGGAGTCCGGCCAGATCGACGACGTGACCGCTTCGGAAAACGTCAGTCAGTTCAGCCCGTGGGCCTACCCCGTGGCGTATGCCGTCGGCAATATCCGCGCCTACGGGGGCGAACTTTACCGCTGTAACCAGGCCCACACATCGCAAGCGGACTGGACGCCGCCGGCAACGCCGGCCCTGTGGTCGAAGATCGCCGATCCGTCCGTGGAATGGCCCGAATGGTCCCAACCGCTGGGCGCACACGACGCATACAACACCGGCGACAAGGTCGCCCACAACGGGAAACACTGGACTTCTGACCTGGACGGGAACGTCTGGGAACCCGGCGTCTATGGCTGGACAGAAGTGTCGGAGTAACCCAGAAAGGAGATCGACGCCAGTGACAGAAGGGATTCTGATCGCCGTCCTGTCCCTTCTGGGGACCCTGGGCGGTTCTTATTTTGCGAACAAGAAAAGTTCCGCGCTGATCGCCTACCGGCTGGAAGAACTGGAAAAGAAGGTCGACAAGCATAATTCGGTGATCGAAAGGACGTACAGCCTGGAAGAAACCCAGGCCGTCCTTGAAGAAAAAATCAAAGTCGCGAATCACCGGATCGACGACCTGGAGAAGAAAACATGAGCGGCGGCCGGCGCGCAAAGAAGCGCGAGTTTTCAAAAATCATCATTTCCACCGTGGGGGCGGTCACGATCTTCGTGACCGCCTTCACGCTGGTCATGGTATGGAGAACCGGCGACACGTCGCCCCTTGCCTATCTGATCCCGGCCGTATTCACCGAAACAGCGGCCGCGACCGGCTTCTATTACAGCAAGGCGAAAGCAGAAAACCGGATCAAACTTCGGAAGAAGTACGGTCCCGAAATCTACAATGACACAAAAGAACTGTAACGAAAGGAAGGAAAGAACATGAACACTGAACAGATTATTTCCGTAGTCGTCGCTATCCTGACCGGCCTGTCCGCCTGTATTCCCCTGGCCTACAAGCTGATCCAGTACGTCAAGAAGGCGACCCAGGAAAAGAACTGGGCCGCCCTTCTGGGGCTTGTGATCAGCCTTATGGAAGAAGCGGAAACGAAGTTCACCGACGGGGCGACCCGGAAGGAGTGGGTCATGGCTATGGTCCAGACTTCCGCCGAGTATATCAACTATCCCGTCGACGTTACGGCCCTGGGTGAACTGATCGACGCCCTGTGTGACATGACGAAGGTCGTCAACTTCGAGGAAATCCCGGTGATTGAGCCTGTAAAGGGGGAAACCGACAATGATGAAAAGTAAAACCTTTATCGAAAAACTGATCGACGCGGCCCAGAATCACAAAACCCTGTACGTCATGGGGTGCTTCGGCGCGCCCATGACGGCCGCGAATAAGACCAGGTACACCCAGAATCACAAGTACAACAGACAGACGGCCCGGACCGCTATGATCAAGGCCGCCAGCGCCGACACTTTCGGTTTTGACTGTGTCTGTCTGATCAAAGGGATTCTGTGGGGCTGGTCTGGCGACAAGTCGGACGTCTACGGCGGCGCGTCCTACGCTTCGAACGGCGTCCCCGACATCGGAGCCGACAGCATGATCAAGAAGTGCCAGAACGTGTCGACCGGGAACTGGGGGAGCATGACCCCCGGCGAAGCCCTGTGGGTCCCCGGCCACATCGGCGTCTATATCGGCGACGGCCTGGCCGTGGAGTGTTCCCCGGCCTTCGAAAACGACGTCCAGATCACGGCCGTCGGAAACATCGGCAAGAAGGCCGGCTACAATACCCGGACCTGGCAGAAACACGGCCGCCTTCCCTATGTCGACTATTCCGACGCCGGCGGAAGCGCGCCCGTCGTGACCCCGCCCGCCAGCGGCGGCGAAACCGTCTACACCGTGAAGAAGGGCGACACCCTGTCCGCGATCGCGGCGAAGTACGGGACCACCTACCAGGAGATCGCCGCCTACAACGGGATCGCGAACCCGAACCTGATCCGCGTCGGCCAGAAGATCAAGATTCCGGCCGCGACCGCGCCGGAGTCCTTCGCAAAGGGGGACAAGGTGAAGGTCCTGAACGCCGTCACCTATGACGGGAAGCCCTTCAAGACCTACTATGACACCTACGACGTGATCCAGGTCAACGGCGACCGCGTCGTGATCGGCGTCGGCGCAACCGTCACGGCCGCCGTCAACGCGGCGAACCTTCGCAAAGCGTAAGCCGGCCGGAGCCGGCGGAAAGGGGGCGATCCCGTGGGCGTAAAGAAAGAAGACCTTGTCCGCTGGATCGGCGGCCTGGAAACCCTGAAAGACGACGTCCCGGAAATCATGTCCCAGATCGCCGTCGGCGAAGGCCAGTACGCCGTCCGCCAGGCGCGCCTGATCTGCAAGAACGACAGCCCGGACATCGTCAATACCGGCGACTACCGCCGGAACTGGAAGTCCGACAAGACGGCCAGGCGGAGCGGGAAACGCTATATCGTCCGATTTTACAATCCGCTTGACTATGCGAGTCACCTTGAACACGGCTTCCGAAGTCACTTCGTCCCTGGTCACTGGGAAGGGAACACCTTCGTCTATAACCGGGACGATCCGGAAGGCGGAATGTTCGTCGGCCCGAAGGGCGGTTACGTCCGGGGACACTTCACCATGAAGCGCGCCGCGAAGAAGACGAAGGATTCCCAACAGGCCAGAGTGTCCCGCAAGATCACGCGGGAGATCAACAAGCGAATGAAGACGACGTAAGAAAGGCGGACGGGGAAACCCGTCCGCCTTTTTGCTTTATCTGACCACCATGTCAAGGGCCTTCGAAAAATATCCCTGTTGCGCCACGGTCAGGCGATAGTTCTTCGCCCCGGCCTGGATCATAAGCCCGTCGCCTTCCGGCAGGATCGCGGAGATCGTGGACAGCTTGCAGTCGAAGCCGTTCTGTTTTGCCAGGAAGACGATCCGCCGGTTCGTGAGAACCGCCAGGCCGTCGAAGGCGTCCGTGACATCGTCATAGACCGTCTGACTGGCCCCGCCGCCGGACCGCACAGACACGCCCTTCGCGACGCGGACACTGACGCCGCCGCCGCTTCCTGTCCTTCCGACCGCCTTCTTCTTCGTGACATACCGGCGCGCCGGCGCGAAGAAATGGGCGACTTCGCCTTCGCCCAGGACCACCGGAACCGACGCAAGAGCCGGAAGAACGCCGCCCTGAATCTGTTGAAGTTCCTGTTCGGTCATATATGTCCCGTTCCCGCCCTGGCGCTTCGCCTTCTTCCCGGCGCTGGACTTCGCCCCTTGCCAGAACAGGAAGACCGCCAGGGCAACGAAAAGAAGCGCGATCACCCATTCCGCCCCTGTCTTGTATTCCGGCGCGGTCGTGGCCGACACCAGGGCCGCCACGGCGGCCAGGACAAGAGATAAAGCACTGAAGATTTTCCAGACCATATAAAAGCCCCCTTGTGAGTGATATTTATGGTTCGTGCCAATAATATCATACCATAGTTTATGGTAACGTCAAATAGAATATTGCAAGTGACCATAGACAGGGGGACGAAAATGAAGAATCTGGGCTACTACGGACGGCGGAATATATGCGGGGAGCGCGTCAGAATGGCGCGCCTGGCGAAGCGCATTTCACAGGAAACCCTGGCGGCGAAAATGCAAACGCTGGGCGTGAACATAGCCCAGGACGCGATCAGCAACATCGAAGCCGGCCGCCGGCTGGTCATGGACTACGAACTTCGCGCCTTCGCGACCGTCCTTCAAGTCCCCATTGAAGAACTACTTGAACCGGAAGAAGAATAGACCCACGGAACGCCCTTCCGTGGGCCTTATTTTTTACTTGACATTACGGTCTAAAGGGCGTAATATAGAAGCAGAACAGAGAAAGGCGGCGATTCAAATGAAATCCGGAAGCACAAAGAGCGAAACGACGATCGCGCGTTTGCGCTGTGAACGGGGGCTGACACAGGCCGCCCTGGCGAAAGGAACCGGCGTCAACATTCGGACGATCCAGAAGTTCGACAGCGGGGAACGGGGAATCGAAACCGCGTCCCTGGCCGTGGCGCTTCGGATCGCCGACTTCCTGGGCGTCCACCCGCGCGATCTGATCTGACATCACAGCAAAGCCCCCACCCTTGCCGCACGGCAAAGGCGGGGGCTGTTTTTCTTTACAGGGGGAAGGAACATGAAGAAGCGCAGATTCAAACACCTGTCCTGGAACGACCGCCTTCGGATCGAATCGTTCCTGAAATGCGGGAAGCGTGTCCAGGAGATCGCCGACGAAATCGGCGTCCACCGGAACACGATTTACAACGAACTGAAACGGGGCCGGTATATCCACCGAAATTCGGACTGGACCGAAGAAGAACGGTATAGCCCGGACATAGCCGAAGCCGCATACCGGGAAAACCTGGCCGCGAAGGGGCCTGGCCTGAAAATAGGCAAGGATCACCGCCTGGCCGCGTACATTGAACGCCGGATCGTCGAGGACGGCTATTCCCCGGCCGCCGTCCTGGGCGAAATCAAGGTCAAGGGAATCCAGTTCGACACGACGATCTGTGAAGCGACCCTGTATTCCTACATCAAGAAGGGTGTGTTCCTGACCCTGGAAGCCGCCCACCTTCCCCGCCAGGGCATGAAGAAGCGCCAATACAAGAAGGTCAAGAAGGCGGCCGCCAGGCCGTCGGCCGGCCGGAGCATAGAAAAGAGGTCCCCGGAGATCGACGACCGCGCAGAGATCGGACACTGGGAAATGGACTGTGTCGAAGGCAAGAAGAAGACGAAGGAAACCCTTCTGGTCCTGACGGAGCGGAAGGCCCGGAAGGAAATCATGGTCAAAATGAAGGACAAGACCACCGGAAGCGTCGTCGCCGCCCTGGACCGCCTTGAACGCAGATACGGAAAACTGTTCAGCAAAGTATTTCAAACGATAACAGTTGATAACGGGACAGAGTTTTCGGACGTCGCGGGCCTGGAACGGTCCTGTCTGCACAAAGGGAAGCGGACGACCGTCTTTTACTGTCACCCCTATTCTTCCTATGAGCGAGGGACTAATGAGAACACGAACGGAATGATCCGTCGCTGGTTCCCAAAGGGGACCGACTTCGGGAAGGTCACAGCGAAGGCGATCCAGGCCGTCGAAGACTGGCTGAACGCCTACCCGCGCGGGATTCTGGGCTTCCGCTGTGCCGACGACGTCTTCGCCGAAGCCCTGGCCGCCCTGGTCTAAAAAGTTTTTTCAGGTTTTTTACAATTTAATCTTGACTTTTGCGATTTTACAGAAAATCCGACGATGTGCCGCTTGTGACATTTGGACAAGTGTGGTATACTGTGCGATACTGCGAAGGTATACCGCGGGAGGGCCGCGCCGCCGAGAGCGGAGGCACTCCGGCTGACGGTTTTTTACGGAGGATACACATGGCCAACAACGATCAGAACAACAATAAAAACGGAAAGGGACGCAATAACCTGCGGGGCATCCTGACGCTGGTGGCGTGGGCACTGGTGCTGACGGTGGGATTCAACTACCTCAACGCCTACAACCGCAACGCCACCAACAAGTCCACCAGCCACGAGATCAAGTACAGCGAGATGCTGGATCTTATCGAAAACGATAAGGCGAAGGAGGTCCTGTTCAAGGACGACGCCATCTACATCACGCCGGTGGAGGGCTACACCTACACCGAGGAACAGGACGAGGACAGCAACGTGCCCGCCAAGTCCTACACCCAGTCCAAGGACACGAAGCTGACGCTGTATACCGCGTATCTCAACGATACGTCCCTGCTGCCTCTGCTGAAGGAGCACAAGGTGGCCTACACCGGCTATTACGAGGCGCAGATGAATCCGGTGCTGGCGTTCATGGTCAGCTACATCCTGCCCACGCTCATTTTTGTGGGACTGCTCATGCTGCTGCTGCGGATGCTGGCCAAGAGCGGCGGCAGCGGCTTCGGCGGCATCGGCAGCGTGGGCAAGTCCAACGCCAAGGTGTATATGGAGAAGTCCACCGGCGTCACGTTCAAGGATGTGGCCGGTCAGGACGAGGCCAAGGAGTCGCTGGAGGAGATCATTGATTTCCTCCACAACCCCGGCAAGTACACCGCCATCGGCGCCAAGCTGCCCAAGGGCGCGCTGCTGGTGGGCTCACCCGGTACCGGCAAGACCCTGCTGGCCAAGGCTGTGGCCGGTGAGGCGGGGGTGCCGTTCTTCTCCATTTCCGGCTCCGACTTCGTGGAAATGTTCGTGGGCGTGGGCGCCAGCCGTGTCCGCGACCTGTTCAAGGAGGCTGCCAAGGTGGCCCCGTGCATCATTTTCATCGACGAGATCGACACCATCGGCAAGTCCCGCGACGGCGGTAAGTTCGGCGGCAACGACGAGCGCGAGCAGACGCTGAACCAGCTGCTGGCGGAGCTGGACGGCTTCGATCCCAGCAAGGGCGTTATCGTGCTGGGCGCTACCAACCGCCCCGAGGTGCTGGACAAGGCGCTGCTGCGCCCGGGACGCTTCGACCGGCGCATCACTGTGGATCGGCCCAATCTGGCGGGCCGCCTGGCCACGCTGCAGGTACACACCCGCAACATCCGTCTGGCCGAGGATGTGGACCTGAACAAGATCGCCCAGGCTACCGCCGGATGCGTGGGCGCGGATCTGGCCAATCTGGTGAACGAGGCGGCGCTGCGGGCCGTCCGCAAGGGCCGCAAGGCTGTGAACCAGAACGATCTGCTGGTGTCCTTTGAGCTGGTCATCGCCGGCTCGGAGAAGAAGGGCACCGTTATCACCGAGGAGGAAAAGCGCATCATCGCCTATCACGAGGTGGGCCATGCGCTGGTGGCGGCCAAGCAGAAGAACGCCCAGCCGGTGAGCAAGATCACCATCGTGCCCCACACTCAAGGGGCGCTGGGCTATACGCTGCACCTGCCGGAGGAGGAGAAGTTCCTCATGTCCAGAGAGGACATTCTGGCGGAGATCCGCACGCTGCTGGCAGGCCGCTCCAGCGAGGAGATCGTGTGCGACACCATGACCTCCGGCGCGGCCAACGACATCGAGCGGGCCACGGAGCTGGCGCGGAATCTGGTGGCGCGGTTCGGCATGTGCGACGAGTTCGATATGATGGCGCTGGGCACCATCCAGAGCCAGTATCTGGACGGCAGTTACTCCATGACCTGCGCGCAGGAGACCTACGCCGCGGCGGACCGCGAGACCATCAAGATCATCCGCCAGTGCCATCAGGAGGCCAAGAAAATTTTGCAGGACAATCGGGAGCTGCTGGACAAGATCGCCGCGTACCTGCTGAAGAAGGAGACCATCACCGGTCAGGAGATGATGGCCATTATCGAGGGCCGCGACCCCGAGACGGTGGACAACTACGGCGCCACCAGAGAGCAGGAGCGGAAGCTGTTCCGCCCCAGTGTGCCGGAGACCATCGAGGCGCCCGCCAAGCACATCAACATGGTGTCCGAGCCGGTACCCATGCCGGACTTCGACGCACCCGAGGAGGAACCGGCGAAGGCGTCGGAGCCCCCTGCGCCGGAGGAGGCTCCCGGAGAGGGGAAGCCGGAGGGCGAAGGAGAATAAAAAAAGCACCCGCGGCTATGCCGCGGGTGCTTTTTTTATGGTCAGGATTTCGCCGGTTCCTGCTCCGTGCTTTCCACGTAAAGCGTTTCGCAGGTCTGCTGCGCCTCCACCAACAGGCGGATGGCCTGTTCGGCGGCGCGAGCCATGGTCAGATACATTTCGTGATAGGCTTCAACTTCCGTCATAACATCACCCCCTGCGGAAAATTATAGGACAATTTAGCCCTAAATGAAATAGGACAATTTGCCATAATGTTTATGGTGATTTTGATGAGCAGATTACGGGAACTCAGAAAAGAGCGGGGATTTACGCAGGTCAAGATGCAGATGCTGACTGGCATCGACCAGAGCGCGTACTCCAAGATTGAGCGGGGCGAGCGCTATCTCAGCTTTGAACAGTGCCGCCGCGTGGCACTGGCACTGAACACCAGCATGGACTATCTCGCGGGGCTCACCGACGAGAAGAAGCCCTATCCCCGCAGCAGGTGACGATGATAAAAGAGCACCCGCGGCATAGCCGCGGGTGCTCTTTTATTCTTTTTAATTCTCAGGCAGGGCGCGGGCGGCGTCGCACAGCAGGGGCAGGGCCTTCTCGAACTCCACGCCGTACCAGGCGGCGCAGGGGTCCTGAGCCGTGACATCAATGCAGGAGAGGGTGAAGCGCACCGCCAGAGAGACGGCACCTTCTAGCGGCAGGCCCCGCATCATGCCGCCCACCACCGTGGCGGCGAAGATGTCGCCGGTGCCGTGGTAGGAGCCGGTCTGCCGCCGGTCCAGACACGTGAAGAACCGGCCGTCGGCGCTGTCGTAGCCCATGGCGCCCAGCCTGTCCGGCGTGAAGGACACGCCGGTGAGCACCACTTTTCCGGCACCCAGCGCCGCTACTTTTTGCAGCAGCTCGCGGGTCATGGGCTCGTCCATGTCCTCGCGGTAGGGCGTACCGGTGAGGAGACATGCCTCTGTCAGATTGGGCATGGCCACGTCGGCCCGGGCCACCACCCGCGCCATGGCGGCGGGGAAGTCGGGGCCAAAGCCGGAATAGAGCTTGCCGTGGTCCGCCATGGCGGGGTCCACGAAGATCATGGTATCGGGGCTTTTTACCGCGTCAAAGAAGTCCAGCACCTGCTGCACCTGGGGCACAGAGGCGATGTAGCCGGTATACAGCGCATCGAAGTGGACGTGCTGGGCCTGCCAGTGGGCGGCGATGGCGTCAAGCTGGTCCGTCAGGTCGCGGCTGACAAAACCGGGGAAGGCGGTGTGGGCGCTGAGGACAGCGGTGGGCACGATGGCGCACTCCACGCCCAGAGCGGAGATCACCGGCAGCGCCACGGTCAGGGAACAGCGGCCCAGGCAGGAGATATCCTGTATGGATGCGATACGTTTCATGGCAGCTCCTCCTGTTTCGTCCGACAGCCCTCTGGCCGCTGAAAACGCTTCATGTCCACGCGGTCGGCGGGTATTTCCTCCGACACCGACAAGATCTCGCAGATCAGCCGGTCATCCAGCGTGTGCGCCATGGCGTCCTCTGTTCAAGATATGCAAGGGAAACCTTGGTCGGGTTTCCCTTGCGCGTGCAGTTGTCCACTTGCAGGCGACTGCTTTTGCAGCGCAAAAGCGCGCACCAAAAAGGGGCGGCCCGCAGGGGCGGACATTTCGTGGGCATCCTGCGGTCATGGCAGGGCGCACGGAACCCGCGTATACCGCAAGGAAGGGAATGTGTGCAAGGGAAACCTTGGTCGGGTTTCCCTTGCGCGTTCGGTTATCCGCCCGCAGGCGACCGCTTTTGCAGCGCAAAAGCGCGCACCAAAAAGGAGCGGCCCGCAGGGGCGGACATTTTTGGTGCGGGCATGGGGACTCGAACCCCAACGCGTGAGCACGAGAACCTAAATCTCGCATGTCTACCAATTCCATCATGCCCGCAAACATATCCGCCATTATAGCATGTTTTCTGCGGCGGCGCAAGGGATGTCTGCCGGCCCTCGTCGACCTGCCCAGTACGGCGGAAGGGAAATTGTATAAGTTGCCGAAAAAGCCTGCACGGACAGGGAATTTTCCTACAAATCCACAAAATAATGGTTGTCAGGTCCTGCAATATAAGCTATAATCGGTACATTGAGCTACTGTCCGCAGCCGTGTGGGCGGCGGACTTGAAGAAAATGAAGGGAGTACATCACCACTATGACTGCTAATGACATTCGCAATATTGCGCTGCTGGGCCACGGCGGGTCCGGCAAGACCTCGCTGGTCGAGCAGATGCTGTTTATGACCAAGGGCATCGACCGTCTGGGCAAGACCGCCGACGGCAACACCACCTGCGACTACGACGCCGAGGAGATCAAGCGCCAGATCTCCATCTCCCTGGCCTTTGCCCCCGTTATGTATAAGGGCAAGAAGATCAACGTCATGGACGCTCCCGGCAACTTCGATTTCTCCGGCGAGGCGGTGTGCGCCATCCGCGCTGCCGAGTGTGCCGTCATCGTGGGCAACGCCAAGGACGGTCTGTCCGTGGGCATGGAGCGCACCTGGAAGATGCTGGGCAAGAAGCCCCGCATGATGTTCATCAACCGCGTGGAGGAGGCTAACGCCGACTACGCATCCTGCATCGAGTCCGTCAAGGCCAAGTACGGCACCGCCATTGCCCCCATCGTGGCCACCAAGGCCGACGGCAACAAGGCCGTCACCGTCATCGTGGACCTGCTGCACAACAAGGCCTACGACGCCAAGGGCGAGTGCGCTATTCCCGCCGACATGGCCGACGAGGTGGAGGCCCTCCGCGCTGAGCTGATGGAGGCCGCCGCCGGCGCCGATGAGGAGCTGATGGAGAAGTTCTTCGAGACCATGGAGCTGTCCGCCGAGGACATGGCCAAGGGCCTGCAGATCGGCGTGCGCGAGGGCAGCGTGTGCCCCGTGCTGTGCGGCAGCGCCGCCACCGGTATGGGCGTGGAGATGCTGATGCAGACCATCTTGGACCTGGTGCCCGTGGCTACCGATATGCCCGCCGAGGCCGCTGAAGACGACGACGGCAACGCCATCGAGGTGGCCCACGATCCCAACGGCTCCGCCGCTGCCTTCGTGTTCAAGACCATCTCCGACCAGTACGGCAAGTTCTCCATGATCAAGGTCATCCGCGGCAAGGTCACCAGCGATATGTCCCTGTACAACATGACCACCGGCAACACTGAGAAGCTGGGCCGTCTGTACGTCATGAAGGGCAAGAAGACCGAGGAGACCAAGGAGATCTGCTGCGGCGACATCGGCGCCATCGGCAAGATGGACAAGGTCAAGACCGGCGACAGCCTGTGCGAGCCCAAGACCTATGTGAAGTTTGCACCTCTGGCCTTTGCCCCCGCCTGCTACGAGCGGGCGATCTCCCCCAAGACCAAGCAGGAGATCGAGAAGCTGGGTACCGGTCTGAACAAGCTGAACGAGGAGGATCCTACCTTCTCCGTCACCAACAACGCCGAGACCCACCAGACCGTGATCTCCGGCGCCGGCGACATCCAGATCGACGTGCTGTGCAGCAAGCTGAAGTCCCGCTTCGGCGTGGATTCCGAGCTGGATACCCCGCGTGTTGCCTATCGTGAGAAGATCCGCAGTACCGTCCGCAAGCAGGGCCGCTATAAGAAGCAGACCGGCGGCAGCGGCCAGTTCGGCGATGTTCACATTATCTTCGAGCCCCAGAGCGAGCAGGAGGATATGATCTTTGAGGAGAACGTGTTCGGCGGCTCCGTGCCCAAGAACTACTTCCCCGCCGTGGAAAAGGGCCTGCGCGAGAGCTGCCTGCACGGCGTGCTGGCCGGCTATCCCGTGGTGTTCCTGAAGGCCACCCTGGTGGACGGCTCCTACCACCCCGTGGACTCCTCCGAGATCGCGTTCAAGCTGGCCGCCAACCTGGCGTTCAAGGCCGCTCTGCCCGAGGCCAAGCCCGTGCTGATGGAGCCCATCGGTGAGCTGAAGGTCACCGTGCCCGACAACTACGTGGGCGACGTGATGGGCGACCTGAACAAGCGCCGCGGCCGCGTGATGGGCATGAACCCCACCGGAGACGGCGAGACCGTACTGGAGGCCGAGGTGCCCATGGCCGAGATGATGAGCTACGCCATTGACCTGCGGTCCATGACCCAGTCCCGCGGTACGTTCACCTTCAACTTCGTTCGCTACGAGGACTGCCCCGCCGCAGCTCAGGAGAAGGCGATCGCCGCCGCCAAGGCGCTGGCCGAGGCCGAGTAAGGGATATACGACAAGCACTGAAAAGCGCCCGTCCGGAAGGACGGGCGCTTTTTTGCGCGCTTTTGGGTATAGATTATTGCAGGGGCGTCTCCAGCTTTTGCAGGGACTTTTTGAACTGCACCGAGAACAGGACGGCGGTGAACGTCACCGCCAGCACGTCAGCCACGGGCTCCGCCAGATAGACGGCTGTTGTGGGGTCCGGCAGGAAGCAGGGCAGGATGTAGATCAGGGGGATCAGCAGCACGAACTTCCGCAGCACCGCTACAATGATGGAGCAGACAGCGTTTCCGGTGGAGACCAGAGTCATCTGGCAGGCGATCTGGACGCCGAACAGGCCCAGCCCACCGCAGTAGATGCGCAGCGCCCTGGAGGTGAAGGCCAGCAGGGCCGCGTCGGTGGTGAACAGACCGGCGAACACCCGGGGGCACAGCATCACGAAGGCCCACAGCATCATAGAGTAGATGAGGCAGGCGCGCAGCAGCAGGCGGAAGCTCTGCCGGACGCGGTCTGTGTTCCGGGCGCCGTAGTTGTAGCTGGTGATGGGCTGAGCGCCCTGAGACAGACCAGTCAGGGGCAGCAGGGCGAACTGCATGACGCTGGTGAGGATGGTCATGGCGCCCACGGCCAGATCCCCGCCGTATTTCAGCAGGGAGGAGTTGAAGCACACGGAGATGACGCTCTCACTGGCCTGCATGACAAAAGAGGACGATCCCAGCGCGATGCAGGGCGGCACCAGCCGCAGACCGGACAGCAGGTTCTCCCGCCGCAGGCGCAGCAGTGTCTTTTTGCCGCAGAGGAACGATGTGACCCAGACGCAGGACAGCGCCTGAGACAGCACGGTGGCCAGCGCCGCGCCCCGCACGCCCATGTCCAGAGCGAAGATGAACAGCGGGTCCAGCGCGATATTGGCCAGCGCGCCGATGAGCACCGTCAGCATGCCGGTCCGGGCGAAGCCCTGGGCCGTCACGAAGGCGTTGAGGCCCAGCGTCAGCTGGACGAACACGGTGCCGACGGCATAGACACCCATGTAGTCGGCGGCGTAGGCGACGGTGTTCTCGCTGGCGCCGAACAGCAGCAGGAGGTCGCGGCCCCACAGAAGCAGCACGGCGGTGAGGGTCAGGGACAACAGGAGCAGCAGGGCAGCGCAGCCGCCCAGCAGCCGCTCCGCGCCGGCGTGGTCGCCGCGGCCCATGGCAATGGAGGCACGGGGCGCACCGCCGGAGGCCACCAGTGCCGCAAAGGCGGAGACGATCATGATGAGGGGCATGCACACGCCCACGCCGGTGAGGGCCAGGCTTCCGTCGCCGGGCATGTGACCAATGTAGATGCGGTCCACGATGTTGTAGAGCATATTTACCAGCTGGGCCGTCACCGTGGGGACCGCCAGCTGGAACAGGAGCCGCCCTACCGGCTCCGTACCGAGAAATGTCTTGTCTTGCTGCATAAAAGCCCTTCTGACGCTACGCCATGGCGCGGAAGCGGTCGGCGATCCGGGCCGCCGCCTCGTCCAGCGTACAGGTGGATGTGTCGATGCACAGGTCGTAGTTGGTGCTGTCGCCCCAGACATGGTGGGTGTAGGTCTCGTAGTATTTCCGGCGCTGTTTGTCCATTTTCCGCAGCAGCCGCACCGCCTGAGGCTGGGTCAGATGCTCCTGCTCCATCTTACGGGCAATGCGCTGTTCCTCCGGCGCGGAGACGAATACCCGCAGCAGGCGGACATCCGCATCCCGCAGGACATAGTCGGCGCAGCGGCCCACAAACACGCACTCCTCCCTGCGGGCGATGCGGCGGATCTCGTGGCTTTGCAGGGCGAACAGCACCTCGGACGTGGGCTTGCCCCGCACGACATGGTAGTTGCCCTCGTGGACGGTGCGGAACAGGTAGGGGTTGGTGGCCTTTTCATCGGAATCGCTCATGACGGACTCCGATAGCTCGCCGTATTCGCAGGCCAGATGTACCAGCTCCTTTTCATAGACGCGCAGACGCAGCAGGTCCGCGGTCTTGACGGAGATCTCATGGCCGCCGCTGCCGAACTGGCGGCTGATGCAGATGATGCGGTTTCCCATGCTATTGCCTTCTCTCTTTTGTTATTGCAGCGCATTCAGCACCGTGCGGGGGAACGGGTAATTGCGGGAGACGAACCGGATATCGGCGCTCAGGGAGGCGTTGGCCTCCGTCAGCGCCACACTGATACTGCCGGAGCAGGTGATACGGACGCTGCACAGCTGGGTGTCCTGCACCTCCATGGTGACGCGGCCGCCGGTGAAGGCGACGTGCTGGGACTGGATATCCGGCGCGATGGCGGCGGCAAACTCCGCAGCTCCCGCCTCGTCCAGCGTCAGAGTATAGGTATCTGTGCCGCCGGTCTGGGTGCAGGCGGCGGTGCCGTTCAGCACCAGCTGGTAGGCCAGCTGAAGGAGCCGGGCCTGGGAGGCCAGAGCGTCATCGGTGGTGAGAACATGGCCTTCCGCATCGCAGAGCTTATCGCCGGAGAAGTACAGGCTCAGCGCGCCCTTGCGGACGGCGGCGAAATCCTGACCGTCCACGGTGCGGCGGTCATATTGCAGGGTGTCGCGGAGCACCAGAGGGCCGCAGTCCGCCGTCAGCGTCAGGTCGGCGGCCAGTACCTCCCTGCTGCGCAGGGCGGCCCAGGACCGCAGCAGGCGCAGGGTATCCGCGGGCAGCACGGTATTCTCCGGCTCCGTACCGCCGGCGATGGCGGCGGTCACCGCCTCCGGCACCTGGGGCGCCGTGACCTTGGCGGTGAAATCCATCACAGCGGTGAGGACGGGGGCGTCCTCCGGCCCGGCAGTGAGCCGGAGGGACCGGGCGCGGCCATTGGCCACGGTCAGCACGGCGGTGAGCCTGTCGATGCCGGTGAGGTCGCCCACCTCCGGCTCCAGCAGCGTCAGAAGGGCGTCCGCGTCGGCGGCGGACAGCGCCGCCGTATACAGGGTGTCCGCATCCGTCTTTTCGCAGTCCACATGGGCCTTGCGGAACAGAGCGGCCAGGTCGGAGAGGGTCATGCTGCTGCTCAGACGGTAGGCGCGGCCGTTCTCCAGATACACCGCATCGCCGGTGCAGTAGACGGTCACGCCCTGCCACCGGACGGTGACGATGCGGGTGGTGTCGGCCCTGGTGCGGCAGACATCGGCGCTGGCGGTGAAGGCCTCGCCGCTCTGGACGGAGACGGTCATGGCCAGCGAGTCGGCATTCAGGGCGCGGTGCAGCAGACGCCAGGCGTTGAGCTGGCGGCCCAGACCGGTGGCGGTCAGGAGCACCGCCGCCGCAGCGGCGATGCCCGCAACGATACTGACGGGGATCCACCAGCGCCGCTTTTTCTTCTTGGCCGGGCGGGAGATGCGGGCGGGCGTTTCCGTGCTTTCAACGGCATTCTCCACCGTCTCGGGGGCAGAGACTGCGGCGGCCTTCCGCCGGCGGCAGTGACGCCGTCCCAGCAGGATCGCCAGCACGATGGCCACGCACACGGCGATGGCCGCGGCCAGCGGCCACCACACCGATGCGGTGGTGACCACGGCGAATTCGGGGCTGGCACCGCCTGCGGTGAAGGAGAGGTAGCTGCCCACGGTGTCGTAGGACACGGCCTGCCAGCCGCCGCCGTCGTTGACATAGAGCCGCAGGTGCGATGCGTCCTGAGACGGCAGGTAGCGCAGCGTGTGGGTCTCCTGGCCGTCATCGGGCAGGGATACCCGCCACTGTTCCGCCACGCGGCGGTTCACGGTCAGGGGCGGCAGCTGCCCTTCCTTCAGGTAGGAGAACCAGTTGGCAGCGCGGTCTGCGAAGCTGCCGTCTGCCGCGTGGAACTCCTCCGGCGTCAGAGTCAGGGCCGTGGCAGCCATGGTGTCGCCGTCGTTGAAGTCACCGCCGGCCAGAATGACGGGACGGCCGTCCTCACGGGTCTGCTCCGAGGACAGGGTGGGCAGCAGCGCGTCATAGACGGCGGTGACCACCGTGTCCAGATGCAGGCCGTGGAGGTCGGTGCGATCCCAGTGGGCGTAGATGCCGTCCTTTTCCGGAAGCGGCGGATAGAAGCTGCTGTCAAAGGATGCGCCGTAGGAGAAGGTGCGGCTGGTCAGCACCTTGCCGTCGGAGACGAAGGACAGGGTAAAGGTGGTCATGCCGCCGGGCATACCCTCCGCCGCGGCGAGGGTGTCGAAGCTCACAGGCTCTGCGCGGCCCGCGAAGCTCTGGCGGTTGATGCCCGCCAGTGTGTCGGAGACGAAATAGTTATCGGTGAACGTACCGGTGTCCGCGCCGGAGACGGCGCCCTCGTACTGCTGGCAGCCGGTGATGTCCACCAGCGACCAGCAGCCGGTAACGGTGCTGGCGCTGCCGTCGGATCTCTCCGCCACGCCGGAGCCCACGATACCGCCCACGTATTTTTTGCCGCTGAGGGTACACTTGGCATAGCTGCTGCGGACGGTGGCGGCGGTGAGACCGGCGATGCCGCCCACGCAGCTGCCGCTGTCACTTTCCACGCTGCCGTAGCTCTCACAGGAGATGATGAGGCCGAGGTCCATGCGCCCGGCGATGCCGCCGGTGTTGCTGCGCTTGGCGGAGACGGCACCGGTGTTGGCGCACTGCTGCACCACGGCGCGGTACTCGTACTGGCGGCGGTATTCTCCGTCCAGATTGGCACTGACGTCATCCTCCGGGTCCAGCTCGTACTCGATGGCGATGGAGCCGGCAATGCCGCCGGTGTTGACATCGCCGCTGACCGTACCGCTGTTGGTACAGGCAGAGGTCTTGCCCAGCGTGATCTTGTCGATGTTTCCCTGCGAGCCGTCAGAGATGACGGAGGCGGGGTCGCCGGCGGCGGAGATGGCGGCCAGCACGGTGTTGGATACCTCATTGAACTTGCTGTTGATGTCCCGCAGGTCGTCCGCCACGGTGTCCACCGAGCCGGAGGCGCTGTTGTTCAGGTCGTTCAGGCGGCTGCCGAAGCCGGTGATGGCGGCCAGGGGGTCCTGCGGGTCGGAGAGGGCGTCCTTCAGGTAGTCGTTCATGTCGTTGAGCCGGTCGGACACGCCGCCTGCGCCGTCCTGGGCATCGTTGGCAGCCTGGTCGGTCAGGGACTTCAGCTCGTACAGCTGGCGGTTCAGCTCCGACAGATAGGTGGGAGAGGCGTCCATCTGGATATAGGGCTCGATCTGGCCCACTACGCCGCCCACGTCCTTGCGTCCGGCGATGGCGCCGTCGCTGCGGCAGCGCAGGAGCTGGCCGCAGCTGCGGCCCACCACGCCGCCGGTGTTATAGCCGATGTGCTGGTAGCCCACGGCGCCGTGGTTCACACAGTCGGACAGCGTACCGGCGCTGTATCCGGCGATGCCGCCGGTATCAGCGGCGGAGACGCCGGTGTTGGCCTGCCCCAGCTTGGACAGGTCCGGTGTCAGCGTCAGATCCAGATCCTCCAGATCCAGACGGGGATCGGTGCTCTCCACGTTGACGCAGGCGCTGTTGGTGCAGTCGGCCAGCAGGCCCTCGTTATAGCCTGTGATGCCGCCGGTCATGCTGTCGCCGATGACCGCGCCGCGGGTCTCACAGGCCAGGATACTGCCGGAGGCGCCGGTGTGACCGGCGATGCCGCCTACGTATACCTGACCGGACACCGTGCCGGTGAAGCTGCACTTTTCGATGGCGCCGTTGTTCTCACCGGCGATGCCGCCCACGCTTCGGCCGTCACCGGAGGGGGTGACAGTACCCACCACATGGAGGCTGCGGACGGAGCCGCCCGCCTGTACCACGCCGAACAGGCCGGCGGGGGACAAACTGTCCGTTATGCTGACATTATGGATGGTGTGACCCTGCCCGTCAAAGCTGCCGCCGAAGGTGGGGATGGGCAGGAAGGACGGGTCCGCCAGCGTCAGGTCGCTGTCCAGCACCACGTTTTTATCGCGGGACCAGGTGTCCAGCGTGCAGCTGGCGGCCAGATCCCACAGCTCCGCTTCCGAGGAGATGTGGATGGTATTGCCGGCAGCGTCGGCCTGCGTCACGGGCAGGCAGGCCAGCAGCATCAGGGCTGTCAGCAGAGCCGCGGCCAGATGCCGTATGTCAATCTTCTTCCTCATCGTCGGGTACCTCCTCTCCCTCCGCTCCGGAGAGCATGGTCAGGTCTACGTCGCCCTCCACCGTGGCGTGGATCATGCCGCGGACCGTGCCGTTGATGTGGCCGTACACCATACCGTTCACCGTCATGCGGCCGCGGCTGTTCTTCTTGGCCACCACGGATGGCACGGAGAAGGAAGTCTTGTCGATGACGCGGCTGCCGATCAGCAGGATCTGGGGCAGGGCGAACATGACCATGATGATGGAGATCACCGTGCCGCGGCCCAGGCTCTCGCCGATGCCGGCGATGACGGGCTCCGAGGTCATACTGCCGATGAGGAAGCCGCAGATGGACATGATGGCGCCGGAGGTGATGATGGTGGGAAAGGCAAAGTTCAGCGTTTCTACAATGGCGCTGCGCTGGGCCATCTTCGCCTTCAGCTCCTGATAGCGGCTGGCGATGACGATGGCGTAGTCGATGTTGGCGCCCATCTGGATGGAGCTGACGATCAGGTAGCTCAGATAGAACAGGTACTTGCCGGTGACGGCGGGGACGGAGAAGTTGATCCAGATGCAGCCCTGGATCACCAGAATCAGCAGCACCGGCATACCGGCGGACTTGAAGGTGAACAGCAGCACCACCATGACCACCAGAATGGACACGATGCTCACCACCTTGTTGTCGATGGCAAAGGACTTCTCGAAGTCGTACTCGTTGGTGGAGTCGCCGGCCAGATATACCTTCTGGCCGGGGTAATACTTCTGAGCGATGTCCAGAATTTTGTCGGTGAAGGCGTACGTCTCATCGCCGCTCTCCGGCAGGGTCAGGTATACCAGCATACGGCTGAGATCCTCGCCCCGCAGCTGGTTCCTGGCGCTGAGCATCTGGGTCTGGGCGTCCTTCAGGGCGGCGGTCTGGTCATCGCTGAGCGTTACCACACCGGCGTCGATCTGGTCGCAGACGAACAGGAACATATCCAGCAGCGGCACCTTGTAGGTGGAGAGATGGCCCACCAGCTGGCCGTAGTCGCCGTTGTTGGCGGCATAGGCGGCGTAGACCACCTGCGCGGCCTCGTAGTCCAGACCGGCCAGCTCCGCGAACTGGCGGGGCGTCAGCTTATCCGCCAGTGTGTAGCCGTCCATGGCCTCGATGTTCACAAGGCCCATGGTGTGGTCCACCTCATCATACTGCTCCAGCTCCGCCAGCAGGGCGGTCTCCTTGTCGTAGTCGCCGGCGGGGACCATCAGGGCCAGCATGTTGCTGGAGGTAAAGGTGTCCTCGATCATCTGCTCGGCGATCTGGTTATCGTTCTGGATGGGCGTGGTCAGCAGGCTGTACCCGTAGGCGAAGGGGCAGCGGGAGGACAGGAAGAAGCCCACGGTGATCAGCAGGGCGAAGATCACGGGCACCACGTGCCGCGTGGCGTAGTCGAAATTGCCCACGAAGGGTATCTTGGGCACGAAGCTGCGGTGCTGCGTCCGGTCAATGAGGGGACCGAACAGCATCAGAAGGCCCGGCATCACCACGAAGGCGGACAGCAGCGCGAACAGGATGGATTTGATGAGGCACAGGGCCATATCGGGGCCCAACTTGAACTGCATGAACAGCATGGCCACCAGACCGCCGATGGTGGTCAGGCTGCTGGCGCCGATCTCGGGGATGGATTTGCTCAGGGAGACGATGACGGCCTCCCGCAGGTCCAGCAGCCGGTGTTCCTCCTTGAAGCGGTTGCAGAAGATGATGGCGTAGTCGATAGACAGCGCCAGCTGCAGAATACTGGTGACGGAGTTGGACACGAAGGAGATCTTGCCCATCAGGAAGTTGGTGCCCTGATTCAGCACCAGCGCCACCACGAAGGTCAAAATCAGCACCGGCACCTCGCCGTAGGTCTCGGAGGTGAAGGTCAGCACGATGACAATGACGATGGCCACGTAGATCATAATGACGCTGATCTCATGCTCAATGGTCTCCTGCTGGGTATTGCCCAGATCCGTGGAGACGTAGAGGTCATAGCCGCTGAGGGCTGCCTTCACCGCATCCAGAGACGTCAGGCAGGCGTCGTCATCCTCGTCGTAGGCGAAGGTGATGGAGAACAGAGCGGACATGTCGTTGTAGTGGTCGGTGGTCTTGTCGTAGGTCAGGCTCTGGACACCCTCGATGTCCCGGAGCTTGTCAGCCAGCTTCTGAGCCTGGGCCGGTGTGACGTTGGCCACCATTACCTCCGCCGTGCCGTAGGTGACGAACTGCTCGTCCATGACGGCCAGCGCCTGCTTGGTCTGAGAGCTGTCCGGCAGGTAGAAGGTCAGGTCATTCTCCACCTGGACCCAGTTACGGGAAAAGGCGGAGAAAATGAGGCCGATGATGGTGATGAGAAAGATCAGATTCCGCTTATCCACGATGAACGTGGACAGCTTTTCCATGAACGTGGCGCCGTTTGCGTTGGTCTGGCTCATGATCTGTGTATCCCCTCCTCCGCAGCGGTGCGCAGCTTCTCCATAGCGGCCAGCGGCAGGATCTGCACCACGTCGCCCAGTGTGCATTCCAACCGCCGGCAGATGCGCACCAGCACCTCCAGCGACACCGGCTCGTTTTTCGACAGCTTGGCCAGCGTGTTGGAGCTGATGCCCACCTTGCGGGCAAACTCCGTTTTGGACCAGCCCCTGTCGATGAGCAGCTTGAACAGGTTGTTGTAGGATATGCCCATGGCAGTACCCCCTTTTTTGGCATTTTTCGCGTCTATCATAGCAGAGCCGGCCCTGCCTGACAAGTAAAAATTGGCAAACGCAGATATTTTGTGCACCTGCGACAAGTTCCGGCGGGGGAGACAGGGATGTCTTCGGCGGGTTGCAGAACGGATAAAGAGGGGGCGGAACGCACCGTGTTCCGCCCCCTCTTTATGAATGCGATTGCGCAGCGGCGGGGAATTTGCTATACTGGTGTCAGCATGAGAAAGGAGACATTCCGATGCAAGAGCTTTCGAAAATACTGGAGACATCGCTGGGAGGGTACAGCCTGAGCCGCATTCTGTCGGCGGTGCTGACGCTGCTGGTGTGCCTCATCGTGTCGCGGCTGCTGTTAAAGCTGGCCAAACGGCTGCTGGACCGCAGCAAAAAGCTGACTGCCCGCCTGCGCCAGATCGTCCTGACATCGGGCAAGGTGGTACTTTATCTGCTGACGGGCATCATCACGGCGGAGGCCCTGGGACTGAACACCTCGTCCCTGACGGCGCTGGTGTCGGTGCTGACGCTGGGCGTGACCCTGGCGGCGGAGGACATTCTGGGCAACGTGGCCGGCGGTCTGGTGATCCTGACATCCCACCCCTTCAACATCGGCGACGACATCGAGGTGGCGGACACCGCGGGCACGGTGCGGGAGATCACCCTGAACCATACGAAGATCGAGACGCCGGACGGCCAGTTCGTCATGCAGCCCAACAAGGAGCTGTCCTCCAGCCGCATCATCAACTACACGGCCATGGGCCGGCGGCGGGTGGTGCGGACCGTGACGGCCTCCTACGACGCGCCCACCGAGACGGTGAAGGCCGCCTGCCTGGCGGCGGTGGCGGCCACGCCCAATGTGCTGCCGGAGCCTGCGCCGGTGGTGTATCTGACGGAGTACGGCAGCAGCGCCATTGAGTACAGCGTCCGCTGCTGGACCAGGGCGGAGGACTACTGGAACGCTTTCTTCGCGCTGAACGAGAACCTGCGCGATGCCTTTGCCGCGGCGGGGGTGGAGATGACCTACGACCACCTGAACGTCCATCTGGTGGAGAGGTAAGCGCCGTTACCCCTTCGGCCGCAGGACCGGCGGCTCCTGCCGCATCGCCTCTGCGGCCATTTTTCTGAATTCCGGTGTATACCGCTTGCCCTCTGCTCCCCTTGGCATAGAAAAACACCCCATTTCTTAGTACAGGTATTTTACCATGCTTGTCTAACAAATGGGGTGCTGTTCATTTTTTGGCACGCATCAATACAGATGCAGCTCCGACAGGTAGTGGTCCATGCGGGACAGCCGCTGCTGGGGAAAGACGCCCAGCTGGCGGCTGACCTCGAAGGCGATGGCCTCCACCAGAAAGTTCACACCCAGATAGGAGTTGACGGCGGTGGGGCTGGTGAAATCCGCCAGCAGCACGATGTCCGCCCCCACGGCCAGAGGTGCAGTGAGCTTGTCGGTGATAACGATCAGACGGCAGTGGGCGTCCCGGGCGATCTGGGCCAGCACGCAGGACATGCGGGAGTAGCGCTCCGCGCCGAAAACCACTACGCAGTCCTGAGAGCCGTAGTCAATGAGGCCCTCCACGCAGCGGGTGTCCGCATCGCAATAGTAGGTGACGCGGTTGATGTACTGGGACAGCAGCACCCCCATATAACGGGCGGAGCCGGAAAAGCCGCGGAAGCCGGAGATGAAGATGTGCTCGCTCTGCAAAAGGAGCTGGGCGGCCCGCTCAAATTTCTCCGGCCGGTTCTTCCGGTACGTCTCCTGCAGCGTCTCCATGGCCAGCTGCAGGCACTGGAACGGGCTGCAGTTCTGGTACTGCTCCAGCTTGCCCTCCACCTGCTGCCGGGGGATGACGTAGCGGCCGCTCTCCATGACCTGAGCCAGCTCCGCCCGCTGGCTCTCCTGTAATTCGCGGAAGCCGCGGTAGCCCAGGGTGCGGCACAGCCGGATGATGGACGTGTCGCTGACGCCCAGCTCCTGGGCGATGTCTCGGGCGGTCATGAAGTACAGCGACTCACTGTGGTCGAGAAAATAGTCGGCGATGCGCTTTTCCGTGCGGGTGAGATCGGCGCTCTGGATGCGCTGCTGCAAGCTGGTGTCCATAGGGCAAAACTCCTTCTGTCACAAAGTCTGCGGCAATTGTTGTTGCCGCAACAACATTATACTGTATGTTTTGTAGAAAATGCAACAGCGGCGGTGTAAATTGTTGAAAACCTATTGACTTTCTATCTTGTATGAATAAGATGTGAACAAACCTGCCGGAGACTACAGTCCTCCACCGCTTTCGGTGGGAATCACCAAAAAAAGGAGAAGATGAGAAATGGAAAATCAAAAGAAGATGCAGTTCTATGGCGGCACCTTCGGCGCGTGCCTGCCGCTGTTGGTGTTCATGGCACTGATGATCACCATTGCAGCCCTGCAGAAGGTCTCTCTGGTCCTGTTCTGCATGGCGGGCTTTGCCGGTCTGTGCACGGCCTTCCTGCTGGCCAAGGACAAGAAGGAATTTGAGAAGGCAGTGGTCGCGGGCCTGAAGAACGATACCCTGTGCGTCATTATCTTTGCCTTCCTGCTGGCCGGCGTCCTGTCTCAGGAGCTGCGCCAGAGCGGTCTGATCCAGGGCCTGACCTGGCTGGTGACGGAGCTGGGCCTCAGCGCCGGCTTCCTGCCGCTGGTGGGCTTTATCATCTGCGCACTGATCTCCACGGCCTGCGGCACCTCCAACGGCGCCATTGTGGCTGTTCTGCCGGTGCTGCTGCCCGTGGCCACCACCGTGGGCGCCAATCCTGCCGTTGTGGTGGGCGCTATCGTCAGCGGCGCCATCTTCGGCGACAACCTGGCCCCCATTTCCGATACCACCATTGCCTCTGCCCTGACTCAGGGCGCTGAGGTCCGCGACGTGGTCCGCACCCGTCTGCCCTACTCCCTGATCGCCGGCGTGGTTTCCGCCGTCCTGTTCGTCATCATCGGCTTCCGCACCTCCGAGGCCGTGACCCTGCCGGAGCTGGTGGACGCCTCCTACGCCAAGACCCTGATCATGCTGGTGATCCCCGTCATCATGATCATCCTGATGCTCAAGGGCTGGAACCTCATCGGCACTCTGATCGTCTGCGACCTGGTGGGCTTCGTGCTGTGCCTGGTGTTCGGCTTCATCGAGCCCGCCAAGATGGTGGACGCCGCCGGCCCCATCGGCGCCGGCCTCACCGGCATGCTGAACGTCATCTGCTTCAGCTTCTTCATGTTCGCCCTGCTGGAGATGCTTACCCGCAGCGGTGTGTTTGACATCATGCTGGGCAAGCTGCACAACGCCAGCAAGACCCCGCGTCAGGCGGAGCTGGTCACCATCCTGATCTGCTTCGTGGGCAGCGTGGCCATCGGCGCGGCCTCCATCACCATCCTGTTTGTGGGCCCGCTGGTCCGCAAGCTGCTGGAGACCCACAACATCGAGCGTACCCGCGGCTCCAACCTGATGGATGGCATCAGCACCGGTTTCGCCGGTCTGGTCCCCTACAACCCCGTGTGCCTGAACGCGGTGAGTCTGGCCATCGCCAGCGGTGTGGTGGGTGAGTCCTTCTCCTTCCTGGACTTCATCCCCTACAACTTCCAGAGCATCATGCTGATCGTCCTGTTCACCCTCAGCGCCATCACCGGCGTGGGCCGCCGCTTCGACAAGCCCCAGGCTGCCAAGTAAACAAATAATTTACAGATGGAATGGAAAAAGGAGATCCCTATGGAAAACTATGAGCATGGTCTGCTGTTTGACCCCGCCCTGTCTGCGGAGATCAAGGAGCGCTTCTGCTATGTGGATGCCGACCCCGAGTTCGGCAAGCGTCTGTTCTTTGAGAACTCCGGCGGCTCCCTGCGCCTGAAGGCGTCTGTGGAGGAGCAGGCCAAGTACCAGGCCTTCCCCGATTGCCCGGAACGCGTACACGCCCGCTCCAAGGAGCTCAAGCGTATCCAGCTGCGGGGTATCGATGATGTGATGCACGTGGTGTTCGGCGCCTCCGGCGGCGCGCTGCTGACAGAGATGACCGCCTCCCAGTGCATGTTCCAGATGGTGGGCGCCATTCTGGAGAACTGCCCGGGTACCAACGCCGTCACCTCCGTGCTGGAGCATCCCTCCGCCTTCGACGCCGTGAAGTACTACTGCGAAAAGACCGGCAAGGAGTTCCGCGTGGCTCAGGCCAATCCCAAGACCGGCGGCATCGACCCCGAGGAGATCCGCCGCGTGGTGGACAAGGACACCTGCCTGCTGAGCGTCATGTACGCCTCCAACATCACCGGTACCATCATGGACATGGAGGGCATCGTCCGCGCCGCCCGTGAGATCAACCCCGACATCTACATCGTCACCGATGCGGTGCAGCACGCGCCCCACGCCCCCATGGACGTGGACAAGCTGGGCTTCGACGGCGTGAACTTTGCGCCCTACAAGTTCTTCGGCACCCGCGGCATGGGCTACGGCTACGTGTCCGACCGTGTGGCCAAGCTGCCCCACCGCAAGGTGCTGCAGCGTCCCGAGGAGATCTGGGAGCTGGGTTCTCCCACCCCCGGCAACTTCGCGGCCATGAGCGCCGTGGTGGACTATGTTTGCTGGCTGGGCGGCCACTTCACCAAGGAGACCGATCGCCGCAAGCTGTTTCTGGTGGGCATGGAGCACATCCATCTGCAGGAGCGGGCTCTGCTGTACACCATGCTGGAGGGCACGGACAAGGCCGCCGGCCTGCGCCACATCCCGGGCGTCCACGTCTATGTGGACACTGAGGATCTGACGCACCGTGACCTGATCGTGGCCATGGGTATCGACGGCGTGGATATGACCAAGTGTGTGGAAGAGTATCAGAAGCGCGGCGTCACCGTGTTCGAGCGCGTGAACAGCAGCGTGTACTCCAAGCGCATCGTGGAAGGTGTGGGCCTCACCGGCGCCATCCGCGTTTCCCCGATGCACTGCCACACGGTGGAGGATATTGAGGAGTATCTGCGCATCACCAAGGAGCTGGCGGAGGAGTTCGCCAAGTAAAAGGCTCTGTCTGAAAAAGACCGCCGGATGGGAGGTTTTCCTCCTGTCCGGCGTCTTGCTTTGCCTGCCGCCCTGAACCGCCATATAACACAAAAAACACCGGAGAAAGCGTACGCTTTCTCCGGTGTTTTTTGTGTTACGAAACCTCGGTGGAGTGGGCGGCCCTGCAGCGCTCCAGATGCTCCGCCTCCTCAAAGGTGGGCACGGGGCAGGATTCCCGATAGATGATCTGGGGGGTCACAATGGTGGGGCGGATGTCCGCCGCGTCCAGCCGTTGGAGGGCCAGATCGATAGCCAGCCGCACGGCGCGGTGGGTGACCTCCTCCATTTTCAGGTCCACCACCGTCATGGGCGGCGTGGATTTGGCGAAAAACTGGGGCAGGGAGGTACAGGTGGTGATGATCTGCACCTGACTGCCCACGCGATAGTCGGCCTCGATCAGCGCCCGCATCAGGCCGAAACTCACAATGTCGTAGGTGCAGATGATGGCCTTGGGCACGTTGTGGTTCCGGATCATCTTGATGCCCAGCTCGTAGCCCGCGTCGATGTTGTTCTCACAGTAGAAGGTACGGGAGTGAATGTCCACGCCGTACTCCTGGCAGGTCTGGCTGATGGCGCTGGCGCGCTGGTTCAGGCCCAGATACTGGGCGGGATTGATGACCAGTCCGATGTTGGCTCCCGCCTTGCACACAGCCTGCTCCGCCGCAATGCGGCCGGAGGCATCCTGGTCGATGGACACGCAGGGGTAACCTTCCAGCACGCGGTTGTGCAGCACCACGGGGATCTTGGTCTTTCGCTTGGCCAGCGTGGCCAGATCCCCCGCGCCGGCGGAGACGATAATGGCCGCGTCGTATACGCGGCTGGACCAGAGGTCGTCCTCCAGATAGAGATTATTGGCCTCGTAGGGGCAAATGGTCAGGCTGATGGGCACGGTGTCGAACAGGATGGCCGAGTTCACCCCGTTCATGATGCTCACCAGCGTGGTCTCCAACCCTTTTTTTGGCCAGTAGATGGCGATGCGGGGCTTTTTCGGCTTGGGCGGCGCGGCCTTCCGCGCGTATCCCAGCCGCTCCGCCGTGTCGAAGATCAGCTCCTGCATCTCGGAAGAGATACGGCTCTCCACTCCCTTGCCGCTGAGCACATAGGAGACGGTGGCCACCGATGTGCCGCACTGCTCCGCAATATCCTTCAGCTTAACGCCCATGTGCCGTGTACCTCCTTAATTTCTTGCTTAATTATACGTTTTTTAACCGCAAATGTCAATGCTTAAATAAATTGCCCGGAAGATGCGCCGCGATTTCTGCCGATAACGGTGAAAATCTGCACAAAAGCGGAGGATAAATTCTGTTGAAATCCCTGATTCTGCGCAAAACGTCTTGACATCTTTAAGCGGAAACGTTATCTTTTAATCAGATAAATTAAAATTAAGCAACAATAAGCTAACCGTATTTCAAAAGTGTACAGGAGGCATACAGCAAATGCAAAAGATCAAAGTTCTTGAGTGCGGGCCGCGTGACGGCTGGCAGAACCTCAAGAAGGTATTGCCCACGGAGGAGAAGCTCAAATACATCGACGGGCTGTTCTCCTGCGGTATCCGGAGCATGGAGATCACCTCGTTCGTCAGCCCTCGGGCCATTCCTCAGATGGTGGACGCCGGTGAGGTGGCCCGCTACTGCGTGGAGAAGTACCCCGACAAGGAGCTGGTGGCACTGATCCCCAACTTCAAGGGCGCTGAGCTGGCCCAGGCTGCCGGCCTGAAGAATCTGACATATGTGATCTCCGTCAGCGAGTCCCACAACAAAGCCAACATCAACCGCACCCACGACCAGTCCTTCGAGGAGCTGCGCCGCATCCGCGAGAGCTTCCCTGAGCTGCAGCTGTGCATCGGCATGGCCACCACCTTCGGCTGCCCCTTCGAGGGTATTCCCGACCTGGACAAGGTGCTGCGCTTCGTGGAGCGCATCCGCAGCTGCGATGTGGACACCGTCTATCTGGCGGACACCATCGGCATCGCCGATCCCGTCCAGGTACGCCGCACCGTGAAGAGCATCATAGAGCGCTTCCCCGACACCAAAATGCAGGTCCACATCCACGACACCCGCGGCATGGGGCTGGTGAACACGCTGGCGGCCATTGAGGCCGGTGTGGACACCGTGCAGTCCACTCTGGGCGGGCTGGGCGGCTGCCCCTTTGCCCCCGGTGCCTCCGGCAACACTGCCACGGAGGATCTGGTCTACATGCTCCAGCGAATGGGCTACGATACCGGCATCGACTTTGGGCGGCTGCTGGCGCTGTCCAAGGAGCAGCACGCCGAGATCGATGGCATTTACAGCGGGCATCAGATGAACATCGCGGCCAAAAGCCCGTGCTGCTGACAGGAGGAACCATGAAAGCTTTACAGGATATTGTGGTACTGGACCTGACCCGTGTGCTGGCCGGTCCGTACTGCACCATGATGTTGGCGGATTTCGGCGCCGACGTGATCAAGATCGAGATCCCTGTCAAGGGCGACGACACCCGCGGCATGGGCCCGTTCGTCAACAATTCCAGTCTCTACTACGCCAACGTGAACCGCAACAAGAAGAGCGTTACGCTGAACCTGAAGGACCCCAAGGGCAAGGAGCTGTTTCTGGCCATGGTGAAGAAGGCCGACGTGGTGGTGGAGAACTACCGCCCCGGCGTCATGGACAAGCTGGGTGTGGGCTACGACGTGCTGAAGGAGGTCAATGACCGCATCATCTACGCCGCCGTCTCCGGCTTCGGCAGCTACGGCCGCAACTCCGCCCGCCCCGGGTACGACATTATCGCCCAGGCCTACGGCGGCCTGATGAGCATCACCGGCGAGCCGGACGGCGAGCCTCTGCGTGTGGGCACCGCCATCGGCGATGTGCTGGGCGGCATGAATCTGACCATCGGCGTCCTGACGGCGCTGCACGCCAGAGAACTCAGCGGAAAGGGCCAGCGCGTGGACGTGGCCCTTGTGGACAGCGTGATCTCCAGTCTGGAGACCGGTACTCAGCGCTACTTCGCCTCCGGCAAGCTGCCCCGCCGTATCGGCAATCGCTACGCCTCCGCTTATCCCTATGATTCCTTCAAGGCCAAGGACGGCAGCTTCGTCATCGGCTGCGGCAACGATAAGCTGTTCAACCTGCTGTGTACCAGGGTGCTGCACCGCGAGGACCTGCTGACCGACCCCCGCTTCCTGAACAACGCCCTGCGCTGCGAGAACCACGCCGCCCTAAAGGTGGAGATCGAGAAGTGGAGCACTACCGTGACGGCGGCGGAGGCCTACGACGCCATCAATGCCGCCGGCGTCCCCGCGTCCCCCATCAACGATCTGTACCAGATCAGCCATGACCCTCACGTCGTGGAGGACCGCCAGATGTTCATCCCCGTGAAGCATCCGGTCATCGGCGATATGCGCGTCAACGGAAACCCCGTCAAGCTGCTGGATATGATGCCGGAGGTCGTGACCTGCGCACCGGCTCTGGGCCAGCATAATGAAGAGATCTACGGCCAGCTGCTGGGTCTGGACAAAGAGCAGCTGGAGGCGCTGGCAGAGGACCACGTGATCTGATCCGGCGCTCCGTGTAGAGTTAGAGAAAGGAGTGTGTATGGAGGCAAGAAAACGACTGCGAGAACTGGTGGACGCCAAGGAGATCCTGGTCCTGCCGGGCGCATACGACGCGCTCAGCGCCAGACTGGCGGAAGCCGCGGGCTTTCCCTGCGTGTACATGACGGGCTACGGACAGTCCGCCAGCAAGCTGGGCGCACCGGATGTGGGCCTGATGACCATGAGCGAGATGGTGGAGCGGGCCAAGGATATGTGTGCGGCCGTGTCCGTTCCCGTTATCTGCGATGGCGACACCGGTTTCGGAAATGTGGTGAATCTGGTGCGTACCGTACGGGAGTATGAGAGAGCTGGAGCTGCCGCCATCCAGCTGGAGGACCAGACCATGCCCAAGAAATGCGGCCACATGCTGGGCCGTCAGGTGGTGGACGCGGAAGAAATGGTCAGCAAGATCCGCGCCGCCGCAGCCGCGCGGCAGGACCCCAACTTCCTCATCATCGCCCGCACAGACGCACGTACCAACCATGGCGTGGAGGAAGCCATTCGCCGGGCCAAGCTCTATGAGCAGGCTGGGGCCGACATCATTTTCGTGGAGTCGCTGGAGAGCGTGGAGGAAATGCGCATGGTCAACGAGACCATCGCCAAGCCCACCATCGCCAACATGGTGGAAACAGGCCGTACACCACTTCTGACTGCTGCACAGCTGCAGGAGATCGGTTATGATATGGTGGTGTTCCCCATTTCCGCGCTGTTTGTGGCGGCCAAGGCAGTCTACGACATGCTGATGGACCTGCGCGCCAACGGCACGACCCGGAACTGCCTGGACGAAATGATGAGCTTTTCCCAGTTCAACGACTTCATCGGCCTGCCTCTTGTGAGAGAACTGGAGGAGAACCGGTTCGACAGCGTTGCCAAAAAGCTGCGGTAAGCGAAACGTGTCCCGCCCGGCGGGACGCGGACACACAAAGTATTTAGGAGGAATCACATGAAAACGAGCAAATCTAAGATGATCCAGACAGTGATCTCACTGCTGATCATGTTCGTCGCCGGTTACTTTATCCCCACGTGGGGCCCTGTGACCAGAATGGGCGTTCAGTACCTGTGCATTATGATCGGCTGGATCTACATGAGCATCGTCACCGGCGGCCTGCTGCTGTCCTCCGTGATCGCGCTGACAGCCTGCGTGATCCCGGGCTACTACACGGCAGCCTCCATTGTATCTACCACCCTGGGCAACAGTATCACTCTGCTGATGATTTTCATCTTCATCATGGTGTACATCTTCCAGAAGACACAGACCGGTGAGTTTCTGGTGCGCTGGCTGCTGTCCCGTAAGGTGGTCAACGGCAGACCCTATCTGTTCACCGCGTTCTTCTTCATCGCCATCATTGTCATCGGTGCCGTCATCGGCTCCTTCGGCATCATCCTGCTGGCCATCGCCATCCTGGACGCCCTTGCGGAGGTTACAGGCATGGACAAAAAGAATGACTGGTTCCGCTTCCTCCTGCTGGCTACGGTGGCCCTTTCCGGCACCACGGAGGTGTTCTTCCCCTTCAAGCCCTACGCTGCTCTGTACATGAGCATCTTTGATGCCCAGCTCAACACCATCGGCGCCGCCTGCGACGGCAACACCTGGCTGATAACCGCCGCGATCATGGCCGTCCTGTCCTTCGTAATCCTGATGCTCCTGGCCCGTTTCGCGTTCAAGTTCGACCTCAGGCGTATGAAGGAACTGGACGTTTCTGTCCTGCAGACTCCCGAGTTCAAGAAGATGTCCAAGAAGCAGGTGATCGTGCTGATCTCCGTGATCCTCACCTTCTTCTATCCGTTCATCCTGATGCTCCTGCCTAAGGAGTCTGGCGTGTACCTGTTCCTCAACAACATCGGCCAGAACCTGTTCATGGGCTTCGTGATCTGCCTGCTCTGCCTGATCCACGTGGACGGCGAGCCCATCGCTGAGATCGGCGATGTGTTCAAGAACGGTACCAACTGGCAGATCATTTTCGCTGTCGGCTCTGTTATTGCCATCGGCGGCGCCATGGCCGCGGATGTCTGCGGTGTGGCTACCTGGCTGCTCAGCATCTTCCAGGGCGTCTTCGGCGGCATGAGCATCGTCACCGTGGTCATCATCGTGTGCCTGCTCAGCTGCATCATCACTCAGTTCTTCTCCAACTCCGCCACGGCGATCCTGTTCCTGACGGCCTTGGCCCCTCTGGCCGTGGCGTTGTATCAGGAGGGCGTTAACGTCTCCGTGTTCCCCGCTCTCATCGGTACGGGTACCCTGACGGCCTGCCTACTGCCCTCCGGCTCCGGCCAGTCCGCCATCATGCTGAGTACCGACATCTTTGCCGATGATGGCCAGCAGTGGGCACTGTCCAAGGGCGTCATCGTGCTGGTGGGCATCACTCTGGCCATCGTGGCTGCCGGTATCATCAGCATCCTGATCCTGTGATAAGGAGGTATTACCATGGATGATATTATCAAGGTCAAGCACCGCGGCAGCTTCCATGTCGGCGGTGAGAAGGTCAAGCTGGAGAACGTCCCTGTGGAGGATTTTCCCTATCAGGGTAAGTTCACCTTCCACTCTGACCCCAACGGCACCCACTGGGCCAAGCAGATGTACGTCCAGTACACCGAGTTGGCCGAGCCCGTGTGCCCCTACCCCATTCTGATGTGGCACGGCGGCGGTCTCACCGGCGTTACCTGGGAGACCACTCCCGATGGCCGCGAGGGCTTCGACACCCTGTTCCTGCGCCATGGCTTCAACGTCTACGTGTCCGACGCCGTGGAGCGCGGCCGCGCCAGCTGGGCCAAGTTCCCCGAGATCAACCCCACGCCTCCCATCTTCCACTCCTACGAGTCCCGCTGGCTGAACCTGAAGATGGGCGAGACGTATCCCATCCCCTACGAGGGCAACCGTTTCCCCATTGACCACTATGACCAGCTGATGATGCAGGGCGTTCCCCGCTGGCTCACCTCCGACGAGTGGACCATCGACGCCTACTGCAAGTACATCGAGCGCATGCAGCAGCATGTGGACGGCGTCATCATCATGGTCCATAGCCAGGGTGCGCTGTATACCAAAAAGATCATGCAGAAGTACCCCGACTTCGTGAAGGCGGTGGTGTTCGTTGAGGCGGCGACGCTGCCCGCACTGGACGAGGACCTGACGGCGTTTGCCAAGATCCCCCAGCTGTACGTGTACGGCGACTTCATGAGCGAGGACTACAAGGTCGTTCACTCCTGGGCGGACTCCATCCGCAAGACAGCGCCCGCCTGGTACGCCAAGCTCAACGAGCTCCACGCGGATCACACGTGGATGAACCTGCCGGCCATGGGCATCAAGGGAAACTCCCACATGCTGATGATGGACGACAACAACGACCAGATCGCTGACATGATCAACGACTGGCTGGTGAAGAAGGTCCCCTGCGGCAGCAAATAAGCTAATTTCTCTCCTCTTTTGGTACTTTTGGGCGAAGGACCGGCGCAGCTGCAGCGCCGGTCCTTCGCCCGTTTGCGTCGGCCCGATACCCTCTCCGCCGATGATGGCGGGAGCGCTCCGGCCGTCCTTTGTGATCTTGTGTCAAACGCCGTCATAGCTGCTCCACGGGCAGCGTCACTGTAAAGGTGGAACCCTTTCCCGGACGGGAGAATACCGTGATCTGTCCGCCGCACAGCTTTACCACCCGCTGCACGATGGACAGACCTAGGCCGTTGCCGTGGTCACCGGAGGAGGGGGCGGCGCAGTAGAATTTCTCGAAAATGTGGCGCTGGGTCTCCTCATCCATACCCACGCCGGTGTCGGAGATGGACACGTGGACCGCGCCCTCGCCCTGCCGCAGCACCACGGTGATCTGGCCGCCGTCGGGGGTGAAGCGGATGGCGTTGGACAGGAGGTTGGACCAGATGTGCTCCACCAGCTCCTCGCTGCCGTAATATTCCACGGGGTCCAGATCGCCCTCCACCGTCAGCCCTTTTTTCAGCCAGTCCCGCTCCTGCTGCCGGACGCAGCGGCGCAGCTGCTCGTCCAGACTGTACCGCGTCTTGCCGGAGATGATCTCCGTGTTTTCGTACTGGGCAAGCTCCAGAATATGGGTGCTCATGGCCGCCAGACGCTGAGACTGCTGCACCACGGTGTCCGTATAGGCCCGCCGCTGCTGGGGCGTCAGGTCGTCGTTCTGCAGGAGCTTGGCGAAGCCGCGGATGGAGATCAGCGGCGTCTTGAATTCGTGGGAGAAGGTGTTCACAAAGTCCATCCGCAGCAGCGCCACGCTGGACAGCTCCTCCGCCATCTTGTTGAAGCTGCGGATGTACTCCGCCACCTCGCCCCGTGCGCCCCGCATCTCCACACGCACTGAGTAATCTCCGGCGGCCACGGCCTGCGTGGCCTGCATCAGCCGAGACAGCGGCGCCAGATACCCGCGGAAAATGAACACGGCCAGCACCACGCCCAGTACGGCGCTGATGGTCAGGATCAGGATGGGCCACAGCAGCGTATAGCCCGTGAGCTCCAGACGTACCAGCCGCTGTGCCAGCGCGACAATGCCCAGCGCCAGCACCACGTATACCACCACCAGTCCCAGCACCAGCAGGAACATAGTGCCCAGCAGCCGTACCGGCGGGTTCTCCTTTTTCACCTTAGCTCTGCGCATCTTCATCCTCCCGCAGCATGCCCATGTAGCCGAAGCCGCGGATGGTCCGCAGCTCAAAATCCCCGTTGTCCCGGAATTTCTCCCGCAGGCGGGAGATGTAGACCTCCACGGTGTGCTCGTCCACCTCGCTGTCCAGATCCCAGATGTCGTCGATGAGCTGCCGCTTGGTGAACAGTGTGCGGGGGTAGGACAACAGCTTGTATAAAAGCAGGAACTCCTTGGCGGTGAGCTGCTGGGCGCCCTGAGGCGAAACGACCTGCAGGGAGCCGCGGTCCAGAACGGTGGCTCCCACCGTCAGCCGGCGGTCCGCGCGGCTGCAATACCGCCGCAGCAGCGCCTCGATGCGCCAGAGCATCTCCTCCTCGTCCACGGGCTTTATCATGTAGTCATCGGTGCCTGCCCGAAAGCCGCGGCGCTTGTCCTCCTGCGTCACCCGGGCCGTCACCATCAGCACCGGCAGGTCACAGTTTCCCTCCCGCAGCGTCTGGGTGAAGGTGATGCCGTCCATCCGCGGCATGGTGATGTCCACCACCGCCAGATCGCACTGGTAGTGCTCCATCACCTCCAGCGCCTCCACACCGTCCCGGGCGGGGCAGGGCTCATATCCCGCCCGCCGCAGCACCTCGCACATCAGAAAGCGGGCGCTGTCGTCGTCCTCAACTACCAGAATACGGAACATGACCATCCCTCCAGCGTTTTTTCTGAATTTTATCACATCCGCTCTCGAAAATCGAGGCTTTTTTGAGCTTGTGTTGAGGTTTCTCCGGTATACTGCCCCTACAATCGGAGAAAATAGGAGGACGATCCCCATGCACAGACCTGTCTGCATCACCTACGACAGCACCTGCGACCTGACGCCCCAGCTGCTGGAGCGTTTCCGGATCCGCACGGTGCCCCTGACCATTCAGAGCGGGGAACGGGTGTTCCCCGACGACGGGCGCTACACTTCGGCAGACCTGTACGCAGACTATCGCAGCCGCGGCACCCTGCCCAAGACGGCGGCGGTGAGTCCGGAGGAGTTCAAGTCATTTTTCGCCCCCATTCTGGCGGAGGGCTATGACATCGTACATATCGACATCAGCGCGGAGCTGTCCTGCACCTGCCAGAACGCGGTGCTGGCGGCGCAGGAGCTGACGGAGCGGGGAGAGATCCACGTGGTGGACAGCCGCCAGCTGTCCGCCGGCGGCGGTCTGCTGGCCCTCCAGGGGGCCAAGCTGCGGGACAGCGGCATGGCGGCGGCGGATATCGCGGCAGAGCTGCGTCGTCTGGCCCCTCACAGCGACACCAGCTTCGTGCTGGACACGCTGGAGTACATGTGGAAGGGCGGTCGGTGCAGCGGCGTGGCGGCGCTGGGCGCCAACCTGCTGAAGCTGAAGCCCTGCCTGGAGATGCGGGAGGGCAAGCTGGTGGTGTGCAAAAAGTACCGCGGCTCCATGGACAAGGTGTATCGCCGGTACATCGCGGAGCGGCTGGCGGGGAAGGCGGTGGTAGCCGACCACGCCTTCATCACCCACTCCGGCGAGGTGCCGGAGGAGACGCTGTCGCAGCTGACGGCGCTGGTGCGGGAGCTGGCCCCCTTCGAGGAGGTATTCGTCACTCAGGCGGGCTGCACGGTTTCCTCCCACTGCGGCCCGGGCACGCTGGGCGTGCTGTTCCTGCGGAAGGCGTGACAAAACCGGAAATAGGGTCCAGACGGCGCCGGCTCATGCCGGCGCCGTCTGGGTTTGCGTTATGGGAGAAGAAGGAGAGAAAACTTTCCACCGATCCTGCGACCCCTCTCTGAACAAAGTGTGAACAATGGCCCTGCCCCCTTGCGGACGCCCTGAAATCTGCATTATATTGAAGGAGGTAAGCTGAAAACAGAAACGGAGGAGACCGTGATGAATATACTGCTGACGCTTGATGAAAACTATCTGCTGCCCTGCAAGGTCATGCTGGATTCCCTTTTCGCCAGCAACCCCGCGGAGACGGACGTCACCGTGTACCTGCTCCACAGCGCCATCCCTGCGGAGAAGCTGGAGGAGCTGGCGTCGTTCTGCGCTGCCTTCGGCGCGGCGCTGAGGCCCATCGCCGTGGACGCGGCGCTCTTTGAAAGCGCCCCCACCAGCAAGCGCTACCCCAAGGAGATGTACTACCGGCTGCTCTCTCCGCTGATCCTGCCCCGGGAGGTGGAGCGGGTGCTGTACCTCGATCCGGATATGCTCATCATCAACCCGCTGCGGCCCCTGTGGGAGATGGATCTGTACGGCAAAGCCTTTGCGGCGGCGTCCCACACGGGGCTCACCGAGATGGCCAACGGCATCAATCAGATGCGGCTGGACACGGAGCACGAGTATTTCAACTCCGGCGTCATGCTCATCGACCTGACGGCCGCCCGCAAGCTGGTGACGGCGGAGGATGTCTTTGCCTGCGTCAGCGAGCACGAAAAGGAGCTGATCCTGCCGGATCAGGACGTATTCAACATCCTCTACGGCAAGGAGACCCGGCCGGTGGAGGACGTCCTCTGGAACTACGATGTGCGGAACTACTCCAAGTATCTCATCCGCAGCACCGGTAAGCACGACCTGAGCTGGGTCATGCGGAACACGGCGGTCCTGCACTTCTGCGGCAGGAACAAGCCGTGGCACGAGGACTATAAAAACCCCTTCGGGATGCTGTACCTGCACTACATGAATCTGACCCTGCGAAAGCGGTACGCATAAAGGATAAGGCGCCGCCGGAAGCATACTTGCCGCGGTGGAGCTCCTCCCTGCGGGAGATATCGTCCGCATCCGCCGGCTTTTGCCGGGCAAATAAAAACCACCGCCCGATGGGGCGGTGATTTTATTTGATACGGGAGGTCAGTCGAGCAGATAGCGCCTCACATGGTCGAGACTTTCCTCTGGAGACTGGTTGCCGGCCGCCTCGTAGATGACAGGCATATCCACGCCTGCGTCGCGGAATTGGGCGCAGAAATCCTGCGGCATGGGATGCCGATCAAAGAATGAAAGCGATGCAGAGTTTGTTGTTGACATTTCAACATTTATGTGATAAGCTTCGCTTGTTGAAACTTCAACATTCGCAGGAGTGGAGGACAGTCATGCAGGAGAGATTTGAGACTTTTACTGTTTTGATCAACAGGATCAGCCGCGACATACGGAAAATCAAAAATCAGGAGATGGCCGCCTATCATCTCAGAAGCATCCATGCGTCCTGCCTGTACTACATTTATTCGTTGGGCAGCGTGACCTCGGCGGAGCTGTGCGAGCATTGCGAGGAGGACAAGGCCACCATTTCCCGCGCGGTGGACTATCTGGAGACCAACGGCTTCCTCCTGCGCGATGCCGGCGCCAAGCGGTACAAAAGTCCCCTGCTCCTGACGGAGAAGGGGCGGGACACCGGCAAAAGAATTGCGGAGAAGATCGACGGCGTTCTGGAAACGATCAGCCATGCGCTCACGGAAGAGGAAAGGATCGAGTTCTACCGCAGCCTATCCACCATCAGCAGAAGCCTTGAGGCTATCGTCCAAAACAGCGAAGAATAAGGAGATGTGATGCAATTGAAAACAAGGATCATTGTTGATTCTACCGCAGATCTGGTCCCCGAGATCAAGGAGCGGGTCTATACGGTCCCCCTCACCGTTCACTTCGGGCAGGAGGAATACATCGACGGCGTGACCATCGACAACAAAACGTTTTATGAGAAGCTGGTCGAGAGTGATGTGCTGCCCACCACCAGTCAGGCGGCGCCGAACGACTTTATCAAAGAGTTTGAAAAGGCAAAGCAGGCGGGAGAGGCCGCCGTTGTCATCACCCTCGCGTCCAGATTCTCCGGCACCTATCAAAGCGCCGTGATCGCGGCGGAGGATTATGAGAATATCTATGTCGTGGACGGCGCAAGCGCGGCCATGGGCACCGGTATCCTTGTGGAGCTTGCGTTCCGGCTTCTGGACGCGGGAGCCTCCGCGCAGGAAATCGCGAAGGCTATGGAGACGGAAAAGGAAAAAATCGTCGTTGTGGCACTGGTGGACACCCTCGAATACCTCAAGCGGGGCGGCCGCATTTCAAAGACAGCCGCGTTTGCCGGAGGGGTACTGAACATCAAGCCCGTGCTTTCCGTTGTTGACGGGGAGATCCGCGTACTCGGAAAAGCGCGCGGCTCTAAAATGGGCAACAACCTGCTCGTTCAGGAGATCGACAAGGCGGGCGGCATTGATTTCAGCAAGCCGGTGCTGCTTGGTTACAGCGGACTTTCTGATGCGCTCCTATTAAAGTACATCGAGGATAGCCGCCACATCTGGGAGGGTAACCTGAAAGAAGTCCGCTACACAACGGTGGGCAGCGTGATCGGGACGCATGCAGGTCCCGGCGCCGTTGTGGTGGCGTTCTTCAAGAATGACTAAAAGGCAGAACAGAAGCGATGGAAGAAACTGCAATAAAGGCGGGACTGCGCCGCATCACCGTTTCATTTGACGGTGATGCGGCGCAGTTTGGATAGCGAGGGTTGGCGAATCACCTCGCCCGGCAGGATATGCCCCAGCGGCACCTGCGCGGCGCGGTCACGGATCTTCGGGTGCCCGGCTGTTTTCCATGGGCGGCTGTGGCGCACCCGCCTGCTGTTATTTCCCGCTGTCGCCGTAGTTGGCGAGCACCCGGGCGGAGGGGTCGTTCACATCGCAGCCCTTCCACGCCCTGTTGGGCATCCAGAAATCCGCGACCATCTCGCTCTGACCGGGGTAATACGTCTCGAAAATCTCGCGGTACAAAAGGGACTCCTTGGTAAAGGGCCGGGCGTGTGCATATGCCTGACGCTTTTCCTCAAATTCGCTGTCGGTGTAGCGATGCTCCGCGTAGTCCTTCAGGTAATCCACCATGGAGTGGCCCACTGCATCGGAAAACGCGGCTTTTTCCCGATAGAGGATGTCGTGGGGGAGGTAATCCTCCTCAAAGGCGTGGCGAAGCAGGTATTTCCCCTTTCCATACTTATTCAGCTTCAACTCCGGGTCAATGCTCATCACGTATTCCACAAAATCCAGATCGCCGAAGGGTACCCGCGCCTCCAGAGAGTTCACGGAGATGCAGCGGTCAGCCCGCAGCACATCGTACATGTGCAGCTCCCGGATACGCTTGACCGCCTCCGCCTGGAACTCCGCCGCCGACGGGGCGAAGTCGGTGTATTTATAGCCGAACAGCTCATCGCTGATCTCGCCGGTCAGCAGCACCCGGATGTCGGTCTGCCGGTGGATCGCCCTGCAGACCAGATACATCCCCATGCTGGCGCGGATGGTGGTGATGTCGTAGGTGCCCAGCAGCGCGATCACCGTCTCCAGCGAGGAGTCCAGACCGCCGCTGAGGAGGAAGCCGACCTTGGCGTCGGACACCAGCCGCTTCCGGATACCGGCGATGAGCTTTTCGCGGATGGACGTACATACGGTCTCTATGTCGTCCCGACAGACCTTCCTGACGGCGGTGATGTCCCGGTAGCAGACGAATTTTCCGTCCTTGTAATAGTGTCCCGGCGGGAACGGCATGATCTTTCCGCAGAGCCCCACCAGGTTTTTGGGCTCGCTGGCAAAGACGATGGCGCCGGCGGCGTCATAGCCGTAGTAGAGCGGGCGGATGCCGATGGGATCGCGGGCGGCGATATAGCTTTCCGTGTCTCCATCGTACAGGATCAGCGCAAATTCCGCGTCCAGCATCCGGAACATCTCCACGCCGTACTCCTTATACAGCGGGAGCAGGATCTCACAGTCGGAGCCGCTCTCAAAGGTATAGCCCTTCTCCTGCAGTGCCGCCCTGATCCGTTCGAATCCGTAGATCTCGCCGTTGCAGACCACATAGCTGTGACCCAACTGGAAGGGCTGCATCCCCTCTGGCTGCAAGCCCATGATGGCGAGCCGGTGAAAGCCCAGCAGCCCTTTTCCCGTGTCCACGATACGGCTGTCGTCGGGGCCGCGGGAGAGGGTTTTGTCAAAGCACTCTTTGAACAGCGCGTGATCTGCGTCCTCGGCACAGTAGCCCATGATAGAACACATCGCATTGACCTCCTAAATAGTATCTGTGTGCAACAGGGCGAGTACTGCGCTCGCGGTGCCGCCTCTTTTTTGCTGCGGTCACTTGACGCTGAACAGCAGATCACCGTAGGTGGGGAACGGCCATGCGCTCTCCGCCGTCAGCGTTTCCGCTTCGTCTGCGGCGACCCGCAGCTGCGTCATACGGGAGAGCATCTCATCCCGAATGAAATTTGCGCCCTCGGTCACATCGCTGAGGGTCTTGAACCTGGCGATCGCGCCGTCCAGCGCATCGACACGCGTGTCGATGCTTTCAGCCACTGCCGTCAGCTTCTTGACGAGCTTCGTCTCATAGCCGCAGCGGATGTCGGGATCCAATGCCTGTTTGCCGGCAGCGTCCCGCGCCACGTCCGCGGCGTAGTGCGCCACGGCGGGCAGGATCTGCTTGCGCGCCATATCGCTCATGGTCTGCGCCTCGATGCACACCGTTTTGCAGTAGTTTTCCAGCATGATCTCATACCGGGAGCGCAGCTCCGCCTCGGTATAGACTCTCTGGGTCGTCAGCATCTCGATATTCTTCGGCTTCAAGATCTCCGGGATCGCGTCCGGCGTGGTACGCAGGTTGAGCAGGCCCCGCTTCTCCGTGGCCTCCCGGATCCACGTGTCATCGTAGCCGTTCCCGTTGAAGATGATCCGCTTGTGCGCCTTGATGGTGCGCTTGATCAGCTCGTGCAGGGCGGCGTTGAAGTCCTCCGCCTGCTCCAGCTCATCCGCGTAGAGCTTCAGCGACTGGGCTACCGCGGCATTGAGCATGATGTTGGCACAGGCGATGGAGTTAGAGGAGCCCAGCATCCGGAACTCGAATTTGTTGCCGGTGAAGGCGAAGGGAGAGGTACGGTTGCGGTCCGTGGTGTCCCGGATAAAGCGGGGGAGCACATCGACGCCCAGCTTCATTTTCTTCTTTTCCGCGCCGACGTAGGCGGAGTCCGTCTCGATGGCGTCCAGCACGGCGGTCAGCTCATCGCCGAGGAATATGGAGATCACGGCGGGAGGCGCCTCATTGGCGCCCAGCCGGTGGTCGTTTCCGGCCGTCGCAACGGAGGCTCTCAGCAGCCCCTGATAGTCGTCCACCGCCTGAATGACCGCCGCAAGGAACAGCAGGAACTGGGCGTTTTCGTGGGGAGTCTCGCCGGGGGAGAGCAGGTTGACGCCGGTATCGGTGGAGAGCGACCAGTTGTTGTGCTTACCGCTGCCGTTGACACCGGCGAAGGGCTTCTCGTGGAGCAGGCACACCATGCCATGCTTGGCTGCCACCCGCTGCATGATCTCCATGGTCAGCTGGTTCTGGTCGGTGGCGCGGTTGGTGGTGGTATAGATGGGGGCAAGCTCGTGCTGGGCAGGCGCTACCTCATTGTGCTCTGTTTTGGCCAGGATGCCCAGCTTCCACAGCTCGGTGTTCAGCTCCTCCATAAAGGCGGCTACCCGGGGCTTGATGGAGCCGAAGTAGTGGTCGTCCAGCTCCTGCCCCTTGGGGGGCTTGGCACCGAACAGCGTCCTGCCGGTGTAGACCAGATCCCTGCGCTGCTCGTACAGCGCCTTGTCGATCAGGAAGTATTCCTGCTCCGGGCCGACAGAAGGCGTTACGTGCTTGACCTCCTCGCTGCCGAACAGCTTCAGCACCCGGAGAGCCTGCCGGTTCAGCGCCTCCATGCTGCGAAGGAGGGGCGTTTTCTTATCCAGCGCCTCTCCGCCGTAGGAGCAGAACGCCGTGGGGATGCAGAGCGTTTTGCCCTTGATGAAAGCGTAGCTGGTGGGGTCCCATGCCGTGTAGCCCCGCGCCTCGAAGGTGGCGCGCAGACCGCCGGAGGGGAAGGAGGAGGCGTCCGGCTCGCCGCGGATCAGCTCCTTGCCGGAGAATTCCATGATCACTCTGCCGTCCGGCGCGGGAGTGATAAAGCTGTCGTGCTTCTCCGCCGTGATCCCGGTCAGGGGCTGGAACCAGTGGGTGAAGTGGGTCGCGCCGTTCTCAACTGCCCAGTCCTTCATGGCGGCGGCCACCGCGTTGGCAACGGAGGGGTCCAGCTTCGTTCCCTTTTGAATGGTGTGCTTCAGGGAATGATATACTTCCCCGGACAGGCGAGCCTTCATCACGCGGCTGTCAAAGACCATGCTTCCAAATATTTCCGGTACAGTCGTCATAGTGAGTCATCCTTTCAGAAAAATAAAAAAAGAGCCACTGGCGCCGCGGCAGGTACTGCCTCCGAGACGCCAATGTCTCTGAACAACGCAAAATATACATCCCGCCGCCCGGAAAGTCAACTGTCGATTTGTTGAAAATCGTTTTTTGCAGGGACGCAAATTTTGGTAAATTGTAATCTTGCAAAACGGCGGCTTTTCTCGTACCTTAAAAGAAGAACGAGGATGTTCTGTGGAAAAAGTGCGCTTTTTCTGCGAACACACCTCGTTCTTTTTTCTTATTTAGGGGTTGGTGATATGAGTAAAATCGAGGGGCAGATCCGGATTCCGTCCGGCTGCGCCATCGCCGCGGTGCTCTCCAGAGAGGGGCGTCTTATGACCGGCGAGACCATCATCGAAAGCATGAAGCCCATGCACGACCGCTCCAACGGATTGGGCGGCGGCTTTGCCGCCTACGGGATCTATCCGGAGTATCGGGACTTTTTTGCGCTGCACCTGTTTCTGGAGGATCGCGCCGCCAGAAAGAACTGTGAGGCCTTCCTGCGGGAGACGATGGAGATCGTCCGCGAGGAGCGTATCCCCACACGGAAAACGCCTGCCATTACGGATGAGCCGCTGATCTGGCGGTTCTTTGTGACGCCGCTTCGCAGCGTGCTGGCCTCCATGCAGATAGACGAGGAGGAGTGCGTGGCGCGCACCGTCATGGCGATCAACACACAGATGAAGGGCGTGTATGTTTTTTCCAGCGGGAAGAATATGGGGGTGTTCAAGGCGGTGGGATTCCCGGAGGATGTGGGACACTTCTACCGTTTGGAGGACTATGCGGCTTACAGCTGGACGGCGCATGGCCGGTACCCCACCAATACGCCGGGCTGGTGGGGCGGCGCGCATCCGTTCGCCCTGCTGGATCGTTCCATCGTCCACAACGGGGAAATATCCTCCTACGACGCCAATCGCCGCTTCATGGAAATGTTCGGCTACCGCTGCACCTTGCAGACGGATACCGAGGTCATCACCTATATCGCGGATTACCTTCTCCGCAGGCAGGAGCTTTCGCTGGAGGAGCTGTCCGCCGTGATCGCGGCCCCCTTCTGGTCCACCATCGAGACGAAGGGCAAGGCGGAGCAGACGAAGCTCCGGTATCTCCGCACTGTATTCTCCAGCCTTCTGATCACGGGACCCTTTTCCATCATTCTGGGCTTTACAGGCGGCTTGATGGCGCTGAACGACCGGCTGAAGCTGCGCAGTCTGGTGGTGGCGGAAAAGGACGACAAGGTGCTGATCGCCAGTGAGGAGGCGGCGATCCGGGCTATGGAGCCGGACGCGGAAAACCTGTTTGCCCCCGCCGGCGGCGAGCCGGTGATCGTTCGGGTGAAGGAGGGACGATACTGATGGGGATCGACTATATCTACCCGCAATTTGAGGTCATCCGCCGCGAGGAGCGGTGTACCAACTGCCGTATCTGCGAGAGGCAGTGCGCCAACGGGGTCCACCGGTTCGATGCGGAGAGGCAGACCATGGTCAGCGACGAGAGCAAATGCGTCAATTGCCAGCGGTGCGTCTGCTTCTGTCCCACTCATGCGCTGAAGATACAAAAGAGCAGCTGCGCCCTCCGGGAAAACGACAACTGGGACGAGGATACCGTCAAGGAGCTTTACCGGCAGGCGGGGAGCGGCGGCGTGCTGCTGTCCTCCATGGGAAATCCCCGACATTTTCCAGTCTACTGGGACAAAATACTGATCAACGCCTCGCAGGTGACGAACCCACCCATTGACCCCCTGCGGGAGCCTATGGAGACGCGGGTGTTTCTGGGCAGGAAGCCGGAGCGTATGCAGAGAGAACCGGACGGACGGCTGAACTGCGACCTGCCGCCGCAGCTCTCACTGTCCATGCCGGTTTTGTTCTCCGCCATGAGCTACGGCTCCATCAGCTACAACGCCCACGCCTGCCTTGCCAGAGCGGCGCAAGAGCTTGGCATCTGCTACAATACCGGCGAGGGCGGGCTCCACGAGGATTTTTACGCCTACGGCGAGAACACCATCGTGCAGGTCGCCTCCGGACGGTTCGGCGTACATAAGCGGTATCTGAATGCCGGCGCCGCCATCGAGATCAAAATGGGTCAGGGCGCAAAGCCCGGTATCGGCGGACATCTGCCGGGAGCCAAGATCGTCGGCGACATTTCCCGCACCAGAATGGTGCCGGAGGGGACGGACGCCATCTCACCCGCGCCCCACCATGATATTTACTCCATTGAGGATCTGCGGCAGCTGGTCTATTCCCTGAAGGAGACGACGGCTTACCAAAAGCCTGTCATCGTCAAGGTGGCAGCCGTCCACAACATTGCGGCCATCGCCAGCGGGATCGCCCGCAGCGGCGCGGATATCATCGCCATCGACGGCTTCCGTGGCGGTACCGGCGCGGCTCCCACCTGCATCCGGGATAATGTGGGAATACCCATTGAGCTGGCGCTGGCCGCGGTGGACCAGCGGCTGCGGGAGGAGGGGATCCGCAACCATGTGTCCCTGATCGCCGGCGGCAGCATTCGCTCCTCCGCCGATGTGGTCAAGGCCATCGCGCTGGGGGCGGACGCCTGCTACATCGGCACCGCCGCCCTGCTGGCTTTGGGCTGCCACCTGTGCAGGAGCTGCCAGACGGGGCTTTGTAACTGGGGGATCACTACCCAGAGACCGGAGCTGGTCAAGCGTCTCGACATTGACGAGGGAAGCCGGCGGCTCGTCAACCTGATGACCGCATGGCGGCACGAGATCAAGGAGATGATGGGCGGCATGGGCATCAACTCCGTGGAGGCGCTGCGGGGAAACCGCCTGATGCTGCGGGGCGTCGGCTTGACCGACAGAGAGCTGAAAATTCTCGGAATTTCTCATGCCGGAGAATAATTTAGGATAGAAAATCGACGGGAGGCGTGATATCATGATTCACATCGATGCGTCACAGCTGGATCATCGCCGGCTGAATGAGCAGATCCGGCACAGCCCCGGCACGCTGCGTATCACCGGATGCCTTGGGCAGAGATTCATCGGCGCAGGGGCGGAGCGAGGACGGCTGGAGATCACGGGGACGCCGGGAAATGCGCTGGGCGCCTATCTGGACGGCGCCTGCATCGAGGTGCGCGGCAACGCCCAGGACGCCGTTGGCGATACGATGAACGACGGGCGGATCATCGTCCACGGCAGCATCGGCGACGCCGCCGGATACGCCATGCGGGGCGGTGAGATCTACGTGCAGGGGGATGCCGGCTACCGCGCGGGCATCCACATGAAGGCTTACGGCGATAAAGTGCCGGCGCTGGTCATCGGCGGTAAGGCGGGAAGCTTTTTAGGAGAATATCAGGCGGGCGGGATCATCCTTGTTCTGGGACTGTCCCGAACGCGCCGCCCCATCGTGAGCAATTTCCCCTGCACCGGCATGTACGGCGGGAAGCTCTATCTGCGCTCAGACGGCAGGGGCTTGCGCCTGCCCGAGCAGGTCGATGCGCGCCCTGCCGGAGAGGACGACCTCGCCGAGATCGGGAAATATGTGGAGAACTACTGCGCATTTTTCGGAGGGGATCGGGACGCCGTCATGGCTGCGCCCTTTACGGTGATCACGCCGGACACGAAAAATCCCTATCGTCAGATGTATGTTTTGAATTGAGGAAAGCAGGTGAGAACATGAAGTACACGCCGGAAGAAGTAATGCAGTTCGTGCAGGAGGAGGACGTCAAGTTTATCCGTCTGGCCTTCTGCAACGTCTATGGAAAGCAGCACAACGTGGCGATCATGCCCGCCGAGCTCAAGCGGGCCTTCACCTACGGGATCGCCTTCGACGCCTCGGCGGTGGAGGGCTTCGGCGGCGAGATCCGCTCCGATCTGCTGCTCCACCCGGACCCCTCCACGCTGATCCAGCTTCCGTGGCGGCCGGAGCAGGGCAAGGTGGTGCGGATGTTCTGCGACATCTCCTACCCGGACGGCAGGCCCTTTGAACGGGATACGCGGAGCATCCTGAAGCGGGCGGTGGCGACCGCCGAGGCCAAGGGCTTCCGCTTTGCATTTGGCGCGGAGATGGAGTTCTATCTGTTCCGTCTGGACGAATACGGCGAGCCCACCAGGATCCCCTATGACCGGGCGGGCTACATGGACATCGCGCCGGATGACAGGGGGGAAACGATCCGCCGGGAGATCTGCCTGATGCTGGAGCGGATGGGCATTTGTCCGGAGAGCTCCCACCACGAGAGCGGCCCGGGACAAAACGAGATCGACTTCCGGTACTCGGACCCCCTCGCGGCTGCCGACAACGCCGTCACCTTCCACGCGATGGTTCGCACCGTGGCGGCGCAGAACGGGCTCTGCGCCAGCTTTTCCCCCAAGCCGCTGGCGGACTGTGACGGGAACGGGATGCACATCAACGTCTCGGTCAAATGCGACGGGAACACCCAGCCGCTGCCCAGCGTCATTGCGGGGATCCTGGAGAACATCCGGGAGATGACGCTGTTTCTGAACCCCTGCGAGGAGTCCTACTGCCGCCTTGGCAGCGACAAAGCCCCACTCTACGTGACATGGTCGGCGGAAAACCGCTCCCAGCTGATCCGCATCCCGGCGGCGGTGGGCGAATACCGCCGCGCCGAGCTGCGCTCTGCCGACCCGATGACAAACCCGTATATTGCCTACACGCTCCTGATTTATGCCGGGATGTATGGGCTTGAGCACGACCTGCAGCTCTGCCCCGCCTCTGATTTCAACGTTTACACCGCGCCGGCCGAGGTGCTGGACGGGCTGGAAAAGCTGCCCGCCTCTCTGCCGGAGGCTGCCGCGCTGGCAGAGACGAGCGCATTTATCCGCCGGCATCTCCCGGAGGCCGTGATCTCCGCCTATTGCCGTCCATAAGCGATCTGCCGGAAGCAGATGAAAGGAGGGGAGAACATGGTCTTTCAGGAACGGACGTACAGTGTGCTGCTCGTCACAGCCTCGGACAGCTTTACCGCAAAGATCATGCCGCTGCTCCCCGTGACGGATTACTGGCCGGTGACGACGGTACACAGCGTGGGAGAAGCGCGCCGCAAGATCGTGGAGACGTCATTTGATATTGTGCTGATCAACGCGCCGCTGCCGGATGACTTCGGGCTGCATCTGGCGGTGGACATTTGCACCGGAAGCGGTGCGGGAGTCCTCCTGCTGGTGCGGAACGATCAGTTCGACGACATCTACGCCAGAGTTGTCAGCTATGGCGTGCTCACACTGGCCAAGCCTACCGGTATGCAGATGGTGGCGCAGAACCTGCGGGTCCTCTGCGCCACCCGCGAGCGGATGCGCCAGATGGAGGCAAAGCAGGCCACGGTGGAGGAAAGGATCGAGGAGATCCGGCTGGTCAACCGCGCCAAATGGCTGCTGATCGAGTGCCTTGGCATGACAGAGCCGGAGGCCCACCGCTATATCGAAAAGCAGTCCATGGATCAGCGCATATCCAAGCGGGAGGTGGCGGAATCCGTGATCAGGACGTATAAATAGCACGAAGCTCCCGCGCGGCGATAAAAATGCCGCTTCAGCCTTTGCGGCAGACAGCGGCCTGACTGACACGCCGCGGGAATTCAGTCTTGACAAATTTGTTTTTCGAATGATACAATTACGGCAGGGGAAACAGTTTCCTCTGCCGAAATTTCATATCGATCGGACGATGGGATCGGGAGAGATCGCTTAGGCGGCGCCGAAGGGGAACGCAGAAGCTCTCAGGCAAAAGGACCGATTCCGGACGATACTCCGAAAAGGCCGGACGGAAACGCCCGGCCACCGAAGGTGCAACCTCCCATAGCGGAGGGAATCTCTCAGGTAACTCAACGGGGGCACAAAGCCGTAAAGAGCGGCTTTGTGTCCTTTTTTGCTGCCAAAAAGAAACGATCTTTAAGGAGGAAAATCGCATGAGCGAACTGAAGCGTACCCAGCTATACGGCGTCCATGTGGCCGCCGGCGCGGAAATGGTGGACTTCGGCGGATGGGAAATGCCCATCCAGTACCCCAGCGGCATTATTGCCGAGCACCTCTACACCCGGCAGGTATGCAGCCTGTTTGATGTGTCCCACATGGGCCGTCTGCTGATCGAAGGGCCGGATCGCAGGAAATTCCTGCAGCATGTGCTGACCAGCAACGTGGCGGCGCTGGACGTGAATCTGGCGCAGTACTGCATCATCCCCAATGAGAACGGCGGGGCTGTGGACGATGCGTACCTGTACATGTTCGAGGAGGACAACTATCTGCTGGTGGTGAACGCCGCCAATACAGAAAAAGACTTGGTGCATCTGCGAAAGGCTTTGGAGGGCTTTGACTGCACCATCACCGACATATCGAAGGGCTGGGCGGCCATCGCCGTGCAGGGGCCTAAGAGCAAGGAAATGCTGACGGCGCTCAACGGCGGCGCACAGCTGACAGAGCCTATGAAGAACGCGCTGGGCTCAGTATCGCTGGAGGGCCATTACGCCCACGTCGCCAAGACCGGCTACACCGGCGAACCTCTGGGCTACGAGGTCTATGTCCACAGCGAGGACGCGGAGTGGCTGTGGAACCGTCTGGTGGAGATGGGCGCACGTCCCGCCGGTCTGGGCGCCCGGGACACGCTGCGCATGGAGGCTTCTCTGCCTCTGTACGGTCATGAGATGGGCACTGCTCCCGACGGCAGCGAGATCCCCGTCTTTGCCGTGCCGTTGGCCAAGTTCGCCGTCAGCTTCTCCGAGCAGAAGGGCGATTACATCGGACGTGCCGCGTTGGAAAAGCAGCACAGATGCTTTGTAAAGTACATGGATCGCGACTTCTCCGATATGTCCGGCCTGCCCAGGAAGATCGCTCCCATCGCGCTGCTGGATCGCGGCGTCATGCGGGCGGGCATGGAGATCTATCAGGGCGGCAAGCTGGTGGGATGGGTCACCAGCGGCACCATGGTGCCCTACTTCAAGACCGAGGGTGAGGGCCTGTCCACCGTCATTCTGGAGGCCAGCGGCAAGCGCGCCATCGGCCTGTGCTATATCGACAACGACATTCTGGAGGACGACACCGTGGAGGTGGATGTCCGGGGCAAGCGGCTGAAGGCCGTCATCCCTGCCCGCCACATGAGCGTGGGCGCACCTCCCTTTGCCCGCCCGCTGCTGTACGGTGTGGAGGAGGACGCACACGGCGTGGGCAGCGGCGATCGCGCACCCAAGGCGCTGGAGCTGCTGAAAAAAGCACTGGAGAACCACCAGTGGCGGCAGGAGCAGTGCGTGAACCTCATCCCCTCCGAGAACACCCCCAGCCGCGCCGTGCGGCTGCTCAGCGGCAGCGACCCTGCCTGCCGGTACGCCGAGCACAAGAAGGTGCTGGCCTTCTACGACAAGGAGGTATTCTATTACCAGGGTACGAAATTCATCGACGAGGTGGAGCGGCTGCTGGTGGAGGAAATGCGTGCCTACTTCGGCTGCACCGAGGTGGAAACGCGTACCCTCAGCGGTCAGATGTCCAACATGGCGGTATTCTCCGCACTGATGGACTGGAAGAACCGCGTTGACCGCAAATCCGAGGCCAAACGTCTGGGCTACGTGATGAACAATCACATCATTAAGGGCGGCCATCTGTCCGCCCAGCCCATGGGCGCGCTCCACGACTATATCGCCATCGACCCGGTGACGGAGAAGCCTGCCGTGGTGAACTTCCCCGTCTGCGCCGACAACCCCTACAAGATGGATGTGGAGGAGACGAAGAGGCTCCTCGACCGCTACCGTCCGGAGCTGATCGTGTTCGGCAAGAGCATGGTGCTGCACAGGGAGCCGGTGTCCGAGATCCGGAAGTTCGTGGATGAGCAGAACATCCACACCACCATCATGTACGACATGGCGCATGTGCTGGGACTCATTGGCGACCATTTCCAGAATCCCTTTGCCGAGGGAGCAGAGATCGTCACCGGCTCCACCCATAAGACGTTCTTCGGCCCCCAGCGCGGCGTCATCGGCGTGAACTATCAGGAGGATGACCTGAAGTACGGCCTGTGGAAGACCATCGAGAGCCGCACGTTCCCCGGCAGCGTGTCCAATCACCATCTGGGTACCCAACTGGGCATGCTGATGGCCGCCTACGAGATGAACCAGTTCCGTGACGTGTATCAGAAGGCGGTCATCGACAATGCCAAGTCCTTCGCCCGCAGCCTGAAGGCCCACGGCCTGGACGTGGCCGGCGACCCGGCCATCGGCTACACCGAGACACATCAGGTCATCGTGTCCGTGGGCTACGGCGAGGGCCCGGACATCGCCGAGCGGCTGGAGCGGAACAACATCGTGGTGAACTATCAGGCCACCCCCGACGAGGAGGGCTTCACCGCCTCCGGCGCGCTGCGTATGGGCGTCAGCGAGATGACCCGCTTCGGCTTTGAGGCGGCGGACTTTGACAGGCTGGCCGGGCTGATGGCGGACTGCATCCTTCGGGGCAAGGATGTGAAGGAGGACGTAGAGAAGCTGCGGAGCGAGCATCTGGAGATGCGTTACTGCTTCGATGATGCCGAGATCGACGAGGCGCTGGAGCAGCTGGCCGCCAAACTGGTGTAAGGCGTCTGCCTCGCGAGCCATAACGGAAATATACCCCGCCCCTGACGGGGCGGGGCAGGTAAAAATACGACCCGACTTATATTTTGATGGAGGTAAAGTATCATGTTGTATCCTGTTGAACTGCAGTATTCCAAATCCCATGAGTGGGTGAAGGTGGAGGACGGCGTTACCGTCGTGGGTATCTCCGATTTCGCGCAGAACGCGCTGGGCGACGTGGTGTTCGTGAACCTGCCCGCTGAGGGCGACGGTGTCACCGCCGGCGATGCCTTTGGCGACGTGGAGTCCGTGAAGGCCGTGTCCGATCTGGTGTCCCCCGTCACCGGCACGGTGTGCGCCGTCAACGAGGAACTGCTGGACGCGCCGGAGAAGCTGAACAGCGATCCCTACGGCGCATGGCTCATCAAGGTGGAGAACGTGGAGGGCAGTGAGGAGCTGCTGGACGCCGCCGCCTACGAAGCCTTCTGCACCGAGGAGGGCTGAGCGATGGGCAGCTACGTTCCCTCTACCGGGACGCAGCGGGAGGAAATGCTCCGTGCCGTGGGTGTGAGCAGCACCCGCGACCTGTTCCGGGACGTGCCGGAGCAGATGCTCCTCACCGAGCCGCTGCATATCCCTGCCGGGATGAGTGAGCTGGAGGTCAGCCGCGCCATGACCGCTATGGCGGCGGAGAACCGCGTATACGGCACGGTCCTCCGGGGCGCGGGAGCCTATGACCACTACATCCCCTCCATCGTGAAATATATTCCCGCCAAGGAGGAGTTCCTGACGGCGTATACCCCCTATCAGGCGGAGATGAGTCAGGGCCTTCTGCAGTCTATTTTCGAGTACCAGACCATGATCTGCGAGCTGACGGGGATGGACGTGTCCAATGCCTCCGTATACGACGGTGCCACCGCCGCGGCGGAAGCCGCCGCCATGTGCCGCGACCGCAAGCGCAGGGTGACGCTGATCTCCGGTGCGGCGCACCCCGACACCATCAACACCGTCTATACCTACTGCTACGGTACGGGCGATGAGCTGCGGATCGTACCCACCAGAGACGGCAAGACCGATATGGACGCCCTGCGTGAGATGCTGACAGCGGATGTGGCCAGCTTTTATGTGCAGCAGCCCAACTTCTTCGGCCAGCTGGAGGACGCGGAAGCGCTGGGTGCGCTGACCCACGAAGCCGGCGCGCTGTACATCATGGGCTGCAACCCCATCGCGCTGGCTGTTATGAAAACGCCTCGGGACTGTGGGGCGGACATCGCCGTAGGCGAGGGACAGCCCCTGGGCCTGCCTATGGGCTGCGGCGGCCCGTATCTGGGCTACATGGCCACTACGGATAAGCTGATGCGCAAGCTGCCCGGCCGTATCGTAGGCGAGACGGCAGACGCTCAGGGACGCCGCGCCTATGTGCTGAGCCTGCAGGCCCGGGAGCAGCACATCCGCCGGGAGAAGGCCAGCAGCAACATCTGCTCCAACGAGGCGCTGTGCGCCCTGACGGCGGGACTGTATATGGCTGCCATGGGGCCGGACGGCATGGCACAGGCGGCGGAGCAGTCCATGGCCAAGGCCCACTATCTGGCCGGGGCACTGTGCGCCGTCGACGGCGTGGAGCTGGTGTATGACGGGCCGTTCTTCCACGAGTTCGTCACCCGTCTGCCGGAGCGGGAAAACGTACTGGCCGCGCTGGCGGAGGGCGATATTCTGGGCGGTCTGCCCATCGGTGAGGACGGCGTGCTGTGGTGCGCCACGGAGAAGGTCTCCCGCGCCCAGCTGGACAAGGCCGTTTCCATCGTAAAGGAGGTGCTGGCGAAATGAAACTGATCTTTGAAAAGAGCGTCCCCGGACGCCGATGCACCATTCTGCCCGCCTGCGATGTGGAGAGCGTTTCCCTGCCCGCATCCCTGCGGCGGGAGACGAAGCCCACCCTGCCGGAGATGAGCGAAACAGACATCTCCCGCCACTATACGGAGCTTTGCAAGCAGGTACACGGCGTGAACTGCGGCTTCTATCCTCTGGGCTCCTGTACCATGAAGTACAATCCCCGCATCGACGAGGAGATGGCGGCGCTGCCCGGCTTCACGGGCGTACACCCCCTGTCTCCGGCGGAGGATCGACGGGGCATGCGGCAGGTGCTGGACACCGCGGCGCAGTACCTCTGCGAGATCACGGGCATGAACGCCATGACCTTCCAGCCCGCCGCCGGCGCACACGGTGAGTTCACCGGCGTGCTGCTCATCAAGCAGTACCACGATGCGCGGGGCGACAAAAAGCGTACGAAGATCATCGTACCCGACAGCGCCCACGGCACCAACCCTGCCACCGCCGCCATGTGCGGCTACGATGTGGTGAACATCGCCTCCGGAGAGGACGGCTGCGTGGATCTGGACGCCCTCCGTGCCGCGCTGGGCGAGGACACCGCAGGGCTGATGCTCACCAATCCCAACACCGTGGGCATTTTTGACAAGAACATTCTGGAGATCACCCGCCTTGTCCACGAGGCCGGCGGCCTGTGCTATTATGACGGCGCCAACCTCAACGCCGTCATGGGTGTGGTTCGTCCCGGCGACATGGGCTTTGACTGCATCCACATGAACCTGCACAAGACGTTCGCCACCCCTCACGGCGGCGGCGGTCCCGGCGCGGGCGCGGTGGGCTGCAAGGCATTTCTGAAGGAATACCTGCCCCACAGCGCGCTGGCGGAGGAGCCGGGACATATCCAGGTACGCAGCTTCCAGGGCAACTTCCTGGTGGTGGTGCGGGCGCTGGCCTACCTGCTGGCATTGGGCAGGGAGGGCATCCCCGAGGCGGCGGAGAACGCCGTGCTGAACGCCAACTATCTGCTGGCAAAGCTGAAGGGGACGTATACCCCGGCCTATGACCGGCTGTGTATGCACGAGTTCGTGCTGGATCTCAGCGGCCTGAAAAAGGAAACGGGCGTATCCGCACTGGATGTGGCCAAATCCCTTATCGACGAGGGCATCCATCCGCCCACCATGTACTTCCCGCTGATCGTCCACGAGGCGCTGATGCTGGAACCCACGGAAACGGAGGGCCCCGAGACACTGGATCACGCGGCGGAGGTGCTGCGCAAGCTGTATCACAAAGCCTTTGAGGATGCGGAGTCCATGCACACCGCGCCCCACAATATGCCCATCGGACGGCCCGACGAGGTACAGGCGGCGCGCAGGCCCGTGCTGCGCTGGAGAAACGCATGATACGGAGACTTTTCACCTGCTCCGGCAGCGGCACAGACCCTTATCGCAATCTGGCGCTGGAGCGGTATCTCACGGAGACTGTGCCGGAGGACGCCTGCGTTCTCTACCTGTGGCAGAATCAGAACACGGTGGTCATTGGCCGCAACCAGAACGCCTGGAAGGAGTGCCGCACCGGCCTTCTGGAGCAGGAGGGCGGTGTGCTGGCGCGGCGGCTCTCCGGCGGCGGCGCGGTGTTTCACGATTTGGGCAACCTGAACTTCACCTTCAGCGTCACAGAGGAAAACTACGATCTTCACCGGCAGCAGCAGGTCATTCTCGCGGCCTGCCGTCTGCTGGGACTCAGAGCGGAGCTGTCCGGGCGCAACGATCTGCTGGCCGAGGGGCGGAAGTTCTCCGGCAACTCCTTTTACGCCCACAACGGCAGGGCGTTCCACAACGGCACACTGCTGGTGGATGCCGACATGACGAAGATGGGGCGGTATCTCAGCCCCTCCACCGCCAAGATCACCAGCAAGGGCGTGGATTCTGTGCGTTCCCGCGTGGTGAACCTGCGGGAGCTGTGCCCCGGTCTGACCATTGAAAAGACGGCGGAGGCCATGAACCGGGCATTTGAGCAGGTCTACGGCCTGACGGCTGCGCCCCTGCAAGAACAGGACTTCGACCATCATGCGCTGGACGCGCTGTATGCGCAGTTCAGCAGCCGGGATTGGGTCTACGGCCGCAGTGCGCCGCTGGACTTTGCCTGCGGGGATAAGTTCCCCTGGGGCGAGGTGAGCCTGCACCTGCGGGTGGAGCGCGGCACCTGCCGCGATGCGGCGGTGTATACCGACGCCATGGATGCGGGAGTGTCCGCCGTGCTGGAGGGCGCTCTCAACGGCTGTGCGTTCTCCGCCGGGGCTCTGTGCCGCGCCTTAGAGGGCGCGGCGGTGCCGGAGGAGATCAGAGACGACCTGTGCCGCCTTATCCGCGCACAAAACATCTGAAAACACAGGAGGAACTCCTATGTCTGACTATCAGCTGATCGTCATCGGCGCGGGCCCCGGCGGGTACACCGCCGCGCTGCGCGCCGCCAAGCTGGGACTGCATACCGCCATCGTGGAGCGCCGGGAGGTGGGCGGCACCTGCCTGAACCGGGGCTGCATCCCTACCAAGACGCTGCTTCACGCCTCTCAGGTCTACTACGACGCCGTGAATGGCGCGGGTGTGGGCGTTCACGGCAGCCTTTCCTACGACATCGGCGAGATGTTCGCTTTCAAGCGCAGCGTCAGCGAGAAGCTGCGCTCCGGCATCCGCGCGCTGCTGAAGGGCGCAAAGGTGGACGTCATCGAGGGTACGGCGCAGATCGCCGCTCCCGGTCAGGTGGATGTCACCGGCGCGGACGGCGCCGTGACACGGTATACCGCGGAACGCATCCTGGCCGCCACCGGCTCGGTGAACGTCCGCCCGCCCATTCCCGGACTGGAGCTGCCGGGCGTTATGACCTCCGACGAGCTGCTGGAGGGCACAGACACGCCGTATCAGTCCATCGTCATCATCGGCGGCGGCGTTATCGGTGTGGAATTCGCCACGTTTTACAGTCATCTTGGCTGTCAGGTAACGCTGGTGGAGGGCATGGCCAATCTGCTGCCCCAGCTGGATCGTGAGCTGGGACAGAATCTGGCGCAGATCCTGAAAAAGCAGGGCGTGGAGGTGCTGACCTCCGCCATGGTGCAGTCTGTGGAGCAGGCGGCGGGCGGACTTTGCGTCCATTTGGAGCAGAAGGGCAAGGAGCTGACCGTCACCGGCGAGAAGGTGCTGTGCGCCATTGGCCGCCGGGCGTATTTCGACGGCCTGTTTGCCGCGGGGCTGACCCCGGCGCTGAACGGGAAACGGCTGCTGGTGGACGAAAGCTATCAGACCAGCATCCCCGGAGTGTACGCCATCGGCGACGCATCCGCCGCTGTGCAGCTGGCCCATGTGGCTGCGGCGCAGGGCACGGACTGCGTGGAGCGGATGTGCGGCGGTAAGGGCAGCATCGATCTGAACGTGATCCCCAGCTGCATTTACAGTGCCCCGGAGATCGCCGCGGTGGGGCTCGCCGAGGCCGAGGCCAGGGAGCAGGGCATTCCCGCCGTGTCCGGCAAGTGTACCCTGTTCAGCAACGCCCGCACCATCATAGAAGACCCGGGACGCTGCTTCATGAAGCTGGTGGCGCGCACGGACACGCACGAGCTTATCGGCGCACAGCTCATGTGCCAGCACGCCAGCGACATGATCTCCCAGCTGAGCACCGCCATGGTGAACCGCCTGACGGTGGAGCAGCTATTGACTGTCATGCGTCCTCACCCCTCCTTCGAGGAGGCGCTGGGCGAGGCCGTGGAGAATTTGGCGTCCAAATTAGCGTAAAGCACAGCAGGCAGAGGAACGCACCGCGCTTCTCTGCCTGCTGTGCAGGAGGTATTCATGGATACGATACAGCAGCAAAAGGCGGCGCTGCGGCGGGAGCTGGCAGCGGCGGAGCGGGCTATGATGCCGGAGGAAAAACGCTTGTCCGACGGCGCTATTCTCCGCCATGTGCTGAATACGCAGGAATACCGCTTCGCCCGCACGGTATTTGCCTTTGTGGGACGGGCCGATGAGATCGACACGCGGCCGTTACTGGAGCAGATATTGGCGGATGGTAAACGGCTGTGTGTGCCGCTGTGTACCTCTCCCGGCGTCATGGAATGTCGTGAGGTGCCTGACTTGGCCGTGCTTCGCCCCGGCGCTTACGGCATTTCGGAGCCGCCGGACAATGCGCCGGCAGTACCGCCGGAACGCGTCGATCTGGCCATCATCCCCTGCGCAGGCGCGGCTGCGGATGGCCGCCGGCTTGGGCGCGGCGGCGGTTATTACGACCGATTTCTGGCCCGGTATACCGGCGACGCGCTGCTGCTGTGCCGGGAAAGGCTTTTGTGTCCGGATATTCCGCAGGAAACACACGACATCCGCGTCCCCGCTGTTGTGACGGAGCGGGGGCGGCAGGAGTAGGGAAAAGGCATCCCCGGCCGGGGATGCCTTTTCCTATTTGCTCTGTGCCAGTTCCTTTACCGCCTGAATGGCCATGTCCACCTCGTCCTCCGAGTTAAACACGGAGAAGCTGAACCGCACCGCGCCCTGCCGCACCGTGCCGAGGGCTTCGTGCAGACGGGGCGCACAGTGTGCGCCGGGGCGGGTGGCAATACCATAGTCGGCATAAAGCACGTCCGACACCTCGGCGGAGTCCCGATCGCAGATGTTCAGCGCCGTGGTGGAGTTGGAAGTAAATACCACATGATCCGGGCGCGGGCAGCCCAGCAGCCGCGCCAGCTTTTGCCGCGTCTCGTACACCGTGCGGGACGCCTGCATGGACGCGCCGTGAGCGCCCCGGGTGGCGTTGCCCGCCGTCAGAATGGCCTGCGCCACCGCTTCCGCCACTCCGGGCGGCTTGCGGAGCGTGGTGGCCGCGTTGTCCAGATAGATGAGCTTTTCCATCAGTACATCTCCAATAGGAAGCAGCCGCTATGACCGACGGCTGCTGTGTCCAATGCGGTGCAGAGCGCGTCCCGCTCCTGCGGCAGCGCCTTCCACGCCAGACCGCAGCCCGCCGCGATCTGAGAGGGAACAGGGATCATCCGCCCCGGCAGACCGGCACGCCGGAACAGCTCCTCCGCCGCCATCGCCTGCGATGTGGCATGGAAGGTGATGACCAGCGCAGGTTTTTTCTGCCGCGTCAAGGCCGGATGACCTTCGTGGCCTGCATCTGCTTTTCCACGATGACGTACATATTGGTCACGCCGCCTACCCGCAGCTGCTCCGTCAGGCCGTAGTGATTCAGGCAGGTGCCGCAGGTCAGGATCTCCACGCCCAGCGATTCCAGCTTCCGCAGATCCTCCAGTGAGGAGGAGCCCTCGCAGGTAACGAACGCGCCGCCGTTGTAGAACAGGATGGTTCTGGGCAGCGTCTCCTGCTGGGTCAGGGCGAACAGGAAGCCCTTCAGCAAAATCTTGCCCAGCACCTCGTCGCCCTCGCCCATGTGGTCGGCAGATATGGCCACCACGGTGTTGTCTGCCGCGGCGGGAACAGTGCAGATGCCATCGGCACTGTCCGGCAGCTCCGCGTCCTCGCCCGCGGTGATGGTCACGCGGTACTCCTTTTCGCCCAGCTGCTCCGTTTCTACGGCACAGCCCTTGCTCTCAGCCAGCCGGGTCAGATTCTCCACAGCCGCCCTGTTGTCCACCAGCGTCTGTACCGTACCCGCGCCGTTCAGCTCCTTCAGGGCGCGCAGCGTCTTGACAACGGGAATGGGGCAGGCGTCACCCATAGCTTTTCCCAAAGCGCATTCTGTTGGAAACGGCTTATTACATCGGAATGGACATGACAGTCAAAAGAATCGCCAGAAATGCAAAGCTGATCCCGGAAAACAGGAGAAGAAAACTCTTTCCACCATTGGGAACACGGCGCGTATATTCCCGAAACGTAATGAGGCTCGCAAGAGAAGCCACCAGCGTCCCTGCACCGCCCACATTGACGCCAACCAGAAGAGCGCGGGCATCCTGCGTGAAGCGACTGAGCAGAATGGCGGCAGGGACATTGCTGATGATCTGGCAGGTGAGCGCGGAGATCAGCATTGTTCCGTGGGACAAAAGGCGGGCGAACAGCGCCCGGACCGATTCCATCCGGGCAAGATTGCCGGAAAAGGTGAAGAAAGCGGCGAAGGTAGCCAGCAGTCCCCAGTCTACGGTCTTCAATGCGTGCCGATCCAGAAACCAGAGCGCCAGAACAATGACAGTCAGGCCAAGAACATAGGGTACCAGCCGCAGCACCATGGCAACGGCTAAACAGAACAGTCCGCCATAGACGGCAGCCTGGCGGGAGTCTACTGTGGCCTGCACTTCCGGCACGGAAAGCCGGTCTTTGGGAAATGCCAAGCAACACAAGAGAATGAGAACGGTAGACAGAATGAAGGGCGGCAGCATTGCCGAAAAGAACATCCTTGCGGAAAGATCGTAATAGCTGAAAAGATAAAGATTCTGCGGATTTCCGAAGGGCGTGATCATTCCGCAGAGATTGGCGGCGCAGTTTTGCAGAATGAACAAGAGCGCGGCGTGCTTTTCCTGACCGGTAGAGGAAAGCACAAACCAGCCAAGCGGCAGAAATGTCAGCAAGGCGGTATCATTGGTCAGAAGCATAGACCCGAACATGGTGATGACCACCAGTGCTGTACATACGCCCCGAACCGTGGAAAAGGTGCGCACCATCCGCTGCGAAAGAGCAGAAAAGATCTGCAGGTCTCGCAGAGCACCTACCACTGCCAAAACACTAAACAGACAGGAAAGCGTTTTGAGGTCGTAATAGCCTAAGTAGTCCCTGTCGGGAGGGACAAAGAACGCCGTTGCAGCCGCAGCCAGCAGTGAAATGGCCAGCATAGCATTAGTACGGCACCAGCATTGAATCTTGCGCATAAAAAAATCCCTTTAAATTGGTCAAAAAGTAAAGAAAACATCGGTGTACAAGGGGTACAAACGAGATAAAATAGAAATGAGGGGCGATAGAGCGGAAATGTCAGATTTTCCACTCTAT